>Ga0187819_10000364_pt1 | contig 22330 bp, 15 predicted proteins | sample NC_wetland_sal_i_15_FD_132411 | JGI IMG/M metagenome (GOLD analysis project Ga0187819, IMG submission 132411) | Wetland sediment microbial communities from Neuse River Estuary, North Carolina, USA - SO4_4 | ecosystem: Environmental > Aquatic > Freshwater > Wetlands > Sediment | place: USA...
GCGTTCAGGTACCGAAGTTTTCTCCAACCCTCGATGGCCGACCTCCCGAAAATCACCTGCGTCACGTGTTTTTCGCGCACAAATTGCGCGGTCGCATCCGCCACGTTATCGCCCTTCAACCGCACCGGCTTCGCGCCCAGGCTCTCCGCGAATTGCAGATTCGCCGTCAGCACTTTTTCTTCCTGCTCATCCACGCGATGGTCCATGTCCACGTGCACCGCGTAAAGGTCCGCGTCCATCCGCCGTGCCATCCGCGCCGCGCGCGCCACCAGGTATTGCGCCTTCGGGTTCGCGCTGATGCAAACCACGATCCGCTCCTTCACCATCCAGGTTTCCCGGATGTCCTTCTCGTCCATGTACGATTCCAGGCTCCGGTCCACCTGCTCGGCCACCTGCCGCAGCGCCAGCTCCCGCAGCGCGATCAAATTTCCCCGCCGGAAGAAATTCTTCAGCGCCTGCTCCACCTTCTCTCGGCCGTACACGTCCCCGCGCTTCATCCGGTTTTGCAGCGCCTCGGGCGTCAGGTCGATCATCACCGTCTCGTCCGAGATTTGCAGCACCCAGTCTGGCACGGTTTCGCGCACCGCGATTCCCGTGATGGCGCGCACCGTCGGCGCGATGCTTTCGATGTGCTGGATGTTCACGGTCGAAAGCACGTCGATCTTCGCATCCAAAATTTCCAGCACATCCTCATAACGCTTCCGATGCCGGCTCCCCGGAATATTCGTATGCGCGAGCTCGTCCACCAGCACCACTTGCGGGCGCCGCTTCAATATGGCGTCGATATCCATCTCCTCGAATAGCGTCCCTTTGTAATCGATTTTCCGTCGCGGCACGACCTCGAGCTGCGGGATCAGTTCGGCGATCCCTTTGCGCCCGTGCGTCTCCACGATTCCCACCACCACGTCTTCGCCTCGGCTATGCCGCCGGATCGCCTCGCTCAGCATGCTGTACGTCTTGCCCACGCCCGGCGCATAGCCTAGAAACAGCTTCAGCGTGCCCTTGGTCTTTTCCGGGGGCCGCGCTTCCGCAAGCCATTGTTCAGGCGTCTTCGGCATGGGCTTATTCTCTTTTACGGGCGCGCGAAAAGCTACGGTAGAATGGCGCTGTGCGTGATCCTCTAATCAATCGCATCCTTCAGTGCGCGGCTGCGATTGCCATTGTCGCGGGCATCGTCGTTTTCTACCGCGAGGGCGTTTCCGTCAACCCCACCACCGTCGCGCTTTCCTTCCTGCTTGCCATTTTAGTCATTTCTACGGTCTGGGGAATGTTTGTCTCCGTGGTCATGTCGGTCGTATCCATGCTGGCTTTCAACTACTATTTCCTTCCCCCGGTCGGCAGGTTCACGGTTGCTGACCCTCAGAATTGGGTTGCCCTCTTCGCCTTCCTGGTCGTCTCTGTCACCTCGAGCCATCTCTCTACGCGCGCCCGCCGCGCCGCCCAGCACGCTTCCGCCCGCCGCCGTGAAATCGAGAAACTTTACTCCTTCAGCCAGAGCTTGCTCGAATCCGGCAACGTCATTCAGTTGCTCAATCGCATCCCCGCGCAAATCGTCGACACATTCGAGGTCGGCGCCGCCGCCCTTTTCCTTTCCGACAAACAAAAAGTCTATCGCTCCGGCCCGGTAATCCCCCTGCTCGATCACGAAAGCCTGAAGGCCATTGTCGCGCGCGAAGAGCCTGTCATCGACGCGGCCAATAGCCTCTGCTTCGTTCCCGTCCGCATGGGCGTCCGCCCCATTGGCAGCTTGGGCATTTCCGGCACGATGCTTTCGCGTCAGACGCTCGAAGCCATCGGCACCCTCATCGCCGTCTCGATGGAACGCGCCCGCGCCGTCGAGCAGCTCGGCCAGACCGAGGCCGCCCGCGAAGGCGAGCGCCTTCGCACCGCGCTCCTTGATTCCGTCACCCACGCTCTCCGCACTCCGCTCACCTCCATCAAAGCTTCGGCCACCAATCTCCTTTCCAATCGAGGTCTGAGCGACGGCCAGAAGCATGAGCTTCTCGTCATCATCAACGAGGAATGCGACCGCCTGAATCGCCTCGTCGGCGAAGCCGCCGAGATGGCTCAATTGGACGCCGGCGAAGTGGAATTGAATCTTACGCCTCATCCCATCGAAGAAATAATCGCCGCTGCCCTGAAACTAACCAAGGCCAAGCTCGGCAATCGCACCGTCCACCTCCACGTTTCCGAAGGTCTCCCGCGCGTGCGCGTTGACCTCGCACGCGCCCCCGAAGTCCTCGTCCATCTCCTCGAAAACGCCAATCAGTATTCGCCCCATTCCGAGCCCATCACCATCTCTACGGAGCTCAACGGCGATTTCCTCGTCACCAGCGTCGCCGACCGCGGCAACGGCATTGACGACCCCGAGCAGAGCCTCATTTTCGAAAAATTCTACCGGGGCAGAGATCAGCGCTTCCGCGTCGAAGGCACCGGCATGGGCCTCCCCATCGCCAAGGCCATTGTCGAAGCCCACGGCGGCTCGATGTCTCTCACCAGCCAGCGCGGCCATGGCTCCGTTTTTTCTTTTACCCTCCCCATCGACCGCTCCCGCGCGGGCGCCTCGTGATTTCCGCCACCATCATGATCGTGGATGACGAGCCGCAAATTCGCCGCGTCGTCCGCACAACTCTCAGCTCCCAGGGCTACGCCGTCCTCGAAGCCAAGACAGGCGAAGAGGCCCTCGAAAAGCTTCGCACCGATCACCCCTCCTTGATTCTTCTCGACGTCAACATGCCCGGCATGTCCGGCTTGGACGTCTGCCGCGAAGTTCGCCAGTCGAGCCACGTCCCCATCATCATGCTCACCGTTCGCAACGCCGAACGCGACAAAGTCCAGGCCCTCGATGCCGGCGCCGACGATTATGTCGTCAAGCCTTTCGGCTCCCAGGAATTGATGGCTCGCATCCGCGCGGCTCTCCGCCACACATCCTCCGCCATAGCTACACCCGCCTTTCTCTCGGATGATTTGAAAATTGATTTCGCCAAGCGCGCCGTCACCGTCAAAGGCCACCCCGTCCGTCTCACCCCAAAAGAATTTGAATTGCTCCGCCATCTCGTCGCCGAGCAGGGAAAGGCCCTGGGCCACCGCCGTCTGCTGCAAGCTGTTTGGGGTCCTGACTACGGAGAGGAAACCGAATACCTGCGCGTCTTCATCAATCAATTGCGAAAAAAAATCGAGCCCGACCCGCGCCACCCGCGATACATCCACACCGAACCCTGGGTCGGCTACCGCTTCGAACCCCCGCCGGAGAAATCTCGCTCAGCCAAATCCAGGGAGTAGAAGCCATCCCGCAAATGATTTTCGGTGGGAGCCCCCGCATTCATGCGGGGGTAGGAGCGCTTCAGCGCTCCGGGAAGAGCTCCGAATTTGATCGTGCGCTTTAGCGCTGGATCTGTTGAAATCCCGCCCAAATCTTCCGCGCTCGGCGCCGCTCATGTGGAGTGCGGCGGCTTGCCGCCGCTTTCCTCCCGTTATAGCGTGCCGAAACCCATATACTCGACCGAGGCTTGCCTCGGTCGGCACGGCTCACCAGCAGCTCCGCATCGATGCAAGCAGCGCGAATCGCGCTCAAGCAATCCCCTGCTCACCGCATCGGATGTGCCGCATCCAATTCCAGATTCAGCTCGAGCACATTCACCCGCGGCTCGCCAAGAAATCCAAGTTGCCGCTGCGCGGTATGCTTCTTCACGAGCCCCCGCACGTCCCCCTCGCTCATCCCGCGCTCCCGCGCCACGCGCGGAATCTGGAATTCCGCCCCTGCCGGTGAAATGTCCGGGTCAAGCCCCGAGCCCGACGCCGTCACCAGGTCCGCCGGCACCGCCGCCCCTGGATTCTCGGCTTGTAGCGCCTGCACGCTCGCGGAGACTCGATCCAGCAGCGCCTTATTCGTCGGCCCGAGATTCGATCCTCCCGAAGCGCCCGCATCATATCCCGCTGCACCGGCAGCCGAAGGCCGCGAATGAAAATACCCCGGCGCCGTGAAGGGCTGCCCGATCAGCCTCGACCCCAGTATTTTCCCATGCATGTGAATCAATCCGCCGTTCGCCTGCCTCGGAAAAATCCACTGCGCCAGCCCCGTCACCACGAGCGGATACACGATTCCCAGCAGCACCGTCGTCGCCAGCGTCATCCGAATGGAAATCAGAAGGTTTCTTTTCACGTCGCCCTCACGCCAGTCCAATATGCGTAATAATCATGTCAATCAGCTTGATCCCGATAAATGGCGCGATGATCCCGCCGAACCCGTAAATCAGCAGGTTGCGCCGCAGCAGCGCCTCCGCCCCCAGCGGCCGGTACCGCACCCCGCGCAGCGCCAGCGGCACCAGCGCGATAATAATCAGCGCATTGAAAATCACCGCCGATAGCACCGCTGACTCCGGCGTCTTCAGCCCCATCACGTTCAGTACATTGAGCTGTGGAAACGCCCCCGCGAACATCGCCGGGATGATCGCGAAATATTTCGCCACATCATTCGCCACCGAAAACGTCGTCAGCGCCCCGCGCGTTATCAAGAGCTGTTTCCCGATTTCCACCACCTCGATCAATTTCGTCGGATTCGAATCCAGGTCCACCATGTTGCCGGCTTCCTTCGCCGCCTGCGTCCCCGCGTTCATCGCCAGGCCCACGTCCGCCTGCGCAAGCGCCGGCGCGTCGTTCGTCCCGTCGCCCGTCATGGCCACCAGCTTTCCCTTGGCCTGTTCCCGCCGGATCAGCGCCAGCTTGTCTTCCGGCTTCGCTTGCGCCAGAAAATCATCCAGGCCGGCTTCGCGCGCAATCGCTGCCGCGGTCAAGGGATTGTCCCCCGTGATCATCACCGTCCGGATTCCCATGGCGCGCAATTGGTCGAAGCGCTCGCGCATCCCGCCCTTCACGATATCCTTCAAATGTATCGTCCCCAGCACGCGCCGGTCTTCCGCCACCAGCAGCGGCGTTCCGCCGGAATTCGAAATCGCCTTCACCACTTCATCCACCTCGTGGGGAACGCGATTCCCGCCCGCCAGGACGTATTGCGCAATCGCATCCGGCGCACCCTTGCGGATTTCCCGCCCGTCCATATCCACGCCCGACATTCGCGTTTGCGCCGAAAATGGAATAAACGTCGCCGCGTAAGCTGAAAGCTCCCGCCCCCGTAGCCCGTATTTCTCTTTCGCCAGCACCACGATCGACCGCCCCTCCGGCGTTTCGTCCGCCAGCGACGCAAGCTGCGACGCGTCCGCCAGCTCTTCCTCCTTCACCCCCGGTGCCGGGATCAATTCCGTCGCGCGCCGGTTGCCCAGCGTGATCGTCCCCGTCTTATCCAACAGCAGCGTATCCACATCCCCCGCCGCCTCCACCGCCCGTCCCGACATCGCCAGCACGTTTCTCTGCACCACCCGGTCCATTCCCGCGATCCCGATCGCCGAAAGCAATCCTCCAATCGTCGTCGGGATCAGGCACACCAGCAGCGAGATCAATACAAAAACAGACTGCGGCGATCCCGAATAAATCGCCATCGGTTGCAGCGTCACCACCGCCAGCAGGAAAATAATCGTCAACCCCGCCAACAAAATATTCAGCGCAATCTCGTTCGGCGTCTTTTGCCGCTCCGCCCCTTCCACCAGTTTGATCATCCGGTCGAGAAACGTCTCCCCGGGATTCGACGTGATTTTCACCGTGATTTCATCCGAGAGCACGCGCGTCCCGCCCGTCACCGCCGAGCGGTCCCCTCCGCACTCACGGATCACCGGCGCCGATTCCCCGGTGATCGCCGATTCGTCCACCGACGCGACGCCGATCACCACTTCGCCGTCCCCGGGAATGAACTCTCCCGCCGAAACCACCACGATATCGCCCGAGCGCAATTTCGATCCTGTCACCGCCTCCGTCGTCCCGTCCGCCTTCATGCGTCGCGCCATGGTTTCCGCGCGCGCCCGCCGCAGCGTGTCCGCCTGCGCTTTTCCGCGCCCCTCCGCCATCGCCTCCGCAAAATTGGCAAAGAGCACCGTGAACCACAGCCACAGCGTGATTTGCAGCGCGAATCCAACCCCCGCCAGGTGGCTCACGAGGTAGCGCACCAGATCCACCGTCGTGATCACCGCCCCCACTTCCACCACGAACATCACCGGATTCTTCATCAGCGTCCGCGGATTCAGCTTCACGAACGAATCCCACACCGCCCGCACCACGATTCCCCCCGTCCACAACGACTTCTTCCCCCCGCGGGGCTTCCGGAATTCTTCGCTCGGGATCTGCGCCATCTCTGGGTTGATTGCCATTTGTGTGCTCATGAATCCGTCCTTAGAAAACCTTCCCTGCATGCATCAGCAGGTGCTCCAAAATTGGCCCCAGGCTCAATGCCGGGAAAAACGTCAGCGCTCCCACGATCAATATCACCGAGACAAGCAGCACGCTAAAGAGCGGCGTCGTCACCGGAAACGTCCCCGCCGATTCCGGCACCACCTTCTTACGCGCCAGGTTTCCCGCAATCGCCAGCACCGGGATGACCATGAAGAATCTTCCGATCAGCGTGTCGAATCCGATGGTCGTGTTGTACCAGACCGAATTCCAATTCCCGCCCGCAAACGCCGAACCGTTGTTCGCTGCCCCTTCCGTGTACGCATACAAAATCTGCGAAAGCCCGTGCGGACCGGGATTGGAAATACCTGCCTTCCCGGCCGGACTCACCACGCCAATGGCCGTGAATACTAAAATCACCAGCGAAAAAACCAGCACCGTGAGCATGGCCATCTTTACGTCGTACGCTTCGATTTTCTTTCCCAGGTACTCCGGAGTTCTTCCCACCATCAATCCCGCGATGAATACCGAAAGAATCACGAACACGATAATCCCGTAGAGTCCCGCCCCCACTCCGCCGAACACGACCTCGCCCAGCATCATGTTCACCATTGGAACCATCCCGCCCAGCGGCGTGTACGAATCGTGCATCGAGTTCACCGCCCCGCAGCTCGCGTCCGTCGTCACCGTGGCATAGAGCGCCGAATCCGCGATCCCGAACCGCACTTCCTTGCCTTCCATGTTCCCGCCCGCTTGCGTCGCGCTCACCTTTTGGTCCACACCGTGCAGCAGCACGTTCCCGCGCGCCTCCGCCGCGTATGCACACCCTGCACCCAGCACAAATAGCAGCGCCATGGCCGTCCACACCGCCCAGCCGTGCTGCTGCGACCCCGTCATTCGCCCAAGCGTGTACGTCAATCCCGAAGGAATCGCGAAAATCAGCACCAGTTGCAGAAAATTCGTCAGCGGAGTCGGATTTTCGAATGGGTGCGCGCTGTTTGCGTTGAAAAATCCTCCGCCGTTCGTCCCGAATATCTTGATGGCCTCCTGTGACGCCACCGGCCCTTGCGCGATCGTCTGCTCGCTCACCACCTCCGTCGTCGTCTTCCCGTCGGCGCCCGTTTGCTGCACCGTCTGCGGATTCACCAGTTGCGCCTTGTCATACGACTTCAGGTTCTGCACCATCCCCTGCGAAACAAAAATCAGCGACACCACGAGACAAATCGGCAGCAGCACCCACAGCGTGCAGCGCGTCAAGTCCACCCAGAAATTTCCGATCGTATCCTTCTCTTTGCGCGCGATCCCCCGAATCACCGCAATCGCCATGGCCACTCCCGCCGCGGCGGACATGAAATTGTGATATGCCAGCCCAGCCATCTGCGTGAAGTACGTCATCGTCGTTTCCGGCGTGTACGCCTGCCAGTTCGTGTTCGTCGTAAACGATGACGCCGTGTTCCACGCCAGGTCCGGCGCCACGCCCGCCATCGTTTGCGTGTTCCACGGTAGCCAGTGTTGCACGCGCTGCATCACGTAGAGCAGCAGCATCGAAACCGCGCTGAAGAGCAGCATCGAAATCGCGTACTCCGTCCAGCGCATTTCCCGGTCTTCATCCACGCCCGTCAGCCGGTACAGCAGCCGCTCCACCGGCCGCGCCAGCGGATCGAAAAACGTCTTCTCCCCCGCAAACACCCGTGCCATGTAAATTCCCAGCGGCTTGGCAACCGCCAGGATCACCATCAAAAACACGAATATTTGGAACCACCCGTTGGCAGTCATGTCAGAATTTCTCCGGCCACAGCAGCGCCGCCAGCAAGTACAGCAGCAGCGCCGCCGAAATTCCCAGCAGCAAAATATTTCCCAGCATCTTTGCGAACCCCCTATTTCAACCGCTCACAAGCCCACACGTACACCACCGCCACCACAAAGAACCCCACCGTGCACGCTATGAAAATAATGTCTTGCATCTCCCGCTCCTGTTTCCCGCTTCGCCGTCCCGCCTCAGAATTTTACGAGTATAGCCAGATCCAGCCGGGTCTCAGTCTTCCGCAGATCCGGCGTGAACCCCGGCACCACGGCCCCGGGCGAGCCGCAAATGTTGTTGTCGATAAATGGGGTTGGGCAGCTCGTCGGCGTGATTCCGCCTGCCCCCGAGAAATACGGCACATTCGCCGCGCGATGATCATACTCCCAGCGAAATGTAATGTATTGACTGGGCATGTAATCAAATGTCGCCGATGCGTCCCACGCCTTGAATGGGTCTCCCGGATTCTCGGTGAAATATGGCGTCCCGGACGCCGCCGTCGCCCCATTAATCGGTGGCAGCAGTACCAGATAGCGTCCCGGATTGTTGATTTTCCCGCCGCCGAGCGTCAGCCCATACTTGTCGTGGTCAAACCAAAATCGGTTGTAAAACATGAATCCCAGGAAACTCTGTTTCGGACCCTTGCGGCTGTCCGTGTAGCAGCTCACGCTTGTGCCGTTGGCTATGCTCCCTCCATGCTCGCATCCCGCATCCCCGGTCAGCGAAAACGCCGCCTTCGAAATGAATCCGTCGGGGTTGTCATGATACTTGATCTCGATGCTGTCATCCGTGTGATACCGCACCCGCCCCGGCACGCCCAGCGCATCCTCGCCCACTCCATATTGGTTCCCCAGGACCGAAAGCCATCCGTTCGGCCTATACAAAATCTGCATTCCAAGTCCCGGTCGGCCGTTGAATCTCCCGTAGGACTGCCATCCGTTGATGAACCAAGGCTCAATCTTCAAATGTTCCGTCGGAAAAATCTGCACCCGCACCCCATTGAAAAACCACGGCGTGTTCGACGAAACGTACGACGGCTGGTACGCCCAGTTGTCGTACTGGTAGTAGCTGAAGAGCCCCACATATGACATGAAAATCCCCGCATCAATGTTGATTCCATGCAGGGCATTGATGTGATATCCGCCGTATGCTTCCGAAAGGTATCGGTAAGCGTCTGACAGGTCCCATTGCCCGCGCGCGGGACTGGCATCGTTCCGTGGCGTGGTCGTCGAATACATGCCGAACTGCGTCATCAGCCTGCCGCGAACGTTGTCGTAGTGGAAATCCCCGCCGATTCCCAGCTGCGTAATCTGCACTTCATCCGCCCGGAAGACTTCGCTCGATCCCCCGATCGTGTCGTCTTTCGGGTGGTTGAAATCGTAAATATAGTCCACGTCGGACCGGAATTCCGGAGTGAAAAACTTCGTATCGAGCGGCGGTTCCTTCTCGCGGCTGTTCCCGTTCAGCCAGGTAAAATCCGCAAACGCAAACGGCTCCGCCTTGGCCGGTTTGCTCTGGTCCGGAGTCGCCGCGCTCGTTGCAATCTTCGCATCCAGCGGCCCTGCCGGGGCGGTCGTCGCTGCCAGCGCTGGCGCACTCGCGCTCGCCGCCGCACTCGTGGGAAGCGCTGCGTTCACCATCGCCGCCCGCCCTCCCGCCTTTTGCGCCTTCAGCTCCGCCTCGAGCTCCGCAATCCGGGCCCGCATAGCCTCGAGTTCGTCGAGAATCTGCTCGGTCGTCCGGTTCGCCCCCTTCGCATGGGCGTCCTCCGTGCCCGCCGCCGGTTTGCTCGTTGCCTCTGCGGTGGATTTGTCATCTCCCCCCGCATTCCGCGCAAAAGCAATCCCCGGACAAACGCACAGCCACAACGCCATCAGAGCAACTGGCCTGGAACTAAATCGAAAACTATTCTTTTTCATTTTTTGCAGCCCGGCCCTTTCCGTTGAAATTTTCATTCGGTTCTTCAGTTGTTCAGCTCGTGGTCCCCATGCTCGCCGCGCAATCCTCAATCGTACGCCTCCGGTCAGGAGCCCTTCGAAGCGCAAAACGAACTTCGACATGCAAATATCCTCTTCTCCTGGATCGGTTTTTATCAGGCTAACTGTTTCGGTGGATCGCCGCCGTCCCCGGACCAGCGGCTCTGGGAATGGGTGTCACCACAAAACCAATCGGAAAAACTGTCTCGATGTAGGGAATCCCGCTCGCATCCTCCGCCTTCGCTCGCGCCCGTTTCTCCTGCCGGATTTCAGCCCTTTTGCGCGCCGTCTTCAGAATTCTCTTGATTCTCTTCTCCGCCAAGGCCGCTTGCCGCTCGGACAATTCCCTCGTGTACGTCCGCAATCGCCCGCCGGGCCTCCGGGTCTGGTTTCGCTCGGTTCGCACCAGTTCCTTATGAAATTGCACCAGCACGTATAGAAAAAACGCGCACGTCAAACCGCCCGAGACCAAGATAAAAATCCCCATCCAAATTCTCCTCGCGCATCGCCGCGCAGTTCCCGCCGGGGCGCGAACACACAAACTTCCATCCATCCTACGTTTGGCGCATCAGGAAGACATAAGCGAGATATAAGGATTTCGTAAAGTGCCTGAAAGTACCGTCCGCCCGGCGGACCCGCCTTAGTCGAGTCCCTTCACGGTTTTACGTCCCGCATACCAGCACGGACTGTCCCCGAAATGAGGAAACAACGAATAAACGCACGCCATCGTCTGGGGCTGGTCGAAGAGAATTTCCGTCTTGCCGCCCTTCAGCGTCACCGAGTCATACACCGTCACATTCCCGAAAGCGGCGCCCGCTTTCGGGTTCCACATCTTGTATCGCAAGCGCAAATAGTCGCCGATGTACAAAACCGCCAGAATCACGGCCGTCCCGAACAATACCCGCCCCATGAGTCTCATTCGTCGCGCCGCCTTTACCCAACGCGGACGTTTCGCCCGCACTTTTTCCTTGCTCCTGCTTCAGATCGCGCGCCTCGCCCTCCCGGGCCTCTCCATCCCGCGTGAATACAATCCCCGCTCGTTCATGTTAGCCTAGTTCAGAAGGCTCGCCGGACGCAAATTCTTCGCTCCCGCGGCATCACGCGGCGGACCTTCCGCTTTTTCGTTGCGTGGTACCCTTCGCATCAGGTGGCCATGGCGGATCGGCATCGAGTCGTAATCATCGGCGGCGGTTTCGGCGGCCTCAAAGCCGCTCGCCAGCTCAGGCGCGCTCCCGTCGATGTCACGCTCATCGACCGCCGCAATTACCATCTCTTCCAGCCCTTGCTCTACCAGGTCGCCACCGGCTCGCTTTCCCCCGCCAATATCGCCGCGCCCTTGCGCAATGTCCTCAAAAACCAGAAAAACACCACGGTTCTCCTCGCCGAAGCCACTCACATTGACGCTTCCCATCGCCGCGTCATCCTGAGCGACGGCTCGCTCGAGTACGACACCCTCATCGTCGCCACGGGCTCGAGCCATCAATATTTCGGCCATGACGAATGGGAGCAATTCGCCCCCGGCTTGAAAACCATCGAAGACGCCACCGCCATGCGCAGCCGCATTCTCCTCGCCTTCGAAGCCGCCGAGCGCGAAACCAATCCCGAAAAGCTCCGCGCCTGGATGACCTTCGTCATCGTTGGCGCCGGTCCCACTGGCGCCGAGCTCGCCGGAACCCTCGCCGAAATCGCCCGCGACACCTTGCGCCACGATTTTCGCAACATCGATCCCTCCAAGGCGCGCATCATCCTCGTCGAAGGAACCGATCGCGTCCTCCCCGCCTATCCCGCCAGCCTCTCCAATTCCGCGCGAAAGATGCTCATCCACTTGGGCGTCGAGGTCCGCACCCAGGCGATGGTAACCGATATTTCCGATGGCGCGGTCACTGTCCGCGAAGGCGATCGCCCCGAAAAGATCGCCGCCCGCTCGATTCTCTGGGCCGCTGGTGTCCTCGCCTCGCCGCTCGGCCTCATCCTCGCCAGGGAAGCAAGCGCAAAGCTCGACCGCGTCGGCCGCGTCATCGTCGAGCCCGATCTCACCATTGCCGGCCATCCGGAAATTTTCGTCATCGGCGACCTCGCCAATTTCAGCCACCAAACCGGCAAGCCGCTTCCCGGAGTGGCTCAGCCCGCGATTCAGCAGGGCCAATACGCGGCCAAATTGATCGAGCGCCGCCTAAAAAATCAGAAACTCGGCCCCTTCCACTACTTCGACAAGGGCAATCTCGCCACCATCGGCCGCGGCAAGGCCGTCGCCGATTTAAATTTCATGCGTCTTTCCGGTTTTCCCGCCTGGATGATCTGGCTCTTTGTCCACCTCCTCTACATCGTCGAATTTCAAAATCGCCTTCTCATCCTCTTTCAATGGGCCTGGCTTTACATCACCTACGGCCGCTCCGCCCGCCTCATCACCGGCGAAAATCTCCTCCCCCTAGATTTGTGATGGCTTTCTAGTGATCCCGTCAAAGCCCCCGGTTTTCCATAATCCCAGCCCCCGTCACCTCAAGCCTCATCCTCTCCGTGTCCTCCTGCCTTCCTCCGTGATCTCCGTGTTGAGTACTGCTTCGCAATCACCCGAAACCATGAATCGAAGCACGCCTCCATCGATATCTCGAGCAGCAGTCCATCCCAAAAGTCCACACACACGCATCCTTCCCGCGGCAACGCCCACCTGCTATTAGTAATATGGCCGGCTTGGCGGCCCAGGACTCGTCTAGAAATGAGTGTCCGAATCTTGGCTTCGGTTTATGCACCCCTGCAAACAGCGGAGAAGTCGCTTTCCCAGCAGCCTATCGGACCCCGCCTGGCCCAAAACGCAATGCCACACGGCCACCGGGAGCCTGATTTGAGGCACTTACAGCCCGAATTTGTCCCTCGAAATCGACACTTAAGAACGATTTCAAATCGCCGCAACTCGTTCAAAATCACTCGAGTGCCATTTTGAAATCGACCTTATAATGGGCCCCTCATCCACCCCCCACCCCCACCTGCGGGCGCACCTCCTCCCTCCCCGGCGCCCCAGCCCCGACGCTTCTCAGCTCCGCACCTGAGCCCGCGGGGGAAGCCGCCCAGCCTTGATCGCCCTCACCAGCGCCGCGTGGTCCCGTTCCGTCTGGTCCGCGTACGCCGACGCAAACTTCGCGATCGCCTCATCAAACGAATCGTTTTTCCCGAGGTAGCCCGCGATCCGCGCCGTGTCTCCCGTCCGCGCATGTGCCCGCGCCAGCGTCCATCCGCAAATCTCCACGTACTCGAGCCAATCTCCCTTTGTCATGTCTTCTACTTCGATGGTCATCTTCATGTCGCGAAACTGACGGAAATAATAATCCCGCCCCTCGTCGTCCCGCGTCCACCCGAGAAAAATGTCGCTCGCCGATTGCAGCATGCGCTGCCCCGTCACCACTCGCTCCCCGTGGTTCCGGTAGCGGCTCTTGCCCGCATATTCCTCGAGCACCGAAGGCAGCGCCTCCTTGAATTGCAGGAACAGCGGATCATTTTTCCCCGCCATCAGAAGAATCACCGCGCACCGCGTTCCCACGCTCCCCACTCCCACCACCTTCCGCGCGATATCCAAAATCTGATACCGGTCGAGAACCACCCGCCGCTCTTCCGGCAGTGTCTGCCGGTAGCAGTGAAAAATTTCCTTGATCTCTTTCGAACGCCTTGCATAACTCCGCGGGTGATAAACGAGCGGCGGACGATCCTTGATTCGCGGCGCCCCATCAGCATCATCCGTAATTCTTGGAAAGACGTGCTCGGCCGTCTCTCGAATCGCCTTTTCCTCGATTTCCCGCCATCGCTTCTTCGCCGCCGCTGTCCTCGCCTCGTCAATGAAAATCTCGGCATCGAGATGCGAGTACCACGCGTCGAGCGCGCGCATCTCGGCATATTCCTGCATGTGCTCGCGGTAGCTTTCCACCGCGATGCGCGCCGCGTCGCCGCAATGCCGCTCTCGCGTCCCGGCCTGCCGCCCCGCGAGCACGATGCTCGCCGCCAGCCGTTTCACGTCCCATTCCCACGGCGCCGGCAAACTCTCATCGAAATCGTTGATGTCGAATACAAGCTGCCGTTCCGGAGACCCGTAGCCCCCGAAATTGCTGATGTGGCAATCCCCACAAGCCTGCACACGAATCCCCGTCGCGGGCGTTCCGGCCAAATCCGACGCCATCACCCCCGCCGCCCCTCGAAAAAAGGCGAAGGGCGAGCCGCGCATCCGCTCATACCGGATTGGCAGCAATTCCGCCAGTCTCGCGTGGTCGCCTTTCTTCAGCAATTCGATTGGGTCAGGCCGGGCCTTTGAAGGGGCGTACTCCGATTGCGACGTTCGCGGAACTCTCTCGCGCAGCGCTTTTCCCGCGGCCATGCGCTCTTCGAGCGTCGGCCCTGGCAGCGCTTCTTTCTTCGCCGCGGCGCCCTGCCTCTTTGTCCCAAGAGATTTCATCTTGATGCCGTCATCCTTCTTCAGCGAGGCGGTTCCCTCTCCGAAGCAGCCCGAATCGGCGCACCGCCGGAACGGCTCTTCCTCCCCCGCTCGCAGGCCCATCTTACAATCCTCTTTCACGCAAAATCCATGAAGGTATTTCGCTGCGTCACGCGCGCTTGCCAACGCTAGGAGGTCCGCGCACACCTTTATCGCACCGCTTTCGGCCTTATTTATATGGGGAAAATGCTGGAACACAGATCGGCGCCGTCTTCGCTGCATTAGGTCGGAAACCGCACGGTCTGATGGAATTTTTAGAGAAGAGCGAAGAAATGGTAGCTCACGCAGCCCAGAGCCACCCCAATTGCGGACCCCGCCAGAACATCGCTCAAAAAGTGCATCCCCAGGATGATCCTCGAAGACGCAATCAGCACCGCCACCGCGATCAACGGCGCTTGCAGCTCCGGATAGAACAACCCCAGCGAAAACGTGATCGCGAAAGCCGTGATCGAATGCCCCGACGGAAATGAGTACTTGTCCGGGGGCAATACCGCCGCCCAGCAATGCGGCTCCACTTCGCACGGCCTCTTCCGCCGGCTCGTCCGCTTCAGCGCCCGGAAAAGAAAAATTCCCGCCACCGCGGCGGACAATGCTGCCCCAATCGCGGCGAACCGGTGCGCCCCGCCGTAGAATACAAGAATCAACCCCAATGAGTACCACAGCCACCCGTCGCCCAGCCGCGTCATCACGATCATCAATATGCGAAACCATCGCGGCGCGCGCCACCGGTGCACCCGCCTCATCAGCCGGTGGTCGTTCGATTGGATCTGGTTCCACACTGCCTTGGCGACTGTCATACCCACTCCTCCACCGCGGGTTGTGGCACGGTGATCCAGCGGGGACGTTTGCGGGCTTCGCGCTGGCCCAGAATCTCAGCCGCCCATCGGCGGCAGAAATTTTTGTCGTTGTGGTAACTCAAAAAAGTGAAGGCCGGAATCAGCACGCCCAGCGGCGCAAGCAGCCTGGTCCATGCTTTCTCGCGCATCATCTCGTAGGCCACCACGTAAACGTCGCGCGTCAGTTTCGTGAAGCAGCCGGACTCTCCTCCCACGCGCCCCATCCCGTTCCGAAGCCCGTCGAAGAACTCTTCCTTGCTCCGCGCGCCCGGGACCTCGGTGTAAGCCGTCCCCGCGGACGGCAATGCATGCGCATCGCTTCCGCCGATTTCGATCTTTTCCCACTGCTTGGCCAGTTTCGCGGCGTGTTCATTCGCCCTCTCGAGCATGTGGCCGTTGCGCGTTTCTACGGCCGGAAAATATTCCTGGAACCACGCGAAATCCTCGCGCTCGCGCGCGCCTGTAAGACTCGAGAACACGTGATTGATGCTGAAAAGCAGCCGCCGCTCCGTCAGGTACATCAGCAGCGCCACCAAATCGTTTCGCCGCTGCTGAAGATGAATGTGCTGCCGCTCGTTCAGGTCGTACACCCCGATGTGTACCTCCGTCCCGCTCGGCATCCGGCAGGTCAGCTCTTCGCTCAGGAAAAAGTTTGCACGCCGCCGCAATTGCTCGCTGCCTTCGATCGAATCGTGATCCGTCAGGGTGAACAAACTCATCCCTCGGCGGCGCAGCAGCTCAAAAACTTTTTCGGGATCGCTGTAACTTTCGCGGCAAATCTTTTGGACAATAGGGGTTGTACACGCTCCGGAATAGTACGAGTGAACATGCATGTCGCATTTCACAGTGCAAATTCTGCCGGGCGCGGGTTACTGCAGCATGACAAACGCGCTAAAGTTCTGAAAATACAGCCACTTAATTCTTTAGACACTTGAAACATTCTTTTAACATTTCAGTAGCAGAGCTTGGCATTTCAACCTTCAAACTGGGGCCTGCATGGAGCGAATCGAGTTCGGCTTTTTCGACGCCGGCGGCGGCCATCGGGCTGCTGCCACCGCGCTGGAAATGGCCATCCGGGCGCAGCAACGCCCCTGGGAAGTCCACCTCACCAATTTGCAGGAACTTCTCGATGAGATCGACATCCTCAAAAAATACGGCGGCATCCGTATCCAGGATTTTTACAACTCCATGTTACGGACGGGATGGACTTTAGGCAGCACGCAGCTGATGAAGGTCCTTCAGCTCGCCATCCGCGTCTACCACCGCCCCACCGTCCGGCTTCTCGAGGCGCAATGGAAAAGAACGCAGCCGGATATGGCTGTGTCATTTGTTCCCCATTTTAATCGTGCGCTCTACGAAAGTTTTCATCGCGCTTACCCAGGACGTCCATTCGTAACCGTACTCACGGACCTCGCCGATTTCCCGCCGCACTTTTGGATCGAGCCGAGCCAGTCGCAATTTTTCATCTGCGGCACCGATCGCGCCGTCGAGCAGGCGCGCGCCATGGGCCATTCGGAGAGCCGCGTGTTTCGCGCTTCCGGAATGATCCTTCATCCCCGCTTCTATGAGCCGCCCGTCGAAAATCGCATTGCGGAAAGGGAACGCCTGGGCCTTCGCCCCGATCTCCCGACGGGACTCGTCCTCTTCGGCGGCCACGGCTCGCAGGTGATGCTCGACATCGCCGAGCGACTCGATCGTTCATCGCTCGACCTTCAGTTGATTTTTATTTGTGGGCGAAACGATAAGCTCGTCAACGCCTTGCGCGCGCAAAAATCGCGTCTGCCGCGCTTTGTCGAGGGGTTCACCACAAAGGTCAATCACTATATGCAGCTCGCCGATTTCTTCATCGGCAAGCCTGGGCCTGGAAGCCTCAGCGAAGCCCTCGCCATGCATCTCCCCGTGATTGTCGAATGCAACGCGTGGACGCTTCCGCAGGAGCGCTACAACGCCGTCTGGATTCTCGAAAAGCAGGTAGGAGAAGTCCTCCGCAGCTTCAAGGAAATCGTGAGCGCCGTCGCGCGCCTGATCGAACCCGCCACCCTCGCGCGCTATCGGGCGAATGCCGCCGCGCTCGAAAACCGCGCCGTCTTCGAAATCCCCGAAATCATGGAAACAATTTTCGAGCGGTCGCAAACGGGCGCCCGGGCAATCGCCGCCGGAAACGGAAACGCCTCACTCGCCGGCCGCCTTGCCTGAAAAGCCTTCATTCACCGCCGGCAGTCCGCCATCCTGCAATCGCTTGTTCAACGCGGGCAGCTCTTGTTGCTTCAGCGCATCCCACTTCGCGGTCCCCTCATTCAGGCGCTTCTCCACGCTTTCGAACGCAGCTAGCGAAGTTGCCGTGGGCGCACTATCCGCTCCGCCCAGGGAAATCGCCTGTGCCGTGAGAGCTTTGTTCACTTCGCGAAGTCCCGTCGCCACGAGCGGATATTCGGGCTCATTGCCCGCGATTGCATCCGCCTGCCCATCGAACGCATTCACCGCCGCGAGAATGTCCGCTGCCTTTGGATTTCCCGCAAGCTGCTCCTGAAGAGCATGAAGTTGAGTGCGAACATCCGCAATCTGGCGATAAGTTTCAGTAGCCTTCGTGAGCGCGCTGTCTATTCTCAATTCGAACTCAGTCTGCCGCGCGAGATCATCGCCCGTCACCTGTCCCCGCGGATCCATTTCAACGCTCAGCTTCTGCGTCTGCGTTTCCCCCGCTGCTATCAGCCGCACCTCATATTCTCCCGGAAGCACGAGCGGCCCCTGCGGCTCCGCCACCGTGCCCCCATGAATGGTTGCCGCCATGTCATATTCAGTGTGGAGCGCGGTCGGCGAAGGGTAGCGCAAATCCCAGACGAAGCGGTGCATCCCCGCCTTCTTCGAAAGCGTCTCCGCCGGATGAAGCCAATAGCTCGGAAATTCAGGAGGCTCCGAAATCGCGGGCGGCACATCTTCACTCGAGATTCGCCGCACCACCTTACCGCCCTTGTCGCGAAACTCGAGCGCTACTTCGCCCTCCGTTGCCTCCTTCAAGCTGTAATCGAGTATGGCCCCGGCAGGCGGATTTTCTCCCACGGGAGTCTCCGGAGGCAGCGGCGTGTCGTGGCTTTCGCTCCGTCGGCTGCGCAGAGCGTGCTCTGGATGGTAGAGGTACGCCGCGTGTGTTTCCACCTTCTCGCTCCATTCTCGCAGCGGCTCGATGTCGTCCAGTATCCAGAAAGCGCGCCCGTGCGTCGCCACCACGAGATCATCGCCATGCAGCGCGATATCACGAACAGACGTCGCCGGCAAATTCAGTTGCAGCGATTGCCAATGATCGCCGTCGTCAACCGAGAAATACACTCCGGTCTCCGTTCCCGCGTAAAGCAGCCCCTTGCGATCCGTGTCTTCGCGAACCGCGTGCACGTAGGCATCCGCTGGAATTCCAGTAACGATGCTTTTCCACGTCTTGCCTCCATCATGCGTCCGATAAATATAGGGACGTATGTCATCCACCTGGTGCCGGTCCACCGCCGCGTACGCCGTGCCGGCATCGAAGTGCGAAGCTTCGATCAAGCTGATCATGCTCCAGTCCGCAAGCCCCGCAGGCGTCACATCGTCCCACGTCTTGCCCTCATCGCTCGTCACTTGAATGATCCCGTTATCCGTGCCGGCCCAAATTTCGCCGGCGCGAATGGGCGAAGGCGCAATTGTGTAAACCACGCCCCGGTCATCCTCCTTCTTCGTCCCCCCGCTCGTTGCTTCACTCTTCCTCACTGTCAAATCCGGGCTGATGGCCTTCCAGCCCTGTCCCCGGTCCTCCGTCCGCAACACATATTGCGCCCCGAAGTAAATCACCCGCGAATTCTGCGGCGAGGTCACGAGCGGCGAAGTCCACGTGAATCGCAAGTGACTGTCCGCGGAATCCTTCGGCTGTGGCGAGATATCAAACGATTGCCCGGTCGTCCAATTGAACCGCAGCACCTCGCCATTCGGCCCGCCGCCGTAAACCAGATACGGATCGGCCGAACTGAGCGCGATGTACCCGCTTTCTTCCCCGCCCACGGGCGACCAATCCCGAAACGTAATCTGCCCGTAATCGCTCCTGCTCGATACACCCGCTGTTCCGCTATCCTGCTGCGATCCATAGACCATGTAGGGAAAACGATCGTCTGTTATCACGTGATAGAACTGCCCGGTCGGCTGGTTGTACCACGAGCTCCAGGTTTTTCCGCCGTCCACGCTGATCGCGGCGCCCTGATCGCAGGCCAGAATCATCCGCTGTGGATCATCCGGCGCGATCCAAAGGGAATGATAGTCATCCCCACCCGGAGCGCCCTTGATCGCCTCGAAGCTTTCCCCGCCATTGCTAGAACGGTAGAGGGAAGTGTTCGAGACATACACCGTGTTCGCATCGCGCGGGTCCGCCGTCACACCACCGAAGTACCACCCGCGCATCCAGATGCGATGATCAGACGACACACGCCGCCAGGTCTCGCCCGCATCATCCGAGCGGTAGAGCCCGCCCTCGGGAGCATCCACAAGCGCAAATACGCGCTTGCCGCCTTCACCCGCAGCGATCGCAATCCCGATCCGCCCCAGTCCCTCGCTTGGAAATCCATGCCCCGCGATTTGCTGCCAATGGATTCCGCCGTCCGTGGATTTGTATAGCCCGCTGCCCGGCCCGTTCGTGGGCGCATAGACGCTCCACGGCGGGCGGCGCGTCTGCCACAACGACGCATACACTATTTCAGGATTGCCCGGCTCGTAACAAAGATCAATCGCCCCGATGTCCTCGTTCTTTCCGAGCACTTGTTTCCAGCTCGCACCGCCATCCGTCGAGCGATAAACCCCGCGCTCCGCATTCGGCCCAAAAGCATGCCCGAGCGCGGCAACAAGCACGATGTTCGGATCGCGCGGATCCACCAGAACCCGGCCGATTTGCCGCGAATCGCGCAGTCCCAGGTGCTGCCATGTCGCGCCGCCATCGCTCGATTTGTAAACGCCGTCGCCATAGGAAATATTCGAGCGCATGTCCGCTTCGCCCGTGCCCAGGTAGATAATTTTCGGGTCCGACGCCGCCACCGCGATCGCTCCGATCGAAGCAATCGCCTGCCCGTCGAAAATCGGTTGCCACGTCCGCCCCTCATTCGTCGTCTTCCACACCCCGCCGCCCACTGCGCCGAACAAATACTCATGCGCGTTGCCGGGAACGCCGCTCGCAGCCAGCGCGCGCCCCCCACGAAATGGACCAATCAGCCGCCATCGCATCCCCGCAAACGCCTGCGTGTCCGGCTGCTGCGAAAGCGTCACACGCGCTCCCATCAGCCCTGCAACGAAAACGCCCGCAACCAAAATCACAGCACGCAATCTAATCACAGTGTTCATGGGCCCCACTTTCCGCGGCGGAGTATATACCACCGACTTTCGGTCCCCTAAGCGCGCTCGCGCGCGCTCGACGCCATCTCCGCAATGTGGCAACATATAGTTCGCGGAATCGGATGCGCGCGTGACAGGAGGAGTTTCATCCATGGCAAAGGCAACATTTGCGGCCGGCTGTTTCTGGGGCGTCGAAGAAGTGTTCCGCCACATCAAAGGTGTCACTTCGACCACCGTCGGCTACACCGGAGGCACAACTAAGAATCCCAGCTATCAAGATGTCTGCACCGGACGAACCGGCCACGCCGAAGCCGTGGAAGTCGAGTTTGATCCTGAGCAAGTCACCTACGAGCAGCTTCTGTCCGTCTTTTGGGAGAGCCACGATCCGACCACCCTCAACCGCCAGGGCCCGGACGTCGGCACGCAATATCGCTCCGCAATTTTCTATCATGACGCCGCCCAACAAGCTTCCGCCGCCGGCTCCAAAGCCGTGCTCGAAAAGATGAACGCGTTCAAGCGCCCCATCGTCACGGAAGTTCTTCCCGGCTCGGATTTTTATCGCGCCGAGGATTATCACCAGCAGTACCTGGAAAAACGCGACGCGAAATCCTGCCACTTCTAGGCCCCTCTGGTCATCCGGGCACCGCACCTTAGAGACTATGTGAAGACTCGAGATTCTTTGTAGGTCGCGGTTTCAACCGCGACATAAACGCTGCAAAATCGATACGGCTTTAGCCGCGGAAGTTCCTCCTTTGGGGTTTTCACACAGGTTGCTTAGGCCCCCGCTGCCGAATTCAATTTCTGCGCTAGAATGGATGCGACTCTCGAGGGGGAGCGTATGATCCACCGCTTTGTCTTCCACAACAACCGTCTGCTGCCGATCGACCAGGTGCGCCTCTCGCCCGGACAGTCAGGCCTGCTCAGCGGCTGGGGACTTTTCACCACCGTGCGCGTCACCGAGGGCATTCCATTCGCATTCGAACACCACTGGAAGCGCCTCTCCCGCGACGCCGAACGCACGCACTGTCCCTTTCCCTTCGAAGAGGAAACCGTACGCGCGCAATTGAATGATGTTCTCAGCGCCAACGAGGTCCGCGAAGGCTGCGCACGCATCTATGCGATTTATAATCAACCCGGCTTCTGGCGCAGCGACGAACCCTTCCCTCAGACGGACCTGCTCCTTCTTTCCGCCGGTCTGCCTTCCTACCGCGAACCGGCCCGCTTGGGCCTCCGCCCCCACGGCCGCCATGCCGCCTCGCCCCTCGCCGGCGTGAAAGTCACGGCCTGGCTGAATAATGTCTGGTCTCTCTATGAAGCCCACCAAGCCGGATTCGACGAGACCGTCCTGCTAAACGAGCGCGGCGAAGTAGCCGAATGCACCACCGCCAACATTTTTTGCGCGCGCGCAGGCCGGGTGGCCACGCCGCCACTTTCATCCGGATGCCTCGAAGGTATTACGCGCGGCATCCTCCTCGAGATCGGAAAGGACGCCGGGCTTGCTGTCGAAGAAGATACGCTTCGCCCGGAAGACCTCTACGCCGCCGATGAGGTTTTCATCTCCTCGACGAATCGCAGCATGCTCTCCGTGGGTGAAATCAACGGCCACAAAATCGCCGTCGCC
>Ga0187819_10000365_pt1 | contig 22305 bp, 12 predicted proteins | sample NC_wetland_sal_i_15_FD_132411 | JGI IMG/M metagenome (GOLD analysis project Ga0187819, IMG submission 132411) | Wetland sediment microbial communities from Neuse River Estuary, North Carolina, USA - SO4_4 | ecosystem: Environmental > Aquatic > Freshwater > Wetlands > Sediment | place: USA...
CGCAGGCGGTGTTCCCGGCGCCACGGTCCGAATCACAAATCTTGATACAAAAAAAATCTGGGTGAGCTGGACGGACGAATCGGGCAAATTCGAATTCCCAGCATTGCCTACGGGACACTATCGCGTCGAAGCCAACCAACTCGGATTCGCTCCTTCCTCCATCGAATTGCAGATCGCCGGCCCACCGGCCCCGACCATCGCGCTCGAATTGCGCGTGGCCACTCTCGCCGAGTTGAACCCCCCCCCGCAGGCCGCGCCCTCTGAGAAATCGCCGGCTGCAAACGCAAAAACAGAGACGGCAACCGGGCCGGCGCCAGGCTCAACGAGCGCCGCGAACAACGCCCCGGCGAAGTCCGCAGGCACCGGCAACAATCCACCAGGCGGCCGAGGACAAAATGCCGGCCGAGGCCAACTGCCTGCGGGCGTCGCAAACGCCATTCAGCAAGGCATGGGCGGTTTTCAGCAGACTGACCTCTCGGGCGAATCCACCGGGCAGGGCGAGGAAGCCATCGCGCAACCAAATGCAGCGAATAGCGGCGGCCTTCCCACCATCGCGATTTCCTCCGGCTCAGGCGCATCGTCTGACTCCTTCCTCATGCAAGGCACCGTCGGCCAATCTCTCGCAAGCGGCCCGCTTGGCCCCGGCGGTCCGGGCGGCCAGGGCGGATTCGTTCCCGGCGCACCCGGCGAAGGCGGCGGGCGCGGCGGCCGCGGCGGCGGAGGTGGCGGCTTGTTCGGCGGCGGCCAAGGTGGCGGCGGATTGTTTGGCGGCGGTGGCCCCGGTGGTGGCGGAGGGCCCGGCGGTGGCGGCGGAGGCAGGCTCGCGCGCCAGATGGTCAATCGCGTCCGGTTCACCTTTTTCGACCGCTACGAGAATTCCGCCCTCGATGCCCGCCCCTATTCCATCACCGGCGTGGAACGCCCGAAGGTTTCGCATTACGATGAACGCGTCGGCGGCAGCTTCGGCGGCCCCTTCAGCATCCCGCACGTGTATAACGGCAAAGACAAAACATTCCTTTTCGTCAACTATCAGCACGAAATCGCACAGACCGGCGTGAACACATTTTCGACCGTCCCCACCGCTGCCGAGCGTACGGGAAATTTCTGCACCGACCTCCCTCAAACGCAGCTTTTCAATCCGTTCTCAAATTTTTCAGGCCCGCGCACGCTCCTGAATCCCGCAAGTCCCTGCCAAATTCCGCAATTCTTGCCGAGCCCTCCAGCCGCGCCGAATACTCCGTCCTTCGACAACGCCGCTCAAGCCTTGTTGAATACGATTCCCATGCCCAATCTTCCCGGCACGGTCCAAAATTTCCTGTTGCAGGGCACCACGCCCTTGAATACCGACACGCTGAGCCTTCACGTCCTGCACACGATCAACTCGAAATTCAGCGTCAGCGGCGCCTACAACCTGAATTCGCAGCGCCAGGAAACCCTCGGGAATTTTCCCGGCATTGCAGGGCATCAATCCACCCTCAACCAGAGCGTGGACCTCGGATTGATGCAAACCTGGTCGCCTAAACTTGTCCAAGATACGCACATAAATTGGAGCCGCAGCCGCGTCCTCGTCTCGAGCGACAATTCCTTCGTCAACGACGTGGCCGGAAACGCGGGCATCACGGGGGTATCCACGAACCCGCTCGATTTCGGAATCCCGTCGCTCAGTTTCACCAGCTTTTCCGGTCCCAACGATCCCATTCCTTCGCTCGTACGCAATCAGACCTGGCGCTTCCTCGACAATCTCACCTACACGCGCAACAAACACACGATGAAATTCGGCGGCGAAATCCGCCGCATTCAATTGAACTCGCAATCCAGTCCGCAGCCCCGCGGCAATTTCGTTTTCACCGGACTCATGACCAGCCAACTGGGCGCGGACGGGCAACCGGCAACGGGAAATACCACCGGCAACGACCTCGCTGATTTTCTTCTCGGGTTGCCCTACAGCACGCGCGTGCAGTTCGGCCCGAATCTCTATCTTCGCAGCTGGGATTTCATCGCCTATGCGCAGGACGACTGGCGCGTCAACAAGCGTTTTACTTTTCTTTACGGTGTGCGCTACGAAGCCGTGACGCCGCCCATCGAACTCAACAACCAGATTGCGAATCTCGACTTGAACGCCTCCGCCACGGCTGTAAATGTCGTTACCCCCGGGGCAACGGGAAATTTCTTCAATGGCAGTTACCCTCGCGCGCTCGTCCACGGAGATTACGGAAACTGGGCGCCGCGCATCGGCTTCGCCTGGCAGCCGTTTGATATCAAGCCCAAGACCGTCGTTCGCGGCGGCTATTCGATTTTCTACAACGTCTCCGCCTACAACACGCTCGCGCAGCAATACCTGGCCTACGAGCCGCCCTTCGCCACATCCCGGAATGTAATTACGTCCGCGGCTCAAGTCCTTACGCTCGAAAATGGATTTCCCGGGACGCCGCAGTCTCCCACCACGATTGCGTGCACACTGGCCACTCCATGCCTCAACACGGGCGGGGTGGACCCACACTATCGAGACGGCTACGCGCAAATTTGGACGCTTGGCACGGAGACTTCCTTCTCGCAAAATTGGATTCTGGATCTCACCTATACCGGGACCAAGGGCACCGACCTCGACCTTCTCCGCGCGCCGAACCGCGCTCCTCTCGACACGCCGCCCACCGAGACGCAGCAAGATCTCGCCATCCCCGGCGCTCCCGTTTTTTATTTTGACCAGTCGGGAGCGAATTCCATCTACAACGCCCTGCAAGTAAGATTGGTCCACCGCTTCACTCATGGCTTCACCTTGCAGACGATCTATACGTTTGCGAAATCGCTCGACAACGCCAGCTCCATCGGCGGCACCTCCCCCGTTGTGGTTCAGCAGGACGGCAATTTCGCCGCCGAGCGCGGCCTTTCCTCCTTCGACATCCGCCACCAGCTCCGCGTCTTCTCCGTTTACGAGCTGCCCTTTGGCGAGCATCACCGCTACGGAACGCATGGCTGGACATTGCACGCACTGGGCAACTGGCGGCTCCAGAACATCGTCACCTGGCACACCGGAACGCCTTTCACCGCCTTGCTCGGCGGCACAGCTTCCGATAACGGAACCGGCGCGCAATTTTCTCTGCGTCCCGACCGCATCGCGAACCCGAATGAGGGCATCTGCGGCGGTTCGCCCCTTTCGTTTTTCAACGTCAACGCATTTCAGACTCCGGCGGTGAATGTGTACGGCAATGAGCAGCGCGGCTCGATCGAAGGCCCCTGCTCTTTTACCTGGAACGCGTCTCTTGCCAAAGGCTTCCGTTTCGGACCGCAAGAGCGGCATCGAATCGACATTCGCTTCGAAGTCCAAAACCTCACGAATACGCCGAGCTATAACGGCCTGGCCACCACGCTCGGCTCGACTCTTTTCGGCCGGGTGACAAGCGCCGCCTCCATGCGTACGATGGATGGGCAGATAAGGTTTAATTTCTAATGAACAACGCAGCCCATAAATCTTCAATCGCGCTTCTAGCGGCAGTTCTCTGCCTGGGCGCAGCCGGCGGCCAAGCCCAGGAGCAGGCAAAGACTCCGCCCGCTTCGATTTCATCCAAGCCCCCACAGGAAAATCAGGCCGGGCAGGGAAGCAAGGGCGCTCCGAGCGGGCCGATCCACACCTCGACGGACATCGTGCGTATCGACGTCGAGGTGATGGACAAATCCGGCAAAGCCATCAAAGGGCTGCGCGCCGACCAATTCACGGTGATGGATGATGGAAAGCCACAAAAAATATCGACGTTCTTCTACTCCGACATCGAAAAGGTGGAGACGGCCGGCAAAGTGGATACGAAACCGATCGTCATCCCCGTGGATGCGCCTCCCACCACGACGGTTCCGGAGGGAGCAGCCGATCCCACACGCGATCGGCGCATGATGGTGATGTTTTTCGATCTGACCTCCATGCAGACGGACGATATTCTGCGCGCTCATGATGCAGCTGAGAAATTCGTGAAGCAGCAAATCAGCCCGGCGGACCTCGTCGCGGTTATCACCTTCAGCGTGCGCCTCAACGTCGTGGTGAATTTTACGAACGACCGCGCGGCGCTTGAAAAAGCCATTGCTACTCTCATTCCCGGCGTCTCCTCCTCGCTCGGCGAGCCGCTCTACGCCGCCGCCGAGAACGGCGAATACGACGTGCAGGAATATACCGGCGCGGCCTACACGCCGGATGAAACCGAATTCAACGTCTTCAACACCGATCAAAAGCTTGCCGCCGTCGAAGGGCTCGCCAACGTGCTCGCCGGAATTCCGGGCCGCAAGGCGCTCATCGAATTCACCGGCGGAATCACGCAGACGGGCGAAGAAAATCGCACCGCACTGCGAGCTGCGACGGACGCCGCGAACCGCGCCGACGTTTCCATCTACTCGATCGACGCGCGCGGATTGTTTGCCACGCCGCCGGGCGGCGACGTCACGACCAATGCCGCCACCGGGACTTCCATGTATTCCGGCGCGTCCGTATTTCATCAGACCGACCAGCGCGAAGACACGCGCGACACCCTCGCGACTCTTTCCTCCGATACCGGCGGAAAAGCTTTCTTCGATCTCGGCGATTTGAGCGACGCGTTTCCAAAAATTCAGGCGGACAATAGCGGCTACTATCTCTTGGGCTACTACCTCCCGGCCGGCGTCAAGCGCGACGGCCGCTGGCACTCCATTCGCGTAAAGGTCAACGTACCCGGCGCGCACATCCGCTTCCGCGACGGCTACTACGCGCCGAAAGATTTTCAGCACCTCGAAAAAGAGGGCCGCGACCAGCAACTGATCGAGGCCATGCAATCGGACAATCCGCAACTGGACTTGCCCATCGCCGTCGAGACTTCCATGTTCCGCTTGAGCGACCAACAGACCTACGTTCCCATCGCCGCGAAACTTTCCTCGAGCGCGCTCGACTGGGCCGAAAAGCACGGCAGGCGCGAAGCCGAATTCGATTTCGCCGCGCAGGTGCGCGCCTACCCTCGCGGACAATCCGTCGCGGAATTGCGCGACACCATCACCGTCCATCTCGATCCGCAGCGCTTCCAGCAAATCAACCAGGCCAGCCTGCTCTACCAGGGTGGCGTGGTGCTCGCGCCGGGGAAATACCGGCTGAAATTCCTCGCGCGCGAAAATGAGTCGGGCCGCATCGGGACGTTCGAACAGGATCTCGTTGTGCCCGAATCGCAGCCGAATCGCATCATGCTCAGCTCGGTCCTCCTTTCGAGCCAGCTTGTGCCGGTGGAAAAATCGGCCGAGGTGGTGACCAAAACGCAGGGGCTGCGCGCGAACATCACGAATTCGCCGCTCGAGATGGAAGGCCAAAAAATCGTCCCGAGCGTGACGCGCTTCTTCACGCAGGGACAGACACTCTACGTCTTTTTCCAGGCCTATTATCCCGATAAGGCCGACGCGTCCGGAAAATTCGATCCCGGGACCTTGCGCGCGGCCCTGATTTTTTTCCGCAACGGAATCCAGGTGAATGCCACCCCCGTTCTCGCCCCCGCGGGCGTGGATGAAAAAACGCGCACGGCGTCATTCCGCATCAGCCTGCCGCTCTCGAAGCTTCCTCCGGGCCGATACACCGTGCAGGCTGTGGTCATCGGCGCCGGGACGCAACAATCGGCCTTCGGCCGGGCGTATCTTGCGCTCCAGCAGCCCCCTCCGCCGCCGGCGCCGACCGGGGCGCCTCCCCCCGCTACCCCCCCGACGGCCGCCCCCGAAGCCCCCTCGCAGCCCAAGCCACCTAGTCGGTAGATGGCTCCAGAAACGCCCATTAGAGAGTCGATTCCATTCTTGCACTCCCCTGATTTTGAATGGGTTAAGACCATTTGCAGATGGTTTTGAGAGTCGATCTCGATGCCAGTATGTCGCGAGGACTCGCTCCTTTCGGGGGCAAGGATGGGCGTTCCCGGGAAGGGTTGGTCCGATTTTGGAGGACCGATTTTGGCGGGACGGTAGTTCGTCGGAGCGCAGACAGGAGTGTCTGCGCCACAAAGACAGAAGCGGGAATGCACGTCGATCTGGGCCCACCCGCAACCGGCGGGCAAGCCTTGGCGTTCTCGGGGCGCGGCGAGGCAAGGCTCGGTCCGCAGAGGCGTTCGGACCGCAAAAGGCGCGCACTCCACATTCGGCCGAGATGCCAGCTCGCCCTGCATAGATTTCGCGCGCGAGGGTGGCTTGGCGTCAGCAAAAATCGTCGAGCGTCATCGTAAAATTCTCCACGGTTAGCATGGCAGGGGGAGAAGCCGGGCGCAAGCGAACGAGCCTGTGGATGTTGGCGGTTTTCGTGGTGCGGGCGTCGCGTGGGTTGCCTTTGTATTGCAGCCCTCTAGCAACGGGCACATAATCCAGCGTTATGGAGGGGCTTATGGCGGGCGGAGAGGTTGAGGCGGCGCAGCGTGCGGATGACGGGGGGCATTGGCTGGAGACGATTGCGTCGCTGGCCATGGGCGGGGCGTTTTTTGTGCTGTGGTTTTGGTTGCTGCCGCCGTGGCTGGGATTCAGCGTGGATACGGCGCTCGAAGAGCGCTGGCGATGGATTGCGGCGGTGCCTTCGGTGCTTGGATTTTCGGTGGCGCTGCGGTGCATTTGGGATTTCGGGCGGACGGGACATGGGACGCCGGCGCTTTTTGCACCGCCGAAGAGGTTGGTGGTGGTGGGATTTTATCGGTACGTGCGTAACCCGATGTATTTGGGATTTGCGGTGGGATGGATTGGGCTGTGGGTTGTGTTCGGGCAAGTGAACTGGGGGGCGATTGCGGGGACGGTTGCGGCAGCGGTGGGCGTGATGCTGCTGGTGATGTTTTATGAGGAGCCGACGCTGCGAAGAACGTTTGGCGCGGATTATGAGGAGTATTGCAGGAACGTGCGCCGGTGGCTGCCGCGGCTGCGGCCGTGGAAGCAGTAATCCACTTTCAGGCGAAACAGTCCCTTACAGTCCTAACTGTACGCGCGCCAGTACTACCAGCGAAACAATTCTCAGCGCGGAGGCTTGGAGGCGCCGCTCGAGGGGGCGTGCTCCGATGAGGACTTCGCCGGGGGTGCTTTCTTTTCCTCCGTTTTCTGCGGCTGCGCGGGCTTGTTGTTGAGCGGCGGATGGACGTCGTACATTTCGTCCTTGGCTTTTGTAGGCGGAGTGAACTTCACTGCCGGATGCTGCTGGCGTTGCTCGGCCTGATTTTCATTGGCGCTATTGGGATGGCCCGGCTGGGCCTCGTTTCCCTGGTTCGCAACGGCTGCGTTGCCATGCGCGGCCGCTTCCGCATTCGCGCCGGCCGGAGGCTTTGCGGGCGCGGGCTTTTCCGCGTTTACGATGGCGGGCTCATGGCCCCCTGAGGGCGGAATCGGCGGATTGATTTTGGCGACGACTTTGCGATCGTTGAATGGAACTTTGGGCCTGGCGGAAGGCGCGGCGGGCTTCGCGGTGGACGCGACGTAGCTATTGCGCGAGGGGGCGAGCGCGGCTCCTTCGACGGGCCGGGCGCTTTGAATTTGCGCGGCCGAGACTTTCACGGCGACTTGGCCAACGGGCCGCGCGTTGAGGAAGTCTTCGCGGCGGACGGCGGTGACAGCGCCGGGCTGATTCGCGTAGGTGTAATTGTTGACCGTGGCGCTGCGGTTGACGACCGTGGTGTTGTAAACGTTGGTGACCTGCGCGACGTTCACCACGCGCGTGTTGGTGATATTCACGTTCTGCACGTAGCGCGCGCTCGCATAATAGCCGGGAACCCAGACGTCGCGCGGGCCGAGCGGGAACCATGCGACTCCCGTGAATCCTCCGCCGAAGCCAATCGCGAAGCTGGCTCCGCCGCCGCCGACGAACGCGACGAGGTGCGGCGCGTACACCGGGCGCACGACGAGAGGGCCGGGAACCCAGCCCCAGTATCCGCCGACGAAGGCCCAGCGGCCGTAATGGTAGGGAGCGTAGCCCCAGGGCTCGTCACCAACCCACGTCCATCCCCAGGGAGCAATCCACACCCAATGGCCGAAATGGTAGGGAACCCAGCCGGCGGCGACGCCGGCGGGATACCAGATGGCGCCGTATTCGGGATCGTTTCGCCATTGACCGTTGTCATCGAGGTCATAATAGCCGTCAATATCGCGCGAGACGTAGCGGGCGGAGCCGGAGCCGTTTTCGCGCTGGTCGCGCTCCTGGCACCAGTCTTCAAATTCATCCATGGCGGCGGCAGGCTGGCTATTGAGGCCCAGCTCGTCGGTGCCGTCGAATTCGTATTTCTGGCCGGGCACGAGGTCCCAGGATTCGCCGGCGCCACTGACTTCGCCTTCGCCTTCGCGAACGATGATGATGGTTTGGCCGCCGGTCGGGTCGGTCTCGATGCGGAATTCGCCGGCGCGCGTGAGGGTGAAGGCGAGATTGGGAGTGTCGATCTCGAAGGCATTGCCGGCTTCGAGGCGGCGGACGTGGACTTCGATGGTGCCTTGGGCGAGCTGGATTTGGACTGTACGGTCGTCGATATTGAGGAAGGAAATTCCGGTTTCACTCGAGAGGCGAATGGCGGTCGAGCCGATGTGAACCTCGCCGCGGGAGTCTTTGTCGGCCCAGAGATTGTCGCCGGTCGAGAGCGGGCGATTGCGATCGGCCTCGACCCACTCTTGTTCGCCGGCTGGCTGGAAAGAGACGGAGCCTTGAATGTAATTGAGACGGGCGACTCTGCCGGGAGGGTCGTCTTGAGCGGCGGAGGAATTAGGAAGGCTCAGGAACAGGGCAGCCGCGAAGAGCAGGAGCGGAAGGAGCGAGAACAATTTTTTCATGGAGTTGACCCCTTGGTGGTGCGCCTCTTGAATAGCACAGCCAGCGGTTCCAGCCAATGCGATGCGAAGAACCATGTGAACCAAATGACAATCCACGTGTCAATCATCGCCGATTTCGCTCCAGTTTATAAAACATTTTTTGGAGCATTAAGTTGCGCCGTGCGTGCTTTGAGCATGCGTGCGAAGAAATCGGGGAGAAAAAAATCAGGGCCCCAAATGAGTAGGGCCCCGGGTATGAATGATGAATCCACTTATTATAAGAACTAGCGATGACTGCCACCGGAGTGGCCGCCGCTACTGCGCGGCGCGCTCGGCGCGCTGCCGGCATGCGAAGCGCCGCTGCTCGGAGGCGCGGCCGATCCGCGCGGGGCTGCGGAACTGGGCGGAGCGCCGCGATAAACGCCGCCCGGCGCGCCGGGATAGCCGCCGCGCGGCTGGACGATTGGGCGGTTCATATTCAGCGGAGGCCGTGAGTAGGGGCCGTAAGCGCCGGCGCGGGAGCCGCCATAGGGGGATTGCCCGTACGGCGAACGGCCGTACGGGGATTGCGCGGCCGGATTGTAATGTTGCCAACCGCCTCGTGCGGCTTGCGAATTTTGCGCGGAAGAAGTCGACGGCCGAGACGCGGAAGGCTGATTGGTGCGAGCCGTGGCCGTGCCGTTCGTGGAAGCGCGCGGTGAAGTGGCGGAGCGCGAATTGGAATTTCCGCCCGCTGCGCGGCTGCCGGGGTTGGAGGCAGTTGTCGTGGAGGCCTTTGCCGCAGGGCTGTAGAAATGTTGCGAGCTTGCAGTAGCGTTGCGGACAGACGATGCGCCGGGCGCTCTGTTCGTGGCGCTGTAGCTTTGGCGCGAGGGCGCGACGGGCATTTTGCCGGTCATCATGCTGGCCTGCTTGAAAGTTCCGGCGCTAATCCCCGATTGATGCGAGGGGACGGCAGCTTTTCCGAATTGACTGCTTTCCATTGAGGACATGCCGGAGCGGATGCGGCTGTTCGTGAGCGCTCCGTGGACATTTGAGAATTGAGTGCCGCGATTGCCCGCGAGCGGTGCGACGCCACGATTCGAGACCGCGGCGCCGTGAACGCCTGCGACGCCTACATAACCCACGCGGCCACCGAAGCGGCCAAACCAGGGATGATAGAAGTCACCCGGGCCGCATGGCAGCCAACCGACGTGCCCGAAACCAAATCCAAAGCCAAATCCGATTCCGATTCCAAATCCGGGGCCGCCCCAACCGAAGAAGGAGACGTAGGCGGGCGCCCAGATCGGATAGTAGCCGGGATAAACCCCGACCGGGCCGGGCCACCAGACCCAGTTGCCACCATAAACGAACCAGCGGCCGTAGTGATAAGGAGCCCATCCCCAAGGCTCGTAGGAAACCCAGGTCCAACCATAGTAGGGCTGATAGACCCAGCGACCGGCCTGGTACGGCGCCCAGCCGGGAGCTTGCGAAGGAGTCCACACCGGACCGTAATCGGGAATTTCACTCCAGACACCGTTCTTATCGAGGTCTTCGGTGCCGGTGTAGTTGGGGTTGGTATTGTGCCAGCTGCGGGCGCTGCGAATTCCGCCATTGCGATCACTATTCCACTGGTCCCAGGCATCGCGCTCGGGGGCGAGGGAGACTTGATATTTCGGCGCGTCGGTGCCGGCGATGGTGATCATGTTTCCTTTTTCGACGCGGGTGGTTCCCTGCGGGGTGGTGACTTCGACGGAGCCTCGGCGGACGATGACTTTCGTTTCCGAGTCGGAAGTGACCACGATGCGATACTCGCCCTCGGGATCGAGCGGACGGATCGAGGAATTCGGCGTGTCGATCACGGATTTGGCTTCGCTGCCGCGAATCACGTTGTAGGTGACGAGGCCCTGTCCAATCTGGAGGTGGATTTCGTTGCGGCTGAGTCCGGCAATGCGAGCGGTGGCGTGCTCGGACATGCGGAGCACGTTCGAGCCATTGAGCTCGATTTCGGCGCGGGATTTGTCGCCGGTGGAGATGCGATCGTCTGGGGCGATGGGAGTGTTCTGAGTGGCGGCGACCCATTGGCCGTTGTCGCCGCGCTGCGTGGAGACATCGCCTTCGACCAGGCTCATACGCGCGACGCCGGGCTGCGATTCGGAGGCTCTTTCGTAATCCGCGTCGGAAATTTCCTGAGCGGATTGATCGTCCGGCGCGGGCCGGCCCTGCGCGGCTTGCACGTCGGATTGCGGCGGAGGGGGCGGAGCGTCTTGTGCGCGCGCCGGGGCTGCCGCTGCGATTAAGATTGCTGCTGCAAGAGCTGCTAGAAATTTGTTCATGGCGCACCTGCTGGCGAACCTATCGCCAGCACCTAAGGGTTCCACGCCTGAATAATGCAGGGGCGATGCCAAAGTGGGGATTTCGGCGGCCGCCCAGTAAGTGGCTATTGTGCAGCGAGTTGGGAGGGGTGCGCTGCTGTGCTGCGCTGGGGGCGATTGAGTTCGAGCGGTGGTTTTCGCGCGATGGTGGTGGTTTTCAACCAGGGGCCGGATACGACGGAGCGGCGGAGCGGCGGCGGTGCTAACTCTCTTTTTCGGCGGGATCGGGGACGCCCATTTTCGAGAGGCGGTAGCGCAGGGCGTTGCGCGAGAGGCCGAGGGCGCGGGCGGCCTGGCTTTTATTTCCGTTGGCGCGGCGGAGGGCCTCGCGGATGGCTTCCTCTTCCCACTGATCGAGCGTGAAGCCTTCGGGCAGGACGGGAGCGGGGCCGGCGGTGGCCGGGCGCGGGCGCGCAGAATCGAGATGAATATCGGCGGCGTCGAGCGTGGAGCCGGAAGAAAGCGTGACGCCGCGCTCGATGATGTTTTCGAGCTCGCGGACGTTGCCGGGCCAGTGAAAATCCATCAGCAGATTCATGGCTGCGGGCGTGATGCCTTTGATGGGCTTGCCGGACTCGTGGGCGAATTTCTCGAGGAAGAAATTTGCGAGCGCAGGGATGTCTTCCTTGTGATCGCGGAGCGGGGGAATATCAATGGCGACGACATTGAGGCGGTAGTAGAGGTCTTCGCGAAAGGTGCCGTCTTCGAGCGCGGCTCGAAGATCGCGATTGGTGGCAGCCACGAGGCGGACATCCACTTTGAGAGTTTTTGTTCCGCCGAGGCGCTCGAAGGAGCGTTCCTGGAGCACGCGCAGGAGCTTCACTTGAATCGCGGGCGGGACGTCGCCGATTTCATCGAGGAAGAGTGTGCCCTTATCGGCCAGCTCGAATTTTCCGGGCTTGCTGGTGGTGGCGCCGGAGAACGCGCCTTTTTCGTAGCCGAAGAGTTCGCTTTCGAGCAAATTTTCCGGGATGGCGGTGCTATTGATTTTGATGAACGGGCCGGAAGAGCGCTGGGAATGCTGGTGGATGGCGTGGGCGATCAGATCTTTGCCGACGCCGCTTTCGCCGCCGAGGAGGACGGTGGAATTCGTGGGAGCGACGCGCTCGATGAGCGCGAGGACCGCCTGCATTTTTTCGCTGTGGGCAACGATGTTGTCGTAGTGATAGCGGCGGCCGAGAGCTTCGCGCAGGGTGCGGTTTTCCTCGCGCAGGCGGTGGGTATCGAGCTCCTTGCGGATGACGAGGACGAGTTCGGCGAGCGAGAAGGGCTTCAGCACGTAGTCGCTGGCGCCGAATTTCATGGCTTCGACGGCGGATTCGACGGTGCCGTAGGCGGTCATGATGATGACGGGAATGCCGGCGTTGATGCGCTTGGCGGCTTGCAGGAATTCGAGGCCGGTCATGCCGGGCAGCTTGAAATCGGTGACGATGAGGTCGAATTTTTCCTTGTCGAGAAGTTGCAGGCCGGTTTCTGCGTCGGCGGCGGATTGGGAGAGGAAACCTTCGTCCAAGAGCTGGAGCTCGAGGAGGCGGCGGAGCTTGGCTTCGTCTTCGACGATCAGGATGGATGGCTTTTGTGCGTTCATTTTCACCGTCTCTTTGATGCCGCATTCAATGGTGTGGATAGTCTGGGAACGCTAGCCATCCGGCGAATTCGGCAAGAAGACGCGGAAGGTGGCGCCGCGGGTGGTATCGGTTTCGAGGCGGATCCAGCCGCGATGGTCGTCGACGATTTTCGCGACGATGGCCAGGCCGAGGCCGACGCCGTCTTTTTTCGAGGTGAAGAAGGGATTGAAAATTTGCTCGCGGACTTCGGCGGGAACGCCGGGGCCGGTGTCTTCAAAGAGCACGGCGATGCCGGGGCGGCCGTTGGAAGTTTCGTCGGCGATGGAGACGCAGAGCTTGCCTCGCTGACCTTCCATGGCTTGATAGGCGTTGAGAATCAAGTTCACGAAAATCTGCTCGCAGAATTGGGCGTCCGCGAGAATGTCGGGCAGGCCGGCGGCGTAGCGGCGTTCGACCGTGACTTGCGCATCGGGCTTCTGAGCGCGAACGGATTCGAGCGCGCGGTCCACGAGGCCGTAGATTTGCTGGGGGCGAAGGTCGAGATGCGAAGGGCGGGCGAAATCGAGGAAGCGGGCGACGAGCGAATTCAGGCGGTTGACTTCGGAGGAGATGTAGCCGGCGAGTTCGCTGGCGAGGGGATTCGTATCCGCAACTTTTTGGGTGAGCATTTCGGCGGAGCCTTTGATGACCCCGAGAGGATTGCGGATTTCGTGGGCCAGGCCGGCGGAAAGCTGGCCGAGGGCGGCGAGGCGTTCGGAGCGCCGGGCTTCGGCTTCGGCGCGGCGCAGCTGGCGGTTGGTCTCCTCGAGAGTTTGCGAGAGGTCCTGATAACGCTGCACCTGGCGGCGATTTTCGAGCGAGAAGCGGTTGATGAGGACGCCGGCGAGAAAGAAAAACAGAATGCGAATAGCGAGATCGGTGGCGCCTTCGGCGGTGAATTCGTATTGCTCGAGCGCGGGAATGAGGAAGGAGCAATAGGCGAGGGAGGCGAGCGCGGTCCAGAGAAGCGTGCCGAGAGGGCCGTAGTAAATGGCGGCGGTGATGACGGGCAGGTAGTAGATGGGATAGTAGCTGCTGTTGATGCCGATCTCGCCGGTGTGGTCAAGCAGGAGCGTGGCGAGAACGATTTTGATGCCGATGCTGATGCTGCGGCCTTCGCGAGGGAACCGGGCGACGAGGCGGCCCTCGAAGAATTGAAAAATGGCAATGGCCAGAAGGATGAGCTGCTTGTGAATCTCGTCGAGGGGAGGGAGGAGCGCCAGGCCGGCGAGGAATGCCAGCCAGAGAAAATCGATCCAACGGATGGCGGATTTTTGGCGGTCGAGCATTCGGGCGGAGCTCCGTGGGTCAATCTAACATGAAATTACAGCGGGAACGGCGAACACAGATGGACACAGATGGGCCGAATGAACATAGATAGGATCTGCGAGAAGGATTTGGCGGTGTTGACAACCCGTCCATCGCGCTTTGAGTTTGCGCGAACCTTCCCGACCTGCGATGGCGGGAGGGTCCTCAAGACATGGCTTCAGGGGCTCAAGCCCGATCGGGGCCGGATTTTACGGCGGGGATGAAATCCCCGCCCTTCCATGTCGAAGGCGTCAGCGCAAGAGCCGGGCGGCGCCGAAGACAAGGCCTAGGGTGAGGATTGCGATTACCACTTCGCCTAGCGCGCCTACTACGAAGGGGCGGAGGCCTTGTTTGCGCATTTCGCCGATGTTGGTGCGGAGGCCCACGCCAGCAAACGTGAGGAGGAAGGCCCAGCGGGAAAGATTGGCGAGGCTCGAGAGCTGGTCCTTGCTGAACACGTGGGCGGTGGCGACGGCTGAGATGATGAGGAAGCCGAGAACGAATTTCGGGAATTTTTGCCAAAGGAATGCGGCTTTGTTGCCGACGCCGGCGGTGCCTTCCTTGCGGGCCCAGTGCAGCGCGTAGCCGAGGACCACGAAGCCGATCATGGCGTTGCGGGCGGTCTTGGCGAGGACGGCGACTTTCGCGGCGGCGTCGGAATAGAGGGCGCCGGCGGCGGTGACTTCGGCGGTGTTGTCAATGCCGAGGCCGGCCCAGAGGCCGTAGGATTGGTCGCTCATGCCGAGCCAGTGGCCGACGACGGGAAAAATAAAAAGCGAGATGGCGCCGAGGGCGAGGATGGCGGCGATGGCGAAGGATGAGTCCTCGTCGTCGGCGTCGATGGCGCCCTTGGCGGCGATGATGGCGGAGACGCCGCAGATGGAAGAGCCGACCGCGAGCAAGGTGGTGAGCTTGGGCTTGAGGCCGAAGGCGCGGCCGAGAGCGGTCATGAAGAGGAGAGAGACTGCAATTTCGACGGACACGAGAGCGAGACTGACGCCCCCGAGCTTGAGAACATCGCCAAGCAGGAATCGCGAGCCGAGCAGGACGATGCCGGCCTTCAGCCAGAATTCGTAGGTGGCGAGGCCGGGCTTGAACGCGGCGGGGACGCCGGTGGTATTGGCGATGACGAGGCCGATCAAAATGGCCCATAGGACGTACTCGATATTGGGGAGCGTGAGGTGGTGGGCCTTGCCGTACGTGGAAATCGCGCGCTCGAGAAATTTTCCTGCGTAACCGACCGCGGCGAGGAGCAGGAGGCCGGGCAGGATTTGAGCGATGCGCTTGAAAATGCCGAGCGGCTGCGTTTGCGAGAGTGCGACTGAAGTTGCCATGTGAGGAATCCTCCCGGAGTCCGTTTGCGCGATCGTAATTTGCGAAAGGGCGGGCACGTCGCGCCGCGCCCCTGCTGAAAACACCTACCAAGGAACGTGCTTAATCACGCCGATCCAAATCAGCGCGGACAGGCCGAGGGCGAGAGCAACGGCCCAGGCGTCGAGCGAAAATTTGGGACCGGATGATTTTTTTTCTTTTGTGCCGTGATCTTGTTGCGTGCTCATAGGACAAATCTCCTTTCGGGATTTTCATTTGGTGATGGCGCTGGTTGTTCGTCATCGACGCCGATCATGCGGAGGAGAGATTGCCAGTCTTCTTCGCGCGCTGACGCGGAGGCGGACGAGTTCGCATGAGCGCGCTTTTCGGCGCCGTCGAGCGCGCGGCCGAGAAGCAAGATGGAGGGCGAATCGAGGCGCGGGGCGCCCGGGAGTTCGGCAAGCGTGGCGCACCAGTGGCGCTCGGCGGGCGTGGCGGAGCGGGAGACGAGGACCACTGGCGTGGAGGGTGCGAGACCTGCGGCGAGAATATCGGCGGCCAGGGGAGCGAGGTCGCGGCCGGGCATGTAGATGGCGAGGGTTGCGTCTTCGCGCGCCAGTGCTTTCCAGTCTGGTTTTTCGGCGTGCTCGTTTTCGCGTGCCTGGTGGCCGCTTACGATTATGAGGCGCGAGCTTTTGCGGCGGTCGGTGAGCGATACGCCCACGGAAGCGGCGGCTGCGGCGGCGGCCGTGATGCCGGGGACGACTTCGAACGGAATGCGGGCGGCCTCGAGGGCGTCGAGCTCTTCGGCGAGGCGGCCGAAAATGCCGGGGTCGCCGCTCTTCAAGCGGACAACTTTCATGCCGCGGCGTGCGGAGGCGATCATCATCCGATTGATTTCGAGCTGCGTGATTTTTTTTACGCCGCAGCGCTTGCCGACGTTGACGACGATCGCTTGCGGGCTCGCGAGCGCAATGATGGCGGGCGGCACGAGGTCATCGTGGAGAACCAGATCGGCGGCGCGCAGGAGCGCGTGAGCTTTGAGGGTGAGCAGTTCCGGATCGCCGGGGCCTGCGCCGACGAGGTGGACTTTTGTTTCGGCGTTGCTGGTCATTGTTTTGCTCCCGAGTAGCTTTGTTTTTGCGATTCAATCGCTGCTTCATCGCGATTTGCGGATTCCGGCTCGCGTGGCAGGAGATGGAGGGCGGCGGAGGGCGGCGTCAGCTTTCGCACGGAGCCGTCTTCGGATTCGAAAATTTCGGTGTAGGCGAGCATGTGGAGGAGGCGCTTGCGCTCTTCCGAGGGCGGATGCTTGGCCATGATTTCGCGACGCAGGGCGCCGATGAGGCGGAGCCAATCGCCGACGGATTCATCGAGGGTTGCGTCGAGTTCGTCACGCAGGCGCTGGGCGACCGCGGGGCTTTCGCCGGCCGTGGAAACCGCGATTTGGAGATCGCCGCGGCGAACGACGGCGGCGAAATAAAAGTCGCAGTTGGGAGGATCGTCAACGCAGTTGCAGAGAATGCCGCGGCTCTGGGCTTCGAGAAAAACCGCGCGATTGATGGCGGCGTCGGAAGTGGCGGCGATGACGAGAGAAATTCCGTCGAGGTCGTCGGGAGCAAACTCACGCTCCGTCCAGACAAGTTTTCCAGCGGCGGCGAGCGCCTGGACTTCGGAATTTGCGCGGGGCGCGACCACCGTAACGCGCGCGCCGGTTTCAAGCAGCGACGCGATTTTCGACGCGGCGACGGCGCCCGCGCCGACGACCAGGCAGGGGCGGCCAGCGAGCTTCACGAAGATGGGCAGGAGATTCGCGGGCATCGTCAATCACCTGCACCGTGCGGGACTGGACCCGGCGAAAGATCGCGGGCCACGGCTTCGACGGCGTACCCGGCCAGCTGGGCACGGAGATCGCTATCGGAGAAACGCGAAAAATAAGCGCGCAGATTTTCGCCGGAGCCGCGATTCGCGAGATAGGCGCGCAGAAGACGCTCGATCGCGCCGGGAACTTCGCCCGCGGCGCAGCGGAAGCCGACGGGGCGGGCGATGCGCTGATGTTCGCCGACCGCGCCGCCGAGGCAGAAGTAGTAGGCGTCCACGAGCTTGTCGTGCTGCTTGATTTTTTTGCCTTCGAGGCCGATATCGGCGATCCAGTGCTGGCCGCAGGCGTTGGGGCAGCCGGCCACGTGGAGTTTCAGGGATTGGTCGAAGGCGGGAAGACGGTCTTCGAGCTCCTCGACGACCCAGCGCGCGAAGCTTTTCGTTTCCGTGATGGCGAGCTTGCAAAATTCGGTTCCCGTGCAGGCGATGGCGCCGCGCCAGAAGGGAGAAGCGGCGACGCGCAAGCCGGCGGAGTCGAGTTCGCGGGCGAGCGCGTCAACATTCGAGCGCGGGACATTGACGATGAGCAGGTTCTGCATGTTGGTGGTGCGAAGTTCGCCCGAGGCGAAGCGGTCGGCGAGATCCGCGGCGGCGCGCATTTGCCAGGGAGTGATGCGGCCGCGCAAGACGGCGGCGCCCACGTAAAAGAGGCCGGATTGCTTTTGCGCGTGAATGCCGACGTGGTCGCGGTAAACATCCAGAGGAGGGAACTCCTCGGCGGCTGGTTCGAGCGTGAAGCCGAGGCGATTGTGCAATTCGAAGAGGAAACGCTCGGCAGTCCAATGATGCTGGGTGAAGAGATGCTTCAGCCGGGCGCGCTCGCGATTTTCGCGCAGGGCGTCCTGCTCGCGAAAGATTTCGGCGATGGCGCGAACGACGGGGAGAACCTGGTCCCGGCGAATGAAAGCGTCGAGGCGGACAGCGAGATGCGGATCGGCCGAGAGGCCGCCCCCGACGCGAACGGAGAAACCTGTTTCCGGTTTACCGTGGCGGAAGCGCTCGATGGCGGTGATGCCGATATCGTTGATCTCCGGGTAAGAACACCAGACGGGGCAGCCGGTGATGGAGACTTTGAATTTGCGCGGCAGATTGTAGAAATCATTGTTGCCGGAGAGCAGCCGCGAGGCTTCGAGCGCGAGCGGAGAGGCGTCGCAGATTTCATCCGCAGCCGCGCCGGCGAGCGGGCAGCCGGTAATATTGCGCGCCACGTCGCCGCAGGCGCCTTTGGGGCCGAGCCCGACGGCGGCGAGGGCTTCCATGACTTCAGGGATGGCTTCGATCGGAAGCCAGTGGAGCTGAATATTCTGGCGCACGGTGATATCGGCGACGGAGCGGGCGTGGCGCTCGGACAAATCAGCGATGGTGCGCAATTGGGCGGAGCGCAGCAGGCCGTTGGGGAGGGCAATGCGCATCATGAAGTAGTCGGTGGCTTTTCCTTCGCCACCCTGGCCGCCGAGGGCGCCGGAGCCGTCACCCTGCGTGTAGATGCCCCACCATTTGAAGTAAAGGTTGGCCCATTCGGGGAGCACGGAGGCGCGGCCCTGGCGGGCGAAAGTCTTGATTATCTCGAGCGCCTCCCAGGGATTTTTCGCGCGCTTGAGGCGCTCGACCTTTTGGGCCTTGGTTTCCTTCGTTGCGCGAATTCCTGGAGTGCTTCCCATGAAAAATGTCCCCTAAAAACAAAAAACCCGTCTGCCAGCTACTTTTGCTGGAGAGCGGGTTGCTAAAATCCGATTTGGGCTATTGCTAAGTTATTCGGATTGCACACCCACGCCAGCCGTGGCCATGACAACAACAGCAGCAGCACGGCATACAAACATTGGCGCAGGTGCAAAGACTCATAGGCGCATCCTACCGGGTGCTTCCTTTCCCGTCAACCTAATACGATGCTGGAGTTGCGAAAAAGATTCGGACGCCGGATTCGAGGTAAACCAAATCCGGCGCCGGCCGATTCGTTTCCGCCACCCCCGATTAGCGGCAGGGCAGGGGCAAATCTACCCGCCGCTCATTCTTCGAAACGCCCAGAAGAGAAAACCGGCCAGCATCATGGACGCAGGGAGCGTAAGCACCCAGGCCATCAGCAAGTTGCGGACGGTACCCCATTGCAGGCCGGAATGGTTGGCCGCCATGGTGCCCGCGACGCCGGACGAAAGCACGTGCGTGGTACTGACGGGCAAGCCGAATCCGTCGGCAGCACCAATGGTGACCATGGCGGTGATTTCAGCGGCGGCGCCCTGGGCGTAGGTGAGATGGTCCTTGCCGATTTTTTCGCCGACGGTGACGACGATGCGCTTCCATCCGATCATGGTGCCGAGCCCGAGCGCCAAAGCCACGGCGACCTTAACCCAAGTGGGGATAAACTTGGTGGCGTTGTCGATATGTTTCTTATAGTTGGCGATGACGGCCGTATCGGCAGTGGAAAATTGGGGCACGCCGGTCTTTTTCATCAGGCGCAGGGCCTCGCTGACCACATACATATCGTTGCGGAAATTGCGGACCCTGTCCTGTGGGACAGCCTTGAGTTCCTTGTAAAGGGCCATCTCGGTTCCGATTCCGTTGATCATTTCGCGCAGCGCGAGCATGGTATTGGGATTGAATTGTTTGGTGCGGATGTAATCGGTGAGGTCGTCGCGGGCGTCGCCGACGACAGCGGAGGGCGAAACGTAATGGCTCAAAGCCTCGGCCGTTTGCGTGGAAACGGCCACGAAATCCTGGGTCTGCTGATAAGTGACGGCGTGATTGACGGCGTAGGCGGTTGGCACGGTGCCGATGAGGATCAGCATGATCAAGCCCATGCCCTTTTGGCCGTCGTTTGAGCCGTGGAAAAAGCTCACGCCCGTGCAGGTGAGGATGAGAAGGCAACGAATCCAGAACGGCGGCGGCGCAGTTCCCTTGGGAGCTTCATAAAGAGCCTTATTGGGGATGATCGCCCGGCAAGCCATCAGCAGCAAGGCTGCAAGAATGAAGCCGACGAGCGGCGAGAGGAGTAGCGACTTTCCGATGTTCGTGGCCTGGCCCCAATCTACGCCGCTAGTGCCGGTTTTCACGGACATCAATTGATTGGCGATGCCCACGCCGATGATGGAACCAATCAGGGTGTGGGAGCTCGAAGCCGGCAGACCGAACCACCATGTGCCCAGGTTCCAAATAATCGCGGCAACCAACAGAGCAAACACCATCGAGAAGCCGGCCTTGCCGCCCACTTGCAGGATCAATTCGACAGGCAGCAGGGAAACGATGCCGAAAGCCACGGCGCCGCTCGAGAGCACAACTCCCGTGAAATTCCACATGCCCGACCAGACGACCGCGACGTGGGGCTCCAGGGTGTGCGTGTAAATGACGGTAGCAACGGCGTTGGCCGTATCGTGGAAACCGTTGACGAACTCGAATCCGAGCGCCACCAGCAGAGCCAATCCCAGAAGCAGGTAGGGCATGATGCTGGCGGCGTGAACCTGGGATAAATCGTCAATCAAATGGCGGCCGATATAGACCACGCCGACCACCAGAACCACGCCGAAGATTGCCATGCCGATCTTCGCGGCCGGCCCGGCGCTGATGTTTCCTTCGAGCGGCGATACGCGAGTAGCCATCGTTGTCCCCCAATTTTCGGAAAATGAGCGTTGTGCATCCGCCGCGAGCGGCGCACGGGCGGAAAAATCGCGCCAGTGCCTGAGCGCCGGAGCGCTTTTCTGGCACGAGGGGTGCGACGCTACCGGGAGTTTGTTAATGGAATGTGAGCGCAGTGTGAACGCTTCCACTTCCTGTTAAAATGCGCGGAAGCAGGCTGACAACCAAGAACGCTTTCCGTGTATCCGGGGGAAGCCGCCGCACGTCTATAATTTGAGCTAGTCGGAAGACCAATCCGACGGGTACATTTCGAGGGGATCAATGGCCGCATCCGAGTCTGAGAAAACGGGCGCAGCGGGAAGTTCGCCCGCAAAAAATTCGCACCAGAGCACGACGCCTCCCAAAGGGCATCGCGGCCTTTGGATATTTTTGGGCGTCGTGTTGATAGCCGGGTCAATCGTGGTGTATCGGGCGCGCGCGCGTTCGCAGGCCGCAGGCCCGCAAACTGCAGCAAGCGCTCCGGCCGTTTCCGTGGGCGTCACAACCGTGCAAAAGAGAGACGTTCCTTACTACCTCGTCGGCCTGGGGTCGGTGACGGCGTTCAACACGGTGACGGTGCGAACACGAGTGGATGGGCAGCTGATGAAGGTGCTTTTCACGGAGGGCCAGTTCGTTCATGAGGGAGACTTGCTCGCACAGATCGATCCGCGGCCGTTTCAAGTGGCGCTCGACCAGGCGCAGGGCCAACTTGCAAAGGACCTGGCATCGCAAGCCGACGCGAGAATTGACCTGAATCGTTACCAGCAACTCTGGCAAGAGGGAGTGATCCCGCGGCAGCAGCTCGACTCGCAGCAGGCGACCGTGGGGCAGTTTGACGGCGCCATCCAAGCGGACCGGGCGGCCATCAATAACGCGAAGCTGAACCTGCTCTACAGCAGCATCACGGCGCCTATTGGCGGGCGCGTGGGGCTGCGCCTGGTGGATGCGGGCAACATGGTGCACGCGACCGACCAGAACGGAATGCTGGTCATCACACAAGTGCAGCCGATCGCCGTGATATTCACGCTGCCGGAAGACAACCTGCTCGAAGTGGCGGGGCAAATGAAGAAACAGCCGCTGACGGTCGAGGCCTACAGCCGCGACGACAAGATCAAGCTCGCGGATGGGAAGCTGCTGACGATCGACAACCAGATTGACCAGACCACGGGCACGGTGAAGCTGAAGTCCGAATTCGAAAATCATGACCTCTCGCTGTGGCCCAATCAGTTCGTCAATGTCCGCTTGTTCCTGAGCGTCCGAAAAGACGCCACCGTGATTCCCTCTGCGGCCATTCAGCGCGGCGCGCAAGGAACATTTGTGTACGCGGTGAAGAGCGACAATTCGGCGCAGGTGCGCCCGGTGGAGGTGGACTTCATCGAGGGCAATATCGCCATGGTTCGCACCGGCCTCACGCCCGGAGAGCAGGTGGTGATTGACGGGCAGGACAAATTGCAAGAGGGGACGAAATTGAGCTTCAAGCTGGCGAGCGCTGGCCC
>Ga0187819_10000366_pt1 | contig 22283 bp, 12 predicted proteins | sample NC_wetland_sal_i_15_FD_132411 | JGI IMG/M metagenome (GOLD analysis project Ga0187819, IMG submission 132411) | Wetland sediment microbial communities from Neuse River Estuary, North Carolina, USA - SO4_4 | ecosystem: Environmental > Aquatic > Freshwater > Wetlands > Sediment | place: USA...
AAAGCTGGACTATCAGGCTTGTGACAAAACCAAGTGTTATCGCCCCACGTCGGTTCCGCTGAAATGGCAACTGCAAGTGTTTCCCCTTGATCGAACCCGAGCCCCAGTGGAAATTCGACACAAGTAACCAGACGACTTGGAAATCCGGAATGTATTCCCCGAGTGCTCCCGAGTGACGAGCAACCAGGAAGTAATCTGGTGGTGGTCAGTCACCTGTGATTTCACACCTGGGGTCTCTCTGGGCCCTAGCTGGTGGTTGACTTCGGCATTGCCGACAACATCAGTCTACAACCCATCTCACAAATAGCTGACGCTAGCCTCTCCGCATCAGCCACGAGAGGCGCCCGTACCCCCTGACGACGTTTAGACCGTGCGCGAGCCGGCGAATAGGGGTATCATGTCATCCTGTTTTGTCTCGGGCTTCGCCTGATCGAATCTCGTGGGGTGATTCGATGCGATTGCGACCGATCTCGGTATTGCTTCTCTCTGTTCTTCTTGTCGCAGCCTTACCCGCAAATAAGCTGAACGCTCAAACAACCACCTCTGGTGGGTTGACCGGTGTTGTAACCGATCAAAGCAGTGCGGTCATACCCAATGCGGATGTCGAGATCAAGGACAACGCCAAGGGCACGACTCAGTCGACGAAAACCGATCGCGAGGGAGTGTACCGGTTCTTCTTTCTGGCACCAGAGAGATACACGTTGACTGTGACGCATGCCGGATTCCGAAGGGAGAGCCGGATGGCGAATGTTCTGTTAGGGCCCCCGGTCACGGTGAACGTTACGCTCGAACTTGTGACAGAACGCACGACCGTGAATGTTACTGGAGAGGCGCCGCTGATCCAGTCGGAAAATGGTGACGTATCCACAACCATGAACCAACAGCAAGTGGCGGAGGTCCCAAATCCGGGGGGGGACATCACCTATCTTGCGCAAGTCGCGCCGGGTGCAGTCATGAGTACGGACTTGTCGGGTCTAGCTAATTTCTCGATCCTGGGGATGCCGGGTACTTCAAATCTTTTCTTTTTGGACGGGATGAGCGAAAACGACAATGGCCTGAACATCAATCTGGCTGGTTCGCTCAACATGCTCTTGGGTCTGAACCAAATTCAAGAAGCCACGATCGTGAGCACCGGCTACTCCGGACAGTTCGGTGGCGCCGCCGGTGCAAACATAAATTTCATTACAAAATCGGGAAGCAATCAGTTTCACGGCAATGCGCAGTATTACTGGAACGGTCGAGCACTCAACGCGAACAACTGGTTCAATAACGCAGAGGGCCAAGGGCGTCCCTTCGATATTGCCAATCAATGGGCTGGTTCGTGGGGCGGCCCGATTCAAAAGGGCAAGCTGTTTTTTTTCTTCGACAGCGAAAGCGCGCGGCTGCTGCTATCCCAGAACTTTCAAGTGGTTATTCCCAGTTCGCAGTTTGAATCCTTTGCCATCGCGAATATCGACTCGAAGTTCGGCTCAACATCTGCTTCCGATGCGTTCTACAAGAAGATCTTTGCTCTCTACAACGCAGCACAAGGAGCCACTTCCGCTGTCGCTGGCAGTTTAACGGACCTTCTCGGCTGCACGGGATTCAGAGACAAAATCACAGGGCTGGGCCTGACCGTGCCATGCGCCGCGCACTTTTTCACTACCCGCGGTCAGCCGACGAGCGATACGCTTACCTCTGGTCGCGTCGACTGGAACGCGAACAGCAATGACCGCGCCTTTCTTCGGGTGCAGTACGATTTTGGACACAACGCGATCGTGGTTGACCCCATCAGCCCGGTATTCGATGCTTTTGGGCACCACCCTTGGTGGCAAGGTCAATTCATGGAAGCTCACACCTTTGGCTCGTCTGCTGCTAGCCAATTCCTTGCCGGTGGTTATTACTTTGCCCCCATTTTTCAAGTGCAGAATCCATCACAAACTCTGTCCGCATTCCCCAACTACTTGAGCTTTAACGCTTCCAACACCTTCACGAATCTGGGAGATCCTCTGGCGTTTCCTGGTGGCAGACCCACAACCCAATATCAGATTTCTGAAGATGGGGTGAAAACCTGGGGCAATCAGAAGTTCGGATTCGGGGCAAACTTCGAGCGGATCTATTGGACAACCCTGGTCGACACAAACCTTATAGGAGTACTCACGCCCCAGACTCTCGATGCCTTCTATCAGGGTGGCGTGGACCCCGGTGTCTTGACGGGCACTGATCCGAACCCCGATTTCACGCAACTTCTCCAAGGGTTCACTTCGCATCCCTCGCAACGGATTTCCTTCTATTCTCTCGGACTCTACGGGCAGGACGAGTGGCATGCGCGAAGTGACCTTACTCTTACCCTTGCCCTTCGGGCCGAGCATCGGTCTGATCCGGTGTGCAAACAACGGTGCTTTGCGCGGCTAGCCGGAAACTTTTCATCGATCAGCCATGACCCCGGCGAGCCATACAATCGGGCAGTCCTGGCCGACCGGAAGCAAGCGTTTGCGGAAACAGACAGCATCTTATGGTCGCCGCGATTCAGCTTTGCTTGGCAGCCCTTTGGTGTTTCACGCAACACGGTAGTCCGCGGCGGAATTGGTATCTTCTATGATCCCGTTTCGGGGAATCATACGGGCACGTTGTCGAGCAATCCGCCGCTTCTGAACTCGTACTCAGTTTTCGGAGACAACTTGGTGCCAGGCGAGCGGACCAGCCTCTTCACCGATGCCGCGGCTTCGAATGCCGCGTTTCTCAATGGCTTCGCCTCGGGTGAGACTCTTGCTCAGATTCGGAAAACATTTTCGAGTTTCTATCCCCCCGGCTTCACTCCGCCCGGATTCACGAATCCGGCGACGCAGATGCGTGCGCCGCAATACCAGAGGTGGAACCTGGAATTGCAGCAAGCGTTTGGCGCTCGCACCTCCATGAGGGTCGGCTACTTCGGCAATCACGGCATTCGCGAACTGGTGCAGAATCCCAACGCGAATGCGTATGGTTTCGGCTCGCTCCCTGCCGGACTGTGTACGAGTCCACCAGTGCCGCCGTGCACCGACCCAAGGTTCACTGGTGTGACACAACTCACCACCAATGGAGTGTCCAACTATAACGGCATGGTTACCTCTTTCCAGCACCGGTTCAGCCGCTGGACGCAAGGCTTTTTTCAAGTCAACTACACCTACAGCCAAGCGTTTGACGAGGTCTCCAACGGAGGTCTGTATACCTTCACCTATGGCGGTTCGATCTATCCACAAGACCCCAACAATCTGCGGGGTAGCTACGGGCCCGCGGAATACGATGTGCGCCACTCTTTGAATGCAAACTACCAGTGGGAAGTTCCAGTGAAAGCCGCCCTCGGCGGCCACGGTCCGGATTTTCTGGTAACCGGATGGCAGATCTCAGGGACAATCTTTGCTCGGACCGGTTTCCCTTACACTGTGATCGACAACGCCGAAGGCATGGCATTGAATGCGCAAAACTTCTTCGGGACGATCTACGCAGTTCCAGTCGCTCCCATCGGACCGGGTGCGTCGTGCGGGGCAGGTGCAGCCTACCCGCCCGCTTTACATCCTTGTCAACCGCCGCAGTTTTTTGTGCAAACCGATGGTTCGACAACACCGAATCCAAACGCGCTTTTCTTGCAAAGCGGCTGCGAAAGCGGATTTAACAAAGGAAGTCTCGGACCGTACCCTTCCTGCCTAAACCGTCCCGCGGTGTCTTTTGTACAGGGAAGAAACCGCTTCCGCGGGCCAGGATATTTCAATAGCGACCTCACCATCATGAAGAACACGAAGCTCCGCGAGAAGGCCACGCTTGGCATCGGTTTCCAGTTCTTCAATTTCTTGAACCACCCCAATTTTGGCTTCCCCGATAACAACAGTTCCGACCAGTCTTTTGGGCAGATCTTCTATCTGGAGCAGTCGCCGACCAGCATCGTGGGTAGTGGTATTGGAGGCGATGCCGCGCCTCGAATGATCCAATTGAGGGTCCAACTCCAGTTTTGAGCAGACAGACCCGTCGGTATCAAAAATTCTCCATCATCCACATGTTGCCACTTGTCGTCCAGCCATCAAACGCCAAGTGTCGCCCGTCTGGAGACGGAGATGCGAGTGTTTCTGCCGAACCTCCGGTATCCTCCCACAGGGCATGCGCATTGCCCTGAAGATCGACGTGCAAGATCTCCCTGCCGTTCCGAACGCCAACGGTAACGAACAAACCCCTTCCGTCGGCGGCCCAGATCAAAGACTGTAGATTGTTCCAACCCTTCACCTGGAACTGCTGCAGTAGATGTCCGTCTATAGAGAGAATGTAAATCGGGCCTGCCACGGTCCGAATTACGGCCACACGGGTACCGTCGGGAGAGAGGTCTAGAACCCAATTGTCGTCCTCTGCAACCAAAGCAAACCGGAAGAGCTCGGGTCCCCTTCCTTTTAGGGGATCCAAGGCAGTGACAATCAATTGCTTGCCATCCTCGGTCGGCTCACCAATCACGCACAGCGCAGAAGGAGACCTCGCACACGTCATCAGGCTCCACGTGCGGGCGGTAAATAATTGCTGCGACGGTCCGCCGGTGACGGAAACCCGCATGACTGGTTCCGGCCCTCTTGCCGTCAGCGTGCTATTTGTGGTCGGCCCAAGGTAGACAATATTCTTGCCGTCCGGAGTTACACGGGGGTTTCGGCCGTAGCCTTCAGTCAGGACAGGTTCTGCTACGTCCTGGTCCAGGGCTTGCCTGTAAATCCCTCCATGACCGGATCGATTCGAATAGAAGAAGATTGCCGTGCTGTCAGGTGTCCAACCCACCGCACCGTCCGAGCTCTCGCTTAAAGGAAAATGCCTTGGCTTGAGAATGCGCGTCCCTCCCGCCGCCAATTCAGCCAGGAACGAAGTTTCTTTGCCTGCCCATTTCAGGAAAGCAAGTTTCTTGCCGTCTGCCGTGACGCTCATGCCACTCATGCAGAAGCCAGTCCAATTCGTGAGTTGTCTTGGTCTTCCGATTGCTGTGCCCGTGTGCCCGTCGAGCTGCATTTCCCAAAGGTTGCAGCTGCCAAACAGGGATTCGGGCTCCGCGACCGAATAGAGGAAGCGTCCATCCGCCAACCAAACAAAATCGTCCACTCGCTTCATTTCACCAGGGCCAAGTATGGTGGTGGGAGGTCCGCTCTGTAGATCGCGGCTCAGAAGAGTGTCCCCAAACTGGTCGGTCTTCCTGTAAAGAACTCGTTTTCCGTCCGATGACCAACTAAACCCCAAAATGGAACTCTCCTCGTCGGTGTCGAAGAGCTTTCGCGCCTGCTCTCCGCTCGGCCCCATCAGCCAGACTTCACGATCGCCAAGCCTGCCCTTGTTCGTTCCGAAGCCGATCAAAGAACCATCCGGAGAAACAGAATATGCCACTGCATTATCGCGAATTTTGTGCGGCGGTCCACCCAGAACGGAGACTACCCAGATGCTGCTACCCGGTGGGTTCCCCCCACTTGCAAAGACGCCCCTAAGGGCAGTTGCCGGATGAGCGTTGGCAACAAACCTGGTGCTATCGGGAAACCATGTTCCGACAACTTCCCAGCCCACTTCCTTCCCTTCCAGTTCCTCCGGCTGAGGGATGACGCGTGTCTCGCCCGTCGTGACCAGCTGGATGCGGATCCCCTTCGTGTCACTGTATGCCAGGTATTTGCCATCGGGAGAAATTGCCCCGGCAAGGACCCGGTTCTCAAAAGAATTGTGTGTGAGTTGCTGCAACTTCACTTCAGGGGAGGATTGTCCAGAAGGCGTCCGGACTCTGCTAAACCAGAAAACTGCGATCAGGAGTGCGACGACACCGGCAGCCGCCGCCAGCCTTAGTATTCCAAGCCTCGGCTCTTTATCCTGTACCAATTTGCTCAACTCGGAACGCATTTCCGCCGCGGTCTGATAGCGTGCTTCACGATCCTTCTCGACCGCCTTGTCAATGATCTTTGCAAGCATCGCCGGAACTTCAGGATTCAGCTCCCGCGTCGGGGCAGACTGTTGCCTAAGGATGTCTTCACGGAGTCCGTGCACGCTGTCGCCGGAAAAGGCGCGTTTCCCCGTCGCCATTTCATAAAGCACCAGCCCGAACGAAAAAAGATCCGAGCGCGCGTCCACCGTCTCGCCCAGGATCTGTTCGGGAGACATGTAGCCAGCCGTTCCAAGGTCCGCCCCAGTCCGAGTGAGGGTAAGTAAGGAAGACGACGCCGTGTCGGGCAGCGCGGCGTTGTGCGATTCCGGACTGGCAGAGGCGTGAGGTTGTACGCCGCCCTGAAGCAGTTTCGCCACGCCAAAGTCCAGAATCTTAGCTTCGCTTCGATGGGTGATGAAAATATTCGCGGGCTTGATGTCGCGGTGGATGATGCCCTTCCGGTGCGCGGCTTCGAGACCCCTGGTGATCTGAATGGCCAAATCGAGCATTTCATTTGTGGGCAGAGGCCTGCCCTGTTGCGACTCGGAGCGATGCGCTCGCGCAGTGTTTGGCCTTCGAGCAACTGCATCACAATGAAGGGCTGGCCTTCATGCTCGCCGAATTCGTAAATCGAGCAGATGTTGGGGTGGTCTATGGCGGAGGCAGCACGCGCTTCTCGCTCAAAGCGCTCCACAGCTTTCGCATCATTTCCAAGCTCTTCTGGAAGGAACTTTAGCGCCACCTGGCGGCCAAGCTTCAGGTCTTCTGCCTTATAAACCACGCCCATGCCCCCGCCGCCGAGGATCTCCAATACGCGATAGTGCGAAACTCTCTTGCCGATCAGATTGGACGCGGTTGATTCGGCTGGCCGCGATACGGCTGCGGGGACAGCATCTTGCGGCGTGTCGAGGCTGCTGTCTACCCGCTCGACAGGAACCATCCAGCGATAGCCGCGACGCGCCAGGGTTTCGACATACCGGGGTTCGTCAGCGGAGTCCTCCAAGGCCAGCCGCAGCCTCTTGACCGCCGCGTTGATGCTGTTTTCGAACTCCACTACCGTGTCATTCGGCCAGAGTCTCTTCTGGATGTCCTGCCGCATGACCACTTCACCGGGCCGCTCCAGCAAGATCGCCAGGATCTGGAATGATTGTTCGGGCAGCCTGACTCTTTCTCCGGCCCGGCGCAACTCTCCAGACCGGAGGTTCACTTCGAACGACTCAAAGCGGATGAAACGCGACGACTCGGCGGGTTGGCTCACGGAGCTTGTCCCTGGACCCTAGGTGCGTCGGTGTAAGGCGAGAAGATATCGCCCGGAAATGGCGCGGTAGGGCGGGATGAAGTCTAGCACTGTTTCCCGCTAAATTGCAGACTCGTAGTGACGGCATTCGTTCTCAGGGACCGGACGTAACAGCCGTGTTATGTGGCAGATATGCGACTACGAGCTGGGCGCTTCCGGTCATTATCCCCACAGTTCCCTCGGCCCTGTCACATCGAAATCACTTTTATGTCACATGCACACCATTGAGTTTCCGCCGCCTTCGGGGCAATTTCGACGACGTCAGAATTATCTCCCTCTCGATTCAACCCCGTCGAGTTTGGGAGTGAGCGGGCCCGTTCTCCGCAGGAGGCACAGTGAAAAAGTATCTCGCGCTCTTATTCGGTGGCTTGTACTTGTTCAGTGGTTGCGGCAGTGGATCATCTGCACCACCTCTGCCTCCTACTCTGAGTCTCGCACCCGCGAACCTGAGCTTTGGTGTGCGGATAGTTGGAACCGCAAGCGGACCGCAAGTCGAGACGCTGACCAATACCGGAGGTTCAGAGCTGGCAATCAATGGCGTAGCGATCACCGGGACCGACGCCACGGATTTCAGCCAGACCAGTACGTGTGGTTCGAGCCTCGGCGCGGGAGCGAACTGTACTCTGAACGTGACTTTCACGCCGAGCGCATTGGGCGAGCGCAGTGCCGCGATCACAATCGCCAACAATGGTGTGGGCAGTCCACAAGTACTTTCCTTGAATGGTGTGGGCGGTGATTCCGGACCCAATGCTACTTTGTCGCCTACAAGCTTGATCTTTGGCGACCAGGTGATAGGCACAACCAGCCCAGCACAGTCCATCACACTGAGCAACTACGGTACGACGACACTCAGCATCACCGGTATTACCGCGAGCACTAACTTTGGTCAAACCAACACTTGCAATTCGACTCTCGCATCCGGGGCGAACTGCACGATCAGTGTGACCTTTACGCCCAGCCAGACGGGCAACTTGAACGGCACGCTCTCAGTTACCGACAGCGCAGCCGACAGCCCGCAGGTAGTATCCCTAAGCGGAACCAGTGTCGCGGGTCAGTGCCGCAGCAAGGGAGAACAATGTTATAGCGGTCACCCGTGTTGCCCTGGGTTGCAATGCGTGGCCGAAGGAGATCGTGATTTTTGCGAGTAGGAGAGGTTAGTTGGGCCAGATTTTACTCAAAGCGCAAAGGAAACGACAGGAGAACAACATGAAATCCAAGATATCGGTTCGGATTGCGATAGCGTTGCTGATCATTTTGTCCCTTCCGGTGGGGATGATGGCGCAGGAGCACAACGAAAAACATGCGCATTATAAGCTCATCGATTTGGGAACATTCGGCGGTACTCAGAGCTATGTGAACGGGCCACCGAACAGCTTTGCGCCAATCCTGAACGAACGGGGAATGGCAACGGGCTGGGCCGACACGTCCACCCCTGATCCATACCCGAACTTTTGCTTTTCGGATTGTCTTGTGTCGCACGCCTTTCGATGGGACTACGGCCAAATGAAGGACCTGGGAGCACTGCCGAATGGCGCCAGCAGCGCTTCCACTTGGATTAGTGCGAACGGCCTAGTTGCTGGACTATCTGAAAACGGTGAAACCGATCCTTTGTATGCAGGCCTTCCGGAGTTTCGTGCTGTCCTCTGGCAACAGGGCAAGATCACTGACTTGGGAACATTGCCAGAAGGCGGATACCAGAGCTATGCAGCGGCCGTCAACAGTCGCGGGCAGGTAGTGGGGGCGGCCTCGAACACGATTCCAGACACGAATTCCATGCTACTAGGTACATTTATTTCGCTTTGGGGTTTGATGGTGCCATATCAATACCAGACCCGTGCTTTTCTATGGGACAAACAGAAGGGGATGCAGGACCTGGGCACCCTCCCCGGCGGCACCGACGCGCAGGCGCTGTTGATCAACGAGCGCGGACAGGTCGTTGGGTGGTCCTACACCAGTTCCGACCCTGGTGTATGTGCCCCACTGACTACCGACTCGTACATCTGGGAAGAAGGTAAAGGGATGGAGGACCTAGGCAGCCTTGGCGGCACCTGCACCTTGGCCGGTGACATCAACAACCGAGGTCAGGTTGTCGGCGTTTCCTGGCTGGCGGGAGACCAATCCTATCGCGCTTTTCTGTGGGAGAACGGTGTCCTGCAGGACCTCGGCGGCTCGTTAGGAGGGGATTCCACCCAAGCTCTTGCGATCAACCAGGCAGGTGAGGCCGTCGGCTTTGGGTTTGTTGCCGGCAATAACGTACACCACGCGGCGCTCTGGAGACGGGTGGGACACATCACGGATCTCGGAACCCTCGTCAACGGGGATGATACTTATGCGTTCTCAATCAATGCAAAATCACAGGTGGTTGGGGCGGAATTCGGCACTGGTGCCGGCGCTGCTTTCTTGTGGGAAGATGATACGATCGTCGATCTGAATACCTTGATTCTGCCCGGTTCTGCTCTGTATCTGACCGCCTCAGACAACATCAACGATCGCGGCGAAATCGCCGGTAGCGGTGTGGACGCCAACGGCAACGGTCACGGTTTCCTGCTGATCCCCTGCGACGAGAACCATCCCGGCGTCGAAGGCTGCGACTACAGCCTGGTGGATACCGACGCCCAACTTTCAACACGCCCAGTCGTGCGCGCATTCACGCCGAACCTGCCATCTGTACTGTCGCGCAGGAACGCTCGCTTCTCCTTCCTTGCAAAACGGAAGTGATCTGATGCCGCCTTATCGCGATTAGTAATGGGAAGTCGGCCAGTGTTTATCAATGAGCCTGCAGTGGGAAGTTCTGGACGAGCGACGGGCTATGCGGAAGTAATCTGGCGGTGTCGCTCACTTCTGTATCACGCCTGTGGGTCGCTCAGTTCACCGCGTTTGACGGCGTCATCATCGCCGCCAGCATGTCATCCTGCGCTGCGAGACGATCTTCGCTCATGCTGTGAGCGTAAATTCCCAGCGTCGTAGCAACATCGCTGTGGCGAAGCATCTTTTGTACAGTCTTAACGTCTGTTCCCTTCCGTACGAGGAAGCTCGCCAAGCTGTGCCGCAGGTTGTGGAACCCGAAACGCACCTTTTCGCCTTTCTTAAGCACGCCTGCTTTCACAGCTGCCGGGCGGAGATAGTCCTCCACCAGCATGTTGGCGACGCGGGGCCGCTTGCCCTTTAGCCGGGTACTTGCGAATACCCAATCCGTCGGCTGACCGTAGGGCGTTTGCTCCTGCCACTGGCGAATGAAGCCCGCGAGCAGCGGCACCAAAGGAACCGGAGCCTTGCTTGCCGCAGTCTTTGACTTACCCACTTTTCCGCCAGTCCACGAGCGGCGGACGAAAATCTGCTGGCTGTCGTAGTCCACATCTGCCCACTGCAAACCAAGGCACTCGGAAACGCGAAGCCCCGTAGCCGCGATGAGCATGGTGAGGGTGCGCTCCGGCTGAGGCATCGCCATGCACGGTCGTCAGCAAATATTGCAATCACACACCGCTGCATCGGCAAAGCGTGATTCTGGAAAGAGACATCGGCTTGGAAATCAGCCGCGCGACGCTGGACGGCTGGGTCCTCAAAGTCGGCGAGTTGCTGATCCCTATGGTCGCCGCGATGAGACGAGAGTTGATCAGCGGAACCTACATACAGGCCGATGAAACTCCGGTTGATGTGCAGACGCGAGAGGGCCGCGGACGTAATCATCAAGCCTATTTGTGGCAGTACGGCCGACCCGGAGGAAGCGTGGTGTTCGACTTTCGTTTAGGCCGCGGACGCGATGGACCGAATCGCTTCTTGGGACAGTTCGAAGGCATTCTCCAGACCGATGGATACGCGGCTTATGACCAGATCGGTGGGCCGAGAATGGTGCATGCCGCTTGTTGGGCTCATGCTAGAAGACAGTTTTTCGAGGCGGTGCAGCTCAATCCACGAGACCCGGTTGCAACTCCGATTGTGGCGCGGATGGACGAACTGTTCGCCCTCGACGCCGAAGCGCGCCGCCAGGCGCTGAGTGTTGCCGCGCGCCACGTCCGGCGTCATGAGAGAGCCAAACCTCTCCTGGATGATATCCGCGGCAAGATCGAGGCAGCGCAGTCCATCGCATTGCCTTCTAGTGCGTTAAGCAAAGCCTGCCAATACGCGCTCACGCTTTGGAGGAAACTCATTCGATTCCTGGAATATCCAGAACTTGAATTGAGCAATAACCTGGCGGAGAATTCGATGCGACCAGTCGCTCTGGGTAGAAAGAACTGGATACACATCGGCAGCCCACAGGCGGGGCCAAAGATCGCGGCGATTCTCTCGCTCGTGGAAAGCTGCCGTCGGTTGAAAATCTCCGTCCGCGGCTATCTGGCAGCGATCCTTCCCGGCCTCGCCGATCTTCCGATCAAGCGCCTCCCGGAAGTCGTCCCTAGTGCCTGGGCTACGCAGCAGCCCACAATCGTCGTTTCACCTTGATCCGCATCTGTTGGCGGAGAGCGCGAAGAACTCTCCGCTCGGTGAGTCGTTGAGCTACATTGAAATTTTGGAAATACTCGGCAGCAATAGGGCTATTGCAGCTTCGCGTACTCCGACTTGGCTTCCTTCAGGATGGGGATGTCGGGGTCGGCGTCTTTCCAGATCGTGAGGAAGTCCTGATACGCGGCACGGGCTCTGGCCGTGTTCCCCTGCATGGCGTAAGCGCGGGCGAGCCCGAGGCGAGCTAGCGCGCCCCAGGGAAAATTCACGACCAGCCCGTAGTGGTCGATGAACTTCTGGAATTCCGCTGCGGCTGCATTGCCGTCGTGCAGCATGAGATAAGCTTCGCCCCGCAAATAAACTGGGCACAGGAATACATTGAGGGCGCCTGTAGTTTGGCCGTATTCGATCGTACTTGCCGCCTGTAATAGTTCGACACCCTGGTTCGGATCTCTCCGCTGCAAGGCGACAGCCGCCCGGATCGTGGGCAGCCAATACCTCTGGACCAGCGTGTCCAGCGGGAATGTGCTGTCGAGTTCGCCAGCCAGCCTCTCCGCCGCTGCCGTCTCGCCCGCCCGTGCCAGAGCCAGTGCTGCCATCGCCCGTGTGTCGCGGTTCGGGGCCAGCCTCAATGCCGCATTGGCCTCGGTACGCGCCTGCTGTGAGTTCCCCGATTCCACCTCGCGCAGAGCTGCCCCTGCTTGATACCCTGCAGACGCCTCTTTGGCGTCGTTGCGTCGGGCTGAATCCATCGCCCGCCGGGTCAACTCGCGAGCGTACTTCAGTTTCCCGTACCAACCTTCCGTGTCCGCTTGGTAACTCAGCAGCAGGTCCTCCGTTCCAGGCTTGCCCATGGCGGCCCCTGATAACTGCAGCATCTGCGCTGTGTCGCCCTTCACAAAAGCCAATTGGTAGCGGTTCGCTAGCAAATACTCACTGTGCAACTTGTGCTCCTCCGCCTGCTCGTACACTGCCTCCGCCTTATCCAGCCGGTTGAGGCACGTGTAAGCGCTGCCAAGGTTGACATAGTTGCCTTCGTTGTTCGGCTCCAAGCGAACTGCCGCCCGGGACTCGTCCAATGACTTTTCCCAGTTTCCGAGGATGGAGAAAATGAATGCCGAGTTCGCGTAAGGCAAATAGTCTCTGGGGTAGGTCCCCTGCCACAGCTGGTAGACCTCCGAAGCCTTCTCCAGTTCTCCCGTCGCATACTGGTAGTAGATTGCCTCGATGGAGAACCTCTCCCGTTCGCTCACCTTTCCCCGTAGTTCATAGGCCTTGCGAGCATTCTCAGTCGCTCGCCCGACTTCGTTCTGGTTGCCGTAGACAACCGACATGAATCGGTAAGGAATAGCAAAATTCGGGTCGAGCTCCACTGCCCGCTTGTAGAAAGGCAGAGCGGCGACGTCCCCTTTCTCAAGATTAGTTCTTATTCCGAGACTGAAGGCTTTCAAAGCTTCCAGCGATGGCGTGGTAGCCTGTGCCAGGGGCGTGGCATATTTCTCCACCGAACTGAGCGACTCGCCCAGCTTGCCGCGCAGGCTGACCGCCGCAGTGTCCAGAGCCTTAAGCACAGCTTCCTTGCCAGCCGCCTGCACCTGTACTTCGGCCAACGGGTCCCCAGTGTCGCAGTTCACCGCCTTCAGTCCAATCACGTACTGGCTTCCCAGTGCGGCAATCGAGCCGGTCAGCATGGCCTTGCTGCCCGTGCGCTGGCAGATCTCGCGTGTGACTTCTGGTGTGAACCGATCACTGGAGGCACGGCCCATCAGCTTCAATGTCTCATTTACCTTGCGCTCGGAAATCAGGGTTAGAAAGGGCGATTGCCCAAGCTGTACCGCGAGTCCCTCCTTCAGCGTGTCATCAAATACGCTGTCTCCAGTGGTGTTAGCGAAATCGGCAAGAACCAATGTGTCTCGCTCGGTGAGTTTAGCCATTTGGTGCGAGCGACCCCAGTTGATACCGGTTGCGACCAGGGCGACAATCACCACCGCCGCGGCACTTAGCAACTTCCATCGCCGCATCAGCGGCACCGCGTATGCGTTGCCTCTAGTGCTACGCCCTGTCATCGTCAAATCGGAACGGACCTCGGCAGCGGTCTGATAGCGCTCTTCACGATCCTTTGCGAGGCACTTGGTGATGATGTTCTCCAGGGCCGGCGGCAATTCGGAATTGAGTTCGCGCACCGGCGCGGGCGTGCAGTTCAGGATGGCATCGTGAAGTACTGGCGCGGTGTCTCCACTGAAGGCCCGCTGGCCTGTGGCCATCTCGTAGAGAATCAGGCCAAATGAAAACAGGTCTGTGCGGGCATCCAGTCTCTCACCCCGAACCTGCTCCGGGGACATGTAACCTGCGGTCCCTATTGCTGTTCCGGCTCGGGTCAGGCTGTGCTCGATTCCGATTCCAGCGTTGACCTTCAACGCGGCGCCGTGGGCGTTCTCCTGGCGCAGCTCTTCTATTTCGATTCCGGCCGGAGCCGTTGCCAGCTTGGCTAAGCCGAAGTCCAGTATCTTGGCGACGCCTTCCTTAGTAAGGAAGATGTTGACCGGCTTGATGTCGCGATGGATGATGCGTTTCTCGTGCGCTACTTTCAATCCCTCGGCAACTTGAATGGCAATGTCAAGGAGCCTCTCTAACGGCAGACCCGCCATGTCTGGGTCGCGCGAGGCTGATGCGCCCGAGATCAACTCCCTGAGGGTCTCGCCCTCCAATAGTTCCATGACGATGAAAGGCTGCCCTCCGTGTTCTCCGAATTCGTAGATTGTGCATATGTTGGGGTGGTTGAGCGACGAGGCAGTTCGGGCTTCGCGTTCAAAGCGCTGCAGGGTCAGAGAGTCGCTCCCCATCTCTTCGGGAAGAAACTTCATAGCGACGCGACGGCCGAGCTTCAAGTCTTCCGCTTTATAGACCACGCCCATGCCGCCACCGCCCAGGATCTCCAGTATCCGGTAATGGGAAATCTTCTTGCCGATGAGAACGGTCGCTGCGGCAGGTGGCTGCTGTGGGCTGCTCTCGGCATGCGTCACCTCACTTACCGGCGCTACAAATCGGTAACCGCGTTTGGGAACAGTTTCTATGTATTCCCGTCCGCCTTCCCATTCTCCCAGCGCCTTGCGCAAGAAAAAGATGTTCTTGTTGAGGTTTCCTTCCTCGACGAAGGCATCGGGCCATACACGGTTGATCAGCGCTTCTTTGTCCACCATGTGCCCGGCATGCTCCACCAGCACAAGGAGTATGTCGGTGGCCTTCGGGGTCAGGGGAACCGGCGTCCCGTCGCGCACCAGTACGCCATTTTGTGAATTTAACCGGAAGGGCCCAAACGCATAGAAGTACATGGTCTACAACGCCATACGGTCTGCCAGAAATTTGCCAGAATTTTGGAAGGACTTCGAAACTGCCACCGCGCTACGCTGCGTTCACGTGGGGAATGGATCGGGTGCGATCCGGAGCCGACCAGCGCTAATTCTAGCCCGGCAGGGCGTTTCAGGCAATGCCGAACGTCGACATGACAGTCCGGTAGATCGGGCACGGCACGAGGTAGCCGGACCACTACTGGCTCAGTTCCCCACCAATCGAAAGTTCTAGGAGAAAAGTATGAATTCCAAGACATGGACGCGCATCATCGCTCTGGCTCTGTTCGCCGCGCTGGCGATTCCGACTCAACTGGCCGCGCAAAAACATATTCGGTACACGGTAACCGATCTCGGCACACTCGGCGGTCCCATTGGTTATGGCTCAATCGGCGGAGATGGCGCCCAGTTGCTGAACAATGCCGGCGCCGTTGTGTCCTTTGCCGACACACCGCTCCCCGATCCCAACTCGCAGTATTTCTGTTATGACCCGGATTGCTATCAGGCGCATGCCTTTCTCTGGCAGGACGGCGTGATGACCGACCTTGGCGCGCTTCCAGGGAACAACAACAGCGCTGCGGGTTCAATTAATTCCCACGGTTGGGTAACTGGCCAGTCCCAGAGCTCAACGATTGATCCGAATCTTGGTTTCCCGGAGTTCCGGGCTGTACTCTGGAGAGAAAATCAGATCAGCGACCTCGGGACGCTGCCCGGCGGAACGGAAGCTCTGGGGATTTACGTTAACGACAGCGATCAGGTAGTCGGCTTCTCTGACAACGGAATACCCGATCCCTTCTCATCCTTTTTCTTCTTCACAGGCACGCAGATCCATACATTCCTTTGGAAGAATGGTGCGATGGAGGACATCGGCACACTAGGCGGGCCCGACGCCGTTCCTTTCGGGAATTGCGGTGTCCTTCCTCCCGGTCAAATTGTCGGCGCTTCCTACACCAGTTTCAATCCTAACCCTGTGACGCTTCGGCCAACCATTGACCCCTTCTTCTGGAAGGATGGAGTCATGACGGACCTCGGTACGCTCGGGGGAACGACGGGCAACGCCCAATGTGGCAACTCTCGCGGGCAGATCATTGGCAACTCTGATCTCTCGGGCGACCTGGTCAGTCATGCCTTTCTTTGGCAAGGCGGAGCGATGAGCGACCTCGGCACTCTCGGCGGGGACTCCTCTACAGCTCTCTGGCTCAATGAGAGAGGCGACGTCGCCGGCTTCGCTGATCTTCCAGGCCTTGCAGGCGGCCAGGCACATCATCCTGCGCTTTGGAAGCATGGGAAAATCCGGGATCTCGGCACCGTGGCAGGTGATTCCTGTGGTCAAGCGAAGAGCGTGAATGCGCGGGGCCAGGTTGTTGGGGGAACCTCTGACTGCAGCAACTTCCTGCACGCCTTCCTCTGGGAAGAAGGCGGGCCCATGCTCGACTTGAACAGCCTCATCCCGGGCGATTCCGGCTTGAAACTGACATTCGCCATCAACATTAACGACCGCGGGGAAATCCTGGCCAAGTCCATCCCCTCCGACGGCAACCCATATCAGGACGAGGATCTTTATGGCAATCTGGTCCTGCTGGTTCCTTGCGACGAGAAGCATCCTGGCGTCGAGGGCTGCGACTACAGCCTCGTGGATGCGGCGACGGCAGCTCAGAGCCCGACGCCTCGGTACCCGGCTAGTGGAACGCAGCGTCTGTCCCAGTCGCGGCGGGCAAATCGGTATCACTTTCCCGGCCTGCAATCACCGGGCAGATAGTTCCACCCGAGTAGCAGAAAGCTCCAGGAGAAAAACATGAATTCCAAAACATGGACGCGCATCATCGCTCTGGCCCTGTTCGCCGCGCTGGCAATTCCAGTTCAGCTCGCCGCGCAGGACAACAAACAGCAGTCCCAACCAAAACACCATCACTACCAGCTCATCGACATGGGCACGTTCGGCGGACCCCAGAGCTATGACGGCGGACTGAACAACCACGGGACGTTCGCTGGCTGGGCGGATACGCCCACGCCCGATCCTTTCCTTGCGTCCGGCTTCTGCTTCAACCCGGACTGTTTCGTCTCTCACGCATTCCAATGGCAGAACGAGGTGACAACCGATCTAGGCGTGCTTCCTCACGGCTGGAGCAGCGCCTCCACCTCTATGAGCGCCAGCGGCCTGGTGTCCGGATTCTCCCAAAACGGCAAGGTCGATCCCTTGTTCCCCGGCTTTCCGGAGGCGCGGGCTGTCCTTTGGGCTCACGGCAAGATCGTCAACCTCGGAACCCTGGATGGCGGGCATGAGAGCGCGGCGCTTGCCGTCAACAGCCAGGGCCAGGTGGTCGGAGGGTTCTTGAATACCACTCCTGATTCCAATGCCATGACTCTGGTGGATGCCGAATCTTTCCCCCCGATCCCGTATCAGGCCCGTGCGTTCCTCTGGGACGAGCAGAAAGGAATGCGGGACTTGGGGACCCTTCCCGGCGGCGCCGACGCCCAGGCGACGTCTATCAACGAGGCGGGGCAGGTGGCCGGTGTGTCGTACACCAGTTCGGCGCCGAGCCCTGCATGCGCCAATCAGACTTACAACGCTCTTCTCTTAACCACCGGCTCGTTCCTCTGGGATGAAGAGAATGGAATGGTGGATCTCGGCAGCCTGGGAGGTACTTGTACTCTCGCTATAGGTCTCAACAAGCGAGGTCAGGTCGTCGGAAAATCCTTCCTGCCCGGAGACCAGTCCGAGCATGCCTTCCTATGGGACCGTAAGACCGGGCTTATCGACCTGGGCACCTTGGGAGGGGATTACGCAAGCGCTGCTGCGATCAACGACAATGGCGACGCCGTCGGCGGGTCCTTCCTGCCGGGTGATGTTCAGTACGATGCAGCGCTCTGGAAGAATGGGGCAGTCACCGACCTCGGGACCGTAAACCAAGATCCGTGCGCTGATGCGTTTGCGATTAACGGGCGGGAGCAAATCGTCGGCGCCTCTTGGGACTGTATCTCCCCCTCAGGACGTGGATTCCTGTGGGAGGATGGCGGCCCCATGGTTGACCTGAATACTCTCGTTTCGTCCGGTTCCGGTCTATACGTGGCGGAGGCGCATACCATCAACGACGGCGGAGAGATTGCCGGGATCGGACAACTTCCCAACGGCCAAATACATGCGGTACTGCTGATCCCATGCGACGAGCATCACCCCGGCGTTGAGGGCTGCGACTACAGCTTGGTGGATGCGACGACAGCAACGGCACCAAGCGCGGCACGTCCTTACGCTCCCAGAGAACCGCAGCGTCTGCCGCAGTCGCGGTGGACCAATCGGTATCACATCCCTGGCCTGCAATCGCCGGGCAAATAATTCGGCAAGAGAATGCTCAGTCTGCTGAAGGAGACGTTATGAAATCCGTTGCGCGAGCGATGATTGTTCTTTCGTGCCTTATTTCCATTGTCATGCTCGCCGGCTGCGGGAGCGGATCATCTGTACCGCCACCGCCTCCCACGTTGAGTCTTGGACCTGCAAGCTTGAGCTTTGGCGTTCAGATAGTCGGAACCGGGAGCAACGCGCAACTGGAGACGGTTACCAATACCGGCCACTCGGAACTGATCATTAACAGCGTAGCGATCACTGGAGCAGATGCCACGGATTTCAGCCAGACGACTACGTGTGGGCCGAGCCTCGGTGCGGGAGCGAACTGCACTCTGAACGTGATTTTCACGCCGAGCGCATTGGGCCAGCGCAGTGCCGCGATCTCCATCGCCGACGATGGTATGGGCAGTCCGCAAGCACTCTCCTTGAAAGGCGCGGGCGGTGATTCCGGACCCAATGCGACTTTGTCGCCTACAAGCTTGATCTTTGGCGACCAGGTGGAAGGCACAAGCAGCCCATCGCAGTCCATCACACTGAGTAACTATGGCACGACAACACTCAGCATCACCGGTATCACCGCGAGTTCCAACTTTGGTCAGGCGAACACTTGCAATTCGACTCTCGCATCCGGGGAGGGCTGCACGGTCAACGTGACATTCACTCCGGGCAATACGGGGAGCTTGAATGGCACACTCTCATTCAATGACAGCGCAGCCGATAGCCCGCAGACGGTAGCACTCAGCGGGACTGGTGGTGCTCCCACTTGCATTCCTATTGGGGATGCTTGTTTTGGTCCCGGTCCAACCCGTTGTTGTGCCGCCCCTTTCCCCCATCATTCGTTCTGCAGCAGCCGGACTGGCTGGGGGAGATGTTTCATGAATTAGGTAGATCCCAGTGAGTCACGCCTGCTCCCTAGGTTGCTTGGGGTCAGCAGCGGCCATGCGGAGCGGTGCGTAGGCCGCAGTCGCGGCGAACCAATCGCTACCATTTTCCCGGCCTGTAATCACCGGCCAGATAGTTTCCACGAAATAGCACAGAAAGCTACAAGGAGAAGGACATGAATTCCAAGACATGGACGCGCATCATCGCTCTGGCTTTATTCGTCGCTCTGGCGATCCCGGTTCGGCTGGCGGCACAACAACATATTCGCTACACCGTCACCGATCTGGGCACTGTCGGCGGGTCGTGGGGCTACGGCTTGGGCATTAACGACAGAGGCTGGGTCGCAGGAAAAGCCTCTACGCCGGGCGACGTGGATGTGCATGCCTTTTTTTGGCGGAACGGCAAGATCACCGACCTCGGCACGCTCGGGGGCCCGAACAGCAGCCCATCGTTCTCCCCGTTTAGCGAGAAAGGTGATGTAGGAGGCGGCGCCGAGACATCTACTCCAGATCCGAATGGAGAGAGCTTTTGCAATGACACTACCGGTCTGACCTGCCTGCCGGTTGTTTGGCACGACGGAATGACGACCGTCTTACCGACCCTGGGCGGCAATAATGGCAGTGCCAACCAAGTCAACAACCGAGGGCAGGTGGCCGGAGTCGCGGAGACTACGACACTGCCGCCACCCTGCCTGGGTACAGGAGTCGGCGAGCCTGTGGTCTGGGACCACGGCGTGATCCAAGACCTCCATGTGTTCCCCGGAGACTTGGCCGGCGTTGCCCTCGCAATTAATGACAACGGCGAAGCTGCCGGATTCTCGGCCAACTGTTCAACGGTTCACGCCTTGCTCTGGCGCGACGGTTCACTCACCGATCTCGGCAGCCTTGGCGGCACAGCGTTTAGCCTTGCCAGTGCCATCAATAACCGAGGCGAAATAGCAGGTCAGTCCGACCTGGCCGGCGACACAACCTTTGATGCATTCCTCTGGCGGAAGGGCGTGATGACCGATCTCGGAACCCTTCCCGGAGATTTTTCGAGCACCGCTCTCGGCATCAACAGCAAGACCCAGATCATTGGCGTGTCGTCCGATATAAACAACAACCCACGCGCCTTCCTCTGGGAGCGCGGCACGATGATCGACCTTAACAACCTCATTGCTGCTGGCTCCCCCTGGTTCGTGATAGAGGTGGACGCGATCAATTCCACAGGGGAGATTGTTGGCGGGGCCGTCGATACGACAACTGGCAACACGCGCGCAGTGTTATTGACCCCGTGCGACGAGCATCACCCCGGCGTCGAGGGCTGCGACTACAGCCTGGTGGATGCGGCCACGGTGGCTCAGAGCCCGGCGCCTCGCTACGTGCCCAGCGGAACGCAGCGTATGCTCCAGCACCGTCTGGGGCTTCGGTATCACATGCCCGGCCCCGGAGCCTCGCGCCCGGAATAGTTGAACCCTGACCTCACTTACGCGGGGGAAACTCGGGGACTGGGACGGGACGTTTTCTTTCGACCTCCGCTTATCTCACGTTGGTTCTTAGGGAAACGTCCCGGATTCACAGAACAACCTTGCGGCACCGCTTCTGTAAGGCGGCCCCGCCAACGGACTGATTTTCAAAATCGACGCGAGTGGAAACGAGACGACGCTGTACGGTTTCATGGGCGGCGCCGATGGCGCTTCACCCTTCTGGGGGATGGTGCGTGACAGTGCAGGAAACCTCTACGGTTCGGCTCGCAACGCGGGAGACGCCGCTGCACCGTTCGGTGATGGTGTGGTGTTCGAGATAGATACCGCAGGGAAGCTGACCGTACTGCACACTTTCAATGATCCGACGGAGTGTGGCCGTCGACAAGTTTGGCGCGCGACAGCGCTGGTCACCTCTATGGAACCGCCGGAGGCGGGGTAGAGGGACTTGGAGTGGTGTTCAAGCTCTAATATGCGGTGCTCAGTACCGCAGACTTAAGCGGCATAGATTCTTTTGAAGCACAGGGATTCAACATCTGCCCTGACAACCTGCGTGTAACACATTCTGCGGCTTCGGCGTGTGCGGTCGGAACCTAGAGCGGCCCGCAAGTCGAGACGCTCACCAATACGGCAGCTCCGAGTGGCAATTAGGGGCGTGTTGACAACCGGGACAGCTCTGGAGGCGACTGCGTTGCTTCACCCTCGGCTTGGTTAGACCACCGCCGCGTTGTGACTCTGCGGACTCGACTTGTCAACCGTGTGTTCCTTTGACGTTTACAGTCAACTAAGGTGAAGGTTTTGGAACTGCGGAGAACCCCGCACCGTTTGCGATGGTTACGGCTCGCCACCGCCACGACCGTGCCTCTCTCGGCATCTGAGCGGCAGAGCGGTGTGGTTCGAGGAGTGATCCATCAAGGAAGTTTGGGCAAGGGGGTCTACCGGGAGGCTCTGGCTGTGACCGATTCTCTGGAACGAGCACCACATTTCACACCTGTGGTCTACACCTGTGGTGTTTCCGTTTTGCAGGACCTACGACGTACCACGGCAGTCCTCGACGGCTTGTAACGCGTTGTAAGTACTCAAAACCACGGTTCTGAAAAGGCTGGCGTCGGCGGTTCAACTCCGTCCCTGGCCACCATGTTTTTCAGTGACTTAGCAGACCAGCCAGAAATTTCACACCTGTGGTCGCTCAATTCACCGCGTTTGACGGCGTCATCCTCGCCGCCAACATGTCATCCTGCGCGGCTAGACGATCCTCGCTCATCCTGTAAGCCCCAGGGGGCTGGCGTGAGGCGAGACCACTCCCGCGCTGGCACCGAAACATACTTTCCGGTCGAAGCCGTGAAGGTTAAAGGGGACGATCGACTGTGCCTTCCTGCCAGACTGCGTCGTAACGTACTACGTCGCCCGGCAATAAATATGTATTGAGAATGTAAAGCCGCCAACCCTCGGTCCACAGCGTGTTGTATTCGGTGCGGAAGGTTGAGTATGTCCAGTCGTAGATCTGGGTTTCGGGGTGAGTCGCCCGCCGCCAAACTGCGTTGTAGCGCACTGTTCCGTCAGAGATTACGTACGAATCGAGAATGTACAGGCGCCACCCTTCTGTCCATAACTTGTTGTACTCGGTC
>Ga0187819_10000367_pt1 | contig 22241 bp, 23 predicted proteins | sample NC_wetland_sal_i_15_FD_132411 | JGI IMG/M metagenome (GOLD analysis project Ga0187819, IMG submission 132411) | Wetland sediment microbial communities from Neuse River Estuary, North Carolina, USA - SO4_4 | ecosystem: Environmental > Aquatic > Freshwater > Wetlands > Sediment | place: USA...
GGAGTTCCAGCCCGACCATTCCGATCATCAGCGGTGCCATCACGGCGATCTCCGGCGCGGCTTGCGGTTCTGCCTGCGGGCGAGCAGGCCGTGGCACGTTTTCGGCACCCTTCACCCCCTGTCAAGTGCGGCGTCCTCCAGGCGCGGATTTGCAAAGGGCTTGACGCCTTGAACCGCGCCTCCGGCCCCGCCATAGTCCTCACCACGGATTTCGGAGCCCATTCCCATGACGCAGACGACCAACCGTTTCCTCGACGAGCTTGCAAAATTGATGACGGATGCCGCCGGCGCGGCCGATGGTCTCAAGCGCGAGGTCACATCGGTCATGCGCTCGCAGGGCGAGCGGCTGCTGCAGGGCATGGATGTCGTGCAGCGCGAGGAGTTCGAGGCGGTGAAGGCGATGGCCGAGAAGGCGCGCGCCGAAAACGAGCGGCTGGAGCGCCGCATCGCCGAACTCGAAGCCAAGCTCGGCAAGCCAGGGAGTGCAACTTGACCGAGCCGACTCGATTGAGCGCTGCAGGGGCGAAGTTTATCCCCGACTAAGTGCCGGCCACTAGCGCCGATGCTGCTATCATGTGCTTCGTTGTTCAACGGTTGAGGCGCTGGCCGCTTTGGCGGTGGAGAAGGCCCGCCCAAACTTGCGACTCGCGCGGCCCTCTGTTTTCGTCGCGCGCGGCGGCCGGTGGTTCATCACTGTAGGTGTTGTAGCGTGCATTGAGGCAACGATTTCGCCCGCGAGACAAAGAGGGATTTGGAAGAATGTCGGCTGAATTCGGTTACGAGCGCGTGACGAACCCGATCGACCTCGTCGAGCAGATCGCCGGCCTGCACAACTGGGCCTGCGACCGCACCAACGACGACGAGCTGACGCTGGTCGTGGCCGGAAGCTGGACGGACTATCACGTGTCGCTCAACTGGCGCGAGGATCTGGAGGCGCTGCACGTCGCCTGCGCCTTCGACTTCCGGGTCCCCGACAACCGCCTGACCGAGATGTACCGCCTGATCGCCCAGATCAACGAGCAGCTCTGGCTCGGCCACTTCGACCTGTGGACGCAAGAGGGCCTCGTCATGTTCCGCCACGCGCTTTTGCTCAACGCGTCGGTGGCAACGCCCCGCCAGTGCGAGGCAATGCTGAAGGCTGCCCTCGAAGCCTGCGAGCGCTACTACCAGGCCTTCCAGTTCGTCGTGTGGGCGGGTAAGGAGAGCCGCGAGGCACTGGTGTCGACGATGTTCGAGACCGAGGGCCAGGCTTAAGGCTGAGCCACTTAGGTTTTATCGATGAGCTTCACTGTCGACGGCCCGCTGCTGCTGGTCGGCGCGGGCAAAATGGGCGGAGCGCTGCTGTCGCGGCTGCTCGAACATGGGCTCGACCCCCGCGCCGTCATCGTGCAGGACCCGGAGCCGACCGGCGCCGCGGCCGATCTTCTCGCCGATCGCGCGATCGATGTGCTGCCCGTGGTCGACGAGCTGTCGATGCCGCCCGCCGTCATCCTGCTCGCCGTCAAGCCGCAGGTGATGGACAGCGTGCTGCCGCAGGTTGCAAGGCTTGCGGGGCCCGACACGGTCTATTTGTCGATTGCGGCCGGGCGGCGTCTGGCCGGACTAGAGGCGCACCTGCCGGCGGGTGCGGCGGTCGTGCGCGCGATGCCGAACACACCGGCTGCCATCGGCCGCGGTATCACGGTGGCGATCGCGAATGCTGCCGTGACGCCGGTGCAGCACGCGCTCGCCGAAAGGCTGCTCGCCGCCGGCGGCCACGTGCTGTGGGTCGAGGACGAGGCGCTGCTCGATCCGGTGACTGCGGTGTCGGGCTCCGGTCCGGCCTACGTGTTCCTGTTGACGGAATGCCTTGCCGAGGCGGGCCGCGCCGCCGGTCTTAACGCCGAGCTCGCCGAGCGCCTCGCGCGCCACACCGTCATCGGATCGGCGGCGCTGCTCGATCACTCCGAGCTCGACGCGGCCACGCTGCGCAAGAATGTCACCTCGCCCGGAGGCACGACCGCGGCGGCCCTCGAAATTCTGGGCGGGCCGGATGGCCTCAAGAAGCTCATCGTGGCGGCGGTCGCGGCGGCAACGAAGCGCGGCCGCGAACTGGCGAAGTGAGCGGAGTTCCGCTCAAGGCCGTTCGGGCCGCGCTTTGCTTGCAGAACCTGAGCGGGCTCAAAGGCCCCGGCGGGGCTCAGGCCTTGTGGAGGCTCCAGGGGCGCGGCCGGCACCCAGGAGGAGGGGGCCTAGCCGGCATGTTGCTCCGTTTCAGAAGGACGAACGGTTTGGGGTTTCGTCCTTCCCAAGGTGCCTTCCCCCAGGCGACCCTCGGTAGAGTGGTTATGATATATCATACCTACCCTGGAATCATGGAATCGCCGGCTCACGCGATCGTGTCGGGCCGTGAGCAATGTCCGGGAGTTTCTCGCCGCCTTCCATTGCGCGCATTGGGCGCCTACCTCTTCCAGAACGGAAAGGAGCCCTCCCATGCTCGATCTCTCAGCCCCGAAAGGCCGGATCATCGCCGCCGCGCTGCGGCTCGCGGGCGAGCGTCCCTGGCGCGACGTTACGCTCACCGACATCGCGAAAGCGGCCGACGTTAGCCTCAACGAGGTACGCCGCGAGTTCAATTCCAAAGCCGACATTCTGGCCGCGTTCGTACGCGCCGTCGACGACGAGGTGCTCACCCGTGCCCCCAAGCGCAGCGCGGGCCAGCCGGCGCGCGACGCGATCTTCGACGTGGTGATGAGCCGCTTCGACGTGATGGCTCCCTACAAGCCCGCGCTCGCCTCCATCGCGGCGACGTGGACGTTCGATCCGGCGCTCTTGCGTGCTCTCTCGCAGTCGCAGGCCTGGATGCTGCGCGCGGCCGACATTCAAGCCGAGGGACTGGACGGCCAGCTTCGCGCGACCGGGCTCGGCGCCGTCTACGGCTCCGTGATCCGCACCTGGCTCAGGGACGATGACCCGGGGCTGGCTCGCACCATGGCGGCGCTCGACCGCCGCTTGCGGCGCGGCGAGGAGATGCTGGGCTCGATCGATGCGTTTGCGAAGAGGGTGTGCGACGTGGCCGAGGGATTCAGGAACGCCTGCAAGCGCGCGAGCGCGCCAGCTGAGCCGAAGAGCGCTCCCGAAAATCCCCCGCCTGCCTCGGCCTGAAGCGGCACGCGACGCCGTCATCCCGGACGCCGACGCGGAGCGAGGCTGCCCGGGATCAGAGCGGCACCGAGATGATCGCGCGCAATCCGCCCATGGAGCTCTCCCCGAGCGTGATGTCGCCGCCGTGGCTCTTGGCGATGTCGCGCGCAATCGCGAGGCCGAGGCCGCTGTTGCCCTCGTCCTGGTTGCGCGCGTGGTCGAGGCGGTAGAACGGCCTGAACACGTTGGCGCGCTCCGAGGGGGGAATGCCCGGGCCGTTGTCGTCGACCTCCACCCGCACCCACTGGCCTTCGACGGCCGCGCGGATGATCACCTGATCGCCGAAGCGAACCGCGTTGGAAACCAGGTTCGTTATCGCGCGCTTGAAGGCCTGCCGCTTCAGCGGCAGCACGATGTCCTGCCGGCGCTTCCTCAGCTTCAACTCGATCGGCGTGCCGTAGACCTGCGCTTCCTCGTGAATCTCCTGCAGGAGCTCTCGCAGGTTGGTGAGCTTCGAGACCTCGCCGCCGTCGCCCTTGGCGAACGCCAGGTAGTCCTCGAGCATGCTTTGCATCTCGCGCACATCCGACTGCAGCGAGCGCGTCTCCTCCGTATCTCCGAGCAGCGCCAGCTCGAGCTTGAAGCGCGTCAACACCGTGCGTAGGTCGTGGCTGACGCCGGCAAGCATGGTGGTGCGCTGCTCGACGTGCGTGGTGATGCGGTCGCGCATCTCGAGGAAGGCGGTGGCCGCCTGACGGACCTCGCGCGCGCCGCGGGGACGGAAATCGTCCGGCCCCGAGCGTCCCTTGCCGAACGCGTCGGCGGCCTCGGCAAGCCGCAAGATCGGGCGGATCTGATTGCGCAGGAACAGGATCGCGACGGTCAAGAGGATGACGGAGGAGCCGATCATCCACAAAAGGAAGATGTGCGAGTTCGACGCGTAGGTTTGCGACCGCGTGGCGACGAAACGCAGGATGGCATTGGCGTGCTTGACGCGGATCTCCACGTGGTGCGACTGGCCGACCGTGTCGATCCAGAACGGGCGCTGCACCTGGTGGCGGATTTCGTCCGACAGCGCCTGATCGAGCAGCGCGAAGAACGGCTTTGGCCGCGGCGCCGGCAAGTCGCCGGGCGGCAGGATTTGCATCGAGAGATTGAGCCGGTCGCGCGCCATATCGATGAGCTGGCTGTAGTCGCTCTTATGGGGGTACTCGTCGTAGACGTCGATCAGCGCGGCGATGTCGCGCGCGGTCGCCTCCGCAAGCCGGCGCGTGACTGCCTGCCAGTGCCGCTCCATGAACACGAAGGCGATGACGCCTTCGAGCACCACGATCGGCGCGATGATGATGATGAGCGCGCGCGCGTAGAGGCCCTTGGGCAGCGCCGCGGAGATGAGGCCCTGCAGGCGGCGCATGTTCGCCGCGTGCGTCGTGGCAAACCAGTTGAGCCCGGCGGCCGGCCACGCACGCAGGCGCGAAGCCTCGAGACGAGGCCACTGCCACTGCATGCGCGCCCGCGGTGGCAGCGGCAACGAGGATTCGAGCCATTGCTGCACGCCCTGCCAGCGCGCGCGAAAGGCGTTCATGCGCTCGTCGTTCGGAGCGAGCATCTAGAGCCGACCTCGTGCGGAAACGTGAGCGTTCTCAATCGGAATAAAGAATATACCCCTTGCCGCGAACTGTCTGGAGATACACGGGGTTGGAGGGATCGGTCTCTATTTTGCGGCGCAAACGGTTGATCTGGACGTCGATGGCGCGGTCGCTGCCGGTGGAGTCCTCGGCGAAAAGCTCATGCCGCGCGATGGGGGTGCCGATGCGCTGGGCGAAGACGCGAAGGAGATCGCGCTCGCGCTCGGTGAGCTTCACGGTCTCGTCCCCATGGCGCAGCTCCCCGCGACCCACGTGAAACACATGCGCGCCCATGCGAACCTCGTCGTGCGGTCCCGTCGGTCCGGACCCGCGCTTGAGGATGTTGCGCAGGCGCAGCAGGAGCTCGCGCGGCTCGAACGGCTTGGGGATGTAGTCGTCGACGCCTGCCTCGAGACCCTCGATGCGGTGCTCGGGCTCGGAGCGAGCGGTCAGCATGCAGATGGGGATGGAGCGCGTTGCCTTGAGGGCGCGCGCGAGGTCGAGCCCGTTCTCACCCGGCATCATCACGTCGAGCAGCACCACGTCGAATTCGAGCCCACGCATGCCGGCGCGTGCGCTCTCGGCATCCGCGGCCGTCGTCACACGGAAGCCGTGCTCGGTGAGGTAGCGGCCGAGGAGGTCGCGGATCTTCTGGTCATCGTCGACGACGAGAACGTGCGGCGCATTGTCGGGAAGCGACGCGCATTGGGATGCGATCTTCGCGGCCTTCATGCTCGGCCTCTCGGTTCTCGGGTTCTCGTTTTCAGCCGGCACTGGGCGTGCCCGGATGCACCTTAAGCAGGGCTTCGACGCGGGCTCGATCGGACTCTGCAATCATGGCAAAAAGGAAGCGGCGCGTTAACTCTCGCGCTCCCGGGCCGGCCTTGGCAAGGGCCGCCTCGATGCGCTTGATCTGCAGGGCGGTAAGCTTATCGGCGAGGCGGGCGCCTTTGGCCGTGACGAACAGGCGCCGCTCGCGGCGGTCGTCGTTGCCGGCCCGCTGCAGTATGAAGCCCTTGCCGATGAGCTGCTTCAGGACGCGCGCGAGGCTCTGTTTGGTGATCTTGAGGATGTCTAAGAGATCGGCGACGCGCAGGCCCGGCTGGCGATTGACGAAGTGCAGCACGCGATGATGGGCGCGGCCGAATCCGTATTCCTCGAGCACCGCGTCGGGGTCGCCGGTGAAATCGCGGTAAGCGAAAAACAGGAGCTCGGCGCAGGCGACGAGCTCTTCGCGCGCGGGGTCTTCGGCAGCATCGGGGCCCGCTCCGTTCGTCGATCGTGCGGAGCTCGGCGAGCGCGCGTTGCGACGACCCAGTACGCTGTCGGACGTTATGTCAGTCATGTTGACTTATTTCGCTCCGATTGCTACTCGTGGCAAGTCATTTTCGCGCAGGCGGTCGAGCGTCTTTGCACGGGAGGGATCGCCTAAAGCGGCGCCGCCTCATATACCCTGCAAGGCTCGCCTCCGTGCGGCCCCCGATGGCCAACCGATGATGCGCGAGTTCACGGAGAGACTGCATGGCCGAGCCCGCACCCTTTCACGATCGCGACGGATTGATCTGGCTCGACGGCAAGCTCGTCCCCTGGCGGCAGGCCAACATCCACGTGCTCACGCACGCCTTGCATTACGGCAGCGCCGTCTTCGAGGGCGAGCGCGCCTACGGCGGGCAGATCTTCAAGCTCACGGAGCATTCGCAGCGCCTGCACGATAGCGCGCGCGCGCTCGATTACGACATCCCCTACACGGTCGCCGAGATCGACCAGGTCTGCCGCGACGTCGTGAAGGCCAACAAGCTGTCCGACTGCTACATCCGCCCCATCGCCTGGCGCGGCAGCGAGCAGATCGGCGTCTCCGCGCAAGCGACCAAGATCCACATGGCGGTCGCGGCCTGGGAGTGGGGCTCCTACTTCCCCATGGAGCAGCGGCTCAAGGGCATAAGGCTGACGTTCGCCAAGTACCGCCGCCCGGACCCGATGACGGCGCCGGCCAAGAGCAAGTGCGCGGGCCTTTACATGATCTGCACCATCGAGAAGCACCGCGCGGAGCGCGCGGGCTTTGCCGATGCGCTCATGCTCGACTGGCGCGGACGCGTTGCGGAGTGCACGGGCGCGAACGTGTTCTTTGTAAAGGACGGCGTCATCCATACGCCCGATCCGGATTGCTTCCTCGACGGCATCACGCGCCGCACGGTGATCGGGCTCGCCAAGAAGCGCGGCTACGAGCTCATCGAGCGGGCGATCATGCCCGACGAGCTCGGCTCGTTCTCGGAGGCGTTCCTGACCGGGACCGCGGCGGAAGTCACGCCCATATCCGAGATCGATCAGTACCGCTTCAAGCCGGGCAAGATCTCGGAGACGCTGCTCAACGACTACATGGCCACCGTGCAGCCCGCGCGCAAAGCCGCCGAGTGAATCCACAGGCCCGGTGCTTCGCTTCCCAAAGTGTCAAACCCGGCCGCACTGTGATTGGGCGCCGTTGCGTGGCCGCAACGGCACACTTGTCTGCTTCTTGTGCACCCTAAGACGGCCATTCGATTGCCTTCAAAGCGCATCTCGCCGACACTGCGTCGGGGCTTGAGATGCAGGGGGCAATCCTCATGCAACGCATGACAGTGCTTGGGATCGTGGCGGCGTCCGCATTGGCGGGGGCGACGCTCATCGGCGCTGCGCGCGCGCAGGAAGGACCCGGCGGCCTCATCAACCCGCAGCGCGATTGCCAGACCATACGCACATGCAACTTCCGCCGCGGCGGTTCCTACCGCGGCTGCCTGTCGAGCTATAGCTGCCGCGTGTGCCGCTTCGTGCGCGTTTCCTGCAGGGGCGCGGCCGGCACCTGCCAGATGCTGCGCTGCGGCTGGGGCGGGATCAGCTAGATCCGAGCAAAGAGCGCGTTGAAGACCGCGGCGAGGAACACCGCGATCGCCGCGCCGACGGTCGCGAGCGCGAGCGGGCTCAGGGGCATGCCGAGTGCGAAAGCGCCGACCGCGAGAACAGTCATCCAGAACAGCGCCGGAAACAGCGACACGATGAGGAGCCCGAGAAGCCTATAGGAAGCTTCGCGCGCGGCCTCGACATCGAAATTGGCTGCTGACTTGGCGGCTGTGGGAGTCATGCTCTCGTCTCCCCGTGCAAGGTTGATCGACGCTAGGCCGCCTCCATGAACGAATTCCTAATGCACAATCGCGGTTCCAATTGAGGCGCCGCTCAACAATTAACCATCCTAAAGTACCGCTCTTAGGCCGCTCCGCGAACAAAGGTCATGACCGATCCCGAAACCTTCGACGTCGTCATCATCGGTGCCGGTCACAACGGTCTGACCTGCGCGGCCTATCTGGCGGCCGCAGGGCTCAAGCCGCTTGTGCTCGAACAGAATTCAATCGTCGGGGGCGCCGCGGTGACGGAGGAATTCCACCCGGGCTTCCGCAACTCGGTCGCCGCCTACACCGTCAGCCTGCTCAACCCCAAGGTGATCGCCGACCTCGAGCTCGCCAAGCACGGGCTCAGAATCGTGGAGCGGCCGGCAGCGAATTTCTGGCCGGTCGATGCGGCGCGCTTCCTGCTCTTGCGTGGGGGCATCGCCGAGCGCCAGGCGGCGGTCGCGCGCTTTTCCGCACGCGACGCCGAACGGCTGCCTGACTACGAGTCGGCGCTTGCGCGTGCAGCCGATGTGCTGCGCGATCTCGCATTTCGCACGCCCCCCAACGCTGGCGGCGGTATCGTGGAGCTCCTGAAAGGCGCCGGCATCGGCCGCCGTGTGCTCGCTTTCGATCTCGCCGGCAAGCGGCTGCTGCTCGATCTCTTCACGCTAAGCGTGGCGGATTTTCTTGGGAGCTGGTTTGAAAGCGACGTCGTCAAGGGCGCGCTCGCCTTCGACGGCATCGTCGGCAACTACGCCGCGCCGTCGACGCCGGGCACAGCATACGTGCTGCTCCACCATTGCTTCGGCGAGGTCAACGGCCGCCGCGGCGCCTGGGGCCACGCCATCGGCGGCATGGGCGCCATCACGCAAGCGCTGGCGGCCTCGGCAACGGCGCGGGGAGCCCAGATTCGCACAGAGGCGCGCGTCGTCCGGCTGCTGACGAAAGGCGGCGAGGCGCAGGGCGTCGTGCTCGCGTCCGGCGAGGAGATCGGCGCGCGCGCGGTCGCGGCCAACGTGCCGCCGAAGCTCTTGTTCCGCGACCTCGTGCCGGCGGAGGCCGTCGCGCCCGAGGAGCGTGAGCGCTTCGTCGCCATCAAATCGGGTTCGGGCACGTTCCGCATGAACGTGGCGCTCTCCGAGCTGCCGGACTTCACCTGCCGCCCCGGCAAAAAGGCGCAAGCCCACCACGGCTCCGGCATCATCATCGGGCCGACGCTCGGCTACCTGGAGCGCGCGTACCTCGATGCGCGCGCGCTCGGCTGGTCGTCCGCGCCGGTCGTCGAGATGCTGATCCCCTCGACGCTCGATTCCACGCTCGCCCCGCCGGGGAAGCACGTCGCGAGCCTGTTCGTGCAGCACGTCGCGCCGAGCCTGCCTGCCCCCCGCAGTTGGCAGGATGAGCACGAGAAGGAAGCTTTCGCCGACCTCGTCATCGAGACGGTCAACCACCACGCGCCGAACTTCAAGGCTTCGGTGATCGCCCGCCAGGTCTTGTCGCCGCTCAACCTCGAACGCCGCTTCGGCATGATCGATGGCGATATCTTCCATGGCGCACTGTCGCTCAATCAGCTCTTCTCCGCGCGGCCCGTGCTCGGTTATGCCGACTATCGCCTGCCGCTGCCGGGGCTCTACCTGTGCGGCGCCGGCGCCCATCCCGGCGGCGGCGTGACGGGCGTGCCCGGCCATAACGCGGCGCGCGAGATCATCCGCGACTTCAAGGGCTGGCGCCGCGGGCCATTCGCGCGCTAGACCTTCGAGGAAGCGAATCGGCGTCCGCCATGCTCAAGATCACCGACGCAATCTCCATCGACGAGGGCGAGCTTGAGGAGCGCTTCGTACGCGCGTCCGGCCCCGGCGGCCAGAACGTCAACAAGGTCTCGACCGCGGTGGAGCTGCGCTTCGATGTTGGGCGCTCCCCGTCGCTGCCCGAGGGCGTGCGCGCCCGCCTCCCCCACCTCGCCGGGCGACGCTTGAGCGACGAGGGCATCCTCGTCATCCGCGCCGACCGCTTCCGCACGCAGGAGCGCAACCGCGAAGATGCGCGCGAGCGCTTGGCCGAGCTCATACGGCGGGCGACCGTGGTGCCGAAGCGGCGGGTGCCGACCAGGCCGTCGCGTGCATCGAAGGAGCGCCGGCGCGAGGAGAAGGCGAAGCGCTCCCGCGTCAAGCGCCTGCGCGGCGCGCGCGATCTCGACTGAAGTCTGGAAGCCTCCCGGGCCTATTCAACTTGTCGCAGCCAGCTGCGAAAAAACTGCAACGAATCAATGGGATTGTCGCCAGCGCGCCGTAACCGGCGGCGCCAAGGACGCGCAATAAGGAAGCGCAATGCCCTATCTCTACCTGTCGCTCGCGATCGTGAGCGAGGTCATCGCCACCTCAGCGCTCAAGGCCTCCGATGAGTTCACCCGGCTCGTGCCGTCGCTCGTCGTGGCCTTGGGCTATGCCTCCGCCTTCTTCTTCCTCACGCTCACGCTGCGCACGATCCCCATTGGCGTCGCCTACGCGCTGTGGTCGGGCTGCGGCATGGTTCTGATCTGCGCGATGTCGTGGATCCTGTTCAAGCAGTCGCTCGATGCGCCGGCGATCCTCGGCATCGGTCTCATCGCCGTGGGCGCCGTCGTCATCAACGCATTCTCGGGCAGCATCAATCCCTAGCTGGCAGGTTACCGGCGGGTTGCGCTAGAGCCCGCGCTTGCCGCGCCCCGTCTGGATGCGCTGCAGCACCCCGATGAGCGCGTCGACGTCCTCAGGGGTATTGTAGAGCGCGAGCGAGGGACGCACGGTGCTCTCGAGCCCGAAGCGGCGCAGGATCGGCTGCGCACAATGGTGGCCCGAGCGCACGGCGATGCCTTCGCGGTCAAGTGCCTTGCCGACATCCTCCGAGCGGCATTCGTCGAGCACGAACGAGATCACGCCCGCCTTCTCGTGCGCGGTGCCGATGATGCGCAAGCCCGGCACCGTCATGAGTCCCTGCGTCGCGTAGCCCAAGAGCTCGTGCTCGTAGGCGGCGATGTTGCTCATGCCGATGGTCGAGAGGTAGTCGATCGCGGCGCCCAAGCCCACGGCGTCGGCGATGTTGCCGGTGCCGGCCTCGAAGCGGTCGGGCGGGCCCTGGAACACCGTCTTCTCGAAGGTGACGTCCTGGATCATGTTGCCCCCGCCCTGCCACGGCGGCATGTTTTCCAGGATGCTGGGGCGCCCGTAGACGGCGCCGATGCCAGTCGGGGCAAACATCTTGTGGCCGGAAAAGACGAAGAAGTCGGCGTCGAGCGCCTGCACATCTACGGGCATGTGCGACACCGACTGGGCGCCGTCGACGACGGCGATGGCTCCGTGCCGGTGCGCCATGGCGACCATCTCGGTGACGGGCGTAATGGTGCCGAGCGCATTCGAGACCTGGCTCACGGATACGATGCGCGTCCTCGGGTTCAACAGCTTCTCGAACTCCTCGAGGATGATCTGGCCGCTGTCGTCGACGGGCGCGACGCGCAATTTCGCGCCTTTCTCGGCCGCGAGCTGTTGCCAGGGCACAATATTGGCGTGGTGCTCGAGGTGCGTGATAACGATCTCGTCGTCCTTGTTGACGTTGCGCCCGCCCCACGCCTTGGCAATGAGATTGATTCCCTCGGTCGTGCCGCGCACGAAGATGATGCTCTCGGGCGACGGCGCATTGATGAAGTCGCGCACTTTCCCGCGCGCCCCTTCGTAGGCGTCGGTCGAGCGCGCGGCGAGCGTGTGCGCGCCGCGGTGGATGTTGGAGTTGTCGCGCTCGTAGAAGAGCGAAATGCGGTCGATCACGGACTGCGGCTTCTGCGTCGTCGCGGCGTTGTCGAGCCAGATGAGCGGGCGGCCGTTGACGTTCTGGTCGAGGATGGGGAAGTCGCGGCGCATGACGTGCGGATCGAACGCGCGCACTCCGGAGATGGCAGGCGCCGGAGCGCCGAGCGTTGTCACGTGCTGGTAGGGCAATGCCTCGAAGTCGAGGGCGGAGGCCTGGAACGCGAACGGGGTCGCTCCCGCCTGCGAGCCGGCGCCGCGATCAAAGAATGAGAAGCCCTCACTCGGCCCCGCATACGCCGATCCGGGCACGGAGCCCGGCCAGCCGGCCGCGGTCGCGCCGCGCTCCGGCTCGAAGCGGGGCACGAGCGACATGACGCCTCCGAGAGAGGAGGGAAGTGCGGCAAGATCGGCTTCGCTCGGGATGCCGCCCGGAGCGTAGGGCGCCGCCGCGGCGGGAGAGGCGCCGAACGCCGGCGAGGACGAAGCCGGCAACACCGGCGCGCCCTTGTCGCCTACGGGTCCAACCGCAGCCGGGGCGGGCGCGGCCGACGCCTGGACGATCAGCGGCCCCACCGCGAACACCGGAGCTGACGGTTGCGCGGCGCCCGAGGACGGGAAGGGAAACGGCGGCAGGCCCGGATTGAGGTTGGGCGACAGCGGTACTTGCAGCGCCGGCACGCCCGGCAGCGCATTGTACAACGGCTCGGCCGCGAACACGGGCGCCGACGGAAGCGCCCCGCCGGGTCCCGGCAAGGGACTCGACGGCGCGCCCGCATAGAACGCATTGGCAAGGCGCGCAATGGTGGCGGCATCGGGCACGCCGGGAACTTGCGGAGCGAGTTGCGCTAGCTCGCTCGTGCCTGGCGTCGCACCCGTGGGTGCGCCCTGTGCAGCGGAAGCGGCCGCCGCCGCTGGATCACTTGGCGGCAGGGTAGTCATGGTACTTGCCTACTTCGACATCCTCGAGCACGCCGAGGGCATCCTCGGTGTGGACCGCTAGCGAGCAGTAGAGGGAGATGAGGTAGGAGGCGATCGCACGGCGGTCGATGCCCATGAAGCGCACCGACAGGCTAGGCGAGACCTCGCCCGGAACGCCCGGCTGGAACAGGCCGACGACGCCCTGCTTCTTCTCGCCGGTGCGCAGGAGCAAGATCTTAGAATTGCCGTTGCCGGTCAGCGGCACCTTGTCGGAGGGCACCAGGGGCAGCCCGCGCCAGGTGAGGAAAGGCGAGCCGAACAGCGAGACGGTCGGCGGCGGCACGCCGCGACGCGTGCATTCGCGGCCGAAGGCGGCGATCGCGCGCGGGTGCGCGAGGAAGAACGTCGGCTCTTTCCACACCTTGGCGATCAGCTCGTCGAGGTCGTCAGGTGTCGGGGAGCCGGAGCGCGTCTTGATGCGCATCGACTTCGCCGTGTTGGCGAGCAACCCATATTCCTTGTTGTTGATGAGCTCGCTCTCTTGGCGCTCCTTCACCTTCTCGATCAACAGTCGCAGCTGCTCCTGGATCTGGTCGAAGGGGTGGCTGTAGAGGTCGGACACGCGCGTCTGCACGTCGAGCACGGTCGTCACCGCGTTGAGGAAGTACTCGCGCGGGTTCTCCTCGTAGTCGACAAAGGTCTCGGGCAGGTCGGCGTCGCGGTCGCGCGGCGGGCTGCACTCGACGTCGGCTGCGGAGGCCGAGGTTGCGCCCCGCGTCTCCTTCACGCGGTTCAAGCGGTAGATGCCGGCCTCGACCGGTGTCCATGGCAGAAACGGAATGAGCCAGCGCGGGGTGATGCCGTTCCATTGCGCCCGCGTCTTGGTCGCGTTCGCTAATTGCCGTGCCGCGCCCTCGGCTAACGTTCTGCGATCGTCGGCGTCGTCCGCCATGCGACATCCCTCTCGATAACTGCCTCAATTTCGAAACATCGTTCTCCGCCGTCGTGCCCACGCAGGTACGGCGGCTCATTCACGCGTGCTCGCGCTTCGCGACGCATCGAGTGTTGTGGAATTGTTTTGCTTGGTTCTCACTTGGGTGAGGTTTCCGTTTTCGTTAATTCCGAGCGTGCGCGATGTCACGACGTATTCGACGAGCGCATGTCGTTTCGTCTGCTATCGCGGACGAGCGGACCAACACATTAGTCGCCGTGTGGACACGCGCGCGGCGAGCTGGCGATGCGGAGAACGGCGTAGCTCGGCTCGCGCTCGGAGCGAACGAAGAAGAATCGCACAGCAAATTCGCCTGCTTGCAAAGCCGCGATGAGACGCCGGCAGAAGCTGCGCGTGCGCGCGCGACAACTCGGGAACGTGGGATTGGTTTGGGGATAAATCGCCGCGGCGGTACAGCCGCTCAAACCAGCGGGTGCTTCGCCTTGCGCAGGCGCCCTACCTCCTCGAGCCCCCACCAGTAGGCGTGGCGCACGAGCTCGGTGTGCCGGTGCCAATCGAGAATCCCCGTATTGGCCGGGATCGGCGGCACCATCAGAAGGTCGTCCGGCTTGAGCTGACGGTTGAAATCCTGGCGGTTGGCCATGAGCGAGCGCATCAGCACCGTCGTTAGTCCCGGCGCGTTGGGAAGCCGCTTTTGCGCAAACGGATTGAGCGTCATGCGCACGAGCTCTGCGCGCGAGGGCAGCTTCGCGTACTCCACATCGAAGCGCTGCAGCTCGGGAATGTGAAAGGAGACGACCACGTTGGGCCCGCTCTTTAGCTGGTGCATGGTGCGGATCGGCACGTTGTCGAGCAGGCAGCCGTCGACCAGCATCTCGCCCTTCGAGGTGTAGACGGGGGGCAGCAGCACCGGGATCGAGCCCGAGGCCCGGATCGCCTGGAAGAGATCGCCGCGGTCGTGGCGGTGCAGCTCGTAGCGCGAAAGGTTGGTTGAGACCGCGAAATAGGGGATCCACAGGTCCTCGATGTTGATGCCGCCGAAATAGCGCGACAGGTGCTCGTCGTAGTTGCGGTGATCGAGCAGGCTGTAGCGGGGCAGCGTATAGCGCTGCATCGCGCGGTTGGTGATGAAGATGTCGTGTGTGCCCACATCGACGTCGTCGGGATGCTTCTCCATGGCGAAGGCGCCGACCATGGCCGCGCCCGCCGAGGTGCCCCCCATCATGTCGAACTCGAACCCGGATTCGAGCAGCGCCTTGTAAAGCCCGACGTGCGCGGCACACAGGGCGCCCCCGCCGCAGGCGACGAGCCCGAGCGCGCTTCCATTGATGAAGCGGAACAGCCGTTGAATGTCCTTCGGCGTGTCGAGCGCGACGTGGTGGTGCATGGCGACCGAGCGCCAGCGCAGCCAGCGCGCTGTTCCGGTGATCGCTGTGTGGTGCGGGTGCAAGAGCACGAGCCGGCGCGCCTCGGGGCTCACGAACTCGGCGACGTGCTGCTCCAGCCGGTTGGGGTTGGGGTTGGACGCGTGCACGCCGACGCCCAGCACCAGGTCCGCGTGCCGGATCGCCTTCTGCGACCACGGCGTCAGGTCCGGGTCGGCGATGAAGATCACGTAGTCGTACTTGCTCTCGAGCTCGTTGAAGAGCTGCGTTGCCTCGGGGCTGTCGAGTGCGACGTCCTTGGGCAGGAGCTGCTCGGCCATGCGCGCGTCGATGACGAAAGTCCTGGCGGCGGCGGCGAAGGCGGAGGTGAGCTGCTCGATGAACTCGGGCGGCACCGGAGCCTCGCCGGCGCGGATGATGGTGATCGTGTGCGGCCTCGGGTCATAGGCCGTGGATTCCGATCCGGTCGTGGCCGCGAGGCGCTGCGACAGCGTGTTGGTAAGCGTGCGCCAGATGCTCGGGCATTTGGCCGTCAATCGCTCGAAATCGTCGCGGCCGAGGCGGAGCACGACGCTGTCGCGCATGGCGGTGACGGTGGCCGTGCGCGTGCCTCCGGTCAGGAATGCGATCTCGCCGATGGGCTGCTGGGGACCGATCTCGGCGATGGGGTCGCGGCGCCCTTCCTTCGTGACGGCGAAGCGCCCGGTGAGGACGATGTAGAGGTCGTCGGCCGTATCGCCCTGCCGCACCAGCACGTCGCCGCGCTTCAGCGTGCGCGTCACTGTTTTGGCGGCCAGCATCTCCAGCTCGGAGGCGTCAAGCTCGGCGAAGATTCCCACCGGCGGAACTCGAGGCTTTGGCGGTTGCGAGTGCATGGGCGCGAGGTTCCGATGCGCGTTCGTCCCACACCATAGTGCAAGCGTACAACAGTAGGTTCAGTAAATGATGACTTTTGCGCTCCACCGTATCCGGGCAAGGCGGTCGAGCGGCATTGCAAGGGATGTGGGGGAAATAAAAAGGGGCGCCCGCTGGGGCGCCCCTTGAGATTAGGCGGCGAGCAGCTCGCTTTCGGGCAGCGCCCGCTCCCGAAGGGCGATCGGCACCACGTTGTCGGTCATGGTCTCCTGCAGGGCCAGCAGGAACTTCTGCGGGCTGAAACCGCGGTGGGCGTTGAGCCGCAGCGAGGCGGCAATGGCGATCGCCGGCGCGATCAGGGCGTAGCCGCGATCGAGCATCAGGTCCTTGAGGCGCCGCGCCGAGAACACCTCCGCCAGGTGGCGGAAGCGCACGAACACGGCGAGCGCGGTCTGCGGGTCGGTATGGAAGCGGCGCTTGAGCTCGGCCTGCACCGTATTGAGATCGGCGTCCTCGAGCCCGCGCAGGAGCGCGAGGCCGCGGCCGTCGGCGATCAGCGCCTGCACGGCGGCGGCGAGGTCGGTCGGGGCAATCGCCGGAACGTCTGTCAGATCCCAGTTCATGGTTCTCGTCCTCGAGGTTAAGCGCTGTTGCCGCCGAAGGCGGTCCAGGGGGTGCCGGTCATGAGAAAGATTTCCTTCCCGCGGCGAGCGGCCACCAGGAAGTCGACGGTGTGGCCAACGATGTGGCCGTTGAGGTTTTTGATCTCGCTCTTGGCGAAGCGGTACTTGCCGCCGTCCTCGGCCTCGATCACGCCGAAGCCGATCTCCTCGCTGAACTTGGTGATGCGGCCGTGCACGACACTCTCCTTGTTCGACGTTCCGGCTTGCGCCGTTTGTTGAAGCGAGAATGGGGGAAAACGGGCGCCCGCGCTGTTCCCCGCGTCACAGGCCGCGAAGGCCGCAAAACCGGCAAAAAGCGCCCGCCGCCGGGCCCCTAAAGGCTCGCGTTAAGGGCCTTTGCGGTGTATGACCACCCGCGGGGGCGCGGGCTTCGGCTAGGGGGTCGAACCGCTGCCGCAATCGACATTCAGATGGGGTTCATGCCCCCACCACTAGGGTTGCGGCCAAGGTGAGACGCGAGGTGACTTGAGATGACGATCGTTCGGCTGCGTGGCCTGTTGCCGGTGCTGGCAACGCTTGGCGCCCTCGCGCTCGATACCAATGCGGCGTCCGCCAATTGCGACTGGTACGTGAAGACCGCGCTCGAGCAGCAGCAGCGGAACCTGAAGCTGAAATGCGGCTTTGCCGGCGCCGAGTGGTCGGTCGACAAGGGCGCGCACGCGGCCTGGTGCGCTTCCGTCGGTCCCGACGTTTCGAAGGCGGGCGCGCAGAAGCGCGAGGCCGCACTCACCCAGTGCGCGGCGAAGGGCAACTGACGGCCCGCCCCGCCTGTTTGACCGGCAGCCAGCTCAACTATTGAGCGTGGCGCGCACGTTGGCGACGCCACGGCGGCGGTGAAAACGCCACATCCGGCTTGATCGCAGCTCCCGGCCGCCCGAGACTGACCGCGCATCTCACTGTCGCGCGAGACCATGGCGAACCCCGTTCTCATCGAAGTGACGCGCGGCCCTCTGGTTGAGAGCTGGCATCGCGGGTCGGTCGCCGTCGCCGGGCCTTCGGGCGCGCTTGTGCTGGCGCTGGGCGACGTCGCCTCTCCGGTCTATCCCCGCTCCGCGATAAAGGCGCTGCAGGCGGTGCCACTGCTCGAGACCGGTACCGCCGACCATTTCGGCTTCGGCGCCGCCGAGATCGCGCTCGCCTGCGGCTCGCACGCCGGCACCGAGCGCCACGCGAGCCTCGCAGCCTCCATGCTCGAGCGCGCGGGCCTTGCCCCTTCCGCCCTACACTGCGGCTCGCACGCGCCGCTCGGTGCCTCCGCCGCCAACGCGCTCATCGCCGGCGGCCAGGCGCCGACCCAGCTTCATAACAACTGCTCGGGCAAGCACGCCGGTATGCTTGCGACCGCCGTGCACCTCGGCGAGCCGACGGCCGACTACTGGCAGCCGGGCCACAACGTGCAAAAGCGCGTCCACCGGGTGCTCGAGGAGGTTTCGGGCGTGGAGCTCGGAGCAGACGTGCGCGGCACGGATGGTTGCTCGGTGCCCAATTGGGCGATGCCCTTATCGGTGCTGGCGCGCACGTTCGCGCGGCTCGGCACCGGGGAAGGGCTCACCGCCAAGCGGCGGCAGGCGATCGACCGCATCCTGAAGGCCTGCTGGGAAAACCCCGAGCTGGTGGCGGGGCGCGGGCGCGCCGATACGGTCGTGATGCGCGCATTCCCCGGCCAGGTGTTCATGAAGACGGGCGCGGAGGGTGTCTACTGCGGAGCCTTCCCAGCCTTAGGGCTCGGCTTTGCCTTGAAGATCGACGACGGCGGCAAGCGCGCATCCGCCGGAGCGGCGATGGCGCTGGTGGAGCGGCTCTATCCGGCTGCGCGCGGGCTCATGCCCTACGGCGAGATCAAGACGTGGTGGGGCGTGGAGGTGGGCGCCATTCGCTCTGCGGCGCCCTTCGAGGCGGCGCTGGAGAAGCTCAAAGTCTGATGTCAGACGGCGAGGTTGCCGGAAAGCGAGAGACGCTTGCTGCCGGCCCCTCCGCCGGCGAGCTCTGGTCCCACGGGCCTGCCCGCTGCGTCCGCAGCCCGGATGCTTCCGTCCGTTGTGCCTGAGATCAAGTTGTTGGCGATGAGGCAGGCGCCGACGCCCGCTTCAGTGGACACCAGGATGCCGACGCGCGCCTTGCGGATCAGGTTCCCCGTCGCCACGACCTCGCGCATATAGGCGCCCGAGCCGATGACGAGGCCCGCGGTCGGCGCGCTCTCGATGACGTTGCCGGTGACGCTCGCATCCGCTTCCACCGCGATGCCTTCGCCGCGCTTGTCCTCCGGCTCCTGCTCGCGGCGGAACAGATTGCGCAGGATGTTGCCCTGCACGACCGCGAGCCGCCCGCCCTCGTTGAAGTTCGTCACCGAGATGCCGGTGGCGGCGGTGTCGACGAGATTGTTGGCGATGAGCGCGCCCTGGAAGGCGAACTCAGCGTAGAGCGCCACCTCGCCGAGTCGCGCGCAGGAATTGGCGATGATCTCGATGTTGGAGGAGGAGTTGCCGCGGATCGCCGAGTAGGCGCAGTCGGCGACGCGGTTGCCGGTGACGAGCACGCCGCCGGCGCGGAAGGCATTGATGCCGTTTCCGTTCTGGCCAGTGCCGCCGCCGTCGGCGCGGATGCGCTCGATGCGGTTGTTGGCGACCACGCTGCCGTCTTCCCCGGGCTCTGAGCGCCAGACCTGGATGCCGTTGTTGGCGCAGTCGGCGACGTGGTTGTGCAGGATGTCGAGCCCCGTCGCGTCGAGACTATGGATGCCGGCCATCAGCGCCCCGGTCACCGTGCAGTCGCTGACGCCGCCGGCGCAGCCTTCGAGCGTGAAACCGTTGGCGATGCTGCGCACGACCTCGAGATCGCGCAGCAGGATGCCGCGGCTCTTCTTCAGGCTGACGAGCCCGGTCGCTTGGCCGTCATCGAGCGTCTGGTAGGCGCCGTCGAGCACCAGGCCTTCGAGCCCGATGCCGTCGCCTTCGCCCACGAGGAACGCCGCGCCCCCGATGAACTCGAGCGTGGTTGAGCGCGCGCTGCCGACGAGGCGCGTTCCGGGGCGGAGCTGCAACCTTCCCGTTCGGAAGCGGCCGGGCGGGAGCAGCAGCGGGGCGCCGCGGTTGGCCGCCTCGTCGATCAGGGCCTGCAGGGCCGCGGATTGGTCTTGCGCCGAGCCGGGCTTCAGTCCGAGCTCGTCAGCCGCGGGAACTTCGGCGGCGGCAACACGCGCGGCCTCGCGTTTGGAGCGCGGCCCGGCATCGGCCGCGGCGGCGACGCCGGATAGGCCAACGCCGATCCCGGCACCAAGGCCGGCGGATAGGATGCTGCGGCGGTCAATCGGCATGGACCCTCGGGGCTCGCTTCGGCCTTTGCAAAGCAAGTCTGAGGCCAGCGCCGGTTAACCGGCCTTTACCGGGCCCGGCGCGCCGATGCATTCAAGGCATTCGGCGATGATTTCGAGGCCGCCGGCGATCGCGCCGCGCATGTCGAGACGGCAGCCGGGCTGGGGATTGCGATCCGGGAGGTCGACCGGAAGGTGCACGAACCCCACGAGGCGAGGTTGCTCGAGCGCGTCTGCCGCGACAAGCGAATGGTAAAGGAGCGCGTTGCAGAGAAAGCCGCCGGCGTCGGTGGAGGTGCGGGCGGGTACGCCGAGCTGGACAAGGCGCTCGACGATGCTGTGGGCAGGAAACGTGCACGCAAGCTCGGGGGGCCCGGCATCGACCACCCATTCGTTGACCGGCAGACGCCCCGCGGCGTCTCTCGTCGCCTTGCATCGGTTGCGGCCGACGAGCTCGATATGAAAGCCTACTGCGTGCTTTGAAACCCCGAAGTGCAGCGCCAGCGCAGTCCTGGGACGCGCGAGCAAGTCCGCAAGCTTCTGCGGGGCGACCACCCACTCGGTCGGCAGAACCTCGGCGACGACGTCGTAGGCGGGAAAGAGTTCGCGCGCGGTCTTGGCGAGACGCGGTACGAGCCGCGCGGTGGCGTTGTCCGCCACGCCCGGAAACGGCCCGAATCCCGTCAGCAGGATGACGGGGCGCGTGCACTCGGGCACATCACCGGCGCCTTTGCTGGTCTCATCAATTGGCCGCAATGCCGATCATCTCCAGGATCTCATCGACCGCGAGTGTCGGCACCAGCCGGCCCTCGCGCACCTCGGCCTCGAGCGCGGGCAGACGCTGCGCCACGCGCGGGTTCGACTTGATACTTGCCATCACGCGGTCGTTCAGCATGTCGGACATCCACGCTACCGCCTGGCGCTGGCGGCGCAGCGCGAACTCGCCCGTTGCCGTCATCTTCTGCCGGTGATCGACGACCGTCTCCCACAGCTTATCGAGCCCGGCGTTGTCGCGGCCCGAAATGGTGATAACCGGCGGCGACCACGTGGCGGACTGCGGCGTCAGGATCTGTAGCGCGGCACGATACTCCGCGGCGGCCTGCTCCGCCCGCATGACATTGTCGCCGTCGGCCTTATTGATGGCGATCATGTCGGCGATCTCGATGATGCCCTTCTTGATGCCCTGCAGGTCGTCGCCGCCACCCGCCAGCAGCAGCACCAGGAAAAAGTCGACCATGTCGGCGACGGCCACCTCCGACTGGCCGACGCCGACCGTCTCCACGATGATCACGTCGAAGCCGGCGGCCTCGGCGAGCGCCATGGTCTCGCGCGTCTTGCGCGTAACGCCGCCGAGCGTGCCGGAGGTGGGCGAGGGCCGGATGAAGGCGCGCGGCTCCTGCGCGAGCCGGCTCATGCGCGTTTTGTCGCCGAGGATCGAGCCGCCCGTGCGCTTCGAGGTGGGGTCGACGGCGAGCACGGCCACGCGGTGGCCGGCGGCAATGAGGTTTATGCCGAGCTGGTCGATGGTCTTGGACTTGCCTACGCCCGGCACGCCGGTGACGCCGAGGCGCAGGGCCTTCCCCGTCGACGCCACCGTGATAGGCCGAGCGAATCCGGTTCGGCAAGTGTGTCATGGGGATGCCATAGCGTCCTGGCAATCACGCGCCGCGATTGGGCGGACAATGTGCGCCTTGCCCCGCGCTCGGCCGCCCCTTCAACGTACGGCGGATAACCAAGGATAGGCCCTGACGTAGCCATAGAGTGCAGGCAGGTTCGCCACGGGCATTTGGGTGAGGACAAGGATGTTGAGGCGACAGACGAGACCCGCCGCCTTTCTGGCGCTCGCGGCATTGCTTGCCGTGTTTGCGGCCGATGCGGCACAGGCGCAGGAACGCTGGCCGCCGTGGCAGAGCTACGGCGAGGCCGAGCAGGCCGCCCGCGACCGCCAGAAGCGCGCGGCCAAGGTAGGTCAGGCCGAGCTCGACGCGCTGAAAAAGCAGGTCGATCAGCTGCGCCAGGCCGGCAAATTCGCCGAGGCGACGACGGCGCAGCAGCGCCTCGTTAAACTGACCGAGAAGCGCTACGGCCCCAACGATGCGCAGACGGCGGTGGCGCTGACGACGCTCGCCGATCTCTACACCGCGCAGAACAAGTTCGCCGAGGCCGAGCCGCTTCTCAAACGCGCGATCACCATCCATGAGAAAGCGAAGAAGCCCGACAACGGCGAGATCGCGCAGGCGCTCGACAATCTTGGCAGCCTCTACATGAAGCAGGGTCGCACGGCGGATGCCGCGCCGCTGTCCAAACGCGCCGCCGATCTGCGTGCGAGCGCGCCCGCGACGCCTCCGGCAGCGAGCGCCACGGGGGCCGGCACCGAGACGCCGTCGGAGGCGTCGGGACAGGAGGCCGAGAAAAAGCCCGGAGCTCCGGCTCCGGCCGAAGCTCCAGCGGCTGCGCCGCCGGCC
>Ga0187819_10000368_pt1 | contig 22220 bp, 23 predicted proteins | sample NC_wetland_sal_i_15_FD_132411 | JGI IMG/M metagenome (GOLD analysis project Ga0187819, IMG submission 132411) | Wetland sediment microbial communities from Neuse River Estuary, North Carolina, USA - SO4_4 | ecosystem: Environmental > Aquatic > Freshwater > Wetlands > Sediment | place: USA...
ACGTTCCGACATACCCTCGCCTTAGCGGCGCTTGCAGTGCTGTGCTTTATCGCGGCCGCTCTGATACTGTACTATTCGTACTCGCACCACGCGCCTTCTTCGCACCAAGCAGCAACGACGGCCCGCGCGCTTTGTCAGATTCATTCTGGTTCATCATCCTCACGCTCATCCCGTTCCTAGTGCTCATCCCCGGAGCCTGGGCCTTGGCGGTGTGGGCATCAAAGCAGCGCGACTCCCAGTCAAAGCTGGTCGAGAAGCTGACGGCGCGCAAAAAGGAGACACCGTGAGCGGCAATGACCACGGCGGTCCTTCTGGACATTGAACGGCCGCTCAAGCGCTCATGGCCGCGCCAGCCGCGCCTTGGCTATGTCATTGCGGCGATCGCTTGAAAAACTGCAGTGATCAATTCTCGCGAGCTGGGGGGTTTGCGCAGATAACGCGTTCCTGCCGGCAGGAGTGCAGCATCGGGGCGCGTGTCCCCGGATACCAATACAATTGGCATCTGCGGGTGGGCCTCGCGCACCCGGTGCGAAAGGTCCACTCCGTCCATGCCCGGCATGCGGACGTCGGTCACGAGGGCCGCGACTGGACGCTCCGCGGCGAGCAGCTGAAGAGCCTGCGCGCCGGCTGCTGCTTCAAACACGTCAAATCCGCCCGAGCGAAGCATGTCCGCGATCGTCATGCGAACGAGCGGTTCATCATCGACGATGAGCACTTTCGGCTTCGGACTGGTTCCGTTGAGAGCATCCATCATGGCGCCACCTTAGGGGGTGCACGGACAGAAGCTTTGATGCGGATCAATCGCGCGGGAAACGCAGTTCGCGGCGCCGAGGCGCGTTAGAGTTCTTGGAAAGACGGGAGGGGGTTGATGGTTGAAATCGCTTGCGCTCCGGGCTTTGCGGTCACAGCCCTACGAGCCGCGCGTAGCCTTGCGCCACCGTCTCCTCGAGCGCCGCCCGATACCCCTTGTAGGCCGGGCTGTCCGCGCCGATGGTGCCGAACGGGCCGTCGAAGCTCTCGCGCTTGGCATAGAGAATCGGCGTCGCCACCGGCACCAGCATGGCGCCGTGCTTGTGCAGCGTCGTCATGATGCCGCGCATCTCGCCGAAGCGGTCGACCTGCGAGACGACCACCATGCGCATCGCGCCTTTTGTCAGCGACACGAGGTGGATGAAGCTCGACGAGGACGGGATATAGAGCCGCCCGCGGTGCGAGTAGGGCGCATCGGGCCGGTCGCGCTCCTGAAACAGCAGGCTCGGCCACTCCGCGTCCCAGGTGATGTCGGTGCGGTAGGCGACGATCGAGTGCGCTTGCGAGAACGAGGGCCTGAGCGTGAGATAGCTCCCGAGGTAGTGGTCGACGGCGGCGCGCGTGTAGGCGCCCATGTACACGGGGGCCACGACGCCGCCTTCCCCATGCAGGTCCGAGGGCGCGCCGCTCCCGCCGCCGTTCCACGCAGTCCTGATCTTCTCGAAGTCGAGGCCGAGCACTACGCATACGTCAAACAGCGTCTGGTCGCGCACGGAGCGCCCGCCGAGCAGGTTCTGGATGGTTTTCTCGTGGCAGTCGGCGGCGTCCGCGAGCTCCGACTGCGTCAGCTTCTTCTCGATCATGGCGGTCTTTAATTGCGCCAAGGCCGCCTCGCGCGCCGACTTCGAAACCGTACCCTTCATGACCGTCCGTGCCCTGCCGTCCCCGCTGGCCAATTTGCCGGAATTTACCGGTATTTCTCCCTGCTCGGCAAACGGGAAGGAGGCGGCACCTGCGTTTTCCAGATGATGCCGGCTGACGGCCTCGCGTTTCTCGGCTGGGGGATCAAGTTTCTTGAGCGGGCGAGGTTGCTCCGTCGCTCCGCTGGATCACTCTGGGAGGACAACCATGAAAGCAGCAACCGAAGACCCGGTGCCTCGGGGCTTCAGCGGCCCGGCGGCCTCTGTGCTGGTGGCGCTTGCCGGCGCGGCGATTGTCGTGGCCGGGCTGCTCCTGGTCGGAGTGCGTCAGACTAAGGCCGGCGAATGGAACCCGGTTGTGTTCTCGATCTCGGTCGAGGCGGCGGGCTAGTCCCCCCGCGCCCGCTGCTGGCCGCCTTCGTAGAAAGGGCGGCGGAAGCCTTTAGGCCTCCGCCGCCCTTTTTGTTAACCATCAGCCTGACCATCAGCCCTTGCCGAGCACTTCGAGGCTCACAGGTGCTACGCCCGCGCCCAGCATGCCGATGGCGCCGGCGGCACCCGTCGACAGGTCGATGATGCGGCCGCCCACAAAGGGGCCGCGGTCGTTGATCGTCACCACGACCGTGCGGCCGTTCGCCTTGTTGGTCACGAGAACCTTGGTGCCGAACGGAAGCGTGCGGTGGGCGGCGGTCATGGCGCTGGGGATGAAGCGGGCCCCCGACGCCGTCTGCGAGCCGGACTCCGTGCCGTAGTAGGAGGCCATCCCCGACTGTGCCGGGCGCGACGCGGCGACCTTGGTCGCGATCGTGGAAGACTCGGCAGCCGCCTTCGGCTCCTCGGCCCGCTCAGCCGCCACGGCGACCTTCTTCTGCACCGGCGCAGGGGCGGCATCTGGCGTCACGTGCTCCTCGCTGCGCGGATTGACGGAGGCGACGCGAACCGGTGCTTTGCGCCGCTCAGGGCGCTCCGCGGCGTAGCGCTCTTTGCCGCGATAGGTCGAAGCCCGGCGCTCGGTCTCGCCGGCATAGACGCGCTCACGCGAACGATAATTGTAGCTCGAGCCCGATGGCGACCGGGCCGAGCCGCAGCCGAATTCCGGGCTCATGCAGGTCCAGTAGGTCGAAGCCGTTGCGGGCTCGGCTGCGATGAGGCCGAAGGAAAGCACGGCCAAAGCGGAAAACAGAGAAATCCGCATCCTGTATCACTCCTTGTTGTAGCGGCATTGCTCGAGCCAAGCGCCCAACCCCCGGACCAGTTCGCTCTTCGGCGACTGGAGGTGGCCTCCTTGGAGGCATCACGGTTTTTGGTGGGAGGGGATTGTTTTTCGGAGGGTGGCCCGTTGCGGAACGCCAGAACCTGTTCTGCCGCCATGGGTCAGGGGATGTGCCCCGTCCTGGCGCGCGCAACCCACCATTAGGAAATGTGGCGGTCAATGCTTCAAATTGAGTGCTAGCTTTGAAATATTCCCTGCACCATCCGTGTTTTAAGGGTTTTTGTGCGCTGCACTAGTGCACTGCCGCGACGGCACGTCGCAGCTGTAATGCGCACGATTGCGCGCCCCGGTTGCCTGAGAGAGGCCGGCTGACTAAGGTTTCGGCTTCCGGGGCAAGAAACGGCCGCCCCATGAGGCTGTCGCCCAAGTGCCGACTCCAACCTCTATTGGAGGCACGCATGGGCGCCCCGGCCGACACCACAGACAAGAGCCATCCGGCTGCCGCTCCCTCCTTTCGGGAGGCGTTTGGCGTTTTCGCCGCCATCGGCCTGCAGTCGTTCGGCGGACCAGCGGCGCAGATCGCGCTAATGCACCGCGTGCTGGTCGAGGAGCGCCGCTGGCTGAGCGAGCGCATGTTCCTGTCGGCGCTGAGCTTCTGCATGCTGCTGCCGGGGCCGGAGGCCATGCAGCTTGCGACTTATTCCGGCTGGCGCCTGCACGGCACCAAGGGCGGCCTTGCCGCGGGACTGCTGTTCGTCATGCCGGGCGCCGCCCTCGTCCTCGCGCTCTCGATCTTCTACGGCGCCTACGGGAAGACGCCCTCGGTCGCGGCGTTGTTCTTGGGCGTGAAGGCGGCCGTGCTCGCGATCGTGCTCGAGGCGCTGATCCGCCTGGGTCGGCGGGCGTTGCGCGGCTGGGCAGACTGGCTCGCTGCTGCCGCAGCCTTCGTCGCCATCTTCTTCTTTCGGGTTCCCTTTCCCCTCGTCGTCATCGCCGCCGCGGCCGCCGGGTATTTCCGTCCCGCCGCCGCAATGCCAACGGCGCCTATACCGCAAGCCGGGGCGGCGGTGCCGCTGTCGCAGACGGTGCGCACGGTCGCGCTGTGGCTGGCGGTCTGGATCGTGCCGCTCGCCACGGTCGTCGCCTTGTTCGGGCCCGATCACGTGCTGGCGCAGCTCGCCTGGTTTTTCTCCAAGCTCGCGGTCGTGACGTTCGGCGGCGCCTACGCCGTGCTGGCCTATATGGCGCAGGCGGTCGTCGAGCACTACGGCTGGCTGAGCCCCGGCGAGATGCTCGACGGCCTCGGGCTCGCGGAGACGACCAACGGCCCGCTGATCCTGGTTACCGAGTTCGTGGGTTACACCGCGGCGCATCGCTTCGGGGGAGGGGCGCCAGTCACCATGGGCGTTCTCGGCGCGCTCGTCACGCTGTGGGCCACGTTTGCCCCCTGCTTCCTGTGGATCTTCGCCGGCGCGCCCTACATCGAGCGGATCACTGCGGCGCCGCGGCTTGCCTCCGCGCTCTCGACCGTCACCGCGGCGGTCGTGGGCGTGATCGGAAATCTGTCCCTTTGGTTCGCGCTGCACGTACTCTTCCGCCACGTCGATGAGCGCACTCTGGGGCCGCTGCGCCTCATCGTGCCCGATCCCGGCTCGCTCGACGCGCTCGCGCTGGCGCTGTCCGCGCTCGCCGTTGTGCTGCTGTTCGTCTTGCACCGCGGGATCGCCACGACGCTTGCCATCTGTGCCAGCGCGTCGCTGCTGTGGCTGCGCCTTGCGCCCGCCTAGAGCCAGCCCTTGCGGCGGAAGTAGATGACGGGGATGACGGCGACGATGACCATGAGCAGAAGCGCCCAGAGATAGCCAAACTCCCAGTCGAGCTCTGGCAGGTGCTTGAAGTTCATGCCGTAGATGGAGGCGATCAGAGTCGGCGGCAGTAACACGACGGCCATCACCGAGAACAGCTTGATGATCTGGTTCTGCTCGGTCGAGATCATGCCCAGCGTCGCGTCGAGGATGAAGGTGATACGGCCCGACAGGAAGCGCGTGTGGTCCATCAGCGAGTTGATGTCGCGGTGCGCGCCCTTGATGCGCTGGCGGATGCGCGGGTCGTCGCCGCGCTCGTGCGTCGCCTGCACGAAGAAGTGCAGCAGCCGGTTGAGCGAGGTCGCGCTTTCCTCGGCGCGCGCCGTGATGTCGCCCGCCTTGCCGGTCCCCCGCAGCAGCACGTCGAGCCGGCGGTTGCGGGTCTGCTGGCCGCCGCGCAGATCGAACACCGAGGTCGCCAGCTTGTCGACCTCGTCCTGGATGCGCTCGATGAGATCGGCTTTGCGGTGAATTAAGGCCTCCAGCAGCCCCATCATGATGGCGGCTCCCGTGGCGCAGAGCGCATCGCCCTTGTCGACGCGCTGCATGTAGAGCGGGAAGGCCTTGGGCTCGGCGTAGCGCACGGTGACGAGGCGGTCGCCGGCGAGGATGAAGGTGACCGGCGTCGTAGAAGGGACGGGGGCCTCGACGTTGTAGACGATGGACGCCGTCATGAAGTAGGCGCCGCGCTCCTGGTAGAAGCGGTTGGAAGGCTCGATCTCGCGCATCTCTGCGCGCGTCGGGATGTCGATGCCAAGGACTTCCTCGACGAAGTGGTCCTCCTCCTGCGTCGGCTGCATGAGATCGAACCACACGCAGTTCCCCGTGATCGCGACCGCGAGGTCGTGCACCTTGAGGCCCTTGCCGTTGGATTCGTAGATCGTCAGCATTCGCGTTTCCTCCGGCACCGATGGGACGCCTCGGGGTGGCTCGCGTCAGCAGGTTCCTACACCACCGGCCATTGGCTGCCCAGCGGGGAAAACACCGGCCCTATTGGGGGACGCGATGCCGCAACGGTGGACCGCGTGTGCGCCGGCAAGCGGGCGAATTCGGTCTTAGACGCGGGCGATCGCCTGCGGCTTCGTCTGCTGGCGCAGCAGGTCGTCCTGGCCGTCGACCTGCAGGCGCCAGAGCTTCATCACACCGCCCTCGCTCTTTAACTCCACGCTCACGTGGGCGAAACCGTTGGCGAACTTGGCGACGAACGTCACCCGCACGGTCTTGCTGAGCACGTCGGCCAGCATCTCGGCGGCCGCGGCAGGGGACTTAAGCTCGGGCCAGCCGGCGCTGTCCCAGCGGGTGGAATGCGTCATGTCATCGACGTAGCGCAGCTGGCCCAGCGGCTTCAGCGCGACAAAGGTCGCCTGCGCGGTGGCGCTGCCGAGCTTGTAGGCGACGGCCGAGGCGTAGTGCTGCTTGATGTCGGCCATGGACCAGGATTTGGAGAGGTCGCGCGTGATGTCGGCGGCGAGCTTCTCGTAGGCTGGCCCCTGCACATGCAGCTCGAGCGCGAGCCGCCCGAAGAAGGAGGCGCCAAAGAGAATGAGCGCGGCGAACACCACCCCCAAGCCGGCGAAGAACGTGCGAACCATGAAAGTCTTGCGTCCCTGTCCCAAGTGTTGTGTCCCATACGTTACATCGAGGCGCGCAAGGCCGGGTCCCGGACATTTGGGGCCGGCGGCACTCGCGGCGCTGTTGGGACTAGGGATGCCAGAGACGCTTGCCTCCCGCTGTTCCGTGCAAGACACGGGGGCGCGGCATTTGCAGCGGCAGGCTGGGACCGGCAACTCGGAAAGAGGCGGATCGCGGCCCCTCAGCCGAGGAGCCTTGGGTCCTCGCTGTCGTGTGCGTGGCCTACCGCATCGAGCAGCCGCTTGTCGAGCAGCTTGGGGTCGAGGATGACCTTCTCGTCGTGCACCTTGCGCACGGCCGAGAGCGGCACGCGGAACTCGCCGCCGTTCTCCACGTAGATCATGATGTGGTCGCGCCAAACCTCGCGCACGGCGCCGATGCCTTCATGGCCCTCGGCGATGAAGGCCATGTAGCCCTTCTCGATCGGCTCGTCCATCGGTCCTCCGTGCGGGTTTTCAAGGCATGAATTTGATAGCGCTTCGCATCGTCGCCGTCACCCCTGTCCCGCAACATCACCCCGGAGAGCGCGAAGCGCTCTAGAGTTTCAACTCTACCCGGCCCTGCGGGCCGGTCCGGGATGATGTTGCGGGACAGGGCACAACCCGCGCGCCTGCTCGGTCAGACTAGCGGACTACTCCGCGGCGGCCTTGCCCGCGTGCCCGAGCTTGACGTTGAGCTTGGCGATCAGGTCCATCGCGGCCGCCGGGATGTTCGTCCCCGGCCCGAACACCGCCTCGGCGCCAGCTTCGTGCAGCGCCGGGTAATCCGACGGCGGGATGACGCCGCCGACCACCACCATGATGTCGCCGCGGCCTTCCTTCTCCAGCGCCTGCTTCAAGTCCGGCACCAGCGTCAGGTGCCCGGCCGCGAGCGAGGAGACGCCGATCACGTGCACGTCGTTCTCCACCGCCTGGCGCGCGGCCTCGTCCGGCGTCGCAAACAGCGGCCCGATGTCGACGTCGAAGCCGAGGTCGGCGAACGCGGACGCGATCACCTTCTGTCCGCGGTCGTGGCCGTCCTGGCCCATCTTGGCGATGAGGATGCGCGGCCGGCGCCCCTCGTCCTTGTCGAAGGCCTCGACCGCTTTCAGCACCTTGGCCACGTCGTCGTTCATGCTGCCGACCTCCGATCGGTAGACGCCTGAGATGGCGCGGATCTCGGCGCGGTGGCGGCCGAACACCTTCTCCATGGCGTCGGAGATTTCCCCGACGCTCGCCTTGGCGCGCGCCGCCTTGACCGCGAGGTCCAAGAGATTGGCGTTGCCGCGCGCGCCTTCGGTCAGCGCGTTGAGCGCCGCCTGCACGGCTTTCTCGTCGCGCTCGGCCCGCAGCCGCTGCAATTTGGCGATCTGCTGCTCGCGCACCTTGCGGTTGTCGACCTTCAGGATCTCGATCTCGGCCGTGTCGTCGACGCGGAACTTGTTCACCCCCACGATGGTCTGTTTGCCTGAGTCGATACGGGCCTGCGTGCGCGCCGCTGCCTCCTCGATGCGCATCTTGGGGATGCCGGCGGCGATCGCTTTGGCCATGCCGCCGAGCTTCTCGACTTCCTCGATGTGGGAAAGCGCGCGCCGCGCGAGCTCGTAGGTCAACCGCTCCACGTAGAAGCTGCCGCCCCACGGGTCGATGACGCGGCAGGTGCCGGTCTCCTGCTCGAGCAGAAGCTGCGTGTTGCGGGCGATGCGGGCGGAGAAGTCGGTCGGCAGCGCGATCGCCTCGTCGAGCGCGTTCGTGTGCAGCGACTGCGTGTGCCCCTGCGTCGCCGCCATGGCTTCCACGCACGTGCGCGTGACGTTGTTGAACACGTCCTGCGCGGTCAGCGACCAGCCCGAGGTCTGGCAGTGCGTGCGCAGGCTGAGCGAGCGTGCATCCTTCGGCTTGAACTCGTCGCGGATGAGCTTCGCCCACAAGAGGCGCCCGGCGCGCAGCTTGGCGACCTCCATGAAGAAGTTCATGCCGACGGCCCAGAAGAACGACAGCCGCGGGGCGAAAGCGTCGATGCCGAGCCCGGCGGCGACGCCCGCACGCACGTACTCGATGCCGTCGGCAAGCGTGTAGCCGAGCTCCAGATCCGCCGTCGCTCCCGCCTCCTGCATGTGATAGCCGGAAATGGAGATCGAGTTGAACTTCGGCATGTGGCGGCTGGTGTAGCCGAAGATGTCCGACACGATCCGCATCGAGGGCTCGGGCGGATAGATGTAGGTGTTGCGCACCATGAACTCTTTGAGGATGTCGTTCTGGATGGTGCCCGACAGCTTTTCCGGCGGCACGCCCTGCTCCTCGCCGGCGACGATGAAGAGCGCGAGCACGGGCAGCACCGCGCCGTTCATGGTCATCGACACCGACATTTGCTCGAGCGGGATACCGGAGAACAGGGTGCGCATGTCGTAGATGGAATCGATCGCGACCCCCGCCATGCCGACGTCGCCGCGCACGCGCGGATGGTCGCTGTCATAGCCGCGGTGGGTGGCGAGATCGAAGGCGACGGAGAGGCCCTTCTGCCCGGCCGCGATGTTGCGCCGGTAGAAGGCGTTGGAGTCTTCCGCGGTCGAGAAGCCCGCGTACTGGCGCACGGTCCACGGCTGCAGCGCGTACATGGCCGGGTAGGGGCCGCGCAGGAACGGCGCGATGCCGGGGAAGGTGTCGAGGAAGTCGAGCCCCTTGGCGTCGGCGGCGGTGTAGGCGGTTTTGATGGCGATGCCTTCCGGCGCCTCGAACGCGGTGGTCGCCGACGCAACAGAACGGACGCCAGCAGGGCGGCCGGCATCGAGGGCAATCTTCGTGAAGTCGGGGACGCTCGTCATGCCTTCGCCTTGTTCTCGCTCAACTCCGCGCCAGATTGTTAACGCGCTTTCCTTCGCTCTTTATCACCAAGCCTAGCAGAACAGCGCGAATTTTCGCGCATCCCTCGGCGTCGCGGGCCGTTGCGCGCACCTCGCCTGCACCCTGCTCATTTTTCGCTCACGGACACCTAATTGACCAGATCGCTCTGCACACTGCTTAGGACTGCGGGGGCCCGGAGCTCGGGGGCAACGAATACGCCGCCAGCAGAAAAGTAAACGGGGAAGTCCGGGTCGACGATTGCGGCAGTCGTATTGGCGCGCATCACGCGCAAATCGCTTACGGAGGGAACTCGTGCAGCATACTTCTCGCCTCGTCAAAGTCATGCTCGGCGCCGGCCTCGGCCTCATCGCTGCCACGACGGCCAACATCGCGGCAATCCCCGCGTCCGATCCGGTGGCGCGACTCGCGGGCCGCTGGACGGGGGACGCGGTGATGACGTCGATGTCGGGTTCGCCCGAGACCTTCAAGTGCATCGTGACCTATCTGCCCACGGGCACGGGCTCGGGCATGAAACAGAACCTGCGCTGCAAGGGCGCGAGCATCAATCTCGAGGCGGCGACGCTGCTCGAGATCGATGGCACCAAGGTCACCGGGCGCTGGGAAGACAAGATCAACTCGCTCGGCGGCATCGTGCGCGGTGACGTGACCGAGAACGGCTTCGAGGTTCTGCTCGGGGGGCAGTTCTTCCAGGCCAAGATGGCGGTCGCCGGCTCCGAGTGCGCGCAGCAGGTGACCGTGTCGCCGCAGCGCTCGAGCTACTTCCGGGAGCTCTCGGCCGATCTGCGCAAGTGCTGAAGAACGCCGCTTAGGGCACGAAGGGTTGCGGTACCTGCCGCAGCCCTTTTTGATTCCCGCTATTCGCCGAGGCTCTTCAGGAACGCCCGCAGATGCGCGATGTCGTAGCGTTCCTCGAGCGTGACCGCCTTGCCGTCTTTGACGCACCACGTGTGCGCGAGCTTGGTCTCGAGCACCTTGCCCGTCTTCTTGTGGCGATAGCGGATTTGCGGTTGCGCCGTCGCCCGGTCGCCGGCGACGATGATCGGTCCGTGGTCGTAGGCGACGAAGTCGTAGTCGTTAAGGAAGCCCTGAAACAGCAGCGCCGACTCGGCTTTGCTGCGCGGCCGGTCGCCGCCGGGCATTGCGTCCTCGGGCAGATGCACGATTAAGCGAAAATCGTCGTCGAGGTACGAGAGCGTGTCGGCGAGGCGCTTCTCGCGATAGGCCTTGTAGATGGCCTGGAGCAGAGCAGTCGTATCCATGGCAAGTCTCATTCCGCCTGCAACGGGCAGGACACGAAACTTCCGTCGGCTGAAGCTGCGTGGACGTTGGTCCGCAACTGCAATCGACCGTCCGTGTACGCTCGTCAAGCGAGTTGGACGGCGAGCGCCAGATCTTGCACTGGTAATTCTCTACACAGAGTAAGCTGACTGCAGTCTCCACCCAGCTAGCCGTCGAAAGCGCCCTTGCCTGACGCCCCCGACGATGACAGCTTGCTCCGATGGGTCGGCACTCCGCTTTGACGAGCATCAACAAATTGCTGCGGCGGCACTGGCGCGTCCTCGCCGCGCTGTCCCTCGCGGGCACAGGCGTTTACCTCGCGATCACCTTGAGCGATACGCAAGGCCGCTTCGACCTTCCGCTTGGTTACGCGGTGCGCATGACCTGCGAGAACGACCCCGAATCGGCGCTGTGGAGCGGCGGCTGCGAGCGCGTCGCCGCCGACATCGCCCGCACCGGCATTCCCTCGTTCGGTGAGCTCTACCTCGCCTTCGTGCGCGCGCACCACAGCGCCATCCCTTCGCCGGAGACGACACGGCGGTTCGCGCGCTCCCCCTGCGACGCCAACTTCAACGTCACCGCGGCGCTCAAGGGCGCGCGCTACATTCTGTCGCCGGAGCTGTTCGCCGGCGTGTGCAGCCTCCCCCACGCGCGCGCCATCATGGACGAGATCGATGCGCGCGACCGCGCCTATCTTGTCGTTGAGCGGGCCGGGTTGTCGTATCTGGCGCTTGCCGCGGGTGCGCTCGCCAACCTCACGGAGCCCTTGGTGCTGCTCGCCGCGGCCGCGCTGGTGCTGGCGCTGTGGCTATTATGACCCAGGTGGGCTCGCGGTCGCTCGCGTTGCATTGCCTGTAGCACTTTGAATCGCGTAGGTATCAGGCTTCGGGGATTCGCCATGCGATTGACGACCGCGCTTGCCGTTATCGGGGTGACGCTAGGCTTGGCCGCCCAGGCGTCGGCTACGGCTGGCTTTTTTGCCCGCGACTACGACCCCGACGCGCCGGATCGTTACCCCTACGTCTATGACCCGCCGCGCTATTATCCCTACTACAACTCGAACTACTGGCGCCCGGCCTGGGAGATGCGCAAGCCGCGCCCCTACTACGTCCAGCCGCCCTACTATCCTGCCTGGGGATATCCTGTCGGCTGCCAGCACCACTGCGGCCCGCCGCCGGCCGAGCGGCTGAAGTAATTCCAAATCGTCCGCGCAAAGGCTACTTCACGCCGAGCAACTCGACGTCGAAGATCAGCGTCGCATTGGGCGGAATGACGCCGCCGGCGCCGCGCGCGCCGTAGCCGAGTTGCGGCGGGATGATGAGCGTGCGCTTGCCGCCGACCTTCATCGTGGCAACGCCTTCGTCCCAGCCCTTGATCACCTGACCCTGTCCGATCTGGAACTCGAACGGCTCGCCGCGGTCGAGGGAGGAATCGAACTTCGCGCCCTTGGCGCCGTTGTCATAGAGCCAGCCGGTGTAATGCATGACGCAGGTCTGGCCGGTCTTGGGTTGCGCGCCGCTGCCGGCCTTGGTGTCCGTGATCTGGAGCCCCGATGCCGTGGTCATGGTTTTTCCCTGGGTCTGCGCCGAAGCCGGCGTTGCGGTGATGGCCAATGTGCCGAGAGCGGCCAGGGCGGCGAGCCCCGATGCGGAAATGACGCGCAGAAACACGAGCATTCTCTTCTCCTTGGGCGGATGGGCCGAGAGCCGGCCGCCCCTCTTAGCGCAAAATGGCGGGCTACGCGCGCGACATTCCGGCGAGACCCTGGAAACGACGGCGTGCTACAAGCCCGCCCATGAGCCACACGAGCGGCACCACCAGCTCCGCCCCAGTCACGGCGGAGGCTCCCTTCTGGGAGACGAAGACGCTCGCCGAGATGACGCCCGCGGAGTGGGAGTCGCTCTGCGACGGCTGCGGCCAGTGCTGCCTCATCAAGGTCGAGGACGAGGACAGCGGAGGCATCTACCTCACGCGGCTCGCGTGCCACCTCCTCGACACCCGCACCTGCCGCTGCCGCGACTACGCCAACAGGCGGGCGCGGGTGCCCGACTGCGTGACGATCAGCCCCGGCAACGTGGGCGACATCGCCTGGCTGCCGCAAAGCTGCGCCTACCGGCGCATCGCCGAGGGGCGGGGGCTCGAGTGGTGGCATCCGCTCATCTCCGGCGACCCGGAAACGGTGCACCGGGCCGGGGTCTCGGTGCGCGGCTGGGCCCGCAGCGAAAAGGGCGTAAAGCCGGACGCGATCGCGCGTTTTGTCATCGGCGGGATCGACTAGAGCGCCATCCTCATTTGGCCTTATGGCTCGATTAAAGCTGCGATCCTTCACAGGAGGGGGGACTATTGCGTTGGTGAGGGGGTATCTTCGTTTTTGCCTTGTGGGCGCTGCTCTGGCGGGGCTCTGCGCGCGCGCGTCGGCGCAGATGCCGGACGCGCCCGCATGCCGCGGCGTCGACTACAACCGCATGATCCTCGACATCGTTCACGGCCTTCCCAAGGGCGGCGGGTACGACCGCGATCACCCCGAGCTGCCGGTCGTGGCCGGTTTGGAGAATGGCACCCGCTGGGAAATATTGGTACGCCACGGGCACCCCTCCCATTGCACCAGCGCGACCTACACCCTCTTCCTGCACCTGGCGACAGTGCTGCAGAGCAATCGCAAGCTGAATCTCAATGGCGAGGAGATCGGCGCGCTCGAAGCGGCAAAGACGATGCCGGACGGAACGCACCTGGTGGACGGGGAGGGCCCGTTCTGGATCTTCAATTCCAACGGCGCCGGCACCGCCGCTCTCCTGAAGCACACCGGCACCGGCATCAGCTTTCGCGACGACAAGCTCGCGTACGCGAAGCCCGGCGATTTCCTGAAGCTGTTCTGGAACAAGAACGTCGGCGCCTCCGAGCACGGCCACCAGGTCGTCTACACCGGCCGCCGCATCATCGCGGGCCGCGACATGGTCTGCTTCTGGGGCAGCCAGCATCAGGGCAAGAAGGCGCGCTCGGGCCACGGCGCCGAGCCGCTCTACTTTTCCGCCTATCCTGACGGCAAGGTCTACGACGGCTACGGAGAGGTGTGCCGGCCGCGCGAGGACATCGAGGGCATGATCTTCTCGCGCGTCACCTGCATGGAGCATCTGGCCGCGGGCCTCGACGCCATGAAGGCGCAGGCGCAAGCGCGCGGGCCCGCACCCGGCGGGCTGCCGTACCTGTTCGTCGACGACTACCTCTATAAGCTGCGCGAGACGTCGTCGGATGCGGCGACGCTCGATCGCACGTACGGGATCATGCACGCGGACGACGCGGGCGTGACGGGGACCGTGGGGACTGCGGCGGCGGCTGCGCGTTGAGGCGCCGTGGGTTGCTCATGCGAACACTTCCGTGAAAGAGTGGGCGTCGACAGATTTGAAAAGGGATTCTGCCGATGACCAATCCGCTGCCGCGCGCCTGCAAGAGCCTCAACGACTTGAACGTGGGCGACACATTCCGTCTGCAATACTCCGTCAGCGACAGCGACGTGCAGAAGTTCGGGGAAATCTCCGGCGACTTCAATCCCGCGCACTTCAATGAGGAGTATGCCAAGGGCACGGTCTTCAAGAGCCGCATCGCCCACGGGATGATCTCGGTTGCCAAGTTCTCCGGCATCTTCGGCATGGACATGCCGGGCCTGGGCGCCATCTGGGGCAGCCAGGATCTGAAGTTCCTGGCTCCGGTGCAATTGAACGAGCCCTACACCGCCGTCGCCCGCGTGAGGGAAAAGGGAGACAAGAACGTCGTCTTCACCTGCTGGGTTGAAGACAAGGAGGGCAAGCAGGTGCTCGAGGGTGAAGGCGTGCTCTATCCCATCCCGCAAAAGGTGAAGGACAAGATGGTCGCGGACGGCACGCTGGCGTCGCTGCTGGTCTAATCCTGATCGTCAGCCGCGGCCTCGAAGCTATGCCTGACCATCAACGAGTCCGCGACTGACAACGGCTCGGGGTGTTCCCCAACCTGGCGGTGCACGCCACCCTGCTACCTGGCGGCCGGCCTCGACGCCATGAAGGCGCAGGCGCAAGCGCGCGGGCCGGCGCCCGGCGGGCTGCCGTACCTGTTCGTCGACGATGACCTCTATAAGCTGCGTGAGATGTCATCTGACGCGGCGACGCTCGATCGCACCTACAGGACTGCTGCGGCGGCGCGGCAGGGGGCTGGCCAGGTTCGGAGCCAATTACTCCTATTCACTCAGCAAAAGCTCAACAAAATCCTCAGCATGCTCACGGCACTTGAACGTTGCAATTTCCTGATATGCGGGTCGCTCCTCCGCGGTATCCGCTGAGCGCAATACGGCAAACCCATCGGCACGCGCGCGGATCACATTGGTCAAGTCATCGCTATTGAACGGCGACATATGCCGGGCGCCGCACCGTGGGCAATCGTCGTCTGACATGCACGACCAATCACTCGACCAAGGAGAGTCGCAACAATCACACAGGTAGTAGTTTCGGAACCAAGCCAAGTGATCACCAACCTGCGGCCTCTACCGCAAGCGATAGTAGCCACGAGAAACGAAATCTAGGTAGCCGCGATCTCGTAAGACCTGAAGTTGTTGGCGAATTTTTTGTTTCACGTGCCTGTTCTGGGGATAGAGCTGACTCATACGGCCTTCAAAGGCGTATACGTCGTCAAGTTCAAATTCCCGTCTGCCAATCGCCTCCACGCATTTCATTACTTCGATCAGCCAGCCGCGGGACTCGTCTCCTTCGGTGCGAAGGAAGAGGGTTCTCTTCCATTGGGCAAGGACGGTGTCCTTCGGCTGAACCAGCCCATCCTTCACGATATAGATTTTCCCCGACGAGGGAACGTTGCTTAGCAAAATGTTGCAGCCTACCCAGCCGGCGCGTCAAGCGGTTGGGGCGAGAGGCTTTCGCTCCCCTATGATCTCGCGAACGAAGAATTGCTTTGGAACGACGAACAGGTTGGCTACGCTGAGCTTGCCTATGTCATAGTTCAAAAGCAGAAGATTTGGATTGTTGCTCGCCACGAGGCGTTCGCACGTGGTTCAATAGGCGCCATCAATTACTTTAATGCCGAACCTGTTTTTCTGGCTCTTTAACTCGTATTCTTCGCTGCACGCTCCGCAAACGAAGTCGGCCACTGGCCGATTGGATTCAAATTGTTTGATGTTCTGGCCCCCGCAGTTTGGGCAATAAACTTCATTGCGAACCCATCGCTCCGTCCAAGCTCGGGCCTTCTGTGAACCGCTGTTGTAGGAAGCTTGCGCCTCCTCGAAGCCCAGTGTTTTGATCAAGCGTCCCTCGCGCCTATCCGAACTTCGGTGCGCATACCTAATACCCAGGCCGGCCCGTCTTGCGTGGCCGACCGCGGCGGCCGCGCTTCTCCTTCTCCGTCGGCATCTTGATGGTGCGCGCCGGCTTCTCCGGCCGTGGCGCGTCCAACGCCGGCACCGGCAGTGAGGCGTGCACGTGTGGACCGGTCGCTTGGTTGCCCTTTCACGGACGCGCCCTTGGACCTATGGTGACGGGGCCAGGGCTCCCTCCCCCCAACGCGCCCTGGTAGGTCCTCAAGGTCCCGATCAAGCGGTCCACTTGGCCGCACAGCCCGACGACGAGCTCTGCGGCTTCTTTTTTCATGCAGCTGCGCAGGAGGAACGCCATGCCCATTGCCAAGGATATAGCTCCCCGCCTTTATGAAAAGCTCGCCCAAAAGAATGATCAGTTGTTCTGGGGCGGTGTTGCGCTGGCCGTAGTTGGCCTGTTGGCGCTTATCTTCCCTGTCGCGGCGACGTTTGCCGTTGCGGTGATGGTGGGGTGGCTCCTCGTTCTGGCCGGCGCCGTGACGATCTGGGACGCATTCACCGTAGAAGGCACCGGTGCTTTCTTCGGCGAGCTGCTCATCGGTCTCTTGAAGCTTGCATTTGGCGTCTATCTGCTGCGGCATCCCGATGTCAGCATGATTGCGCTGACGCTCCTGCTGGCGGCCGTATTCATGATCGACGGCGCTATTCAAGTCGTGCTCGCCTTCGAGCTGCGCCCGATGGACGGCTGGATCTGGCTTCTGTTGGCAGGGCTCGTGTCGATAGCAGTCGCACTGCTGATAGCGGCCGAGCTTCCCGAGATCTCGCTCGTGGCTCTTGGCATCTACCTCGGCATCAGCTTCCTGGCCACCGGTATTGCGCGGATTGCAATATCGAGGCGGCTTTCGGCGCTTGCTCAGAAGCTATAGGGCTCGCGGCCTCAATGGGCGGGCCAGGGCAGCACCGGAACCGTGGTGATTGAGTTCTGGGGCGAGCCCTCGATGACCCTATCGCTGATGGCGACGTAGACGAGGGTGTTGCGCCTCTTGTCTATGATGCGGAAGACGTGTGTGTGCTTGAAGAACAGCGATGTGCTCTCCGAGTACACCTTCTCCTCACTGGGAAGCGACGCCAAATCGATCGTGACCGATCCGACCTGACGGCACGCTATTGAAAAGCGCGAGGGGTCTTCTGCAAGTCCGAATGTACCTTTGAGCCCGCCGGTCCGCGCCTGGCTGATGTGGCAGGTTACGCCCGGTACTTTAGGGTCATCGAACGCGCTCACGCAGACCTTGTCGTTGGCTCCGACGACGCGGAAGGTCGTACTGAGGCAAGTCAAGTCGTCGCCCATGGCGGCGTTCGCAGGCAGGAGTGCGATTAGTCCGGTGGCCAGCGATCGGATCTTCATCTGTGACCTTCCGTTCCTGAGCGGATGGCGCTGCGGCACCGACTTTCGCCGCCGAGTCTCAGCAATTGTTCGGCGCCGCATAGTTAGCTCGAAATCGGGCCGCCGGGCGGCGCGCGATCAGCCTACCAATTGCACAATCTCACTGCCCCGGCCGGCCGGTCTTGCGCGTCCTGCCGCGGCGGCCGCGCTTCTCCTTCTCCGTCGGAACGTCGATAGTGCGCGCGGGCCGCTCGGGCCGCGGCGCGACGGACGCCGGCACCGGCAGTGAGGCGTGTGGGCCCATCTCATCGAGCGTCGGCTTGTGCGGCCCGCGCACGCCCTCGCCGAACGCGCCCGCCTTCGCCCGTGCATCGATGTTCGGCGCGCGCGCGGGAATGGGGCGATCGCTGCCCGGGCCCAAGTCGTCGAGCGACGGCTTCTTGATGCGCGAGCCGGATGCCGGTCGCGCGCTCGACTGCGCGTAGGTCGGCTGCACCGGCTCGTACTCGGTCGCGATGCGCGAGGTGCCAGCCCCCCCACCCTGGCCCTCCCCCTCGTCGCGCTGAAAGCGCGCCTCCGGCGCGACGGGGGAGGGAATGAAGGTGGAATCGCCACCCGCTTCTTCTGCCGAACGGCCGCCGGCGCGTCGTCGGGCGGTAGCCGCGCCGCGCCCTCCCGTTTTCCCTCCCTCCCCCTGCAAGGGGGAGGGTCGGGGTGGGGGTCCGTACTTGCGCTTGCCCTCATAGCCGCCGGCGCGGTCCTCGACCTCCGCCTGCCGCGCCAGCGGATCGTCGGCGATCGCCAGCTCGGTGTCGCGCAGCCGCTTGATCTCGTCGCGCAGGCGCGCCGCCGTCTCGAACTCGAGGTCGGCCGCGGCCTCGCGCATGCGCCGCTCCAGCTCGTCCAGCACCGCGGCCAGGTTGTGGCCGACGAGTGGCGCCTCCGCCAAGCCGGCATCGACGGTCACGTGGTCCTGCTCGTAGACCGAGGCCATCACGTCGTGGATGTTGCGCTTGATGCTCTCGGGCGTGATGTTGTTTTCCACGTTGTAGGCGATCTGCTTCTCGCGCCGGCGGTCGGTCTCCGCGATCGCGCGCTGCATGGAGCCGGTCTCGTGGTCGGCGTAGAGGATCACGCGGCCGTCGACGTTGCGCGCCGCGCGGCCGATGGTCTGAATGAGCGAGGTCTCCGAGCGCAGGAAGCCTTCTTTGTCGGCGTCGAGGATGGCGACGAGCCCGCACTCGGGGATGTCGAGCCCCTCGCGCAGTAGGTTGATGCCGATCAGCACGTCGAAGGCGCCGAGGCGCAAGTCGCGGATGATCTCGATGCGCTCCAGCGTCTCGATGTCGGAGTGCATGTAGCGCACGCGGATGCCGGCCTCGTGCATGTACTCGGTCAAGTCCTCGGCCATGCGCTTGGTCAGCGTGGTGACCAGCGTGCGGTAGCCGGCGCGGGCGACCTCGCGCACCTCGTGCAGGAGGTCGTCGACCTGGGTTTTCGCCGGGCGCACGATGACGGGCGGATCGGTGAGGCCGGTCGGCCGGATCACTTGCTCGACGAAGGCGCCGCCGGTTTCCTCCAGCTCCCAGCCGCCCGGCGTCGCCGACACGAACGCCGTCTGCGGGCGCATGGCGTCCCACTCCTCGAAGCGCAGCGGGCGATTGTCCATGCACGAGGGCAGGCGGAAGCCGTACTCGGCGAGGGTCGCCTTGCGCCGGTAGTCGCCGCGGAACATGCCGCCGATCTGCGGCACCGTCACGTGGCTCTCGTCGACGAAGACGAGCGCATTGTCGGGCAGGTACTCGAACAGCGTCGGCGGCGGCTCGCCCGGGTTGCGCCCGGTGAGATAGCGCGAGTAGTTCTCGATGCCGGCGCAGGATCCGGTCGCCTCCATCATCTCCATATCGAACAGAGTGCGCTGCTCGAGCCGCTGCGCTTCGAGCAGCTTGCCGGTTGCGTAGAGCTCGTTCAAGCGCTCCTTCAATTCCGTCTTGATCGACTTGATCGCCTGCTGCAGCGTCGGCTTCGGCGTCACGTAGTGCGAGTTGGAGTAGATCTTGACCAGCGCCAGCTCGTCGGTCTTGGCGCCGGTCAACGGATCGAACTCGGTGATGCTCTCCACCTCGTCGCCGAACAGCGAGATGCGCCAGGCGCGGTCCTCCAAGTGGGCGGGGAACAGCTCCACCGTGTCGCCGCGCACGCGAAAGGCACCGCGCTGGAAGGCAGCATCGTTGCGGCGGTAATGGAGCGCCACGAGGTCGGCGAGGAGCTGCTGGCGCGACAGGCGTTCGCCCACGCGCACCGTGAACGTCATCGCCGTGTAGGTCTCGACCGAGCCGATGCCGTAGATGCACGACACGGAGGCGACGATGATGACGTCGTCGCGCTCCAAGAGCGCACGCGTCGCCGCGTGGCGCATGCGGTCGATCTGCTCGTTGATCGAGCTTTCCTTCTCGATGTAGGTGTCGGTGCGCGGCACGTAGGCTTCGGGCTGGTAGTAGTCATAGTAGGAGACGAAGTACTCGACCGCGTTGTCGGGGAAGAAGCTCTTGAACTCGCCGTAGAGCTGCGCGGCGAGCGTCTTGTTGGGCGCGAGCACGAGCGCGGGCCGCTGCGTCGCCGCAATCACCTGCGCCATGGTGTAGGTCTTGCCGGACCCGGTGACGCCGAGCAGCACCTGGCTGCGCTCGTTCTCCGCGATGCCGGCGACGAGCTCGGCGATGGCAGTGGGCTGGTCGCCCTTGGGCTCGTACTCGGAGACGAGATTGAAGCGGTGCCCGCCTTCGGATTTCTCAGGCCGCGGCGGCCGGTGCGGCATGAACATGGGCTGGTCGCCGGAGACAAGCGGGTGCGTCGCGAGCATCGGCTGCTGCAGCAGCATCTCCTTGGCGCGCGCCGAGCGCTCGGCGGGTTTCGCCAGCAGGGCGTCGAGGTAGCGCGAGACGGATTCACCGGCCATGGGCGGTCGCGGCCCCTGCTGGCGCAGGGCGGGTAGCGTCGGCCGCGCCGCCTCGCTGGCCCCCCCACCCTGGCCCTCCCCCGCAAGGGGGGAGGGAATGACTGTGGAAGCGTCGTCCGCTTCCCTTTGCGAAGTTCCGCCTGCGCCCCGGCGAGAAAGCGAGGCGCCTCGCGCCCCCATCTTCCCTCCCTCCCCCTGCAAGGGGGAGGGGCGGGGTGGGGGTGGTGCGTCAAACCGGGCCTGCAGCGCCTCCGACATGCCCGGGTTCGGGCGCCCCGACGCGCGCACGTCGGGCGTGCCCGCCGCCGTCTCGGGTGGGGGTGCCGGCGGCTTGCCGGATTTCCCGCGCGAGGCGCGCGGCTTGGGCAGCTTGTCGGGATCCTTGGGGGGGCGGGGCATGGCCCGAATATGGCGTGCGCCGCCCCGCCGCTCAAGCTTCCGCCGGACGCCGCAGCGCCCGCTGCACGGCTTCCTCCAGCGCTTGCAGGAAGCGCGAACGGTCGGCTTTGGCGAAACCGGCGTTGTAACCCTTGCTCTCGCCCGTCTCGCGCAGGTGGGCGGAGAGATCGCGCATGGCGAGCGCCATGCCGATGCCCTCCTGGGTGAACGGCTTGCCGGTGGGGCCGATGGCTTGCGCGCCGCGTTTGAGGCAGCGCGCGGCGAGCGGGATGTCGGCGGTCACCGCGATGTCGCGCTTACCGATGCGCTCCACGATCCAGTCGTCCGCGGCGTCGGCGCCGTCGCTGACGACGATGCGGTGGACGAGCGGGCTCTCGGGCAGCCGCATCCAGGAATTCGACACGAAATAGAGCGGCAGACCATGCCGCTCGGCGACGCGTAGCGCCTCCTCTTTCACCGGGCACGCATCGGCATCCACGTAGAGGGCGGGTGAAGGGCTGGCGGGCTCGGTCACGGGACGAGAGTAGCCTTTCCGGGTGGGGATGTCCGCCGCCGACCAAAGTTGTCTGGAAGCGTCGCAGATCGGGTGATCGACAGGATTTGCACACAGGCTCTTGTCACGGGCCCGCGCAAGTGATGGAACGTTGTCCCCAAACGTCACAAGAGGTGTCGTTCGCCGGCTGTCTCGACGCAACTGGGCATTGATGTGGGATCAGAGGGGAGATCTTCCGTGAGTGTTCGCATCCTTGGCTTCGGACTTGTCCTGACCGCATATGCGTTTTCTGCTTCGCCGCTCGCGGCCCGAGAGTGCAATTTCGGAGAGCTCGCCGACAAGGCGGGTGAGGTCGCTACGATGACCGCCAAGATTCAAGGCATCGAGCCGCAAGAGGACAATCCCAAGCAGCTGTTCATCACCGTCGACAACAACGGCACCGACCACTGCTTCTCCTTCATCACCGGATTGCCGAAGGCATCGTTGGGCAATTGCGCCGTCGGCAAGACGGTGACCGCGACCGGCAAGATTCATGAGGGCATGGATGCCTGGTGGGGCCTCGACGGCGTGAAGTCGGTCAAGTGCCAGTAGCCGCTGGTTGAAGCGCTTCCTACGCAGACCGTGGCTCACGGCAGCCGTTCGGCGGTGACATCGAAGTCCGCGACCACCTTAAGCGCGACCCACTGAGCGCCCGTCGTCAGGCCGACACCGTAATCGGTGCGGATAAGGTCGAGGTGGCCGGTGGCGTGCAGCGTGTTGCCGTCGATCTCGATCGTCACCGGCATGACGATGGGCTTCGTCGCGTCGCGCAAGGCGAGCGTGCCGATGGCGTCGTAGTCGTGCCCGCCCTTGGCCCGGAACGATTGCACCGCGAGCGTGGCGTGAGGGAACGACTTCGCGTCGAACCAGGCGGCTTGCGGCAGCGCCTGATCTTTTTCCTTGTCGCCCGTCACGGCGCTCGCCATGTCGACCGTCACGGCAACGCGGCCGGCGTCCGCCTTTTCGGGATCGAAGCTGATGTGCGCTTCCCATCGGGAAAAGCGCCCAGCGAACGGCGTTCCCCCCGCTGCGCCCGCGAACCCGAGCCAGCTCTTGGCCGCCACGACCTTCCAGTCGCTCGCGCTCGCGTCCCCCGGCGGCAGGAGCAGCACCGCGAGCGCAGCACAGAGAGCCTTTGCGGGGACTTGTTTCTCA
>Ga0187819_10000369_pt1 | contig 22062 bp, 20 predicted proteins | sample NC_wetland_sal_i_15_FD_132411 | JGI IMG/M metagenome (GOLD analysis project Ga0187819, IMG submission 132411) | Wetland sediment microbial communities from Neuse River Estuary, North Carolina, USA - SO4_4 | ecosystem: Environmental > Aquatic > Freshwater > Wetlands > Sediment | place: USA...
CTTTATTCTTTTCACAGACCGGCTCCTTTCGCTTGTGGCACTGCGTTTTGGTCTTACCGACTCACAGCGTAACCCACGCGCTGCGAATCGGAGCCGGTCGTTCCATCCTGACAAATCGGAAACGGACCCGCTATTCGGTCTCGAAGCGGGTCGCGGTGCGGAAGCGACGAGCGTATAATCTCGATATGGAAGCGTCTCGGTGGTCTACCTTGTCGCCGCCAAGACTGACGGCTTGGTTGGCGCGATGACTTCCGGTCCATCCCAGCATGAAAACGCAGCATAAAACTTCCTCAGCAGAGCGCGCGTTGCTTGTCGGCGTGACCTGGAAGCGCGCACGGCGCGTTCCCGGAATGCCCGCGGGCGAACAGGGGCGGGAATCGCTGGCGGAACTCGTCGAGTTGGCGCGCAGCGCCGGCGCGGAGGTGGCGGGCACGGTGTACCAAGTGCGTGATTCTGCTGATCCCGCGACCCTGGTCGGGCGCGGCAAATTGGATGAGATTCGCGCGGAAGCAACCGCGCACCGCGCGCCGCTGATTATTTTCGATGGCAACCTCTCACCCGTGCAGCAAAGGAACATCGAAGAATCCACGGAATGCCGGGTGATCGACCGCACACAACTCATTCTGGACATTTTTGCGCGTCATGCGCGGAGCCGCGAAGGGCAATTGCAGGTCGAGCTTGCCCAGTTGAACTACATGCTGCCACGTCTGACGGGCCGCGGCGTGGCGATGTCCCGGCTCGGCGGAAAGAGCGGCGGAGGCGGCGCCGGGGGTGCCGGCGGGGGAGCGGGACGCATCGGCGTACGCGGACCCGGCGAAAAGAAATTGGAGACCGACCGGCGGCGTATCCGCGATCGCGTGAGCAAGATCCAAGCCAGCATCGAAGCCGTGCGCAAACAGCGCATGCTGCGGCGCGAAGCCCGGAATGCCGTTCCGCTCGGCACTATCGCGCTCGTCGGCTATACCAATGCCGGGAAGTCGACTTTGTTCAACGCGCTCAGCCGCGCCGAGGTGCTCGTGTCCTCGCGCATGTTCGCCACGCTAGACCCCACCATTCGCGCAATTCGCCTGCCGTCGAACCGCCGCGTACTCGTGTCGGACACGGTCGGATTCATCCGCGATCTTCCCAAAGGCTTGCTTACCGCGTTTCGCGCGACCCTGGAAGAAGTCCAGGAAGCAGCGCTGATCGTGCATGTGAGCGACGTCTCGAACCCTCATCACGACGAGCTGGATGAAGAAGTGGACAAGATTCTCCACGAGCTTGGCGTCACCGGCCGCCCGAAGCTGCGCGTGTTAAACAAGGTCGACCTGCTCACCCCCGAGCAAAGGGAAGCCCTCATGTCCAGCATGGCAAGAACGGCGGACTCCGGACCGGTGCTGGTGTCGGGCCTGACGGGAGCGGGCATCGACGAGCTGCTGCGCCGTATCGATGCCATGTTGCCGGTCGACCCGATGGTTACGCTGTCTCTGCGGCTGCCGCTGACGGAGGGGCGCACGCTCGCCCTCGTTCACGCCATGGGACGTGTGCTGCATTCGGCGGTGGAGGATTCGCACATGCTTCTGGATGCGGAGGTGCCGGCCTCTCTTGCGCGGCGGCTGCGCTTGAGCCAATATGTCGCTCAGGGAACTTCCCGGCTTGCGCTGACGTAACTAGGAAGAGAGGGAACTATCATGGCTGCTTTCCTGCTGTGGTGCATTCTGTTTGTCCTGTGCTGGCCCCTGGCGCTGCTAGCGCTTATCCTGTATCCGTTTGTCTGGCTGGTTTTGCTGCCCTTCCGAATCGCGGGGATTGCCGTGGGAGGGGTCCTAGCGCTGTTGAGCGCGCTCTTCTTTCTCCCCATTCGGCTGTTGCGCGGGCCCCATGCGATTTGAGCGGCAACGGTCGGCCGTAACTGCGGGGTAAAGCCCTGAAAAGCGGGCATTTTTGGCGGGCAGCGGAGCGGCGGAAGTGAAGGACAAGAGTCCTGCTGGCTCGCTGTACTGTGGAAAACGCTGTGGAAACTGAATCCCTTCATTCAATCGGATTGCAAGCACCATCCGTTGATCGCAGCCGCGGATTCCGGAAATGGCCTGTAACTTACACATAGTAAATCGCTTATTCTGGCGTTCCATCCCTGGCCCTGCCTATCTCCAAAGCCAACCCCTTCAGGGCTAATTCCAACATTTGCACAGGGTTGCAGAAGATGTGTTACGAAACAGTATTCCCTTCGTCCGCCGTCTCCGGGCCTTCCATTAACTCGGAAGTATCTGCTTGCTTAGGCGTTTATGGCCCGCCGCGGGGCGTTGACGCCTGCGATACTGGAGTCTATAGTGAGGCGCGGCGGTAGCTGTAGCCATTAGGGGCGGCTTCCCGCCGCGGCGCGCCTATGAACCTGCCGAACGGATTGACGCTGCTCCGGATTTTTTTCGTCCCGGTCCTCATTGTCATCTTGCTGACGCGCAGCCCCAACATCGAGCTCTGGGGCTTCCCCATGCATTTCGAGTTCTGGGGAGTCTTGATCCTGCTGCTGGCGGCGGCCACGGATTGGGCGGACGGTTATTTCGCGCGGCGTCGGCTGCAGGTGACCACGCTGGGCATTCTCCTGGATCCCATCGCGGACAAGCTCCTGATTTCGGCTGCCTTCGTTTCTCTTGTCGATATGCACTTGGTGCCTGCCTGGATGGTGGTGATCATCATCGGGCGTGAATTTACGGTTCTCGGATTGCGCAACATCGCCTCGGCGGAAGGCTTCACGATTGCCGCTTCCGTCCTTGGGAAGACAAAAATGGTCTTGCAAGTCTGTGCGGTGGCTGTTCTGATCGCGGGCGCCCGGCATCCCTCCCTGAAACCCCTGGCTCTGCTTTTGCTCTGGCTGGTGGTCGTCAGCGCCCTGGTTTCCGCCGCCCAGTATTTCTTGCGCTTCTGGAGCCAGCTTGACGACCGCATCAAGCAGCGGCGGAAACTACGCATGATGGAGAGCCACAAGAAGACCGAGGATGCCGTCCCTCTCTGAAGCCGATCGCCGCGCGTTGCTGCGACTCGCGCGGCAGGCCGTGGTCGATGCTGTCTCCTACCGGCGTCTTCCGGAGCAGATCCCCCACGAGGGAGTTTTTGCCGGTCGCCAAGGTGTATTCGTCACCCTCCACGTTCGTCATCGCTTGCGCGGCTGCATTGGAGTCATCGAAGGAGAAGATCCGCTGGGACAGAGCACTGTGCGCTGCGCCGCGAGCGCCGCATTGCAAGATCCTCGGTTCGCTCCTATGCGCGCAGAGGAGCTGGTTGATCTGCAGATCGAGATTTCTCTGCTTTCGCCGCCAGCTCCGATTCGCCCGGAAGAGATTGAAATCGGCCGCCACGGCCTGCTGGTTTCTCGCGGCAAGCAGAGAGGCCTGTTGCTTCCGCAGGTCGCCACCGAGCACCACTTCGCTCCCGAGCAGTTTCTCCAGGAGACCTGCCGGAAGGCTCAGTTGGCGCGAGACGCGTGGCGAGAGGTTGCGACGCAAGTACTTGGCTTTACGTGCGAAGTTTTTTCCGATGAGGGAAATGTCGCCGAGCCATGAATTCATTCGAATGAAAAAGCCCGCGCGGCAAGCTGCCAGCGCGGGCATTAAGTGGTTGGTCCCTTGGAGCCTACTCGCCCTCGACGTAGTCACCCGCAAACATCGCAACGGTGCTGTAGGTAATCAGCACCGCAGCGGCGTTTTTGGTGACGTTCAGCACAATGCCTTCGCCGAGAACTTCGCGGGGCAAGTCCTTCCATTCGTAGCGTGTCGGGGAGCTCCCGAATCCGTAAATCTTGTACTGATACCCCTTAGCCTCCGATGCGATGGCCGTGTCCGTACCCTGATACCGGAACACGCGCATGTAGTCGCCCACCTTCACGCCTTTGGCCGCGCCCACGTTTACATACATCGTGTCGCCTCGCCCCAGGAGTTGGTGATAGTCAAACGCGGAGATCACCGTGCCTACGGGTTTCCCGCTGACGGGCGCGAAGTGATCGAAGGCCGCGGGGTCCTTGAATGGCGGAGTGGGGCGCTCCTCGAAGGGACGCGCAATGTCGCCCCGCTGTATGTAGTCGCAGGAGAAGAGCACTTCCGCAACAGAAACCTTAGGCTGTACGTTAACCACGCGAACCACGCCGGCATCACGGTAGAGCGTACCCATAGCCTTCATCAGCTTGGGCTGCCCCGTGAACCATTCGTTGGCCGGGTCGGTGTCCGGCCTTACAATTGAAAAGCGGTCGCCGACCTTCACGCCTTTGTCCTCACCACGGTTGACAAACACGTAGTCTCCGTGCGCGAAGGCAATTTTGTAGTCGGACTGTTCGCCGGAAATCACACGGATGTCGTCCGGAATCTTCGGGTCGCTGAAAAAGCCGGAGCAATATACATAGGAAACGTCGGCCTGTTTGGCCGAGGGGACGTTCGGTTGCGGCGCGGACTGCGCCGAACAGACCGTTGCACCTATAAGAATCGAAAGACACAACGCAGCTAGGTTGGCGCGCATTACAATGCTCCTTCGAAAACACGCCCTATGGGCCGTGCGGGGACGTTCTCCACGAAACTAACAAGCTCCCCGGGATGCGTCAACAAGTTGGGCTGGGCCGCTTTACACTTTTGATACGGCTTGCTACGCGCCGTGTTTTCAATAGAATAGCGACGAAAGGCGGAGCATGGGTCCGTTTGGGTCAGGAATGGGGCGCATCTGCGCCGTTGTGGCGGCGCCCACAGCGGCAAAGATGGCCGCCCAGATCAGGTTGGCGCTCCGCGAGGCATCTACGGTCGAGCTGCGGCTCGACTGGCTAGCCAGCGATCGGGAACGCTCCCGCCTTCTTCGCTGGTTGCGGCACAGCCGGCCCCGCGCCACCACCTTTCTCGCTACCTGCCGGCGCCGTCGGGCCGGTGGCCTCTTTCCCGGGAACATCGAGGCTCAGCTCTATTGGTTGATCCAGGCCCGGGAAGCCGGCTGTCAATGGTGCGACCTTGAGATCGAAACCCTCCGCGAACTGCCGGACCAATCGGTCCGCGAGTATGCCGTCCCGCCCCGTGTCATGCTTTCCATGCACGACTTTCGGCGCACGCCTCCCCTCGCCCGTTCAGTCCGAACGCCGCGCCGTGGCGAAGTCGACGTCATCAAAATCGCGGCGCATGCCCAAACCATTGCGGATAGCGTGCGCTTGCTCCGCTTTGCCCGAAGCACCAAGAACTGCATCGCCGTGCCGATGGGTGAAGTCGGACTTCCCGCGCGCATCCTGGCGTTGCGGGAGGGCAGCGCACTAGCCTACGCCCCGGTGGCTCAGGCTACCGCTCCCGGCCAGGTCTCCCTCCACGAGCTGAAGTATCTGTATCGCGCGCATCAGCTCACTCGGCGCACGCAGGTGTTCGGCGTAATCGGCAATCCCGTTGGGCACTCTCTGTCGCCGCTGCTGCACAATTCGGGATTTGTCTCGCGGCGGGTAAACGCGGTGTATTTGCCTTTCCTCGTTCGGGACTTACGTGATTTTCTGAGCGCTATTCGCGAACTCGGCATTCGCGGCTTTAGCGTCACCCTGCCGCACAAACAGAGCATCTTGAAGCACTTGAAGGAATGCGATCCGTTGGCGGCGGACATCGGCGCCGTGAACACGGTCGAGGTGCGCCGCGATGGCTCGCTTCACGGCTGTAACACGGACTACGTCGGCGTACTGCGGGCGCTGCAGAAAAAACTTCAGCTTGCCGGAAGCCGCGTCCTGATTTTCGGTGCGGGCGGCTCCGCGCGTGCCGCGGCCTTCGCGCTTTCGCGCGCCGGCGCCGCGGTTGCTATCTGCGCGCGCCGCGAGCGCGCTGCCAAGGAACTGGCCCGTGCCGTGGGTGGCGAAGTCGTGCCTCGCCGCGCATTGCAAACCGAAGTCTTCGACGCGGTTCTGAACGCCACTCCGATCGGCATGCATCCCAACACGGAAATTTCCCCGCTGGCTCCGCGCGAGTTACACTGTCGCATTGTCATGGACTTCATCTACCGGCCCAAGAAGACCCGCCTGTTGAAGCTCGCCGCACACAAAGGCATCGCCACGGTTTCCGGCATCGAGATGTTTCTCGCTCAAGGAATCGCCCAGTGGGAGATTTGGATGAAGCGGCGCGCCCCGGAAGCGGTGATGCGCCGCGCCGTCCTGGCTGCATTGCGCGCCGAAGAATCGCGCGAACCCGCTAAAACGCGGAGGTCCCGTTGATCCGGCCGGACTTTCGCGAATTCCAGCGCCTCGCGAAGCAGGGAAATTTGATTCCCGTCTTCGATGTGCTCCCTGCCGACCTGCTCACACCCGTCAGCGCTTATCTGCGAATCGCGCAAGGCGCGCGATATTCGTTTTTGCTCGAAAGCGTCGAAGGCGGCGAAAAGATCGCGCGCTATACCTTCGCCGGCGCGCATCCAGAAGAGGTCTTTCGCTACGCCAATGGCGCTTGCGTGATGGAAGGCCGCGATCGCGTGATATGGGAGGAGACCGATCCCGTTTCGTTTCTCCGTACCCGCATGGAGCGCTTCCGCCCAGTCCGTTTACCGGGGCTGCCGCCGCTCGTCGCCGGCGCGATCGGCTACTTTTCCTACGACATGGTGCGCCTCATCGAGCGCTTGCCGAAGCGTTTGCGCGACGACATCGGCCTCTACGATGCCATGCTCATGTTTTATCACGGCATCATCGCCTTCGATCACGTCCAGCATCGTCTCTGGATCGTCCGGAACGTCTTCACGGAAGGGAACGCCAGCCTCCGCACGACATACAACGCGGCCGTGCGGGAAATACGATCGACGCGAAAGCTGCTGGAACAGCCTGTGGACGCGGAAAAGCCCAGAACGGAAACCCGGGCGGGGAAACGCTCGCCGCTCAAGATCTCCTCGAATTTTCGCCGTAGCGAATACCTTGCCGCCGTACGCAAATGCAAGAACTACATCCGCGCGGGCGACATTTTTCAAGTCGTGCTCAGCCAGCGTTTTTCCGCCAAAACAAAAGCCCAGCCTTTCGACATTTACCGCGAGCTCCGGGCGCTCAATCCGTCCCCCTATCTCTTTTTTCTGCAGATGAATGACGTCGCCGTCGTGGGCAGCTCTCCGGAAATGTTGGTGAAGGTTCAGGGCCGCGACGTTTTCTACCGTCCGATTGCCGGCACGCTCCCTCGTGGCCAGGACGAGGCGGAAGACCTGCGCCTGGAAAAGCAGATGCTCGCCAGCGAGAAGGAACGCGCCGAACACATCATGCTGGTGGATCTCGGGCGCAACGATCTCGGGCGCGTGTGCGACTACGGCACCGTGAAAGTCGAGCAGCTCATGGCCGTCGAGCGCTTCTCGCACGTGATGCATCTCGTTTCCAGTCTGCGCGGGCGCTTGCGCGAGGATGTCGATTGCTTCGACGCGCTGATGGCCTGCTTCCCGGCGGGCACCGTCTCCGGCGCGCCAAAGGTTCGCGCCATGGAGATCATCGAAGAGTTCGAGCGCACCCGGCGCGGCATCTATGCCGGTGGTGTCCTGTACATGGATTTTGCTGGTAATCTGGACTCCTGCATCGCGCTCCGCACCATGGTCATCAAGAATGGCGTGGCGTACGTGCAGGCCGGCGGCGGCATCGTTGCCGATTCGACGCCGGAGGGCGAGTATCAGGAGAGCGTAAACAAGGCGCGCGCGCTCCTGACCGCGCTGGAGTCCGCGCAGCGCAGGCGTCGCTAGAGGAACAACGTGATTCTCTTGCTCGACAACTACGATTCGTTCACCTACAACCTGGCTCAGTATCTAGGCGAGTTGGGGTGCGACGTAGAAGTCCATCGCAACGACAAAATTTCAGTGGAAGACATCGCCCGCCGCAAGCCGGAGCGCATCGTGATCTCGCCGGGCCCCTGCACGCCGCAGGACGCCGGGATTTGCGTCGAGCTGATCCAGCGCCTCTCCGGAAAATTTCCCATCCTTGGCGTTTGCCTGGGGCATCAAGCCATCGGCGCGGCGTTCGGCGGAAAAATCATTCGCGCGCCGAAGCTATTTCACGGCAAGACCAGCTCGATCAACCACGACTCCAAAGGCATTTTCCGCAAACTGCCCGACCCCTTCACCGCCACGCGCTATCACTCGCTGATTGTCGAGCGCAAATCTCTCCCGCGCGAGCTCGCCATCACCGCAGAAACCGACGACGGCATCATCATGGGCGTCCGTCACCGCCGCCACAAACTTGAAGGTGTCCAGTTCCACCCCGAATCCGTGCTAACCCAATCCGGCAAGCAACTCCTCAAAAACTTCCTCTCGCTATAACGCCGATCGTTTACCCTGCACTTGTATTTTGAATGGGCGCAGCATGCTGCGCCCATTCGAGCAAGCTGCAAACCACCCGGCATGCCGTCATCCTGAGGCTATCCGACTTGGCCAGAGCACCTCGCGCGAAGGGCAAGGATAGCCGCAGGTTCTCACCGTCCAATCCCACGCAAATATCCTCCCCGCCCTACCAATCCAAATCTGCCAAGATCGCCGCATAGATCTCTATCCCTCGCCAAAAATGCCCAAGCCTCAGATTCTCATCCGAACTGTGCTGATGGTTGTCGTAATTCACGATCGGCACACCAATCCACGGCAAGCCCAGATCCTCGAAGATGTACATCGGCACGCTGCCTCCCAGCGTCGGCGCCACCACGGTATTGCCCTCCGTAGCGTCCTGCACGAGCTGCACGAGCGCCTTCGAGGCCGCCAGATCCATCGGCGTCCGCGAGGCCCGATATCCGCCCTCGTTGATCACCTTCGTGACCTGCGCATGCTGTCGCCGCTCCTCCATCGTCGGTTCGCGGTCCGTCACGAAATAACCCTGCTTGCGAAGGAAGCCGGCAATCTGCTCGAACTTGTGCTGCGGATCTTCTCCCTTCACCAAGCGCGCATCCAGTGACGCTTCCGCTTTTTCCGGCACCACGTTCTGCGCTCGTTCGCCTACGTACGCGCTGTTCACTCCACGAATGTTGAGCGACGGCTCTTGGATCAGCTCCACCAGCTTCTTACCTCCGCCTTCAGGCTTCGCGATGCCTAGCTCGCGTTCGAGTTCCGCATCGTTGTCCGGCATCCGCGCCAGCGCCTGCTTCTCCAACTCGCTCAGCGGCGCCACGTCGTCGTAGTACCCGTCAATCAGCACCCGCCCGTCTGCATCTTTCATCGACGCCAGTAAGCGCGACAGCTCCATCGCCGGGTTCGGCGCCCAATTCCCATAGTGCCCACTGTGCAGCGCTCGCACTGCACCGTACACCGTTATGTCCAGGCCGATGTCCCCGCGATTGCCGAAGAAAACTAGCGGCCGCCCCGACTGGTGCACGGGGCCATCCGCTGTGATCAGCAAGTCGCCGCCAAGCAGATTCTTGTGCAACTCCAGCGTGTGTTGCAGGTTTGTCGAACCTGCTTCTTCCTCGCCCTCGAAGATCACCTTCAGATTCACGCCGAGCGGGATTTTCTCCGTCCGCAGCGCATCGATCGCCGCCAGTAACGCCACGATGGGCGATTTATCGTCAGACGAGGAGCGCGCGTAGATTCGCCAATCGTCTTGGTAGCCTCCCGGCCCCTGCGCTCCGTTCTCCGGGAACGGTATGCGCTTGCCTCCCGCCTCGATCGAATCGGTCCGCAGCGCCGGCTCGAATGGCTTGCCGTCGGTCCAAGCCGCCGGATCGACCGGCTGTCCGTCGTAGTGCGCGTAGAAAATCACCGTGCGCTTGGCTTCCGGCGTCGTCAGCTTGCCGAAGACAACCGGCCCGCGCCCGGAGATCGCCAGCAAGTGCGTTTCGATTCCGCGTGCTTCCAGCATTTCCACGAGATGAGCGGCGTTTCTCTGAATGTTCACCGTATCGCTCGCCACGTTCGGTATGGCCAGAAATTCCGTCAGCTCCCGCACGATGCGATCTTCGTTCTTCATCCGGTAGCCGCGCACTTGCCGAGCAACTTGTGCGGGCGCAACCCGCGGTTTGGCCGCCGGGCTCTGCGCAATCGCAGCGGCAGGCAGTGCCGCAAGAAACAAAGTAGCCAGACGATTCCGCAAGATAGCCTCCTTTCCAACGCCAATCGAATTTCGCGATTGTATCCGACTGCGAGGTCTCCGCGCCTCTACTGCCGAGCATGCAAGGCAACGGGAGGGCACGGCCTGCCAATCCACAGTGTCATTCTGAGGGCATCCGACAAGGATGCCCGAAGAATCCCAACCTCAACCATTGCCATCACTTGATGTTTTGATTGTCCGCGCAGGCTACTCCAGGTCTCTCAAGGCCAGCCGAATTCGTTGTCTATCTATAACCGCTTGTAATATATGCCGTCCTGGTATACAGAGATACCTCGCAAGTGTAGTAAATAACAAGTAACTAGCGACGTTGGCCATGTAGCCGCGCCCATGCTCGGAGGTCTTCCATGACACTTGCAATCCGCCTGATGGCCACCGCTCTCGCCGTTTCGCTCGCGGGCGGCCCCACGCTGCCTGGCCCGGACACCCTCGGCGTCGTCACCCAGGCCAGAGACGCCAATCTCGGCGGCGGCCCCGTCTCCCCCGGAGCCACGCTCTACGACGGCGATCGCCTTTCCACACAAGGCGACGGTGCGCTCACCCTGCGCAGCGCCACGTCCATGCTCTACCTATCTCGCGAAAGCCGCGTAACGCTACACGCCATTCCGAACAACACAAAAGGCGCCGAGGCCGATCTCAGCGCGGGCACCGTGCTTTTCTCCGCCTCGCAAGTGTCGGCCATGGATGTCTGTGCCAATGACGCTCACATCCGCGCCGCCGCCAACGTACCCACCGTCGGCCAGATTTCCGTCACCGGCCCGAAAACGCTGTACGTCTTCGCGAGCCGCGGCGCGCTGTCCAGTAGAGAGGGCCGGATCAGACTTGGCGGAGTTGTCGTCGGGAGGATCGAGGACGACACGATAGGACTCGCCTTCGTAGATCATGTCGCTTTCACCGTGATAGGAAATGAGCTGCTGCTGCTGGCGCTGTTGGTGCTGCCGGTGTTGCCACGTCCACTACCTGGAGCACCCCCAAAGACTACGAGAGCCCCGATCAACCGTAAGAACGATCTCAAGATTCCGTGTGAGAACGTCTTGTAGCACAGCCATTTCTGGCTGTGCGCCGCCAATAAGCTATTCGCGTGACCCCTGGTAATGCCCGTTCTTAAAGTCACTACCGCAAAATGAGTACGGCCCTCGCAGCCCACGGAAGAAAGCAAATTGTCATTCTGAGGGCATCCGATAAGGATGCCCGAAGAATCTCAAGCTCAATTTTTGCAATCACTTAACGCTCTGATGCTTGATCACCTCTAGTCACCGTGCTCAAAGCCGACAATTTCTCTTGCGCCGCCCCCGAAGAAAGCGCCGCCCCCGCAAGTCGCACCCCATCGATCAGCCTGGGAGCGACCCCCGCGGCAACCAGCGCCGCGGCAGCATTGATCACCACGATGTCGCGCCGCGGACCCGATTCGCCTGCGAAGATGCTGCGTAGGATCGCGGCATTCTCAGCCGGGGTACCGCCCCGAATCGCCTCCAGCGGCGCCCGCGGCACGCCGAAATCCTCCGGCGCGACGCTGTACCGCCGGACCTCGCCTCGATTCACTTCAGCGACCTGCGTCTCGCCTGCCAGTGAAATTTCGTCGAGCCCCCCTGCACCGTGGACGACGAACGCGCGCTCGACTCCTAGCTCGGCCAGCGTCGCCGCAACCAGATCGATCGCATCCGCTGAAAAAACACCGAGCACTTGTGCCTGCGCTCCCGCCGGATTCGTCAGCGGCCCCAGCAAATTGAAAACCGTGCGCACCCCGATCTGCTTTCGCGCGGGCACGGCGTGGCGAGTGGCCGCATGAGCCGCCGGGGCGAACAGAAAGCCAATCCCTACCTCGCGGATCGCCCGGCCCATGCGCGTCAAGGGAACATCGATACGCACTCCCAGCGATTCCAGCACGTCCGCAGAGCCGCTGCGCGAACTCGCCGCCCGGTTCCCGTGCTTGGCCACGCGCGCCCCCGCCGCTGCCGCCACGATCGCCGCCGCCGTCGAGATATTGAACGCATCGAACCCGTCTCCACCCGTTCCGCATGTGTCGACCATGCGCTCGGGCCGGCCCTCTCCCTCCGCAAACACCGGCGCCGCGTGCCGCCGCATCACGCTCGCAAAGCCCGCAAGCTCCGCCACCTGCACCGGCCGCTGATTCAACGCCCGCAGCAACCGCACGATCTGGTGCGTCTCCACCCGCCCGCACAGCAGCTCCTCCATCATCGCTTCCGCTTCGGCGCGCGTGAAGATGTGTCCGCCTTCGATCCGTTCTGTCAGCGTCACCCACATTGCAGTGCCGCCGTTCTACTGTGGCGAGGCCTTGCGAACGGCTTCCGGTAGAGTTTGCAGTTTTCTTTCATTGGCGAGGCTATTTCGGGGCGTCTTGCTCCGTTCTGGCCTTCCGAGTAAACTTCAGTGTTTTGCAGATGCGTAAATTCTAACACTGGCTGGCCGCTCTTCGGCCACATGGAACACGAACCCCGATGAAGATTCACGAGTATCAGGCTAAAGCCATCCTGGCCCGCTATGGCGTTACCATTCCACGCAGCGAAGTAGCCTTCACCAAAGAAGAGGCCCGTGAAGCGGCCCATCGCCTGAAGTCGCCCGTCGTGGTCGTCAAGGCCCAAATTCACGCCGGCGGTCGCGGCAAAGCCGGCGGCGTCAAGCTCGCTCATTCCCCCGACCAAGCCGCGGAAATTGCCAGCCACATGCTGGGCATGAATTTGGTCACCGTTCAGACCGGTCCCGGCGGCCGCATCGTCAAGCGCCTGCTGATCGAAGAAGGGCTCGACATCAAACGTGAGCTTTATCTCAGCATTCTCGTCGATCGCACAGCCGGCAAGGTTGTTTTCATGGCCAGCACCGCCGGTGGAATGGAGATCGAGGAAGTCGCCAAGGAAAATCCCGAAGCCATCCTGCGGGAAACCGTCCACCCCGCGGTCGGTCTTCAGCCCTACCAGGCGCGCAAGCTCGCCTTCGGCCTCGGCCTTTCCGGCGAATTCGCCGCCCAAGCCGTGCCTTTCTTCCAAGCGCTCCACCGCGCCTTTGTCGATACCGACGCCTCGCTGCTCGAAATCAATCCTTGCGTGGTCACCGGCGACGGCCGCCTCGTTGCGCTCGATGCCAAAATGACCTTCGACGACAACGGCCTCTTCCGCCACAAAGAGCTTCGCGAGTTGCGCGATCTCGACGAAGAAGATCCGCTCGAAGTCGAAGCCTCGAAATATGGGCTGAACTACATCAAGCTCGACGGCAACGTCGCCTGCATGGTCAACGGCGCCGGCCTCGCCATGGCCACCATGGACATCATCAAGTACGCCGGCGGCTCGCCCGCAAACTTTCTCGATGTTGGCGGCGGCGCGTCCGCCGAGCAGGTGAAGAGCGCCTTCCGCATCCTTATGAGCGACCCGAGCGTGCGCGCGGTCTTCATCAACATTTTCGGCGGCATCCTCCGCTGCGATGTGCTCGCCACCGGCGTCGTCGCCGCCGCCAAGGATCTCGGCATCAAAGTTCCCGTCGTTGTTCGCATGGAGGGCACCAACGTCGAAGTTGGCCAGCAAATCCTCCGCGACTCCCACCTCAACTTCACCATCGCCGACGGCATGAAAGACGGCGCACAAAAGGTCGTCGCTCTCGCGGGAGCTGCGCGATGAGCGTCCTGGTAGATGAAAAAACAAGATTAATCGTTCAGGGCTTTACTGGGCGTGAAGGTACCTTCCACGCCCAACAAATGATCGAGTACGGCACCAACGTCGTCGGCGGTGTCACGCCAGGCAAAGGCGGCACAAAACATCTCGAGCGTCCCGTCTTCGACACTGTGACCGAAGCCGTGAAGGGTACCGGCGCAAACGCTTCAGTGATCTTCGTGCCGCCGCCGTACGCTGCCGACGCCATCCTCGAAGCCGCCGATGCGCAAGTGCCTCTGATCATTTGCATCACCGAGGGAATTCCGGTCATCGACATGGTCCGCGTTGCCGCCACCATCGACTTCAACAAGACGCGCCTCATCGGTCCCAACTGCCCGGGCGTCATTTCGCCGGGCAAATGCAAGATCGGCATCATGCCGGGTCGCATTCACAAGCAAGGAAACGTCGGCGTCGTCAGCCGCAGCGGCACGTTGACCTACGAAGCCGTCGACCAACTCACACGCCTCGGCATCGGTCAATCCACCTGCATCGGCATTGGCGGTGACCCCATCATTGGCACCTCCTTCCTCGACGCCATCCGCATGTTCAACGACGACCCCGACACTCACGCCATCATCTTGATCGGCGAAATTGGCGGAAACGCCGAAGAACGCGCCGCCGAATTCATCAAAGTCAATGTGAAAAAGCCCGTCGTTGGCTTCATCGCCGGCCAAACCGCACCGCCAGGCCGTCGCATGGGTCACGCCGGCGCCATCATCAGCGGCGGCCAAGGCACCGCAAAAGATAAGTACGCGGCGATGAACGCCGCAGGCATTCGCACCATAGAAACGCCCGCGGATCTGGGTTCAACCGTCGCCGCCGCCCTGAAATAGAAGTAACGAAGTAATGAAATAACGAAGTGATGACTAAGTGCGGAATTGGTGTGATGACGAATTCGTGCCAATCTAGACGTACAAAGATCTGAACGTCTTTAGCGAGTCGTACAATTTGGCTCTCCACGTTTCTCGCGCGGCGCGAAGAATCCCGTCGCCGGAGCAGTTTGAGCTGGCGCGGCAACTCCGGAGGGCGGCTCGCTCGATACCCGCGAATATCGTCGAGGGTTGGGCGAAGCGCTCCTCCGCTGCTGAGTTCAAGAGATATTTGCTGGTCGCAATTGGTTCGTGCGATGAATGTAAGTTGTGGCTGGAAATGAGCCGGGACGAGGGCTATCTTTCGGCCGCCCTATGCGACCAGCTTTCAGATCGCTTTAATGTCGTCGGCGCGATGCTGAAAAGCCTGTGGAGGCACTGGCAAAGCTTCCCAAAGTAGGATTTCGAATTTTCGTTACTTCATTACATCTTTGCGTCATTACTTCGCTTTTCTCAGGAGAATCCAGTGGCTCTCGAACGCACCTTCGCAATCATCAAGCCCGACGCGGTTAGCCGCAACCAGCAAGGCGAGATTCTTGCGCGCATTCACAAGGCCGGCTTCATCATCGTCGCCCTCAAATCCATGCGCCTCACCAAACACGAAGCCGGCGGCTTCTACGCCGTCCACAAAGCCCGCCCCTTCTTCGGCGAGCTCACCGACTTCATGTCCTCCGGCAAAATCTTCGCCATGGTCCTCGAAGCCGATGACGCCATCGCCAAATGGCGCGACACCATGGGTGCCACCGACCCCAAGAAAGCCGCCCCCGGCACCATTCGTCACGACCTCGGCACCAGTATCGGCAACAACTGCACCCACGGCTCCGACGCCCCCGACACCGCCGCCTTCGAAATCAACTATTTCTTCCCCGGCCTCGACCTAATCTAATTCCGGGACTCTCCTCGCACTGTCATCCTGAGTGCATCCGACTCGCCCAGAGCGCTTTGCGCGAAAGGCAAGGATGCGCGAAGGACCTCAACGTAAGGCTCATGCAAAAGCAAGCAGCAAGCTTCGGGACGTTACCAGCCGCGGGTCGGTTCAAGACGCCAACCGTAAGCCACGAACTGTCATCCTGAGGGCATCCGACAAGGATGCACGAAGGATCTCAACCGCTCCGTTGCCACCCAACCAGCAGTGGCCCGCCCAATCGCGTTCCTCCGCTCCACTTTTTCTTTGCGTTTCGCTTTGACTCTTCCACTCCTCCATTCCTAAACTTGACCATGGATCCTCTCCGCGACCTCGGCCGTATCCTCGTGATCCTCGGCGTCGCCATTGCCGCCGTCGGCGCCTTGCTCTACTTCAGCGGCAAGCTACCCTTCCGCCTCGGCCACCTTCCCGGAGACATCATCCGCCGCGGCGAACACTCTACGTTTTATTTCCCCATCGTCACCTGCCTCGTCCTCAGCATCGCCCTTTCCTTCCTCCTCTGGCTCGTGTCACACTTCCGCCGCTGACATGCCGCTGCTGTGCGTTCGTTCCATCTTGTTGATCGGGAAACCTCTATGAAATCCATACTTACCCTTTGCATCGCGCTGTTCCTTCCTGTTACTTCCGCCCCCGCTCAGCAATCTCCCAAGCCACAGACCTCAGCTCCTCAGCCGCAACCCGCGCCTCCGCAAGATCTCTCCTCCCGCGTCCCGCCCGCCAAGGCCGACGACGTAAAATCCCTCGACGCCATCCTTGCCGCCATCTACGACGTCATCTCCGGCCCTCCGGGCGAGCGCGACTGGAACCGCTTCCGCTCTCTCTTCGTCCCCGAAGCTCGCCTCACCAGCACCGCCAAGAACGCCGCCTCCAGCTCCGTCCGTCTTCTCACCGTCGACGATTATGTCCAGCGCGCCGGCAAATATTTCACCACCCACGGCTTCTTTGAAACCTCCATCGTCAACCGCGTCGAACGCTTCGGCAACATCGCCCAGGTCTTCAGCAGCTACGAATCGCGCAACGCCGCCGGCGACAAGCCCTTCGTCCGCGGCATCAACAGCATTCAGCTCTTCTACGACGGCTCTCGTTGGTGGGTCCTCAGCATCCTCTGGGACGAAGAATCCCCCGCCAATCCGCTGCCCGCCGATATGGCCAACCCCTCCTCTCCTCACTGACGCGTTCCGTTACTCTTTGGCAGCCTCAAACTCCTCGCCACGGCTGCCGCGTCCCCAATCGTAGTATCTTCTCCGCAACCCCTTCCAAGAACGCCTTGGTACGCTCTTGCGCGCACCCAAAGGCTCCGCTGAAAAAAGGCAGGAACGCACGGAATCTCCGCGTGCCATCGCTTGGCTATGGATTCCAGCACGGACTCACTTCATCGTCGGTTGCGCACTTTCGCTTGCGTGGCTGCTGTTGCCGCTATGTCGATCTCGGCAGCGGTGCTGACAGGCTGGGCCGTCGGCATTCCTTGGCTGCTCGCCCTCTCCCCTCGCTTCGTCACGATGAAGCCCGCTACGGCCATCGGTTTCTTCCTTTCCGGCTTTTCCCTCCTGCTTCTCGTGACCGAATCTTCTCTGACAACTGTACGTCGCCGCCTCTCCCAAGGTCCGGCGATCTTAGTCGCCCTCTTAGGCATTGCCACCACCATCGAATTCGCCACCGGCCTGACTCTTCATTTCGATGACCTCCGTGCGCCGGCTAAACCGGCGAGGTGTAATGAATGAAACTTGCGGGAAGGTCGCTACGTTTGCCTCTCCGTCAGCGACAGTGGCTGCGGCATGGATCGCGCCACCCTTGATCGCGTCTTCGACCCATTCTTCACCACCAAGCCCGTCGGCCAAGGCACCGGCCTCGGTCTTTCGGTCGTCCACGGGATCGTCAGCACTCACTGCGGCCCGTCACCGTCTACAGCCAGCCCGGGCCAGGGCACCTCTTTTCATCTCTATTTCCCAGCCGTCGAGGCTCCCGCCAGCGCTCCTGCCCCTGTCCTCGCCCTCGCCGCGCGGCGCGGCCACCAGGAACACATACCCTACGTCGATGACGAGGAAGGCCTCGTCATGCTCGGCACCCACTTGCTTCAGCGCCTGGGCTACCAGGTAACCGGCCACGTCGATGCCGACGCCGCCCTCTACGATTTCCGCTCTCGCCCCAATCACTTCGCTGCCGTGGTCACCGACCTGTCCCGCATGTCCGGCTTCGATCTCGCGCGCCAGCTCCTCTCCCTCCGTCCAGGCCTTCCCATCCTCATGACCTCCGGCTACGTCCGTCCGGAGGACCAGAAGGCCGCCGAAGCGCTCGGCATCCCTCGCATCATTCTCAACCCTCAACAATGGAAGATCTAGGCAAAGCCCTAGACGACGTCCTCCAAGCCCACCTGTCCCCAATCCCGTCCCCAGCCGCCCGCCCCTGACTCCCCGAGCCCGTCGCCTAGCCCTTAGTCGGCTTCTCCATCTGTAGGGGAGGGGCTTACCTCTCCCGGCCACTGCGTCTTGCCGCAAAACCGCCAGCGATCACCGCCTCGTAGGCGCCGGGCTTCAGTTTACCCAGAGCAACGAAGGCTCTGGCGAGCTCCACCGGCCACATCTTGGCTCACCGCAAACGCGCGTATCTCGTTCACTTGCAAGGATCTGGCGCTAATATCCAGTAGTCCTTGACATGAACGTACCTTTGTGGTAACACGCCTTATGACGCTGGCGCCTCAGTCCGTTCCCCAACAGCAATTCACCACGCTATTACATCGGCCTGACCTCGCCTTTCACTCGCCACTCGTTTACCCCGAGTGCTCTTCGCGAGGGGCCACTCATCACTCGCCACTAACGTTCAAACCTCCAAACGCGCTAACGTCTTTAGAATCACATTCTTGTGCCATAGTACCAGCTAACTCCCATGGAATCATATTCTTGCACAAAAACATAGGGGGGCAGGGAGGGGGTGCGAGTCACGACTCCTATCGGTCGGCCCGCTGCGCCTCGAAAGCTTGTCATCCTGAAGCGAACCGACAAGGTTCGCTGAAGGATCTCACCGCCAACTTCCAGCACACTCGCCCTCCGGTCACCCTTCCCACGAGTCACCAGTCACGAGTCACGGGTCACGACTCATGAGCCAGCTCACCTTCAACCTCATGCCCGACCGCAAGACCTGGACCGTCAGCGAACTGACCGGAAAGATCCGCGACCTGCTCGCCAAAAATTTCACCGACATCAGCGTCCTGGGCGAAATCTCCAACTGCCACGAAGCCCAGTCCGGCCACATCTACTTCACTCTAAAAGACGATCGTGCCCAGGTCCGCTGCGTTTTCTTCAAGCAGCAGCAGCGCGGCATCAAGTTCCGCCCCGAAGATGGCCTGCAGATGACCGTGCGTGGCTCGATCAGCGTCTACGAAACCCGCGGCGAGTATCAGATCTACGTCGAAAATCTCGAGCCCGTCGGGCTCGGCGCGCTCCAGCTTGCCTTCGAGCAGCTGAAAAAGCGCCTCGAAGCCGAAGGCCTGTTCGATGCTGCGCGCAAGAAACCCCTGCCGCTTCTCCCCAGCCGCATCGGCATCATCACCTCGCCTAAGGGCGCCGCCGTCCGCGACGTCGTGCGCATCCTCACGCGCCGCTTTCACAACGTGCATTTGATTTTGTATCCCGCGCGGGTTCAGGGCGAAGGCGCGGCCGCCGAGATCGTTCGCGCCCTGGAATTTTTCAATCGCCAGAAAACCGTCGACGTCCTGATCCTCGCGCGCGGCGGCGGCTCGCTCGAAGATTTGTGGCCATTCAACGAGGAAGCTCTGGCACGAGCCATCGCCGATTCCGTGATTCCCATCATTTCCGGCATCGGCCACGAAACCGATTTCACCATCGCCGATTTCGTCGCCGACGTTCGTGCCTCCACGCCTTCCGCCGCCGCCGAGCTCGTCGTGCAAACCCGCCGCGAGTTCGACAAGCACATCGCCGAGCTGCGCGGCGCACTCGCCGAGCAGATGCGCTATCGCATCCTGGTCCTCAGCCGCCGCGTGCATGAATTCGCCGGCCGCCGCGGTTTCCGCCGCCCGCTGGACCTGCTCCGCCAGCAGCGCCAGCGCGCCGATGAAATGACCTCGCGCCTCGCGCATGGCTTGCGCGCCAACGTCCAGCGCTCCCGCAAGCGCTTCACCACCGCCCACATTCGCATCGTCTCGTTTGATTTTCGGATAAAGGTTGCCGCGCTGCGTCTGCGTCTCGAAAAACGCAGCTCCGAGCTAGGCACTCGCGCCGAGCGTCTGCTGCGCCTCAAACGCGAGCGCTTGGATCGTGTGTGCCTGTTGCTCGAAGAACGCAGCCCCCTGCGCGTCCTCGAACGCGGCTACGCCGTCGCCACTGACGCCGCCGGCAACGTCCTCCGCGACGCCGCCCAAGTCGCCCTCGGCGACCCCGTCAACGTCCAACTAGCCCGCGGCCGCCTCACCACCGAAGTTAAGAGCAAAAGCGAAAAATGAAGTCGCAAGGAAAAGTTCGGCGTACTCCTTCTGGACTCGATCTGGCTTTTTTTGTTGACAACTTAGAACTAACGACCAAGAACCGAACGCCGCTACTCCTCGTCGCCCGTGGAAGTCACCTTCAGCACCGCGAGGAACGCTTCCTGCGGAATATCCACCTGGCCGACGCGCTTCATGCGCTTTTTGCCTTCTTTTTGCTTCTCGAGAAGTTTGCGTTTGCGCGAGATGTCTCCGCCGTAGCACTTGGCCAGCACGTTCTTCCGGATCGCCGCCACCGTCTCCCGTGCAATCACCCGGCTCCCGATCGCCGCCTGGATCGGCACCTCGAACATCTGGCGTGGAATCAGTTTGCGCAGCCGCGTCACCAGCTCGCGCCCCCGGTCGTACGCTTGTTCGCGATGACAAATCATCGACAACGCGTCCACCGGCTCGCCACCCACCAGCACGTCGAGCTTGATCAGATCGGATTCGCTGTATCCCGCGAGATGGTAGTCGAGCGAAGCGTAGCCCCGCGAAACGCTCTTCAGCCGGTCGTAAAAATCCAGCACGATTTCGTTCAACGGCAATTCGTACGTCAGCATCACGCGCGTCGGCGACAAGTACTCAAAGCCCTTCTGCGTCCCGCGTTTGTCCTGGCAGAGCTGCAAGATTCCGCCGACCGACTCGTCGTTCGTAATGATCATCGCCTTGATGATCGGCTCTTCGATTTTTACGATGTCGCTGGGATTCGGAAACTTGGCCGGACTGTCTACTTCGATGGCGTCGCCACCAACGCGCGTAATGCGGTAGCGCACGCTGGGCGCGGTGGTGATCAGATTCAGCCCGAATTCACGTTCCAATCGCTCCTGCACGATTTCCATGTGCAGCAAGCCGAGAAATCCGCAGCGAAAGCCGAAGCCTAGCGCCACGGAATTTTCCGGTTCGTAAAAAAACGCCGCATCGTTCAATTTCAATTTACCCAGCGCGTCGCGCAGCGGCTCATAGTCATCGGCCAGCACCGGGAACAGCCCCGCAAAAACCATCGGCTTGATGGCCTCAAAACCCGGCAGCGCCGGCGCGGGTCGGTCCGCCTCCACCAGTGTGTCGCCCATCCGCGCATCCGCCACATCCTTGATGTTCGCCACCACAAAGCCAACGTCGCCGGCCTCGAGTTCGTCCAGGGCGATCGGCTTCGGCGTAAGCGTCCCCAGCGTTTCGACCTCATACACTTCGTTGCTGTAACACAACCGAATCTTCGTGTGTTTCGTGATTCGCCCTTCCATCACTCGCACCAAGACGACCGCGCCCCGGTAAATGTCGAACCACGAGTCGAAAATCAACGCCTGAAGAGGATTTTCCGCATTGCCCTTCGGCGGCGGCACGCGATGCACGATCGCTTCCAGCACATCTTCCACGCCGATGCCGCTTTTGGCGCTGATCAGCAGCGCATCGCCCGCCGGAATCGCCAGCACATTTTCGATCTGCTCTTTCACAAAGTCGGGTTGCGCCGCCGGCAGATCGATTTTGTTGATTACCGGAAGAATCGTGAGGTTACTCGCTGCGGCGAGGAACGCATTCGCGACGGTCTGCGCTTCCACGCCCTGGCTCGCATCCACCACCAGCAGAGCGCCCTCGCAAGCCGAAAGCGCTCGCGACACTTCGTAGGAAAAATCCACATGCCCCGGCGTGTCGATCAAGTTCAACCGGTAGGTGTTTCCGTCTTTCGCCTTGTAGTGCAGCCGGATGCTTTTCGCTTTGATGGTAATGCCGCGCTCGCGCTCCAGGTCCATGGAGTCGAGCACCTGCTCGTGCATTTCGCGCTGCGTCAGCGCGCCGGTCATCTCGAGCAACCGGTCCGCCAGCGTGGATTTGCCGTGATCGATGTGCGCGATGATACAAAAATTGCGTATGAACTGTGGATCCATTCGGGTCCGTAACCGGCAGGAGTTCTCGTGAGACCTACGCCGCACGCAGCGCAAAACCGTGCCGTGTAATCATTCAGTTTGCCACAACTCCGCGTGAGGCGTAAGCCTTGTACTCGTCCAGTAGATTAGTGACACTTTGCCTTTCGTTGGTTGCGTTTCCAGCGGGTGATGAATTCCAGTGGGGTGAGGTAGGCCAGCGACTGATGGGGGCGGACGCAATTGTAGGTTTTC
>Ga0187819_10000370_pt1 | contig 22039 bp, 13 predicted proteins | sample NC_wetland_sal_i_15_FD_132411 | JGI IMG/M metagenome (GOLD analysis project Ga0187819, IMG submission 132411) | Wetland sediment microbial communities from Neuse River Estuary, North Carolina, USA - SO4_4 | ecosystem: Environmental > Aquatic > Freshwater > Wetlands > Sediment | place: USA...
CGCGTCTCGAGAGCGGTGAGGCAGATTTCGCCGTCGCCCTGAACGGCGTGGGAGTCGCCTGTGAAGATCAGCGCGCCGGGCTTCCACACGGGGATGAACATCGTAGAGCCCTCAGCCATTTCGCTCAGGTCAACATTGCCGGCGTGGGGGCCCGGGGGGACTGAGTTAGTGACTCCCGGACTGAGCGGAGGGAAGAAGCCGTCCGGCGGGGCCACGCCGAGCGTCCCCTGGAAGGGCCGCAGCGGGACGTGGATGTCTTTGGCAAATTCCGTGGTCATCTTGGAGAGATCCAGCTTCATGTACTTCACCTGGCCCTCGGGAAAATCGTCAGCGAGCAGACCGGTCTTAAGCGAGCCGGGATTATTAAACGTGGCGCCCCAGTCGAAGGGCTGAATGCGCTTGTAGCGGACCTCCAGCACGTCGCCCGCTTCCGCGCCGTTCACGTAAATGGGGCCGATGATCGAGTGCGGGCCTTTGCCAGGATTGCTGACGCGGAGCTTGGCCAGCGTCTCGATGGGCACACCGGGCTGCATCTGGTTCAGGAAGTGCGACCAGGTGTTGGGGAAGCTGATGGTGTCGCCGGAATCGACTTTCACGATGGGCGGGAGGTTGGTGTCGTAGACCCCAAGGCGCACGGTTTGGTCGTTCGATTCGACCGTATGGACCTTGCCTTCCGGCTCTTTTTTCTTCTGCGCGGCAGCGCTGCCGGCCGGGTCGCCACCCGGATTCGTGCCCAGCGATTCCGCGCCTTGGGCCAGCTTGTTGAACCACGGCCCAATGGTGGCGAGCGCGCCCATGAACGTGCTGGCGCGCAACAGCCGGCGGCGGGAGCGGCCGCGAGCGGTCAGATAGCCATCGAGCCGCTCCTGATCCATTTCGTCCATGTGCAGCAAGCGGTCTGCGGTGCGCCGGCTGAAGGCTGCATCCTTGATGTCTTCGCGGAGCACGCCGGTGCCCTTTTCGTCGCCGCATCCGAACAAGTTGGCGCAGTCGTGATGATGAGGCTGGGGCTGGTTTTCCTGTTCCTGATGGTGATCGAGATCGTGTGACATGGTCTCCTCCTCGGAGAATCGTAAGAGGACAGCTCTCTCCGAACAGAGAGGCGCGGTCCGGGTGCGACCGAGCGGATTATACGCCCGATCGAAAATTCCCGGCCCGGCCAGAGAAGGAAATTCGCGAGCCGCGGCCCCGTAACGCGGAGAAGACGCGGCATGCAACATCGCCTTGCGGGGCCCGGCCGCGTGTTACCATCGCGACGGCGGCGAAGGTTGCGCCGGGACGCGGCACGTAAGAAAGCACGGCAGCCGGCCGATAGCCATTAGCGATGGTAGAAAAACGACAATTCCGCCGTGTTCCCCTGGTGGCCGTGGTGCGCGCGGAGGCCGCCGGCCAGCCATACTCCGTGGAGGGGCGGAATATCAGCGCCGGTGGAATGCTGGTGAAAACCGAAAAGACGCTCGAGGAGGGGATCACGCTGCGGCTGGAGTTCCAATTGCCCGGCGATCCCAATCCCATCCACGCGACCGGAGTCGTCCAGCATGTGAGTCCCGAGGCATTCATGGGCATACGCTTTTTGGATTTGTCGGAGGCGGACCGCCGGCGTATCGAAGCGTATGTGGGTGCGGCGCAGTGAGGCGAGCGCCCGCTCCCAGGACGACACGGATCATGACAAGCTGCTCCTGCTTACGGGGCCGTGATTGGTAGCCACAGTCAGAGCCTTTCTGACTGTGGGCATTTGAAGTTGCCGGGAAACCGGAACGGAATCGGAACGAACCCACGGTCAGAACTGCACTGACCGTGGCTACCCACGCCGGAAACTGCCACGCGACCGGGGCTACAACTACCACTCCTTGGCGAGGGCCACGACGATGTCCGCAAGGGCATGGACGTCGCGCGTGTCCACCATCTCCGCGGCGGAGTGGGAGTAGCGCAGCGGCCAGCCGAGCGCCACGTCCACGGCGCCGAAAGGGGTGAAGACGGAACCGTCGTTGCCGCCACCGGTCACGCCGTACTGCGCGGGGATATGGTGCTGGCGGGCGATGGCGACCACGCGGTCCGCGAGGGCCCGCGGCACAATGTTCGAGTTGTCCACCGCGCGCACCACGAAGCCCTGGCCGAGCAGGGCGTGGGCAAAGCGCGGATTTTCAAGCGGCGAATCGGAGCTGACAAAAGTGTCAATCGCGAAGACGGTCTGCGGTGTGCGGCCGGCCGCTGCCAGGCGCTCCGCAGCGGCCGCGGCGCCTTTCAGCCCCACTTCCTCCTCCGTGGACCAGATAAACGTGACGTCGCGGTTCGGAAGCGATGGGCCGAGGGCCCACACGGCGGCGACGAGCGCGGTACAGCCCACGCGATCATCAAAGCTGCGGGCATTGACGCGCGTGCCAGCGAGCTGGTGATATTCCTTTTCGATAGTCAGCCAGTCGCCCGGTTTGATGCCCATGCCCTCCGCTTCGGTGCGCGTGCGCGCGCCCACGTCCACGCGAGCCAGCGCCTCTCCGCGAAGCGACGGCCAGGTGAATTGCGGCGTGTCCCAGCCGGCGGGAAGCTCCAGCAGGGCGTCACGCGTGAATTTTTCCGAGTGCAGTAGCAACGCGTGGCCAAAGTAGTATTGCGCCTGCCCCCCGCCGAGCGAAGCCACCTGGAGCCGTCCGTCATCGCCGATGGCCTTCACCTCGAAGCCCAATTCGTCCAAGTGCGCGACGAAGACCAGCGATGGAGCAGGCGCAGCGCCGGCAGTAGGCTTTGTGGCGGGAGGCTGGACGCTTCCGAATTGCAGAATCAGATTGCCGGAGGCGTCGGTCTCCGTCTTCGCCCACGATGGAAGCAGTTGCAGCACCGCCTCGCGCACTTTGGCCTCGTGGCCGCTCGCGCCGTAGGTGACCGACAGGCCCAGCAGAATCTGTTCCACGGGCAGAGGGATGTGCGAGGCGCCCCCAGCGCGACTTCCGCCTTCACCCGGCCCAGGCGTGTGCCGGTGTGGGAGTTGCCCGCGGACCTCGCGCTCAAGCAGCGACACCAGGGCGTTGAGGTCGCGCTCAGAGAGCGTTTCGATGGGCGTGACCGGCCAGTCTAAGGGCAGGGCGAGACGCGCAAAGCGCTCGGGTAACTGCGGCGCAGGCCCAGAACCGGGAAAGCGCAGAGGGCCCAGCGGCGCGTCTTGCAGCGAAATTCCGATCTCCTGAGCCATGGCATGAATCTCCGCGGGGAAGCCTGCGAGGGGTTTGGGCGGATCGCTGACGCCCAGCAGAACGCCCGAGCCGGGAAGAGGGGACGCGGCACCTGTGGACGGGGCTCGGGGCGACGTCGCGCGGCCGACGTAAACCATTTCGTCAGCTTTGATCTCTTCGACCAGCCGGCGCAGGCCGCGGCTGCCCAGCCACTGCTGCGTGACGAAAGCCAGAGTGACGTTCCCGGGAAACTTCCGGTCGTTCAGTAATTCGGCCAAGGTAAGTAGCGCGGCGGCGCCGTAGCGGTCGCCGACGGCAACGCCCGCATCCAGGCTGTTCGCGAGATGGAGGAGCCGCCGATCCACGAACAGGGGATCGAGCACGTCCACGCCGGCCCGGCGCGCTTCGGCCTCGCTCGACGCGCCGATGTCCACGTACATGTCGTCCAGGTGGTCCATTTTCGGGGCGTCGCGGCGGCCGGGCTGGAGATGGACAGAGAGGCCGGCAATCACGCCGCGGATGTAGCGGCCGTCGCGCGAGAGCACGGTTACCGGCTGGGCGAAATGCAGCGCGTCGAAGAGCGACTGCGGCGATTGCTGCGGGAGCCGCTGGAGGCGCAGATAGCCCTCGGGCGTGATTCCACTCACGACGTAACCCGGCTCGTCGATGGGCGCGACGAGCAACCGGTGCGGGCCGGGCCCCGTGCCTTCCAGGGTGACGAGAATGTTGCCGATCGAGTCCACGTCCACGCGTGGAGAGGGCCGGAGCAACACGAGGCGGTGGCGAATCCACTCGGCGGGACCGCCCTTCACGCCTTCGTACCCGGAGACGCCGGGGGCGGTCACCAGATCCTTCAATTCCGCGGCGGCATCCTGGGCGCCGGCCGGACGCGTGGCGAGAATCGAAGCAATCAAAACGATGAAGAAGCGCGCCGCGTATTTCATGCCTGGCCCCCGCAGAGGATGGCTGATGAGTGCCGGAGCGGGGAATGTAGCGCAGAGGGTGTGCGGCTGCAAGCCGGCGCAGCGGCGTGCGTCAGGAATTTTTCGTAGCGGAATAATAGGCAGCGAGAGATTGGGGAACGATTCCGTGGAGCACGGGCAGTTCGACGCGAAAGGTCGCGCCGCCCTCGGGCCTGTTGAAGCAGGTGATGTCGCCGCCGTGCTCCTGCACGATTCCATAGCAGATGGAAAGGCCCAGGCCCGTTCCCTTCCCGACCACCTTGGTGGTGTAGAACGGATCGAAGACGCGGCGCGGCTCGCGGAGGCCGGGGCCGGTGTCCGAGAATTCCACCACCACACGATTGCGCTCCCGAAGCGTGCGGATGGCCAGAGTCCCGCCGCCAACCTCTTCCAGAGCGTCCACGGCGTTGTTGATGATGTGGAAGAAGACCTGGAGGAGTTGGTTGGGATCGCCGCGGACGCCGGGAAGCACGGACTCCGGCGCGAATTCGACGTTCACGCGTTTGTCGCGAAGATCGAGGGAGCGCAACCGCACAGCGCTGGCCAGAACCTGATTGACATCGAGCAAAACTTTTTCCGCCGGTACCTGGCGCGCGAAGCTGAGCAGGCTGGTGACCAGCGATTTCGTGCGCAGGGCCTGGGTGCGGATTTTCTCGACGAGAGCGCGATAGCGCGGGGCGAGCGCGAGGTCGGCCTCGAGCACGTCCGTGAATCCGAGGATGGCCGTGAGCGGATTGTTGATCTCGTGGGCCGCCCCGGCGGCGAGCTGGCCGAGCGAGGAAAGCTTTTCGGTCTGCACGAGCTGGTTCTGCAGGCGCCGCAGGTTTTCCAGTGATTCCTCTGAAGACCGCAGCAGCTCCTGGCGCTCGCGATTCACCAGGTTCTGCCGCCAGAACACCAGGGCGTCGAACGGAACCATGGCAGCGAGGGTGAGCAGCAGGCGATACTCCCGGATGGCGAAGGGTGCGTCGCTCAGCAACTGGTTCCAGACGGCGAACAACGGAAGCGAGACGAGCGCGGCCATGGCCAGGCGCGCGGTCCACACGCTGTTGCGCACGACTGTGGGTCCGGGCGCGTCCGTCTCGCCCGAGGAGCGATACGCCACCAGTCCTGCGGTGGCGAACATGGCGAAGGAGGCAACCAGCGGCACGTCGAAGAGGCTGCCGGTGTGATATTGGTTGCGCTCAATCGCCAGATTGATGAGCGTGGAGCCCAGCAGGTACAGCGCGGAGGAACAGAACAGAACGCCGTAAATGCGCTGCCAGGCCCCCCGCGCCGTCCAGCACAGCGCGGCGAGCCCCGCCACCAGCACGGAGTTCTGGACGAGGTAGAGGTAATTGAAGTTCTCCCCGTAGAAATCGAGTTTGTGCACCACGTACTGCCAGGGGATGACGAAAAACAGATAGAGGAAGGTCCACCAGACCAGAAGAAGGGCAAAGTCCACGACGCCGTAGCGCGTGCCGCGCCCGGCGCGGCGCACATGGGGCTGGAGAGCGAGCGCGGCAATCATCGGCACGGTGTGGAAGAAGAAAATCGGATCGCCGGGAAACGGGTTGGGGCTCGGCTGGTGGAGGAAGACCTCGTAGTGCGTCCACACGATCTGGCCGCCCATCCAGAGCGTGCAGCCCATGGCGAAGAGCAGCCAGAACCAGTTCTGGCGCCAACGCGGGGAAGCCGCGCACAGCAGCAGGCCCGTATTCGCCAGCAGGGGAACGAAGCACTGGACAAGGTCGCCGTACGCGGTCAGGCGGTCGCCGGGCCGCATGAGCAGCGCGCCGGCAACATAACCCCCGACGAGCAGGATCCAGCCGGCCGCGATCCACGCGGTGGCGGAAGAAACGGACAGGGAATTCCAGCGCCGGGGTGGCTGGGGTACACCCTTCGCGTCGGCCGTTTGGGCCGTGAATGTGAGGGACATGAACTCGCGCGCGGAAACACTCTAGCGGGCCGGCCCTCGGAGTGCACTGGTACGAAAGATACTGGCCTCGGAAGGGTTACCCTGTCCCAGGACGAGGCAGGCACGCTCCACCAAGGAGCAGGAAACCGGCCCACAACCGCGGGCCAGCGCGATCCCGGAAGCCATGTTTACCGCCTCCACCCTGCCGGCTCAGGCCGCGGCCATCCTCGGCCTACGGTCCGGCAAACCCGGGCGCGGCGCTCGGACTTCGAACAATCTGATGTAGACTCACCCGCGGATGGCCGCCGCCGGCGCGCCGTGTAGCGCGGTGAATGGATACGCATCGAGGCGAAATCACCTTGCAGCCCCACGAACCATTGCCGCTCAGCTCGCACGCCAAGCCGGTGGACTCGTTCCGGCACGCTGCCGCGCTGGAGAAGGAGCTGAAGCGAACCCTGCGTGGCGAAGTGCGGTTTGACCCCGGCAGCCGCGCCCTGTTCGCCTGCGACGCTTCCAACTACCGCCAAATTCCCATCGGGCTGGTGGTCCCGCGGGATGCCGAAGATGTAATCCGCGCAGTCGGGCTGTGCCGGAAGTACGGCGCGCCGGTGCTGCCGCGCGGCGCGGGCACGAGCCTGGCCGGCCAGTCCTGCAATGTGGCTGTGGTGCTGGACTTCACCAAATACATGAACCGGATTCTCGAGCTGGATCCCGCGGGCAAGTTCGCCCGCGTCGAGCCCGGCCTGGTGCTGGACACGTTGCGCAATCGCGCCGAGGCCCACCAGTTGACCTTTGCTCCGGATCCCTCGACGCACAACCGCTGCACCATCGGGGGGATGATCGGCAACAATTCCTGCGGCACGCATTCCCTGCTGGGCGGCAAGACCGTGGACAACGTGGAGGAGCTGCGCATTCTGCTCTACGACGGCACGGAGATGACCGTCGGGGCCACGGGCGATCTCGAGCTCGAGATGCTGATCCGCAACCGGGGGCGCCGCGGCGAGATTTACGCGAAATTGAAAAGCATCCGCGACCTCTATTCCGACGAGATCCGCGCGCGGTTCCCGCGGATTCCTCGCCGCGTCTCCGGCTACAACCTGGACGAATTGCTGCCGGAAAACGGATTCCAGGTGGCCCGGGCGCTGGTGGGCACGGAGGGTACCTGCGCCGTGGTGCTCGAAGCGCGGCTGAAGTTGATCCACAGCCCGCCGCACCGCACTCTCGTCGGATTCGGCTACGAGGACGCCTACCGCGCCGCCGACCACGTCCCCGAGATTCTGGAGTTCCACCCCATTGGGCTCGAAGGTCTTGAGGGCAGCATGATTGACGCCCTCATCCGCAAGGGCACGGCCAACATGGAGCTGATGCCGGAAGGCCGCGGCTACCTGCTGGTGGAATTCGGCTCCGATGATCCCGGCGAGTCGCAGCAGGTGGCCCGGCAGCTCGTCGAGCGGCTGAAGCGCGTGAGCCATCCGCCCACGGCGCGCATTTATACGAAGGCGGAAGCGCGCGCCGTGTGGCAAATCCGCGAGGCCGGGCCGCGCGCCGCTGCCGCCGCGCCCGGCGCACCGCCACAGTGGGACGGCTGGGACGACTCCGCGGTTGCGCCGGAAAAGCTGGGCGCCTATTTGCGCGACCTTCGCAAGCTGCTCGACGAGTTCCAATACGTTGGCCCCTTCTACGGCCACTTCGGCCACGGCTGCGTCCATTTGCGCGTCAGCTTCGACCTGCAGAGCGAACACGGGCTGCGCAGATACACCGAATTCGTCGAGCGCGCCGCCGACCTGGTGGTCAGCTACGGCGGCTCGCTTTCCGGAGAGCATGGCGACGGCCAGTCGCGCGCCGCGCTGCTGCCCCGAATGTTCGGGCCCGAGGTGATGAAAGCGTTTGTGGAATTCAAGTCCGCGTGGGACCCCGCGAACGGCATGAATCCCCACAAGGTGGTGGACGCGTACGATCCCGTGGAGAATCTGCGGCTGGGCGTGGATTTCAAGCCCATGCAGCCAGACACGCATTTCACTTTTCCGGATGACCACGGCTCGTTTGCCGAGGCCACGCAGCGCTGCATCGGCGTGGGCGCCTGCCGCAAGGGCGATGCCGGCACTATGTGCCCCAGCTATATGGTTACGCTGGAGGAAAAACACAGCACGCGCGGCCGGGCGCGCATGCTCTTTGAAATGCTGCAGGGCGAAGTGCTGCGCGATGGCTGGCAGGATCCGCGGATCAAGGAGTCGCTCGATTTGTGCCTGTCCTGCAAGGCCTGCAAATCCGAATGCCCCGCGAATGTGGATCTGGCCACCTATCGGGCGGAGTTCCTGTCGCATTACTACGAGCGCCGCCGCCGGCCGCTCACCGCGCATGCGTTCGGAAAGATGGACCGGTGGTTGCACCTCGCCGCGCCCGCGCCCTGGCTCGCCAACTTTCTGAGCCACGCTCCAGGGTCGGCTCAGCTCCTGCGCTGGGCCTTGCACCTGGCGCCCGAGCGGGAGATCCCGCGGCTCGCGCCGGCGAGTTTCCGCCGCTGGGCGCACGAGAATCGCGTTCCGACGCTCGGAGGCCATGCGATGCGAGGCTCGGCGACTGGAGCTGGCGAGGGACGCGAGGTGATTTTATGGGTGGATACGTTCAATAATTCTTTCCATCCACAAACGCTCCGCGCGGCGTTGGGCGTACTCTCGCAGGCCGGATTCCACGTGACCCTTCCCACGCGTCCGCTGTGCTGCGGCCGCCCGCTGTACGATTTCGGGATGCTCGACGAGGCCAAGCGATATCTGGAGCACGTGCTCGAAACGCTTGCGGATCAGATTGACGGCGGTGTGCCCGTTGTGGTGCTCGAGCCGAGCTGCGCCTCCGTGTTTCGCGACGAACTCGTCAATCTGCTCCCGCGCCACCCGCGTGCCGCGCGCCTGCGCAGCCAGACGCTCCTGCTCAGCGAATTTCTGGAGCATCACGCGCCCAGCTACGCGCCCCCGTGGCTGGAGCGCAAGGTCTTGCTACAGGGTCACTGCCATCAGCAATCCGTGATGAAGATGAAGGACGAAGAATCTCTGCTGCGCAAGATGGGTGCGGAATTGCAGACCCTCGATGCCGGCTGCTGTGGCCTGGCCGGCCCGTTCGGCTTTGACAGGGAGAAATACGCGGTGTCGCGGGCCATCGGCGAACGCGTCCTGCTGCCCGCCGTGCGCCAAGCCGCCCTGGAAACGCTGATTGTGGCCGACGGATTCAGTTGCCGCGAGCAGATTTACCAGGCTACCGGCCGCCGCGCGATCCATCTCGCCGAAGCCCTCGAGGCCGCCGCCGCGCGGTAGCACAGACAATCCTGTCTGTGCGGCCTTCTACCCGCTCCCGAAGAAATGAGTCGCGCTGGGTCTATACGTGCGGCAGCCCAGCTCACGGGGTCATCCGCGGCAGCGCTCTCGGTTCGCACACACAAGATTGTCTGTGCTACTCCGTCGCTCGGTTCCGTGGTGCCGAACTCGCTCGACTCTTTGCGGGGGTCCATTCGGAAGAATTCACATGGCGGAGGGGGGGGGATTCGAACCCCCGAGACCCTTTCGGGCCCAACGGTTTTCAAGACCGCCGGTTTCAACCGCTCACCCACCCCTCCAACTGCAATTGTAACCTGCGAATGCGCTCCGTCGGGCACGAGTGCGTTTCGTTTTGCATTGTATCGCTCCGGTAATACACATTTTCGACTACTCGCGCTCGAAGCCCGCGGGCGAAGTGTAGTAGTATCGGCGCCGCGCAGGATCTTCCGGAGGAGAGTGCCCGCCGCAGGAGCGGGCGAACTTGGGCATGGGCGGGGAATTCTTCTGGCGGGACGTGAAGTTCGGGCTGCGGGCGCTGGTGCGCAATCGGGCGTTCACCGTGGTGTCTCTCATCACGCTGGGGCTCGGCATCGGCGCGAATGCGGCCATCTTCAGCGTGGTGAACGCCGTGCTCCTGCGCCCGCTGCCTTTCCCGGACGCGGCCCGCATCGTGATCGTCTGGAAAACGGAGGCGCGGCGCAACATCGCCAAAGGCGTGGCCTCGCCCGCGGAGTATCTGGACTGGCGCGAACGCAATCACTCCTTTGCCGAGCTTGCCGGCTGGATGGCCGGCTATTACAACCTGGCCGGGACAGCCGGGCCGGAGCAGGTACTGGGCGTGCGGGCCACCGCCAACCTGTTCGACGTCTTCCAGGTGAAGCCCATCGCGGGGCGCGGCTTCCGGCCGGACGAAGAGCAGCCCGGACACGATCAGGTGGCCCTGCTGAGTTACCGCCTGTGGCAGGAGCGCTTCGGCGGGAGTTCCGATGCGCTGGGACGCACGCTCAACGTGAACGACAAACCGTTCACCATCGTCGGCGTGCTTCCGCCCGGCCTCAATCTGTCGGGAAAAGCCGGATTCCAATACGACGTCTGGATGCCCTTCGCGTTCGATCGCGGAAATCTGGACCGCGACCAGCACCTGCTGATCGTCTTCGGCCGGCTGAAGCGCGGCGTGAGCCTGGCCCAGGCCGATGCGGATCTGAAAGCCATCGTGCGCCAGCTCAAGCAGGAATACCCCGCCATCGACCCCGAATCGGACGTGCGCGTCGCGGGACTGCAGGAGGAGAGCACGCGCGCGCTGCGTCCCGCGCTGGAGATGCTGCTGGCGGCGGCCGGCCTGGTGCTGCTGATCGCCTGCGTGAATATCGCCAACCTGCTGCTCTCGCGGGCCAGTTCGCGCGCGCGGGAAATGGCCGTGCGCGCCTCGCTGGGCGCGCGGCGCGGACGCCTCGTGCTGCAGTTGCTTACGGAGAGCGTGCTGCTGGGCTTGATGGGCGGGATTTTCGGGCTGCTGCTGGCTTTCGGCGGGCTGCGCCTGCTGCCGCTGCTGCTTCCGCCCGCGGGAAGCCGGCTGGAGATTCCCTACGCGCAGATGATCCGGATCGATCCGGATGTTCTGGTGTTCACTTTGCTGATTTCCATCGCCACGGGAATCGCGTTCGGCCTGGCTCCCGCCTTCCAAATTTCGCAGACGCGTTTGAGCGAGGCGCTGAAGGAGGGAGGGCGCGGCGCGGCGGGCGGGCGGCGCGGCAACGTGCTGAGAAACGTGCTGGTGGTGATGGAGGTCGGAGTCTCGCTTCTCCTGCTGGCCGGAGGAGGCCTGCTGGCACGCAGCTTTCTCAACGTGCTCTCGGAGAACCTGGGATACGATCCCCAAAACCTGCTGACCGCGCAAATCAGCCTGCCCATTTACCGCTACCAGACTCCCGCGCAGTTCGCCGCTTTCTTCCGCCAAGTGGACGAGCAGGCCGGCAGCCTGCCGGGCGTGGTCTCCGCCGGCATGATCAATTACCTGCCGCTGAGCGGGTGGCGCGGGGCGGGATTTGCGAACTTCGAGATTGCGGGCGCCGCGCCGCGCGCCCGGGGCGAGGAGTTCACTGCGGAATGCCGCGTCATCGACGCGAACTACCCCGCCACAATGCACCTTCCTCTCCTCAAGGGCCGCGCTCTCTCCCCGAGTGACGCCGAACAGGGACAGGGCGTGACGCTGGTGAATCAAGCGCTGGCAAGGCAATTCTTCCCCGGCGAGGACCCCATCGGAAAACAGATCCGCTTTCTGCCGGAGGGCCGTGGCCCGCTGGCCCCCGTGCTGCGCGATTCCTGGCTGACGATTGTGGGAGTGATCGGCGATACCGTTGAGGGCGAAATCGGGGAGCCAAAGGAGCCCATCTTTTTCCTCCCCTACCTGCAGAACCCTTCGCGCATCATGCGGTTGGTGATCCGCACGTCCGCGCCGCCGATGAGTCTGGCGGCCGCGGTGCGCCACGAAGTGGAAGTGGTGGACAAGGATCAGCCGGTGACGGACGTGAAGACCATGGACGACTACGTCTCGGCGGTGGCCTCGCAGCGGCGGCTGAATATGGCGCTGGTGGCCTTCTTTGCGGTTCTGGCCACGGTGCTGGCGGGGGCGGGAATCTACGGCGTCATGTCCTACTCGGTGACGCAGCAAGTCCATGACCTGGGCATTCGCATGGCGCTGGGCGCGCAGCCGGAGGACGTGTTGCGGCTGGTGGTCGGCCAGGGCATGCGGCTGGCGCTCCTCGGCATCGCGGCCGGCCTGGCCGGAGGGATCCTTATCCTGCGGGGGATGCTCAAGACGATGCTGTTCGGTCTGACCACGACCGACCCGGTAATCCTCGGCGGCACGGCTGTGTTCATCGCCGGGATCGCGCTGGCCGCGTGTTACCTGCCGGCGCGGCGTGCCACCCGCGTGGACCCGCTGACGGCGCTGCGGTACGAATGACGGCGGGGGACGTTGAAGAACGCCTAGGCCGGGGGAGCGAACGGCTGCGGCGATTTCCAGTCCGAGGGCGGGAACTCGATGCCCCAGAAGTGGGGCGCCGGAGAGACAAATTCGAGGCCGAGCCGCTGCCCCCGCTCGGAGGCGCCGCCAATGTACACCACGCGGCTTTCCTGATCCTCTTCGGTGGCGGGACTGCGCAGGGTGACCAGGGAGCCCATCTCCATTTCCGCGTCCAGATATAGCAGGGCGCCATGCGCGTTGATCACGATGGTCTCCGCCTGTTTGGTGAAGCGGTGGCCGCGAGTGTCGCGGCCCGCGGCGCGCACGTGCATGCGCGCGAAGACCCGCGAACTGCGTCTCTTGTTCTCCTGTTCCTGCGTGGCCATACGCCCGTATCCTGCCCCAAGCGCGGAGCCGCGTCAATCGCCGGGCGACGCTTTTAGTGCCGGCGCGCATCTGCGCTAGGTCCGGCGGCAACACGAGCGGCCCTGCGCGCGCTGGATTTCGCGCCACTGCCTGGTGGGCCACAGTTTCCGGAACTCCTCACGCGGTTGCAACGGAGGGACCATCGCGGCCGTCCAAAGAGAGTCTGGGGGCCGGATTTCCATCATAGGGCGCTAGGGCCTGCTGCGGCGGTCCACCGGCGCAGGGCGGACGCCGGTCGGGGCCTGGGAGGCGCGATGCGGTTCGCCGGCGGGTGGGCACACCGGAGCCCATTGCCGCTTGCCGCCACGCGAGGACGGTGCGTAGAATTGAGCCCTCGCCCGCCCAGGGCCCCTTTACCAGGAGCAGATCCCGGATGAACCCTATCGACTACATTGAGTCGCGGCGCGATGCCAATCTTGCGGAACTCGTCGAGTTCCTGAGGATTCCGAGCATCAGCACGAAATCGGAGCACAAGCCGGACGTAGAGCGAGCGGCGCGCTGGGTGGTGGAGAAGCTGCGCGGCCAGTTTGAGAAGGTGGAACTAATCCCGACCAAGGGCCACCCCCTAGTTTACGCGCAAAGCGCACAGGTGGCGGGAAAGCCCACGGTGCTTTTCTATGGGCATTACGACGTCCAACCCTCCGAGCCGGACAATCTGTGGACTACGCCCGCATTCGAACCCACCGTCCGCGGTGGAAACCTGTACGGGCGCGGCACGGCCGACGACAAGGGCCAGGTGCACATCCATCTGGCCGCCTTTGAAGCCCTGAAGAAGATCGAGGGGCGCCTGCCGCTCAACGTGAAAGTCATTATCGAAGGCGAGGAAGAAGTGGGCGGCGAGTCACTGTACACCTACGTGAAACAGAACGGCGAGAGGCTGAAGGCGGACGTGCTGGTGGTATCGGATACGAGCATGCTCGCCCCGGGCGTCCCCTCGGTCACCTACGGGCTGCGCGGGCTCAACTATTACCAGATCGAGCTGACCGGCGCGGCGCAGGACCTGCATTCCGGTGTGTTCGGCGGCGCGGTGCCGAACCCGCTGACGATCCTGAGCGAGCTGTTTGCGAAGCTCCACGACAAGAATTTCAGGGTCACGGTGCCGGGGTTCTACGACGACGTGGCCACCCTCTCGAAGGCCGAGCGCAAGGCGCTCAATTCCCTGCCCTGGAAGCTGAGCGAGTTCAAGAAAAACGTGGGGGCGCCGGCCCTGGCGGGCGAGAAGGGATATTCGGTGGTGGAGCAGGTGTGGTGCCGGCCCACGCTCGAACTGAACGGGATGTGGGGCGGCTACATGGGCGAGGGGGCCAAGACGGTGATCCCGGCCAAGGCTTGGGCGAAATTCTCCACCCGGCTCGTGCCCGACCAGAACCCCGCGAAAATCGCCAAGCAAGTGGAAAAGTACATCCACGGGCTGCTGCCCAAAACGGTGTCCTGCGAATTCAAAGTGCTCAGCATGGGCAAGCCCTGGGTGGCCACCTACACGCATCCCTACTTCGGCGCGGCCCACCGCGCCCTGGAGAAGGGCTTCGGGAAGAAGGCGGTGTTCATCCGCGAGGGCGGCTCCATCCCGTTTGTCACCGACATGTCTGATACCTTCAAGATTCCGTGCATCCTGATGGGCTTCGGCCTGCCGGATGAAAACGCGCACGCGCCGGACGAGCACATGTCGCTGGAAAACTATTTCGGCGGGATCAAGGCCGCGGCGTATTTCTACCAGGAACTCGCCCGGGCGTGAGAAGGGCCGCACGCCCCAGTCCCCGAGCCCGTGGGGGTTGCAAAGGCGCGTCCCTGCGGCCCAGAAAGATATTTCGCTTGCGTTACGCGAAAGCGGCGGCTATAGTGCGCCGTGCTCGGTTGCAGGGGTTGCGCGCATCGGGCAAGCCGGAAGCACCCCAATTTGATTTTCAAAGAGGAGAGCAGAATTCCATGGCAGCAAAGCCAATGAGCAAGAGTCAAGTCGTGTCCGCGATGGCGGAAAAGTGCGAACTCAAGAAGAAGCAGGCAGCAGGCTTCTTCGAAGCGCTGGCCGCCCTCGCCGCCAAAGAATGCAAGGGCAGCGCCGGAAAATTCGTCATCCCCGGCATCGGCCGCTGTGTCAAGCGCCACCGCGCGGCGCGCATGGGCCGTAACCCGCAAACGGGTGAGGCTATCAAGATCAAGGCCAAGACTGTGGTCAAGATCTTCGCCGTGAAGGCCTTCAAGGACGCCGTACTCGGAGCGAAGTAACCCTCCGCGTTCGGGGTCTCGAGGATCAACCCCCGGGCCCGCTGCTCCGTAGATTGGAGCGGACGGGTCGCCGGGGGTTTTGTCTTTCTGGACGTTCGACTTTCGAAGTTTCAGGTTGGAACGAAGGTGCTTCCCGCCGGCGCGCACCGTGGCGCGGCAACCCCACAGGCAAGGGCCCCGGAACTCAGACGCCGGGCGAGCCCGCGCCCAGGACTGTTGTCCCCGGCTTCAGCATGCGGTCGTAAATTTCCAGACAAAGGGCAGTCGCGACCCCGATTCCGCAAACGGCCCACCAGACCCTTTCGGGACGGTGCTGCCCCTCCGCAAAATGACGCAGCAAGGTGCCGCCGATCGCCCCTCCTGCGAGCGAGCCTATGCCGATCGGCAAAAACGCGAATCCCATGTAGGTGCCCTGCTGACTCGCCGGCGCGAGCCTCGAAATATATTCGTAATAGCGCGGCGACTGAATCATCTCGCCCAGCGCCACAAAAACGAGTGACAGCACCGCAGTCCATATCGCCGGATGGGCCGCAAGGATCAGCCACGCCAGCGCGGAAATCAGCGTACCCAGTGTGATGGCGCGAAACGTGGGTATCTTCCCTGTGAGATAGCTCACCAGAACCTGGAAACAAATCACCGTACCCGCGTCCGTCACCAGGATTAGTTCCACGTCGGCTTTGGGATCGATGGCGCTATGGATGTACAGCGGCAAGACAATGAACTCCTGCCAAAAAACCACCCAGTAGCCTGAAAAAATCAGAAGGAAGAGCATGAATCGCGGATTCGAGACGACGGTAGAAAAGTTCTTCAGCGTCTCCGCCAGGCTGGCGGTCCGCGCTTCGCCGGAGCGCTGTGGCTCCTTAAAGAAGATGAGCACCGCAATGAACATGATGAACACGCTGAGGGCTGAAATCCGGAATACATTTTCAACTCCCACCTTCCGGTGCGTAACCGAAGCGATGTAAGGACCCGCCGCACCGCCAATGTTGACCAGCGTGTAGTAAATCGAATAGCCGATGGAACGGACATTTTCCGTGGACGCGCGAGCCGTCGTACCCACGACGCAGGGCTTCACCAGCGATATGCCGAGGGCCGGCAACATCAGAATGAAAAGCACCAGCCACCACAGAGGGACCGAGTTCCGCAACGGCGACATCCATGGCGCGCCGATCGAGCCGAGCAGGAAGTAGGCACACGTGAGCACGAAGTAGGCCAGCGAAAGTGCGCGGCGAAATCCCAAACGGTCTGCAAGGGCTCCGCCCACAATCGCCAGAAACCACACCAGGCCGCCAAAGAATCCCGTCAGGCTCCCGGTTTGCTCAACCGAGAATTGCAGCGTCTCGTGCAGATAGTTGGCGAGTGACGAAAACGCGCCATAATAAGCCAGCCGCTCGAAGAGCTCGCTCACGTTGGCCAGCCAGAACGCCGGTTCAAATCCCGTGCGAATCTCCTCGAGCTTCTGTCGAAAACTCAATTCGCTGCTCCCTATCGTGCGGCCCGCGAAAAAAGAGTGGCCGCGATTGTATCGGAAGCCGACCCCTCTGGACAGAATTCTCGGAGCATGGCAGTTCCTGTCCGGGCGGTTTGGGAGGCTCGCCGCGACTGTGCTAGCATCCCGCTTCGGGTCAGCGAGAGTCATGTCCATTCCAAAAATGCAGGCGCTCCGGAAGCCGCGACCGGAGCCGGGCGCGCAAATCGAGAGTGTGGACGTTCCTGCGGCGCGTCCCGGAGAAGTCCTGGTGCGCGTTCGCGCCGCGTCCATCTGCGGCACCGACCTGCACATCTACCGCTGGGACGCCTGGTCGGCTTCGCGGCTGCACCCGCCGCTCACGTTCGGACATGAATTCTGCGGCGTGGTGGAAGCGGTGGGCGAGGGCGTGACGCGCTTTGCTCCGGGCGACCGCGTCACCGCGGAGATGCACGTGGCCTGCGGACATTGCCGCCCCTGCCGCGCGGGCCAGCCGCACGTTTGCCAGAACGTGCGCATCCTGGGAATTGACCAGGACGGCTGCTTCGCCGAGTTCGTGCGCATACCGGCGGGCAACCTCTGGAAACTCGATGCCGGCATCCCGGAACATTACGCCGCCATCATGGATCCGCTCGGCAACGCCGTTCACTCCGTTCTGGCGGGCCCGATTGCCGGATGCACGGTGGGCGTCACCGGGTGCGGCCCCATCGGTCTGATGAGCATCGCGGTGGCCAAAGCCTGCGGCTGCTCCACCCTGTACGCCACGGAGATCTCGCCGCACCGGGCGAAGCTGGCGCGAGAGATGGGCGCGGACCTCGTGCTGAATCCGAAGGAGGGCGACGCCGCATTGCGAGTGCTCGCGGAAACCGCGGGTGCCGGCGTGGACGTGCTCCTGGAAATGAGCGGAAACCCCGCGGCGATTCGCGCGGGCCTCCACATGCTCCGGCCGGGCGGCCGCGCCTCCCTGCTAGGAATCCCTTCGGAGCCGGTCACCCTCGACCTTCTCAACGATGTCATTTTCAAGGGCGCCACGGTGCACGGGATCTATGGCCGGCGCATGTTTGAGACCTGGCTGCAGATGAGCGCGCTGCTCCGCGACCACCGGCTGAATCTGGAGCCGCTCTTCAAGGAACGCCTGCGGCTCGGAGAATACGCCCAGGCATTTCGCCTGCTGGAGCAGGGGGCGGCGGGAAAAGTGATCCTTCTTCCCGACGGCGTTTAGCCCGCCCTCCGGCCGCGTCGCCGCGCGGCATTTCGCCCCATGAAATGCGGACTATAATGGGCGGCCTGTCCCGTCCTGAACTTTTGCGACGGGGCTCGGAGGAACCACACCCATGCCCCCACGTCCGCAACTCGCCTGCCTCGGAGCCGCGCTGGATGAGCTGAAACAGCAGCACCGCTACTTCCACCTGCGCGTGCTCGCCGGGATGCAAAGGCCGGTGGCCACGTTTGACGGGAAGAAAGTCATCAACCTGAGCTCGAACAACTACCTGGGGCTCACCAGCCACCCCAAGCTGCGTCAGGCGGCCACGGCGGCCATCCGCAAGTACGGCGTGGGCGCCGGGGCGGTGCGCACGATTGCCGGCACCATGCGCGTCCACATGGATCTCGAGAGGCAGATCGCGCATTTCAAGCACACCGAAGCGTGCGTCGTATTCCAGTCCGGGTTCACGGCGAATGCGGGGACCGTGGCGGCGATCCTGGGGAAAGACGATTTGATTATTTCCGACGAGCTGAACCATGCCTCCATCATTGACGGCTGCCGCCTGTCAAAAGCCGCCATTCGCGTCTTCAAGCACAAAGACGTGGCCGACTGCGCGAAAATCTGCGAGGAAACAAAAGCCTGGCCGGGACGGAAACTGCTGATCACCGACGGAGTCTTCAGCATGGAGGGCGACATCGCGCCGCTCCCCGCGCTCTGCGATCTGGCGGAGAAGTACGGCTGCATCATGATGGTGGACGACGCGCATGCCTCCGGCGTGCTCGGGCGCCACGGCCGCGGTTCCGTGGATCACCTGGGCTGCCACGGCCGCGTGGACATCCAGGTGGGCACGCTCAGCAAGGCCATCGGGGCCATGGGCGGCTACGTGTGCGGCTCCCGCGACCTGATTGAATACCTCTATCATCGTGCCCGGCCGTTCCTGTTTTCCACCTCGCACCCGCCCTCGGTCACAGCCACCTGCCAGGCGGCGTTCACGCTACTGGCCTCGCGCGCAGGCGCGGAGCTGGTGGCCAAGCTGTGGGAGAACACGCGATATTTTCAGAAGGGGCTGTCGCAGCAGGGATTCCCGGCCAGCGCCAGCGAGACGCCCATCACGCCCATCCTCGTGGGCGATGCCGCGAAAGCATTTGAACTGGCGCGCGAGCTATTCAAACAGGGCGTCTTCGCTCCGGCCGTGGGCTTCCCCACCGTGCCGGAGGGAAAAGCGCGGCTGCGCGCCATCGTCACGGCCACGCACACCCGCCGGAACCTGGAAAAGGCGCTGGACATCCTGGGACGCGTGGCCAGGAAGCTCGACATCATCCACTAGCCCCGCGGCCAGCTCGCGCCGACCGTCAGGCAGCCGGAGCCGCGGGAACCGGCGCGGAGAACGACTGCGGAGGCGCCGCGGGGGGCTGCAGGCGCCGATAGACCACCAGCGTAAGCGCGCCCATCCCCAGCACACACGCCACAAATCTCACCCAGGGTCCGACGTAGGGGATCAGGGTAGCCAAACGCAGGACGAGCAATCCCACCGCCAGCCGGCCTGCCATGGGCCAAGTGCCCGAACTCGCGCCCAGCATGGCCTCGCCGAGCCACGTAGCCGCGAAAATCTGAGCAAAGAAGATAAGGAAAAGCCACAGCAAGAACGCGGGTATCCCCAGACCCAGACCCACCACAGTAATGCAGGCGAGCACTGCGGCAATCGGCATGACAATGAACGTGACCAGGCCGAATCCGAGCGGCGCCCACATCCTGCCGACTTCGCGAGCCGCGTCCTGCGCGAAGCCCGGCGCCACGGACATGAGGACGAGCCCGACGAGGAAGGCTGCCCCCCAGAGCAGCGCGTTGTACCGGTAGCTGGAAGTGCGCACATATGCAGGCGGCTCGGTAACGATCTCCACCTGCGGGGCACTGGCGAGCCGGGCCTCCGACGAGATCTCGGGACGCTGGGGACCTTTGAAGCGGAAACTGCCCTTGATGTCGGCGCCAGGAGTGACCAACAAGGAAGAATGGTGCCCGCTGCCTTGGCGAATCCACACATCTCCGCCGATAGGACCGTTGATGGTCCCGCCGCCCAAAAAGGCGTTGAGGTCCCGGCCGAGCCGGCCGTCCAATTCCATATTGCCGACAAAAAGGGTCGCGCTTCCCGCGACGTTGGCCCGATGGATCGTTCGGAACTCCTGCACAAAGCTCAGGAGGTTGCGTCCGACGTCTCCTTCCAGGGTGAGAGTTTCGTTGAACGTGCGCACGTTTCCGTCCACTTTCCCGCTGATGAGCACCGTATTGGCGAATGCAAACACGTCGCCGGTCACGTGGCCTTCAATCGTCAGCGTATGGCACGCACAAAAGAGATCACCCTCGATCGTGCCCTCAATGCGCACCGCGGAAGAAACCACGAACAGGTCCGTGTGCAGCGTCTCCCCTGTCCGCACTTCGTAGCCCATTTTGTCCTTGACGAACTCCCCGGCCTGCGCCGCGGGCGGCGCGGCCAGCGCAGCCAGCGCCACCAGCAGCAGCGCAGCCAGAAAAACGGAAACCGAGGAAATCCGGCGCAACTTCCGGCGGAACAGGAACAGCAGCGCGCAGGCCAGAATTCCGAGCGAACCCACTTCCACGAATTGCAGCATATCGTTCCATCCTTTCCAAAAGGCTCCATTCAGCAGAAGCCAGGTAAAGAGAAATTGGCCGCCAAAGCCGGAATCCTGGAGATTCGCGACCCACGGCTCCACGTAAAAGTTCCAGAACGTGTACACGCCGATGGCGGCGAGACCGAAAACCGCGAGCCATCCCCAGGAGAGGCCCTGGGATGGCCGGAGGGCCAGGAGACGCGCCGGGACGGCTTCATCCTCTTCCGTCAGGGCATGGCTCAGCAGCAGGGACTCCCGCTTCAGCGTGTCCAGCAACTGCCGGCAGTGCCCGCATTGCTCGAGGTGTGCCACCACCCCGCGAGCGGCGGCCTGCTCCAGTTGACCTTCGATATAAAGGAGGCCGGTGACCTCGTCCACGTGGTTCACCGGGCCGAGCGGCGTTGTCGTACTCATCGCCCACCTCGTGCGGCAGCAGTTTCCGGCGGCGCCCCGGCTGGTTTCGCCAGCACATCGCGCAATTCATGGCGCGCGCGCAGCAGCACCACGCCCACGAAGGCGCGGCGCAATCCCAGGGCGTCGGCGATTTCGTCGTAGCTCATTTCCGCGTAATAGCGCAGCACCAGGGCCATGCGCGACCGGTCGGAGAGCCGGGCCAGCGCCTGGCGCACGCCGCTGCCGGTCTGCTGCGTGATCATCCGGTCGAGCTGGCCGGGATCCGGATGCTCCAGCGGCAGGCTGTCCACTTCTTCCGTCTCCAGGTTCTGGCGGATCTTCCGCCGCCGCAGCACGTCCCAGCAATGGTTCGCGGCCACCTTGTAAAGCCAGGCGGTAAACGGCCGCTGCGGGTCGTACTGGCCGAGTTTGCTGCGCAATTTCACGAACACATCCATAGCCGCATCTTCCGCGTCCTCGCGTGTGGGAAGCACGCGGCGGCAAAAGCGAAACAGCGGCGCCGCAAATTGCCGGTAAAGGTCGCCCCAGGCCTCGGGGTCGCCGGCCCGGGCGCGCGCCACGGTCGCCGCAAGCTCTTCCCCGCCCATGCCCTCGGGATTTCCTTTCCCGTTCATTCGTTAGTACGCGCCGGAAGCCGGATTTCTATCACCTGCCTGCTCGGCGCAGTATAGCCCGGAGTAGCACAGTCCCGCGCCCGCGGGACTGTGCAGACCGCCCGGCGGCTAGGCCGCGCCGTTGGTCTGCGATGCCGCGTAATCGCGGGTCCGGTCCCACCGCCCCTCCACCCGGCGACCATCGCCAATGAGCTACACTGTTCCTCGAGCATGCAGTGCATCGCTTTCCCCGTGCCGGCTGGATAGGAGATCAATGAGTCTTCAACTTCCCTCGGTGGTGATTGTGGGCCGGCCGAACGTTGGGAAATCCACGCTCTTCAACCGGCTCACGGAAAGCCGCCGCTCCATCGTCACCGACGAGCCCGGCATCACGCGCGACCGCATCTACGGCACCGCGCAGTGGAATGGGCGCGTGTTCGAAGTCGTGGACACGGGCGGCCTTCTGCCGGACGACAAAGCCGCCATCCCGCGGGAAATCCTGCGGCAGGCCCGCGTGGCCATGGAACGCGCCAGCGTCCTCGTGCTGGTGGTGGACGCGCGCGCCGGCGTGCAGCCGCTGGATATCGAGCTGGCCCAGCTCCTGCGCCGCACCGGCAAACCGCTGATCATCGCCGCGAACAAAGTGGATACGGCCGCGCACTCCGCGCTCGCCGGAGAGTTCTACGCGCTGGGTGGCCGCGTGGTGGGCGCCTCCGCCGAGCATGGGCACGGCGTGGACGACCTGCTGGACGAGATCACCAAGGATTTCCCGCGCGGCGAAG
>Ga0187819_10000371_pt1 | contig 22036 bp, 18 predicted proteins | sample NC_wetland_sal_i_15_FD_132411 | JGI IMG/M metagenome (GOLD analysis project Ga0187819, IMG submission 132411) | Wetland sediment microbial communities from Neuse River Estuary, North Carolina, USA - SO4_4 | ecosystem: Environmental > Aquatic > Freshwater > Wetlands > Sediment | place: USA...
CGAGGCGCATCTGCCAGAGCGGCCCAAGCAATGCCTTCTCGTAGGCTCTCCTTTCCGCCAATGGATCATCTGCGGGAAACGCGCTGTCAGTGCGCGCCCAAGGTGGCGTGAGTAGATAGTCGTGCAGCAGCGTCCGTGATGAGTCTGCGAGCTTGTTCTCCAAGCGGGCAATGAGATCGGCGATCTGCCTTGCGTCTTCGACCATCGCTGTCATGCTGGCGCGCGCAAACATGCGATCCAAGCTGCGGTGGAACCAGAACGACTCATCGATCGCGCGTTCCAGCTCGGCCCGCCTCGCTTCGGCTCCCAGCTGCGCGTCCATGTCGCGCGGAGCCATTTGTAGGCTGTGATAGTCATTGAAATCACTTGGTTTTCTCTGTAACATGCGACATCAGCAAGACGATGAAAAATGCGCCCTCCCTAAAGGGCATTATCGCTTTATCCTCAGCAACTTATTTGCTGATCTTGTCAAGCGAATTAATGTGCAAAGTGGCGGACTTGCAACCCGCGCTCGGGCGGCTTTGGGCATCATCTCTCCGGCACTATGACCGGAGCGCGAGGTGCTATCGCTGGACTGGAACAGGTAGGGGCGGGTAACACCCGCTTAGCGACGATCGAGGCCGCGTCCCAGGAAGCCTGGCCTGAGGCTGAGTCCCTTGCGATGAAAGACTCCTTGGGGCGAGAACCGCGGTGGGACGCCGACAGTCGTGCGCCTGGCGCTCCAGGCGCGGCCGTGCCGAACGCACGGCAGAAGAGCCTTGCGTCTGTCGGCGTTTCGCCTCCGAATCTTTTTCGTTCTTCCGTTCTTTTCTTCGTCATGCCCGGGCATAGCCGTTCGCAGAACGGCGTCGCTTCGCTCGCCTATGCCGGGCATCCATGCAGAAGCTTCGCTGGCACAGGCGCTTCCACCGGCGTTCGGGCGCGTCGCCTCAGCATGGACCACCGGATCAAGTCCGGTGGTGACGACTTCTGAGAGTGGCGTGCCATAGCTCGGGCGCTCAGCCGCATCGCGAGAACGAGAATCTTTTCCCTCCCACCGCTTTCGCGGGGGGAGGGAAAGTGAGGCGCCGCCGCGCGAAGCGCGCTGGGGCGCCGCTCGCGGGGCGGGATGTAGAGAAAGCGCTGCTTTAATCCGTTCACCTTTCCGTCCGCTGGCGCTCCCGGACATTTGAACGAAAGGTAGACCAAAGACTTCTTATGCTGGGGATCGGAATGCATCAGGGTGTCAGTATGTTTCTCGGCAAAATGTCTGTAGGCACGGCGCCTGGCGGCGCTTGGCTACGCAGCTGCGCGCTTGCGGCCGCGTTCGCTCTGCCGCTCGCAACGCCCGCGAGCGCCAGCATCCTCGTCACCATCGACAAGAGCACGCAGCAGATGTCGGTCGCGGTCGATGGCGCGCAACGCTACGTCTGGCCGGTCTCGACCGGGCGGCCCGGCTATGACACGCCGAGCGGCACGTTCAAACCGAACCGCATGGATGCCGACCACTACTCCCAGGAATGGGACAATGCGCCGATGCCGCATACGGTTTTCTTCGATCTCGAGGGTCACGCCATCCACGGCTTTTTCGACGTGAAACATCTCGGCAGCGCGGTATCGCATGGCTGCGTGCGGCTCTCGCCCGATCATGCGCAGACGTTGTTCAACCTGATCAAGGCTGAAGGCATGAGCGAAACCAGAGTCGTGGTCGCCGGCCGCACGCCGGGTGGCGACAACGCGCCCGTGGCACGCGCGCGGCTGCCGCTTAACGAGACGGTATCGTCGGAGCCCGCGCAGCCCGGTTACGGTCAGCCCACTTATGGCCAACCCAGTTATGGCCAACCCAGTTATGGTCAACCCACTTACGGCCAACCCAGTTATGGTCAACCCACTTACGGCCAGCCCACTTACGGCCAGCCGACCTACGCGCAGCGCAATTACGCCCGGCCCTATGCTGGGCAGTCCTATTACGGCCAATCCAATTATGCCCCGCCCGGTTACGCGCAGCCGGGCAATGCGCAGCCGGGCAATGCGCAGCCTGGTTTTCCGGCACAACCGCCGCCGGTTTACCGGCAGTGGTGACGCCAAATCTGTTGATGCCAATTCGACTCACGTTTCGTCAAAGCTGACCTGCCGATTTGCACGGCGCGCAATCGAATAGTTCTGCCGCGCCGGTTGTTCTACGCAGTGCAATCTTGCTTTCCGGGAAAGGACTAATCATGCCGGACGTTTGTCGTTTCAAATTGCGTCGTTCCAGTTCGCTGCGTTTTGCTTGCATCGCTTCCGCCGCGCTCGCTTGCCTTGCTGCCGCACCAGCCGGCGCCGCGCTGATCATGCATAAGGATCTGTCATTGGACGTCGCCAAGACCATCGCCGAAGGCGCGGTGGCGGCCTGCGCCGCCAAGGGCTATCCGGTATCCGCGGTGGTTGTGAATCGCGACGGCGACACCATCGTCGCCATGCACGGCGACGAAGCCTCGCCGCATACGATGGAGAATGCGCGGCGCAAGGCCTATACCGCGATGGCCTTCAAACAGCCGACCGCAGAATATGCCAAGAAGCTGCAGGATCCGACGTCGGTCGCGCATCAGCAGGTGACGCTGCCGAACGTCATAGCAATTCCCGGCGGCCAGCCGATCAAGGTCGGCAATGCGGTGATCGGCGGCGTCGGTGTGTCGGGCTCGCCCGGTGTCGACGATGACTGCATCAACGCCGCTCTCGACAAGGTGAAGGACCAGCTGCAGTAGCGTCGCGTCTGTTCGTCACCCTGAGGTGGCCGCGAAAGCGGCCCTCGAAGGGTGGCGAGGCCGCTCATCCTTCGAGGCTCGCGGAGCTTGTCATCGGGCCGACCACTTCGGGCCGGACCCGTTGGCTCGCACCTCAGTATGACGGCCCGCAACTCACATCGGCTTCTGAAACTTCAGCACGAAATTGTCGACTGGCATATCGCGCTTGAAGCTCGGGAAGTCGTGCGAATCGGCGGCATTGCGCCAGAAATCGCCGGTGGCGATCAGTTTGAAGCCCGCGGCTTCGACTTCCTGGCGCAAGGTCGCTTCCTCGATACGATGCAGGGTCTTGCCAACCGAGACGCCTTGGCCGGGCAGCGCCGAATGATCGGCGATGACGAGAGTGCCGCCGGGCTGAAGCGCGGCGAACAATTTGCGATTCATCTGCGCGCGGTCGACCTCCATGTAGGTCGTGTCGTGGTAGTAGAACAGGAAGGTGATCAGGTCGAAGTCCGCCACACCCGCCGGAACCGGATCATCGAACGGCGCGGTATCGACGACCGTATTCTTCATCGCCGGCGTCGCCAGCCGCGCCTGGAACGCGGCCTTGGCGCGCTCGCCGAGATCGGCCGGATTTTTGCGCAAACACGACCCCGTTCGGCGCTACCGCCCGCGCCATCAGTTCGCTCGAGTAGCCGCCGCCCGCGCCCATATCGAGCACCTTCATCCCAGGCCGCGGCGCGGCAAAAATAAGAAACGGCGCCGGATCGCGGCGCTTGTCGGCGTCGCGGTCAGCATCGCTGCGATCGGTGGCGGCAAGGAGAGCAGCGTAATCGGGGGCAGGTTGCGCCATGGGCGGGGGCGTGAAGACGCCGAGACAGGCGGCCGCCGCGATCGTCGCGGCGATCAAAAAACGTGAGCGCGGGCGTGGTGCAATCATTGCGAGTCCGATCATTCCAATGGCTCCGGTAAACTTTCCCATGTTGTGGAAATATAGCGGCGATGGCTGTGGAAATGTGACAAACAAAGCGTGGATCGCGCGGTGAATATTTTTGGCATTTACGGGAATAAAAAGTGTGCGCCGCCGTCCTTGTGAATCCGGTGGAGAGCTTTAAAAACGATCGATGCTGCAATGAATTACCAACCGCTTCCGCACGCAGCGGATACTGCGATCGGCACGCTGACAACCGATGAACAATCGGCGCGACGGGTCGCCGACCGCTTTGCCGAGGCGTTTTTCGCCGACGACGTCGCGGTCAGCCTTGTGGATACCGGGCAGGGCCAGTGGCGCGTGACGTTCTACTTCCGCTCCAATGTCAGCGAGGGCGCGGTGCGCGATTTGGCGATTTCGGCGGCCGGCGCCACGGCGGGCAAGGGACTGCGCTTCGCGCGCATCGCCGCCAAGGATTGGGTCGCCGAGAGTCTCCTCGGGTTAAAACCGATCGCGGCGGGACGCTTTGTAGTCCACGGCGCGCACGATCGCGGCTGCGCGGCGCCGAACCGGTTCGGCATCGAAATCGAGGCGGCGCAGGCCTTCGGCACCGGTCATCATGGCTCGACGCGCGGCTGCCTATTGGCGCTGGATCAGCTGTGTAAGTCGACCGGCAAAGATCGCCTGACCGTGGGTCGTCATCCTGAGGTGCGAGCGAAGCGAGCCTCGAAGGATGCCGGCCGGCATCCGCGACCCACCCTTCGAGGCTCGGCGCGGCGCGCCGAGCACCTCAGGGTGACGCGCGTGCCGCGCATTCTCGATCTCGGCACCGGCAGCGGCGTGCTGGCGATCGCCGCCGCCAAGAGCCTGCGCTGCCACGTGCTGGCGAGCGATATCGATGCGCTTGCGGCGCGGATCGCACGCGACAATGCAAGGCGTAATCGCAGCGCCCCCTTCGTGCGGGTCTGCCGCGCCAATGGTCTTGCGGCGGCGGATATTCGCGCAAGCGCGCCGTTCGATCTGGTCATCGCCAATATCCTGCTCGCGCCGCTGCAAAGGCTCGCTGCGCCCCTGACCGGGATTGTCGCCCGGCGCGGCCGCATCATTCTGTCAGGCCTCCTAAATGCCCAGGCCAGCGCCGCGCGCGCGGCCTATCCGGATTTCGCACTCGAGCGGCGCATCGAGGTCGACGGCTGGACCACTTTGGTTCTCAAGCGCGCCGCCGTTGTCCGCAACGGGTCGCGCCCTTAGATTGCGATCCTATGTCCGAAGCGCGATTCCAATCGTTCGAGGACCGCAGCGAGCGCGCCGCCAGCGCGCCGCGGCTCGCCGCGCTGCGCGCCGAATTAAAACGCCGGGGGCTCGACGGCTTCATCGTGCCGCGCGCCGACCGTTATCAGAACGAATATGTGCCGCCCCGCGCTGAGCGTCTCGCCTGGCTGACCGGCTTTACCGGCTCGGCCGGCGTCGCCATCGTGCTCGCCGACCGCGCGGCGATTTTCGTTGACGGCCGTTACCTGGTGCAGGTCCGCGAGGAGGTCGACAGCGCGGCATTCGCGGTCGAGCATCTGGTTGAGCATCCGCCCACAGCCTGGATTGAGGAGAATCTGCCATCGGGCGCCAGGCTCGGCTATTCGCCGTGGCTGCATACGGTGGACGGCGCCGAGCGCCTCGCCAAAACGGCCGACGCGGCCGGCGGTAGCCTCGTTGCGGTCGCCGACAACCCGATCGATGCACTTTGGCAAAAGCGGCCGCAGCAGCCGCCCGGCGCCGCGGTGTTGCACGATCTGCGCTATGCCGGCGAAGACGCCGCAGCCAAGCTCGCGCGCGTGAACGAGGCGCTGGGAAGGCGCGCCGATGTGCTGATCGTCTCCGACCCGCAGGCGGTCTCTTGGCTGTTCAACATCCGTGGGCGCGACGTGCCGCATGTGCCGGTGGTGCTCGCTTTCGCCACTGTGCAACGCGGCGGCCGGACGGCGATCTATATCGAGCCCCGCAAACTGACCGGCGCAGCGAGCGAACGGCTCGAAACGCTGGCTGCTGTGCGCGCGCCAGCGGATTTTGAAAAAGATCTTGCGGCGCTGGGCAAAGCCGGGCGCGCGGTGATGCTCGATCCGGCTTTGTGCCCCGATGCCATCGCCCGGGCCGTGACCGAGAGCGGCGGCAAAATCGTGCGCGCGGCCGATCCGATCGCGCCCATGAAGGCGGTGAAGAATGCCGCCGAAATCGCCGGCGCGCGCGCCGCGCAGCTGCGTGACGGCGCCGCCGTGACGCGCTTTCTCGCCTGGTTCGATCACGAAGCGCCACGCGGCATGCTGACCGAAATCGACGCGGTCGAGGCCTTGGAGAGCTTCCGCCGCGACACCGGGCTCCTGAAGGATATTTCGTTTCCCACCATCGCCGGCGCCGGACCGGACGGTGCCATCGTGCATTACCGCGTCACCCGGCGGACCAACCGGCGTATTGCATCGGGCGAATTGTTCTTGATCGATTCCGGCGGCCAATACGAGGACGGCACCACCGACATTACCCGCACTGTCGCGATCGACACGCCGAATGCGGACATGCGCAAGAACTTCACGCTTGTGCTCAAGGGTCACATCGCGATCGCGCGCGCGGTGTTTCCCGACGGCATTACCGGCGCGCAGCTCGATCCGCTGGCGCGGCAATTTTTGTGGCGGGATGGACTCGATTTCGATCATGGCACCGGCCATGGCGTCGGCAGTTATTTGTCGGTCCACGAAGGACCGGCGCGAATTTCAAAATTGGGCACCGCGCCGCTCAAACGCGGCATGATCTTGTCGAATGAGCCCGGCTATTACCGTGCCGGCGCCTATGGCATTCGCATCGAAAATCTCGTCCTCATCACCGAAGCGACGCCGGTGGTGGATGCGGAAAAACCGCTGAACGCTTTCGAGACGTTGACGTTGGCGCCGATCGACCGTCGTCTGGTCGAGCCGTCCTTGATGACGGCAGAGGAGATCGCCTGGCTCGACGCCTACCATGTCCGCGTGCGCGATATGCTTGCGCCGCTCGTAGAGGAACCAACGCGCGCGTGGCTGCGCGGCGCCTGCGCGCCGTTAACAACAAATTAAAGCCGCCGCCGCGCACCGCGCGCGCCTTTGCGAGAGGAACTTTTGCGCCTAGCGGACGTTTGTTTGCATGCGGCTTTCCGCATCGGAAACGCGAGGCAACTCCATGTTATCGACCATTCTGATTATCGTTCTGATCCTGTTGTTGATCGGCGCCTTGCCGACTTGGCCCTACAGCGCCGAATGGGGTTATTACCCAGGCGGCGGCCTCGGGCTTATACTCGTGATCGTGCTCATTCTGGCGTTGATGGGACGACTCTGAACAGCGCTGTTTATGAGCGCTGTCGTTTTAACAAGACGGCTCAGCGAATGAGTTTCATCCATTCGTCTTCCGTCAGAACCGCAACGCCGAGCTTCTTGGCGTCGGCCAATTTTGAACCGGCGCCGGGCCCGGCCACGACATAGTCGGTCTTCTTCGACACCGAGCCGGACACTTTTGCGCCAAGCCGCTCGGCCGAGGCCTTGGCCTCGTCGCGCGTCATTCTTTCGAGCGTGCCGGTAAACACCACGGTCTTGCCGGCGACCGCGGAATCGCTGCGCGGCTTTTCTGCCTCGCGAATCTTGACCTGTTCGGCCAGCCGTTCGACGCGGCGGCGATTGTGCGCTTCGGCGAAATAGTCGCGTAGACTGTCGATCACCGTGCCGCCGATCTGATCGAGCGCGTCCATGTCCGCCCTGACCTCTTCGTCACGTTTGGCAAGCTTGAGGCAGGCGTCGTGGAAGGTCTGCCACGTGCCGTAGCCGCGTGCCAAGGCGACGGCCGTAGTCTCGCCGACATGGCGAATGCCGAGCGCGTAGATGAAGCGCTCCAGCGCGATCTCGCGCCGGGCGGAAATTGCGGCAAACAGGTTGCGCACCGAGGTGTCGCCGAAACCTTCAACCTCTTGGAGGTGAATTTTGCCGTTGCGGTCCTCGAGCGTGAAAATGTCGGCGGGCTCCTTGACCCAGCCGTTTTCGTAGAACAGCTCGATCTGCTTGTCGCCAAGTCCGTCGATGTCGAAGGCGCGGCGCGAGACGAAATGCTTGAGATGCTCTACCGCCTGATAGGGGCAGGCGAATTCGCCGGTGCAACGGGCGACGGCGCCTTCTTCTCCGGCCGCTGTCTGGTCGCGGACCACTTCGGTGTGCAGCGGGCACGGACAACGTTTCGGAAATTCGTAAGTTTTGGCGCCGCGCGGACGTTTCTCCAGGATGACGCCGAGCACCTGCGGAATGACGTCGCCAGCGCGTTGGATTTGCACGGTGTCGCCGATGCGCACGTCGAGCCGCACGATTTCGTCGGCATTGTGCAGCGTCGCGTTCTGCACGACGACGCCGCCCACCGTCACCGGCTCGAGCTTGGCGACCGGCGTGAGCGCGCCGGTGCGGCCGACCTGGATCTCGATGTCCTTGAGCAGCGTGATGGCGCGCTCGGCTGGAAATTTGTGCGCAATCGCCCAGCGCGGCGAGCGCGACACGAAGCCAAGGCGCTCTTGCCAATCCAGCCGGTCGACTTTGTAGACGACGCCGTCGATGTCGTAGTCCAGCGTCCCGCGTTGCGCTTCGATCTCACGGTGAAATTTCAGCAAGGCATCGAGCCCGTGGCACGATTTGGTCAGCGGATTGGTTTTACAGCCGCAGCGCTCGAACCATTTGATCATGCCGGACTGCGTATCGGCCGGCATTTCGCTCATCTCGCCCCAGGCATAGGCGAAAAAGCCGAGCGGCCGCGACGCGGTGATCGACGGGTCTTTCTGGCGCAGCGAGCCGGCCGCGGAATTGCGCGGATTGGCAAAGATCTGGCCGCCGGTTTCGGCCTGCCGCTTGTTCAGCGCCAGAAAGGCGTGCTTGGTCATGTAAACTTCGCCGCGCACCTCGCAGATCGCGGGAATGCCGCTGCCTTTGAGCCGCTGCGGAACGTCGGCGAGCGTTCTGATGTTGGCGGTGACGTCTTCGCCTTCATTGCCGTCGCCACGCGTCGCGCCGGTGACGAGCGTGCCGCGCTCATAGCGCAATGACATCGAGAGACCGTCGATCTTCGGCTCGGCGGAAAATGCGATCTCATCGTCGTCGGACAGCCGCAAAAACCGCCGGATGCGACCGACGAAGTCGCGCACGTCATCTTCGGCGAAAGCGTTATCGAGGGAGAGCATCGGCACCGCATGACGCACCTTGGCGAATCGCGCCGACGGCGCGGCGCCGACGCGCTGCGTCAGGCTCGTCACGGTGCGCAGCTGCGGAAAACGGGCTTCGATGGCGCTGTAGCGCTGCCGCAGCCGGTCGTATTCGGCATCGCTGACGCTCGGCGCGTCGTCCTGATAATAGCGCGTATCATGCGCGGCGATTTCGGCTTCCAGGCGCGCGTGCTCGGCCTTGGCTTGTGCGGCGGTGAGTTCATCCACCGCAATTTTGGAAGCGTCCTTGGGTGCCATTCTGGCGATAATCCGTCGTTCCGGGTCCAGCCGCGCCGGCAGCCCGGAATTGATAACCACGCGTGCCGGGATTGTGTACTACCCCGCGGCGCGGATCAGGCGTTCGGCAGCGGCCCGGGCCTCGGCGGTGATTTCCGCGCCGGCGAGCATGCGCGCGATCTCCTCGCGGCGACGCTCGCCTTCCAGTTCGGCGATCCGGGTGGCAACCCGCTTGCCGCGGGCGAAAGCGTCCTTGGTGATGAGGTAATGGCGCTCGGCCCGCGCCGCCACCTGCGGCGCATGGGTAACCGCAATCACCTGAACGCCGGCCGCCAGGCGCGCGAGCCGCACGCCGATCGAATCGGCCACCGCGCCGCCCACGCCGGTATCGATCTCGTCGAATATCAAAGTCGGCGCCGAGCCGCGGTCGGCCAGCACCACTTTGAGCGCGAGCAGAAAGCGGGCCAGTTCGCCGCCGGAGGCCACCTTCATCAAGGGGCCAGGTCGCGTCCCAGGATTGGTGCGGACCCAGAACTCGACTCGATCGATGCCGTTGGGCCCTTCGCTTTCGCTGTTGATCTCCGTCGAAAACTCCGCCCGTTCCAGCTTGAGCGGCTTGAGCTCGGCATTTACTGCTTTATCGAGGGCCTGAGCTGCGCGGCGGCGCGCGGCCGAGAGGTTTTCGGCGGCCGCCCGATATCGCGCCGAGGTCTCGCGCGCCTCGCGCTCCAGAGCGGCGAGCCGCTCGGCTCCGGCGTCGATCAATCCCAGATCGCTTTCGCAGCGCTGGGCGAGGCCTGCGAGTTCGTCGACCGGCGCATTGTATTTCCGGCCGGCGGCGCGCAGCGCAAACAAGCGCTCCTCGATCTTTTCCAGTTCCTGCGGGTCATAGTCGGCGAGTTGCAACGCGTGCTCGAGCTGCAAGCGCGCCTCGTCCAATGCGGTGAGCGCCGCATCAATGGCTTTAGTCACCGGTTCGACCAGCGTCGGCGCCTGTGCGGCCCGCCGCTCGAGACGCCGCAACGCGCTCGCAAGCGGCGATACCGGCGAGTTCGGGCCGGCCAGGCTGTCGTAAGTCGAGCGCAGATCGTCGGCGACCTTCTCCGCCTGCATCATTGCGGAGCGGCGTTCCGCAAGCGCGGATTCCTCGCCAGGCTGGGGCGCCAGGCGGCCGAGCTGTTCGACGGCATGGCGCAGCCACTCGGCCTCGCGGCTGGCGCGCTCAACGTCGGCGCGATGGCTTTGCACCGCCGCTTCGCGCTCGCGCCATTGCGCCCATAGCTCTGCGACTGCGGCGGCCTCCCCCTCGATGCCGCCATAGGCATCGAGCAGGCCGCGATGTGTGGCCGCCTCAACGAAGGCGCGTTCATCGTGCTGACCGTGGATTTCGACCAGCGCGGCGCCAAGCGCGCGCAAGACCTGCACGCTGACCGGTTGATCGTTGACAAAAGCGCGGGTGCGGCCGTCGGCAAATTGCACCCGGCGCAGAATGAGATCGTCCTCGGCGCTGAGGCCGTTGTCGGCAAGAAGCGTGCGCGCCGGATGGTCCTGGCCGATTTCAAAAGCGGCAATCACCTGACCTTGCTCGGCGCCGTCGCGCACCAAGGCCACGTCGCCGCGCGCGCCGAGCGCAAGCGCAAAAGCGTCAAGCAATATGGATTTGCCGGCGCCAGTTTCGCCGGTCAGCACGGCAAGCCCGGAGCCGAAATCGATGTCCAGCCGATCGATAAGGACGATGTCGCGGATGGAGAGCCGGGCGAGCATTCGGAGGTCGGATGTCAGAGATCAGCTATCAGAGGTCAGATGATATGAGCGATTCTCTATTCTGTCCTCTGACATCCGACATCCGGGCGTCATCCGTTCTGTGAAGTCGCCAGCCCCATTTTCTGGAAAGCGCGGCTGATCCATGAGCCCTTGTTCTCGGTGGTGGGTTCACCGCCCGCGGTCTTCACCAGCCGATAAGCATCCTTGTACCAGGCGCTATCAGGGAAATTGTGCCCGAGCACCGCGGCTGCGGTCTGCGCCTCGTCGATGATGCCCAGGGCGACATAGCATTCGCTCAACCGCATCAACGCCTCTTCGACGTGCCGCGTGGTCTGAAACTGCGTCACCACCACCTTGAAGCGGTTGATGGCGCCGATGAAGTCGCGCTTGTTGAGGTAGAAGCGTCCGACATCCATTTCCTTGCCGGCCATCTGATCGCGCGCCATGCCGATTTTCTTCTGCGCACTGACCGCATATTCGCTGCTCGGATATTTGCGCACGACTTGCTGCAACGCGTCGATGGCCTTCTCGGCGCGCGCCTGATCGCGCGATACATCGAGGATCTGATCGTAATACGAGGAGCCGATCAGGTACTGTGCGTAAGCGGCGTCGGGACTGCCGGGATGCAGCGCCACGTAGCGTTTGGCCGAATTGACGCAGTCATCGTACATTTCCGCCTGGTAATAGGCGAAAGCCGACATCAACAGCGCCTTGCGCGCCCATTCCGAGTATGGATTTTCCCGATCCACCTCGTCGAATTTCTTGGCCGCTTCCTTGTAATCTTGCTTGGTGTTCAGGAGAAAGAGGCCCTGATTGTAGAGCGAGTCGGCGGGGCTTTCGGGAACGTAATCGTCGTCTTTATTGAACAGGCTGCTGCAACCCACCAGCGGCAAAGCCAGCGGAACGCAAATCAACACCGCCGCGAACCAAGAGGTCCGCGCACGCGTTCCGTTCCCGGATCTCGCCGATCCTCGTAACCGCGCCGTCATCAGCGTAATTTGAGCCCCGTCTGACAGCCGGGCCCCGCCTGATCGACGCCCGCAGCCCCTAAGAGAATACAGCAATTATGGCCGACAATCGGCCCGGATTAAGGCGCGAAATCTAAGCCCTTTAGGAGACGTCCGGCCCGTAAGCAGGGAGCGCGAAACCGATGCCAAGATCGGCATGGCCGCGCGGACGCCGTGTCTCGGGCATTTCCACATAGGTCCAGGCGCTGCGATCGGCCATCAAAGCGGTCAGCACCGCATGATTGAGCTTATGGCCACCGCGGACGGTGCGATAAACGCCAATCAGTGGCGCCCCGGACAGGGCCAAATCACCAATCGCATCGACGACCTTGTGGCGGACGAATTCGTCGGCGTAGCGCACGCCTTCGGGATTAAGAACCCGATCCTCGGCGACGACCACCGTGTTCTCGAACGAGGCGCCGAGCGCGTAACCGGCACTCCATAGCTTGGCGACATCGCGCATGAAGCCGAAGGTGCGCGCCCGCGCCAAGTCGCGACGGAATAAATCCGGCTCTACGTCGATGGCAAGCGTCTGACGGCCGATCAGCGGATGGTCAAATTGGATTTCCGTTTCGATTCTCAGACCGCGCAAATAGGGCCGCAATTCGCCGTAGCTATCGCCTTTGGCCACGCGCACCGGCTTGAGCACCTGGATGTAGCGCCGCGAAGGCGCAAGCGCGGCAATGCCGGCCTGATCGATTGCAGCAACGAATGGCGCGGCGCTGCCATCCATGATCGGAATTTCCGGACCGTCGACCTCGATCACTGCATTGTCGACGCCCAGAGCATGCAAAGCCGCCAAAACGTGTTCGGTTGTCGATATAGCGGGTCCGTTTTTGTCGCCGAGGACGGTTGCGAATTCGGTTGCGGTGACGGAGCGGAAATGGGCCCGCAGTTCACGATCGGGCTGGCCGTCGATCCCACAGCGCATGAACACGATGCCGGTATCAACCTCGGCCGGATGCAGCGTGATGCTGGCGGGTAAACCGGAATGGACCCCGACGCCGGCAACGGTCACATGATCCCGTAGCGTCGTCTGCCTGCCGGCCGGCACGCCCCACGGCACGCCCCACGTCATGCTTTTGCCCCACACCTCACGGCCACTCCGCGAGTCAAAACACATCGCGAATAGGCCACCCCAACAGGAGGGGAACGCTTTCAGATTTCGAATTTGGGAAGGGCCGCAATGGCCGACCGACTCGAATCCCCCAAAACATCCCCTCGATGCGCAAACCCTAATGCTGCATCGCCTCGAGGCCAATTCACGCTTTCTTACCGACTGTTACCTTTTTCCGGCCGCACTCCGGTCCGGACCTTGCCCAAAATTGGGCCCGGCGAAACTTTCGGGCACCCCGAAATGTGAGCCGGCGCCGCCGGCCGGATTGGGTGCTAGCGCCGCTTTCGATGGAAAATCACAGAAAAACAAGGAGTTGGATCGGTGCTCGGCGGAGAATGCCGCAGCGTAGGCCCCACGCTCATCGCAAGCGTGGGGCTGCCATTTCGTCAGTTTGCTTGCCGGCGCAGGAAGGCCGGGATATCGAGTTGATCCGCTTCAGCGGAGTTATGCACAGCGCTGGTCCGGCCATGGTGGTCCAGCCCCTGCGGCATGGTCCGCTTGGCGTATTCGGAAACCGGCTCGGGACGAGGCTCACTCGGGCGCGGCATCGGCCGGCCCGGCAGGCGGTCAGCCCCTGGCATAGGGGCAACGGCGGCAGCGCGCGGTGCCGGTGGCGGCGATTTTGCGCCTTCCTCGCGGCGGCCGAGCCCGACCGACGCCAAGCGTTGCAGCAGGGACCGATGCCTTTTTTCGGGGTGATGATCGTCGGCAAGCTCCCCGCGCCTGGCGCGAATTTCATTCTGGGCCGGCAGCGGCAGCTCATCGATTCGCGGCATGCGTGGTGCGCGCATAGGCATTCGCTCGGGCTGCGGTGGAATGAACGCCGTCTCCTCCTCGGCTTCGGGCTCGCTCGCCGCCGGATCGATAAACAGCGATGGCTTGGGCGCGAGTGGGCGGATCGTGACGTCCTCGACGGCTGCCGCGATCGCCGCCTTGGCCGCGGATTCGATCGAGGCATTGATGCTACCGGCCGCGGCATTGGCCGGACTGGCCGCCTGAGAAGGCCTTGCCGGCTCGAAGCGCTCGACGCGCTCGGCATCTCTCTGCTTTTCCGCGCGCAGCCGTGGTCCGATATCCGCGAGCCGGGACTCGCTTAGGCCGGAAAGGCCCGGACGTTGCGCCAAGGCCTGGTCAATGCCCGTTGCCACGACCGAGACCCGGATCATGCCATCGAGGCTCTCGTCGAAAGTGGCGCCGACAATGATGTTGGCGTCTTGATCGACCTCTTCACGAATCCTCGTGGCGGCTTCGTCGACTTCATAGAGCGTCAGATCGCGGCCGCCGGTGATGGAGATCAGAAGGCCCCTGGCGCCCTTCATCGACGCATCGTCGATCAGCGGATTCGAGATTGCCGCTTCCGCAGCGGTGAGCGCTCGCTTGTCGCCTTCGGCCTCGCCGGTTCCCATCATGGCCTTGCCCATCTCGCGCATGACGGCGCGAACGTCGGCAAAGTCGAGATTGATGAGGCCTTCTTTGACCATCAGGTCGGTAATGCAGGCCACGCCGGAATAAAGGACCTGATCCGCCAGCGCGAAAGCGTCGGCGAAAGTCGTTTTCTCATTGGCGACGCGGAACAGATTCTGATTGGGAATGATCAGCAGCGTGTCGACGCATTTTTGCAGTTCGGTGATGCCGCCATCAGCGGTCCGCATCCGCCGCTGGCCTTCGAAGTGGAATGGCTTGGTCACTACCCCGACCGTGAGAATCCCGAGCTCGCGCGCGGTTTTGGCAATGACCGGAGCAGCGCCGGTGCCGGTGCCGCCACCCATTCCCGCGGTGACGAACGCCATGTGCGCTCCCGACAAGTGATCGCGGATCTCGTCGATGACCTCTTCGGCCGCGGCGCGCCCCACGTCGGGCTGTGAACCGGCGCCCAGGCCTTCGGTCACTTGGACGCCCATCTGGATGATCCGTTCGGCCTTCGACATCGTGAGCGCCTGCGCGTCGGTATTGGCGACGACAAAATCGACGCCCTGCAGGCCAGCGGTGATCATATTGTTCACCGCGTTGCCGCCCGCGCCGCCAACTCCGAATACGGTGATGCGGGGTTTAAGCTCACGAATATCCGGGATGTTCAGATTGATGGTCATGATTGCCTCTTTTTTCTCGCGCGGACGTGCTCCACGCCCGGGCCCGTCCGGTCCGCCACCGGTCGCTGAGATTTTCGAGCTTCGCTTCTGAGGGCCATCAGAAACTCTCGCGAAGCCATCGTCCGACGCGGGCGAAATACCCGCCCGTGCCGGTCATGAGTTGCCGCTTACGCCGCGCCTCGAAATGTTCGAGATGCGCCGCTTGCGGATAGACAAGCAGGCCCGCTGCAACCGCAAAGGCGGGCCCCTTAGCCGCATCCGGCGCGCCGGCAATGCCGAGCGGACGTCCGAGCCGCACCGGACGTCCGATCAGCCGGGCCGCCAATTCCGGCAGCCCGTTGAGCTGGCTGGCGCCGCCGGTCAGGACCACATGCCCCCGCCGATCGGTCGCGATCGGGCATGCGGCCAAGCGGTCGCGCACCATTTCGAGGATTTCCTCGACGCGTGGCTTGATGATGCTCACCAGAGTTGCGCGCGATACGAATTGCGCCGGTTCGCGCTCATGCTCTTCCAGCGGCGGGACCGTGATCATGTCACGTTCGTCCGATGCTCCGCTAAGCACAGTGCCATAAAGCGTTTTGATTCGCTCGGCGTCGGCAATCCGGGCGTTCAGTCCGCGCGCCAGATCCATGGTGACGTGATGGCCGCCGAGCGCGAAACCGTCGATGTGAACGAGCCGTCCGGCCTGGAATGCGGCAATCGTGGTGGTGCCGGCGCCCATATCGACCACGGCCGCGCCCAAATCAGCCTCGTCATCGGCGAGAACCGCGAGCCCTGCGACATAGGGCGAGGCCGCCATGGCCTCGACGTCGAGATGACAACGTTCGACGGCGAGCATCAGATTGCGGGCAGCGGCGACATCGGTGGTCGCCACATGCATGTCGACCCCGAACCGGCTGCCGAGCATTCCACGCGGATCGCGGATGCTGTTTACGCCATCGATTGAATAGCCGACCGGAAGCGAATGCAGGACCGCACGGCCGTCGCGCAGCGAATGCCGACTTCCGGCCGCCAAGACCCGTGCAATATCGTTCTCCGATACCGCAGAGCCCAGGATATCAATCTCTGCCGCGAACAGTTCGCTTGTCGGCCGCCCCGACGATATCGACAGCACCACGGATTCGATTTCGACCGAAGCCATTCGTTCGGCGGCATCCACGGCGCGCCGGATCGCGTCTTCCGCCTGCACCAAGTTGACGACGGTTCCAGCCTTGGTCCCGCGCGCAAGTGTGTGGCCGAAACCGATCACCTCGACGGAATGGCTACGCCGGGTCAGAACCTGCTGCGGGCCATGGGGACGAAGCCGGCCGATCAAACAAACGACTTTGCTCGATCCGACGTCGAGCGCGGCGACCACGACGCTTCGGCGCGCCGAGATCGGCTTCATCTTCGGCGCCACGCCGTGACCGAGTGTATTCATGCGTCGCCGCCTTTTTTCTTTTTTGCATTAGCTTTGAGCGCATCATCGCGCGCCTGCGTCGCCGCATCCGACAAGCGCACCGTCACTCGGTCGGGCAGGCGCAGATCGATAGTGGCGATGTCGCGCGACAGCAGCTTTTTGTCATGGTCCAGTTTGACCAGGCGATCGAGCGCGGCTTGCAGATCGCTTTCCGGCAGGCGGACATCCATGCCGTTGGTCAGCCGCAAGTTCCAGCGCCGCTCGGCCACCAGCACCGAAGCGGTGAGCGCGGAGCGAATTTCCGGAAAGTGATCCAGGAGGCCGATAAAGTCCTTGGCGCGGCGCTCGGCCCCGCCGCCGACCACGAGCGGCAACCCGCGATAGCGGTCCTCGACAAAAGGCTGGAGTACCGTGCCGTCGTCGGCGATGACGTTGACTTGGCCATTGCGCTGCCACAGCGCGAAAGCCCGGCGTTCGGTAATCGTGATCAGCAGACGATCCGGATAGAGTTTGAGGACGGCGGCATCGGCGATCCACGGGTTTGCCAATAGCTGGGCGCGCGCAGTTTCGACATCGAAGAACAACAGCGACGACCGGCCGGTCACGCCCGCCAGCGCGAGGGCCTGCTCGCGGCTAACCTGGCTGCCGCCGCTCACCGAGACCGCGGCAATGCGAAAACCGAGTGCATTCGCGGCGTTGTCGCGTGCGCCTTTTAGCCAATCGGTGACGGCGGCCACATGCCCGCCGGCGATGGCGCCATAAAATAGCGTTGCACCGAGTAGCAGCAGCGATCCGGCGACGCCGGCGCCTTGGGGAATTTGGGCTAGTCGGGCGGCCGAACGCCGGGCACGGCGGCCGCCAGTGAAAAGGCTGAAGCTGGCGGTTGCGATGTCCTGATCGGCTTGCGCGCGCGCGCAATCCGGCTCGTCAACCGGCGCGCCGAACCATCTTGTCGCTGATTGCCTCGACCGCTTCAGCGGTTGGTCGAGGCGTCCTCCACCATCCATTGCACCAGCTCATCGAACGTGATGCCCGCATAGGCAGCCAGTTCAGGCACGAGCGAGGTTTCGGTCATGCCGGGTTGGGTATTGACCTCAAGGCAGACCAGCTTTCCCGTCCCCCGATCGTCGTAGCGAAAGTCCGCGCGGCTGACCCCACGGCAGCCGAGCGCGTCATGCGCAGCCAGAGCCAGTCTTCGGACCTCCTGGTAAACATTTGGTAAAATTGGCGCCGGTAAGAGGTGCTTTGACCCGCCGGCGGCATATTTGGCCTCGTAGTCGTAAAAGCGCGTCGTCGGAACGATTTCGATGACGTCAAGCGCCCGATCGCCGAGCACCGCACAGGTCAACTCCTTGCCGGGGATGTAGCGCTCGACCATGACCGTGTCGCCGAACGGCCAGTCGTCGCGGTACAGCTCCTGCGGTGGGTGCGGGTGCTGTTCGGTGACGATGAAGACGCCGACGCTCGAGCCTTCGGCGATCGGCTTCACCACATAAGGCGGGGGCATGACGTGCTCTTTGGCCGCCTCGAAGCGCGAGACGACACGGTCCTCCGCGACCGGAACGCCGGCCGCCTTAAACAGCGTTTTGGCGAAGTTTTTCTGCATGGCTACGGCGGACGCCAACACGCCGGAATGGCTGTAGGGAATGCCAAGAATTTCCAGGAGGCCCTGCAGCGTGCCGTCCTCGCCGGGGCGGCCATGGAGCACGTTGAGCGCCACGTCGGGCTTGGTCGCGGCCAGTGCGGCGGCGATCTCGGGCGTGACGTCGAGCGAGCTGACGCGGTAGCCGCGCCGGACCAGCGCCTCGGCGCAGGCCTTGCCGGAGCGCAGCGAAACCTCGCGCTCGGCCGACCAACCCCCCATCAAAACGGCGACGTGCTTGGCCACAGCTCCGCCTCGCTGGCTCCGCCGAGCCGCTGATTCGCACCGACACCACTAGAATCGACAATAGGCGAAAGGTCGAGAGTTTCCGCGCATAATTGAGGCCGACGAGTGTCGGCTTGGGGTTTTGCAAACGCGCTAGGCCGGGATTTCCTCCGGCGGCTTGATATGACGGAACGAGAACAGCAATGCCGCGTCGTAAAGAATTTTAAGCGCGCCGCAGATCACCAAGGGGGCGCCGAGAAACGGGCCGCCGAGCAAAACGCCGGCAAGCGCCGGGCTCAGTGACGATGCAAGGCTGCGCGGTACCGCTGTGACACTCGCCGCGGCCGGCCGCTCCGGAGGGGTCACGACCGCCATGACGTAAGAACTCCGCGTCGGCACATCCATTTGCGATAGCGCCGATCGCAAGAGCAGAAAAGCGAGCGCGGCGGTCAGGTTCGGCGACAGCGCGGCAACAATGAGAAAAATACTCGAGGGAACATGCGTGAACACCATAGTGTTCACCAAACCAATGCGCCGCGCGATCATGGCCGCCAGCGGATAAGAGAAGGCGCTGAGCACGCCCGACCAGAAAAAGAACAGGCTGGCGGCTGCGAGCGACATATCGAAGCGTTTGAACAGCCAGACCGCGAGCAGCGACTGGACGACAAATCCGCCGGCAAATGCGTCGACGCTGAACAGAGCGGCGAGCCTATAGACGACACCGCGAGAGACATTTAACGGCACTGCTGCGGATCTGTGCTCGACATTGCGGCGCGGCAAACAATAGTAGATTGCCGCACTGACAACGCCCAGAACCGCGTAGGCATAGAACATCGTCCGCAACGCGGAGAGTTCGCTCACGCCGATGCGCGTCAGTAGCTGTGGAGCGGCCGCCGCCAAGGCACCGGCGGCCATCGACAAGGCTCCGATCAGGCTATAGCGCGCGAATACCCGCGTGCGGTCATGATCGGCTGTGCCTTGCGCCAGCGCGGCGTGCTCGATCGGTATGAGCACGCCGATGTCGCCGGTCGATGGATTCACGGTGCCGAAAAAGGCCACTGCGATGAGAAGCCCGATCTCCTCGAAGGCCGGGAAGGCGACACCGGTTGCGACCATCAAGACCGCGCCGGCGATTAACAAACGACGGAGATCGTGGCGCGGCGCAACGAATCCGATGGCAAGCGTCAGGACCGCGGTGCCGAACAGGGCCGCCGCGGCAACCAGTCCGATCTGCGCGGGATCGAATCCGATCTTTGCCAAATAGACCGGAAGCACGATGGTGGCAAAGCCATCGCCAAAGCCGCGCAATGCGCGTGCGCTATAGACGAGTAAGAAGCTGGAACGTGGATTCAGCGTATTGCCTTGGTGTTGTTGATCGCTCTGCAAGGCGGCTTGCCGCCGCTAGTCCGATTGGTTTCGTAGTTTGGTTTCAGCTTTTGGCATTCGCCATTTTGTCGAGCGCGGCACGCAAACCCTTGGCGAGTTTGATTGCATCGTCATTCGCCCAAAAATGCATGAAGTAAAGGCGCGGCTGCTCGTCGAGCATGTGGCTGTGCAAGGCCGTCACCTCAATGCCATTGGCGCGCAGCGCCTTGATGACCGGATTGACCTCGTCCGCGGTCATTACAAAGTCGCCAGTGATGGCGGCTTTGCCGTTGCCGGTCGGTTGAAAACCGATTCCGGTCGCCAGGCCCAATGGCCAGGCCGGCGCGAGCGTCATTCCGTTCTCGGTGACGGCATCGCGGCGCGGCACGCCAAATTGATACACGCCGCCATTGGCCTGACCTTTGACGCCGATGATCTGGTCGAGTTGCGCAGTATCGAGGTCGATCGCCGGCGGAGCGGCTGGCGGCGACGGCGGCGTGAGCGGCGTCTTGCTTTCGGCCAAAGCCGCGCGAATGGCGGTCGCCATTTTCACCGGATCGCCGTGGCCGCCGACATGCATGTAAAACGTTGCCGGATTGGCGCGCAAAAGATGATTGTGGACCGCGGTGATATCGAGGCCACCTTCGACGAATTTGGTCATAACCGGCTTGATTTCGGTTTCGAGGAGGACGAGATCGCCCATCACCATCGCTTGACCGCTCATTGCGCCACCGCTCATTCCCTTGAACGCAACCCAGCCGCCGAGCGCCAATACCGCTTTGATGCCGACATCATCGAGCCTCACGTTGAGATCGGTACGGGGAAAACCGTAGCGATGAACATCGCCGGACACCACCGCGGGCTTTCTGCCGATTGCTTCATCGACTTTCTGCCAGTCAATTTCCTGACTTTGCGCGACACTTGCCGAAATTAAACTGGCTGCACCAAAAACAACGGCAGAATAGAAACGCATCAGCTTTCTCCATATCGGACTTTTGGCCCTTTCAGCGCCCCTTACCACTTTCAATTCGAATAGGACCGTTCCATCCAATCCCTTATTCCCTGCAAGCTTTCATGCACGTGTATTCCGTCTCATGCGGTCACTGGATAGCTCCGGTGAGATGAAGAACGATCCCGACGGCACAGCACGCCGCGAGTGTCGCGGTTCGGCGGCACGCGCCAATAGTCAATCGATCGACGCCGGCCAAAGCAGATCTCCGCGCCGCGCCAAGACACTCATAAAACTTGTCGGATGAAATCGAAGGTTATTTTCCCGTCCATGCGCAAGCTCCTCGCCAAAGCGAGTGATGCGCAGAGCTTGGACGGATCCGTCTGACGGGGAGTCTGCTTATCCCCAAGCGCGGAATCTAGATCGCGCGGATGGCGAGCGCAAGCAGGGTTTCGGTTCGGCGCGGTAGGGTTCCCGGCGTGCCGTCACGCGGCGACACCGATCCGCGCGATTTCCCATTCGAGCTTGACGCCTGAATGCTCCTCAACCTTGCGCCGCACCAACTCGCCAAGGCCTTCGATCTCGGCGGCGGTTGCATTGCCACGATTGATCAGGAAATTACAATGCATCTCTGACACCTGCGCGCCGCCATTGGTCAATCCGCGACAGCCGGCGGCGTCGATCAATTGCCAGGCCTTGCGGCCGGGCGGGTTTTTGAAAGTCGAACCGCCGGTGCGACTCTTTACCGGTTGCGTCGACTCTCGCGCTTCGGTGATTTTTTCCATTTCGGCGGCGATGAGTTTTGGATCGCCGCGTTCGCCCGCGAACAGGGCTTCGGTAAAGATATAATCGTCGGGCGCACCGCAATGACGATAGGTGTAATGCATGTCCACATTGCTCAGGGTGTGCACGCGTCCGCGCCTATCGACCGCGCGTGCCTCGACCAGCGCGTCTTTGGTTTCGCGCCCATAGGCGCCGCCGTTCATGCGCAGCGCGCCGCCGATCGCGCCGGGAATGCCGCGCATGAACGACAAACCGCCAATGCCGGCTTCCTGTGCTGCGCGCGCGATCTTGACATCCGGCACGGCGGCGCCGGCGCGAATCCGCGTGCCTTCGACGGCAATGCCGTTAAAACCGCGTCCCAGTCTCACGACCGCGCCGCGGACACCGCCGTCGCGCACAATCAAATTCGAGCCAAGACCGATCACGGTCACGGCAAACTCGTCCGGCAAATGGGCGAGGAAATAACCAAGGTCGGCCTCGTCCTCGGGCATGAACAGAAGCTGCGCCGGTCCGCCGACCCGAAACCATGTCAGTTCGGCAAGCGGCTGATTGGCCAAGGCACGGCCGCGCAGTTCCG
>Ga0187819_10000372_pt1 | contig 22012 bp, 18 predicted proteins | sample NC_wetland_sal_i_15_FD_132411 | JGI IMG/M metagenome (GOLD analysis project Ga0187819, IMG submission 132411) | Wetland sediment microbial communities from Neuse River Estuary, North Carolina, USA - SO4_4 | ecosystem: Environmental > Aquatic > Freshwater > Wetlands > Sediment | place: USA...
CGTGATCACCGTGCTCGCCGCGACGTACGCATACCGCCCGATCCGGCAGAACTGGTGCACCGGGCAGAACGCTCCCACGGTGGCGTGGTCTTCCACGGTCACGTGCCCCGCCAGCGTCGCCCCGTTCACGAACAGTGTGTGCGAGCCGATCACGCAATCGTGGGCGATGTGCGCGTAGGCCAGGATCAGATTGTCGCTCCCGATCCGCGTCACGCCGTGCCCGCCCGACGTCCCGCGGTTCACCGTCACATACTCCCGGAACACGTTGCGGTCCCCGGCCTCGAGCCGCGTCGGCTCGCCGCGATATTTCCGGTCCTGCGGATCTGATCCCACGCAGCAAAACGGATAAAACTGATTCTCCCGCCCGAACTGCGACGGCCCCTCCACCGCCGCGTGCCCGTGGACCACGCAGCCGTCCCCCATCTCCACGTCGTCCCCAACGACGGCATACGGCCCGATGCACACGCCCTGCCCCAGCCGCGCCCGGGACGACACCACGGCCCGCGGATCCACTCCGCTCATTCCCGGTCCACCATCTTGCACATCAGGATCGCTTCCGCGGCCAGTTCGTCGCCCACGAATGCCTTTCCGTCCAGCTTGCAGAAATCCCCGCGCCAGTTCGCCACTGTGATTTCCATCCGCAGCTGGTCTCCCGGCACCACCGGCCGCCGGAACCGCGCCCCGTCCACGGCCACAAAATAGAGGAGTTTCTTCTCGCGGTCCGGGATTTCCATCAGCAGCAGCAGGCCGCCGGTCTGCGCCATGGCCTCGAGGATCAGCACGCCCGGCATCACCGGCTTCCCCGGAAAGTGCCCGGCGAAGTACCACTCGTTGTACGACACCGCCTTGATTCCCGTGATCCGCTTTAGCCGCTCCATCTCCACAATCGAATCCACCATCAGAAACGGATGGCGGTGCGGCAGGTATTTCTGGATACCCATGGTGTCCAGGATCATCGCATCCCCTCAGCCCGCGCCTCTCGGACTAGCCTGCGGCGCGCCGGTGCACTTTCCACGTGCAGAGCAATCACGCGATTATAACCGGAATCTATCTGGGGGCGCTGCGGACCCCAGCCGTCTCCGGCCTTTGCGCTTGCCGTGTTCCGTCTCCGAGAGGCGCCCTCCGTCCAGTCCCGTCCCGGCCCTTATCACCCGATCCGCGTGAGCCTGCCGGGGCCTGCCCGTTCCAGGTCCTCCCCACTCCTTGACAGCCGTCCCTGTCCTGTTAGCATGGCATCGTGACTTGGGCTCGCGGCTGTGCCTGCTCAGCAGTGAGCCCATGATTGCGGGAGCGACCCGGGCGTGCCTTATCGCCAACTTCTTGCCGCTTTTTTGAGCGCTCTGCTTCTCGCCACACCAGCTTTCTCCGCCCCACAGATTGCCGCGGTCGCGGGACCTAGCAAGACTGCCACGGTGCGAGGCGCTGGCGTGGCTCAGGGCACCAACATCTTCAACGGCGACATCGTGGATGTCGGGCAGGACGGAGAATCCGTCCTCATGCTCGGTCACAACTCCACGGTGCGCGTTCCCGGCAACAGTGCCGTGCGGGTTTTCAAGTGCGGCGACGATTCGACTGTGCAGCTCCTTCGCGGCCAGTTGATTTTTCGGGCTCCCGCCGACCAGCAAATCAAGGTCCAGGTCGGCGACGCGATGGTTCGTCCCTTCAGCGGGCCGGAGGTAATCGGCGTGGTCTCCCTCCCCACGCCCGCCACCGCGAACATTGCGGCGCAACAGGGTTCGCTTACCGTCACGACTGCCCACGACAATAGGAGCTTACTGGTGCATCAGGGCGAGGCAACCGAAGCCAGGCTCTCTCCCGCGCAGACCGCGGCTCCCAACCCTCCGATCTGCGGGGTCGCCGCCGCTCTTCCCTCCCAACCTGCCACCACGGCATGGGTGATGCTGGGTCTCGGAGGGGCAGGGCTCGGCGCGGGCCTGGCATTGAGCAGCCACCAACCCAAGCTCTCCTGTACACAGAAGGGCGCTCTGGTCAGCCCTTACGAGTTCCCCTGCCCCTGAGTTGGTGCCCCGTTAAGGCCGGAACCGCCGCCGGAGTCGAGGAGTCTTATCCGATTGGGGTGCAGCGCGCTCGTTGACGGGCTAAGCCGGCGCGGACCTTTTCGCCCGCCCCGCTTTCACCTCTCGGTGGCTCGTTCGTGAATCTTCATGGCTTCGAGAACCGTTTCGACCACCGCCTCGTTCCCCATCGCCGAATTGATCCACAGGTTGTAGAGGTACCGCGCGGGCCAGTCCGCGCCGAAATATTGCTGGATGAACGCGGCGCGCTCCTTGTCGACTGTTTCCACCAGTTCCGCCGCCTCCGCTTCGCTCTTCCCCAGCGTCATCACGCGCCGGATTTTCACGTCGCGCGGCGCGTACACGAACACGTGGAAGGCGTCGCTGCGTTCCCGGAGAATGTACGCCGCGCCCCGCCCCACGATCACGCACTCGCCCTCCGCCCCCACACGCTGGATCACCTGGCCGAGCAGCGCCACCATGCGCTCCGCGTCGAAAACGTGCTCGTCCTCCACAGGCATGCTGCTTTCGTAGCTCCCCCGCGCGTAGACTTTCGCCAGGCGGTAGAGCAGCGGGTCGCGCCGCTCGTCGTGGCGTTCCGCCGCCGCCGGACTCACCCTCGCCAGCTTGGCCACTTCCTCCGTCAGCGCCTGGTCCCACAGTTTCCACCCCAGCCGCCGCGCAAGTTCCGCCGCGATCACGGCCCCGCCGCTGCCGTACTCCCGCTCCACGCTCAGAATTCGCAGGGTCATGTTCGTCGCTGCCGCACGGCCTCACTGCACCAGGCTCTCTCTGCTCGCCCGTCCTTTCTACACGAGCGCAGGTCCTCACGAGGTTCCGTCGGGATTTTGCAACCAGCTCCGGTTCGGGCGGGTCAGGAAACGCGTTGTTGCTGCGCGGAAGGCGCGGATCCCGCCGCCCGCCTTTCAAGATGGGCAATGCTCCCGAGGATGGTCTCGACTGCGGCTTCTTCTCCCATCGTGGAGTTGATCATCAGGTGGAACTTCTGCCGCTCCGGCCACTCCACGCCGAAATATTCCTTGATGAACGCGGCACGGTCGTTGTCCACGGTTTGCGCCAATTCCACGGCTTCGCTTTCGCTCTTGCCGCCCGCCTGGAGCCGCCGGACCTTTTCCTCTAACGGCGCGTAAACGAACACGTGGAACACGTCGCTGCGCCCCTGCAGATAGTAGGCGGAGCCGCGCCCCACGATCACGCACTGGCCGCATTCGGCGGCGGAATTCACCACCTTTTCCGCCACCTCCCGGATGCAATCCGTATCGGCAATGTTCAGCCGCGGCGCGTTCAGGCTGCCTTCAAAGCTGCCGCGCATGAACGACCGCATCAACCGGTAGAACAGGGGATCTCGTTTCTCTTCGTGTTCCTCCACCACCCGGCAATCGCAGTTCATCCGGCGCGCGATTTCGTTCGTCAGCAACTGGTCCCACAGCTTCCAGCCCAGCCGCTCGGCTACCTTCCGGGCGATGTCTGCCCCGCCGCTGCCGTACTCGCGTTCGATGGTGACGATGCGGATCATGCGCGCCGCGCCCCCGGGCTCCCCGCGCCTACTCTAGCACCACTCTTCCCCCGCCCAGCTGATTCTTCTGCAACACGAAAGCCAGGAAAAACATGATCGCCGAACCCACCGCAAGAATCATAAAAGTATCAATGTAGGCCAGGCTCGCCGCCTGCGCCTGCAGCTCTTGGTAAATCCGGGCGTAGGCCTGCATGTGCGCCTCGTGCGCCCCCACGCCGGAATTCGCCAGGTGCTGGGCAAGGCCGCTCGCCGAATTCTGGAAATTGGGATTGTCCGCCCGCGTGTAGTCCACCAGGATCTGCTGATGGTATTGCGACCGGCGCGCAATCATCGTCGTGACAATCGACGTTCCCACGCTGCTTCCGATGTTGCGCATGAAATTCACGAGTCCGGCGACCGCGTTGTTCTTCTCCGGCGCCACTCCGATGTAGGCGACAAGCGTGATCGGCACGAACAGGAACCCCAATCCGATCACCTGGGTGATGCGCAGCCACACGCCGGCGCTGAAGCTGATCAGCAGGTCAATCTCCTTTGTGGAGTAGAACATCGCCAGTGCCAAGCTGAGCCAGCCGAACGCGATCAGGTATTTTGCGTGGATCTTCGTTGAAAGTTGGCCCATCAGCGGCATCTCGAACAGCAACACAAAGCCGCCGGCCGATAGTGCAAGCCCGGCCAGTTCCGAGGTGTACCCCAAAAGCGTCTGCAGGAACAGCGGCAGCATCACCAGGCTGCTGAACAGCATGATTCCCAGCATGAACATCATCAGGTTCGCGTTGGCGAAGTTGAAGCTCTTGAACAACTTTACGTCGATGATCGGCGTCTTCTGGAACCATTCCCAGATTACCAGCCCGATCAGGCACACCGTCGCCACCACGATCAGGGTCGTGATGAACTGCGACCCGAACCAATCATCTTCCTGGCCTTTGTCCAGCAGCACCTGCAACGACCCCACACCCAGGGCCAGCAGCGAGATGCCGATGTAATCCATTTTCACGCCGGCGCTCCTGAGTCGCGCCAGATACGGCGGATCCTCCACGAAGCGCGACACCAGAAAAAACGTCAGCAGCCCCACCGGCAGGTTGATGAAGAAAATCCACCGCCACGAATAGTTGAACGTGATCCATCCGCCCAGCGTTGGTCCGATCGTCGGCGCGGTCACCGCGGTGATGCCGTAGAGCGCGAACGCCAGGCCCCGCTTTTCCGGCGGAAACGTGTCCGCCAGAATGGCCTGCGCCATCGGCTGCAGCCCGCCCCCGCCCGCCCCTTGCACCACGCGGAAGAAAAGTAGAATGCCGAGGCTCGATGCCATCCCGCAGAGCAGCGAGCTCAGCGTGAACAGGAACAGGCAGGACATGAAAAAGCGCTTGCGCCCCAGCCGCGTTGCCAGCCAGCCGCTCATGGGCAGCACGATCGCGTTCGACACCAGATACGACGTCAGCACCCAGGTGCTTTGATCGTTGCTCGCCGCCAGATTCCCGGCGATGTACGGCAGCGCCACATTGGCGATGCTGGTGTCCAGCACCTCCATGAAGGCTGCCATGGCCACAACTGCGGCAATCAGCCAGGGATTGAACTTCGGCCGCCAGATATCCTGGTCGATGGTCAGGGCCGCGGCGCTCATTGGAGGTAGACGTCCGGCACCACGTTCATTCCCGGCCGCAGCCCGCGATCCTTATTCTCTCCCGGCTCAAGAACAATCTTCACCGGAACTCGTTGCACGATTTTCACGTAGTTGCCCGTGGCGTTCTCCGGCGGCAGCAGGCTGAACAGCGGTCCGGTCGCGCCCGCAATGCTGTCCACGTGGCCTTCTAGCGTCCGCCCCGACGAATCCACGTGAATTTCCGCCTTCTGGCCAACGCGCATGTGCTTCAGTTGCGTTTCCTTGAAGTTGGCGGTCACCCACACCTCGTCGAGAGGCACCACCGTCAGCAGTTGCTGCCCGTTTTGGACATTCATCCCCACGACCACCGTCTTGTTCACTTCGCCCGATACCGGCGCGACGATTTTCGTGTATCCCAGGTTCAGCCGCGCCTGCTCCAGTTGCGCACGCTTTTGCTCCACGTCCGCCACCGCCGCGCGTGCCCGCGCCTGGCTCGACGACACTTGCTGCGGCCCGGTCTCCGCATATTGGTGATTGGCATCGGCCTGGATGCGGCGGCTGCGAGCCTGTTGTACGAATTGCTGCGCTGCGGCCTCGTTCGCCCGCGCCGCCGCCACCGCCGCCGTGCTGCTCTTGGCCGCGGCCAGCGCCTGGTCGTACACCTGCTCCGCCACCTCCTTTTTATCCACCAGCAGCTTGTAGCGATGCAGGTCGTCCTGCGCCTTCACGTCGTTGGCCTCGGCCTGTTCCAGTTGGGCGTGCGTGGCAGTGAGCTGCCTCTCCGCGGCGATCACTCCCGCCTTCGTGTTCTCGATGTCGGATGCGGTGTACTTCAATTGGGTCGTGCTGTTCACCGAAGTGATCGGAACCGTGATATTCAGCGATTGTGCCGTGGCCTCGGCGTTCGCCAGGTTCGCTTCTGCCTGCGCCACCGCAACCTCATAGTCCTTCGGGTCGATCTCCACCAGGACAGTCCCTTTTTCCACCCACTGGTTGTCGTCCACGTTCACGCGGATCACGTAGCCCGAAACCCGCGCGCTCACCGGATACAGGTGCACGTCCGCCTGCGCGTCGTCCGTCGATTCGTAGCTGTTCAGGTAGCGCCAAAGGTACACGCTGCCCCCAATCACCGCCGCGGCCACCGCCGCAATCGCGATGTTTCGCCGGCTTTTTGAACCTCTGCGCGACGGCGCCTGCCCCTTGCCCGCCAAAAGTGGCCGTTCGGCCGGCGATTCTTTCTCTGCCTCAGGCACCGGTTGGGATGAGTTCTGTTCCGCCATGGTCATTTCCCTTTGAAATATTCCTTCACGCCTTCTTCCGCCAATCCCAGGGCGCGCGCCAGCGAAATTTTTGCGAGGTTGTAGTTGTACAGGCTCGTGATGAACTGTTCGTGCGCGCTTGCCACCGCCTCTTGCGATTGCACTACTTCCACCGTGTCCGTCACGCCCGCCCGGAAGCGGTCCCGCGACTGCGCCAGCGTCTCTTCCGCCAGGTCAATGTTGCTCCGCGCCACGTTCACCAGGTCCGCCGACGACTGCAGGTTCAGGAGCGCGGTGCGCACGTCCGCGTCGATCTGCGCCCGCAGATTGTCCAGCCGCTCCCGGCTTTGTTCCAGTCTCGCGTCGGCCTGCAACACGTCGCCGTGAACGCTTCCGCCCAGAAAGAGCGGAATCGTCAGCGTTCCGCGAACGTCGAACACCGTCGTCGCCGTCGAGGGATGCGCCCCTGCCGTTCCATAGTCGGCGTTGAACGACAGCGACGGGTAATACCCGGCCACCGCCGCCTTCCGTACGAATTCCGCCGCGCGCACGTCGGCCTGCGCCGCCTGGTAATCGGACCGCGCCGCGTACGCGCGTTTCATCGCCTCGTCCACCGTGATGCCTTCGAACGGCTGGTACGGCGATTTGTCCGTGAACTCGAATTCCTGCCCGGGAGCCAGTCCGATCACCCGCGCCACCGTCAGCTTCTGGATCGCGAAGTTGTTCTTCGCTTGGATCAACTGCTGCTGCCGCGTCTGCAGCTCCACTTTGGCGCGCAGCCCGTCGATGGCCGGCGACGTGCCTGCGGTTACCTGGTCAGTGGCTTGATCGTAAAGCGCCTGCGCCGTTTTCACCTGCGCTTCCGCCGTTTCGATCCGCGCTTCGTCCGCGATGCCCTCCAGATACGTGTAGCCCACTGCCAGCACCACCAGGTCGCGCGCGTCTTTATAAGTATGTTCGGCGGATTTCAAGCTTTGCCCGGCTGCCCGCGTCGCGTTGATCGACTTCCAGTCAAACAGCGTCTGCGACACAGCCACACGCGTGTCAAAGTAGGAAAAAGGGCCGATGGACGGCGAGATATGCAGCAGGTTCGCCAGCCCCGTAAATCCGAGTTCGCCCGCATTCGTCTCAGACGCGGCCACATACGGTGCTACCGTCGCATGCGGCAAGAGCGCGCTCAATTGCTCCCAGCGCTGCCCCCGGGCCGAACGAATGTCCGAGCTCGAAAGCAGCGCTCCCAGGTTTTGCTTCAATCCGCGGTCGATCGCATCTTGCAACGAGAGCGGCAGCACTCCCGGAACCAGCTTTGCCGGCGCGCTGCCCGCAAACGGGCTCATTCCCTGTGTTCCCGGTATGGCTTGTCCCGGAGTGCTCGGACCGGACGTCGTGATGGTTTGTGCCTGGCATTTTGCTGCTCCGAAAAACAGGATACCCGCAACCAGGAACGCGCAACCGGAACCATATCTGAGCCTCAAGGGAACCTCCTTGGCCTCGAGCTTTTGCTAAGCAGCGGTGCAGGGGAAAGTATCCTGGTCCTGCCGGCTGGTCCGGGCAATCTCAACACCCTGGCGCGCCTTAGCTTGAATGCTGGGATTGCCCTCAGTGCTTCTCTACCGCTGAATTGATAGAGCGGCCTTTCTCATTTTCCTCGGGTCCCTTCGATTCCAGGGATTTGGCCGTCGCCCGGCGTGCCGTCGCATGTCGTCCCTCCGCCGGGCATGGCATTCCATTTCGATGCTGCCGTGAGCTTTCGGTTTCCCCGCGCGTGCCTCGCCCCGAATCCGCCCGTTGCTGGCATAATACCCGCCCATGGCCGACCCGCGAAGACTGCTGCGATGGCTCCGCCCTCGCGAACCGGCTCTGACGCGACTTCTGGGCCGCCTCGTGCGCATCGAATCGTCGAGCTACGATAGAGTCGGCGTCAATCGGCTGGTCGCTTTCCTCGCCGCCGAATGGCGAAAGCGCGGCGCTCGCGTCGTGCGCCTGCGGCCCGCCGGCTCCCGGAGCCACGGCGACCTTCTGCGCTGCGAACTCCCTCCCGCGCCCGGCGCGTCCCCGGGCCGGATACTGGTGCTCGGGCACACGGACACGGTCTACGAGCGCGGCACGCTCGCGCGCATGCCCTTTCGCGTGGCCCGCGGCCGCGCCTTCGGCCCCGGCACGCTGGATATGAAAGCTGGGCTGGTGATCGCTCTCGCAGCCGTGGACGCTCTCCGCTCCGCCGGCTTGGCCCCGCGACGCCGCGTCGTCTTCCTGTGGACTTCGGATGAGGAAATCGGCAGCGAGTCGGGGCGCGCGGCCATCGAACGCGAGGCGCGGCGCAGCGCCGCCGTCCTGGTCCTCGAGCCCGGCACCGGCCCCCGCGGAAAACTGAAAACGGCGCGCAAAGGCGTGGGTGGCTTCACGCTCGAGGTCACCGGCCGCGCCGCCCACGCCGGCGTCAATCCCCAGGAGGGCGTGAACGCGGTCCACGAGCTGGCGCTCCAGATCGCTCGCCTTGCCCGCTTTGGAAATCCCCGCCGGGGAATCACCGTCAATGCGGACGTGGTCCAGGGCGGCACGCGCACCAACGTGATTGCCGAGCGCGCTCGCGCGCAAATTGACGTCCGCTGCGCTCGCGTCGCGGATATGCCCCGCATGGAAGCGCGCTTCCGCGCTCTCCGCCCCATCCTCCCGGGCGCCAAGCTCCGCGTCACTGGCGGCATGAACCGTCCCCCCATGGAACGCCGCGTCGCCGCGCGTCTGTTTGCCCGCGCGCAGGCACTCGGCCGCGAAATGGGCCTGCGCCTGGAAGAGTCCTCCACCGGCGGCGGCTCCGACGGAAACCTCACCGCCGCGCTCGGCGTGCCCACGCTCGACGGACTGGGCGCCGCAGGCGCCGGCGCGCACACGCCCGGCGAACACGTCCGTACGCGCTCGCTCCCGGAGCGCGCCGCTCTCCTCGCCGCCCTGCTCCTCCGTCTCTAACCGCTCGCTCTAGTGTGATCGTCGAAGAGGAGGTCTTGGCACGCCGACCACAAATCCAAGTGATTCGAGTGCGGCGCTTCGTAACTTCCCACAACAGAACTTCTGGGGAGTTAGCCGCTTTCACTTGTCCGGTTAGCGCGTTAAGCAGACGTTCGGTGATACAGGACTCAGACACGGCCAGACCTGTGACATCAGCTATGGGGACTGGTCTCCCGCATCAAAGCCACGATTTTGCCGTATGCGATTCATAAGCCCCTCGACGACTTCGTGGGCGCGGCTTGGATTCGCTTTGAACTCGGCTAGCGCAGTTTTGAACCGCGCCAAATCCTGAGCTGAAACCTTGTCACAACTCAGGATGTGTCGACTGATTTCAGCGACCGTCAGCTGCTGCGAACATCCAAAACACCTTGGACGAATAGGCGGGAATTGTGCTGGGTCCAGAAGGCCTGCGCCAGTGCGTTTGCGTGGTGGCCCGAAGCGGCTACCGGAAGCCTGAGGGACCGGTTCTTCTTCCAGCTTATTGAATTCATACATTGGAAAAAGTATATCCCCGTGCTACAGGGTCGTCCAGGCAAGCGCTTCCAGCGCCTGACAGATTAGCCGATCACGTGTTTTCCTCACTCGGTGCATCTTCTCAATCCCGTTGGCCAGCAAGTCGACGGACGATTAGTCGCGCTATCGGACATGTGGCCCCACGGTCCAGAAACGGCGTTCCGGGAAGTTACGGCTGCCGCTCAGGCACGCACCTCGATACCTCCCACAGCCGAGCTTCCAGCCAGCATTTCGAGAGAAGCCCGGCCCGGCGTTGACTCACCCTGCCGACGCGTCTATAGTCGAATCGAGTCGTGGTTCCCGGTTCAGGGCCCGAGCCGCGAGGGCGCCCTCCTGAGAGCGATATGAACGTCCCGAATGCGCTGACGCTGCTGCGGATCTTCTTCGTCCCGCTGCTGGTGGCAGTCCTGCTCGGCCACTCCCCCAACGTCGTCCTCTGGGGCGTTTCCGTTCACTTTGAAGAGTGGGGTGTGCTGATCCTGGCCGTCGCCGCGGCCACCGACTGGCTCGACGGCATGATCGCGCGCCGCCGCGGCGAGATCACCACCCTCGGCATCCTGCTCGATCCCATCGCCGACAAACTGCTCATCACCGCCGCCTTCATTTCCCTCGTGGACATGGGCCTGGTGCCCGCCTGGATGGTGGTCATCATCATCGGCCGGGAATTCACCGTGCTCGGCCTGCGCAACATCGCCTCCGCCGAGGGCCTCACCATCGAAGCCTCGGGCCTGGGCAAAACGAAAATGGCGCTCCAAGTCGTGGCCGCCTGCACGGTGATGCTCAGCCGCCGCTATCCCGTTCTCCATATGCTGGGCTACGCCCTGGTCTGGCTGGTGGTCGTCTTTGCCGTGCTCTCCGCCGTCCAATACTTCCTCAAATTTTGGAGCCAGGTGGACGACCGCGTAAAGCAGCGGCGGAGAGGCCTGCGCATCCTCGAACGGCGGAAGAAGTCCCAGGACGTGGCGTCCCCCCAGACTCCCCTGGAGCGGCCGGAAACGTGAGTCGCAGCGCGGGTCCATCTCCGCTCGGGAATTTCTCGATGATGTCTGACCCCGTTCCCGGTCTGATCCCGCGGGAGGCACGCGCCCGACTGCTCGCCCTGGCGCGCCTCGCCATTCGGGCCTACGTCCTGGAGCAGCTTCTCCCGGACGAATCGTCGGCGCCGCATGCGGGGCAGCGCCGCGGTGCCTTCGTGACTCTGCATCTGGCCGGCCGCCTGCGGGGATGCATGGGAAGGCCTGACTCCCCCGAATCGCTGGAGACTGCGGTGGCCATCTGCGCCGTCCTCGCTGCCTCGCGCGACCCGCGCTTTGCGCCCGTCCGCTCTCATGAGATCGATGCGCTGCAGATCGAAATCTCCATCCTTACGCTGCCCCAAATCGTACCCGTCGCGGAAGTCTTCGATCGCCTGGAACCCGGGAGACACGGAGCGGTGGTTTCCCTGCGCGGATTCCGCGGGCTTCTCCTACCCCAGGTCGCGGCGGAGCAGGGCTGGGGTTCCCAGCGCTTTCTCGAGGAAACCTGCCGGAAGGCCGGGCTCCCGCCCAACGCCTGGCGCGATCCCGAGCTGCGCATCGAGTTGTTTACCGCCGAAGTGTTCTCCGAGGCGCAGTACCCGGCCGGCGCTGCAGGACCCGGTGTCTAGTCGCGACGCCTGCACTCCGTAGGGGCACGATCCCGCCGCGGCGGGATGCCCCAACTGCTGACCCGCTCTGGAATCCCCGCGCAATCAAACCAACTGTCCCATCCCTTGCGGGCACTACCCCCGGGAAGGGGTGCGCGGGGTCCGCGCGGCGCCCGGGGGAGATAAAAAAGCCCCGGGCGAAGCCCGGGGCTCATCGTTCCTTCTAAGGCGGCAGCCTGTCTATTCCACTTCCACGTTGTCGCCGATATAGATTTCTTTCAAAGAGTTATACACCAGCACGCTCGCCGATGTGTCGGTGGTCCGCAGCACAACGCCCTCTCCCAGCACTTCCCGGGGCAGATCATTCGGCTCCCAGTGCTGCGGTGTCTGCCCAAACCCGAATACGTGGTCAGACATGCCGCCAATCTGGTAGATAGCGTCATTTCTCGCCGCCGGCTGCCGGAAGAAGCGGATGTAATCGCCCGGCTTCACGCCTGTCAGGTTGATGTAGACAACTGCCCCGCGCTCCCCGATGGCCCGGTAGTCCTTGGACCTCACTACTCGGCCTTGGCTCTTTCCGCTGGGTGGCGCGAACCGGTCGAAATCCTTCAGCGAGCGGAATGGCGGCATGGGGTAGGTCACCGCAGGTCGTACGTAATCGCCGCGCTGGACGAAGGTGCACGAATAGGAGATCTGTGCGATGGATACCTTCGGGTGGACCACCACCACGCGCAGCCGGCCGATGTCGTCCCATTGCGTCCCCATGGGGTTCGCCAGTGAGTGCTCATCGGTATAAGCCTGCACGTGCAGGAAATCGCTGTCTTGGCGCAGGACCATGTACTCATCGCCCACCTTTACTCCGTCGGCGGAACCCTTGTTCACGTAGACGTACTGCCCTACCGAGTAGACCGTTTGCGGATCGGCCTCCTCGCCGGAGATCACGTATGTGTCGTAGGGGATTTCCTCCTTCGTCACCATCCCCGCGCACAGTGCGTCCGCCTGCGTGGTGCCGTAGGCCTTTTCCGCAGGCTCCTCCTGCGCCGCGACCCCGGCGGCGCACAACGTGACGAGACACGACAGTGCCAGCGCGATTCTTCGCATGGGCTGCTCCTTGTTCCACCTCGCCCGGCTGTGTGGGCACAGGCGTAGATACTGGCCAGACCGTAACAAAGCTCCGCGGGTGCGTCAAGCCGCCCCCGCCCGGGGCTTTACACTCTGGATACTGCATAATAGGGGCCCCTCGCGGCGCTGGCACAAATCGCCGGGGCGCACGGCAGGCCGAGCCCCCTCCGGGGGACCAGCCGTGGCGGCGCGGGGAGCGTGGGGTGGCGGGTGTTTCAAGACAGCAGAGTGTGCGCAGTGGTGGCCGAATCCGGCGCCCAAGACGCCCTGGCGGCGGCCCGCTTGGCCCTGCGCCGCACCAGCGTCATCGAATTGCGCCTCGATTATCTCGCTTCCGAGGACGAGTTTGCCGCTCTGCTCCGCGGCATCGTGCCCCTGGCCGCCCGCGCCACGCTCATCGCCACCTGCCGCCGGAAAGAGGCCGGAGGCCGCTTCGAAGGCAGTATCGCCCGGCAGATCTCCCGCCTGGTGCTGGCCGCGGGCTCGGGCTGCGCCTGGTGCGATCTGGAAATTGAAACTGTGGGGCGCCTCAATCCGGCCACGCTGCGGAAGACCCTGGGAGACGTCCATCTGATCATCTCCTCTCATGACTTTGCGCGCACCCCGGCGCGCCTCGGAGAGCTCCGTCGGCGCCTCGAATCCGCCGGGGGAGACCTGGTGAAAATCGCCGCTCTCACGCGCAATTACCGCGAGCTCGTGCGGCTCCTCCGTGCCGCCCACCGGCGCCGCAACGTAATCGTGGTCCCCATGGGCGACGTCGGCCTGCCCGGTCGGATTGCCGCCGTGCGCGAAGGCAGCGCGCTCGCCTACGCGGCCGTGGGGACTTCGGTGGCGCCGGGGCAACTCTCCCTGGAAGCGATGCAGTCGGTCTATCGCGTGGAGCGCCACAACCGGCGGACGCTGCTCTATGGCATCATCGGCAATCCCGTGGGCCATTCCCTTTCCCCCCTGCTGCACAACACCGGCTTCGCCCACCGCCACGTCAACGCGGTCTTTGCTCCCTTTTTGGTGCGCGACCTCGCCGATTTCATGAAATCCGTCCGCCCCCTGCGCATCTCCGGTCTCAGCGTCACCATCCCCCACAAGCAGCACGTCCTGCGTTATCTCGATGAATGCGATCCCCTTGCCGCGGAAATTGGCGCGGTGAACACCGTGGTCAGTCGCGCCGGCAAGCTCTATGGCCACAACACCGATCATCTCGGCGTCCTGCAATCGTTGGGGCACGCCACCAAGCTCGAGGGAGCCCGCGTGCTCATCTACGGCGTCGGCGGCGCCGGGCGCACCGTGGCATTCGCAGCCGCCCGCGCGGGCGCGCAGGTGTTTTTCTGCGCGCGCCGGCCGGAAGCGGCCAGGAGCGCGGCCCGTGATTTCGGCGCGGAGGCCGTGGAGAGAAAAGACCTGCGCGAAATGGAATTCGACGTCATCGTCAACGCCACGCCCATTGGCATGATGCCTCACGCGGACGCCTCGCCCCTCGAGCCCGCCGAGCTGCGCTGCGCCCTCGTTTTCGACCTCATCTACCGTCCCCTGCGCACTCGCCTGCTGCGTATGGCGGAGCGCCGCGGCATCCCCACGCTCTCCGGCGTGGAAATGTTTGTGGCTCAAGGCGTGGCGCAGTGGGAGCTGTGGACCGGCGAGAAGGCGCCCGTCGCCGCCATGCGCGCGGAAATCACTGCCGCCCTCGCGCGCGAAGAGAGCCGCCGGCAAGTCCCGGTCGGGCGCGAGGCTTTATGATTACTCCCGATTTTGCCGGTTTTCGGAAGCTCGCGCGCTGTGGTAATCTCGTGCCCGTTTGCGAGGTTCTGCCCGCCGACCTGCTCACCCCGGTTGGCGCCTTCCTGCGCCTCGCTCCCAGCGCCCGCGCCTCCCGTGCGTTTCTTTTGGAGAGCGTCGAGGGCGGCGAGCGCCTGGCGCGCTACTCGTTTCTCGGTTGCGATCCCTTCGAGATCATCCGTTTCGGTGCGCGAGGCGTTACCCTCGAGGCGGGCGGGCGCCTCGAGCACCACGACGCCGGCCTGTTTGACCTGCTCCGCCGCCGGCTCGCCCGCTTTCATCCCGTGCGCCTGCCCGGCTTGCCGCCCTTCTCCGGCGGCGCCATCGGTTATTTGGCCTACGATGCCGTGCGCCTGGCGGAACAAATTCCCGCCACGCATCCCGACGACATCGGCCTCGACGATGCCGTCTTCATGCTCTTCGATGGCCTGGTGGCCTTCGACCACGTACGCCAGGCCATCTGGATCATCCGCAACGTGTTTACCGAGGGCCCCGGCGGCCTCCGCGAGAAGTACGATTCCGCCGTCCGCGCGATTCACTCCACCCGCGCGCGCCTGGAGAGGCCGCTCGAGCGCGCCCGGCGTTCGCCTGCTGGCGCCCCTCTGCGGGTGAAATCGAATTTTCCCCGCGCGCGTTTCCTCGACGCCGTGCGCCGCGCCAAGCGCTACATTCGCGCCGGCGACGTCTTCCAGGTGGTGCTCAGCCAGCGATTCGCCGCGCGCACCTCCGCCGATCCCCTGGACATCTACCGCGCCCTGCGCGTCGTCAATCCCTCGCCTTATCTCTACTTTCTCCGCGACGCGGCGCTCTCCGTCGTGGGCAGTTCCCCGGAAATGCTCGTCAAGGTGCAGGGCAGGGCGGCCTTTTACCGGCCCATTGCCGGCACCCGCCCGCGCGGCCGCGACGACCGCGAAGACCAGCGGCTCGCGCGCGACCTCCTCCAGGACCCCAAGGAGCGTGCCGAACACATCATGCTCGTGGATCTGGGCCGCAACGACCTGGGCCGCGTCTCCGAATATGGCAGCGTCCGCGTGGAAGATCTGATGTTCGTCGAGCGCTACTCGCACGTCATGCACCTGGTCTCCACGCTGCGCAGCCGCCTGCGCTGCGATGTGGATTGTTTCGACGTGCTCATGTCTTGCTTCCCTGCCGGAACCCTCACCGGTGCGCCCAAGGTGCGCGCCATGGAAATCATCGAGGAACTCGAGCCCACCCGCCGCGGCATTTACGGCGGCGCCGTGCTCTACCTCGATTACTCTGGCAATATGGATTCTTGCATCGCCATCCGTACGCTGGTCGCAAAGGGCGGAATGGCCTGCGTGCAGGCCGGAGCGGGCATCGTGGCGGATTCGGTGCCCCAGCGCGAGTACGACGAGTCCGTCAACAAAGCGCGCGCGCTCCTCTCCGCCCTGGAGCAGGCGCACGGCGCGCGGCGGCGCGGTAAGCGCCGGGGAGGACGCAGCAAGCGTCCTAGACAATGATCCTGCTCATCGACAACTACGATTCCTTCACCTACAACCTGGCCCAGCTCCTCGGCCAGCTCGGGCAGGAACTCCTGGTGCGCCGCAACGACCGCATCTCGCTCGACGAAGTCGCTGCGCTACGCCCCGAGCGCATCGTCATCTCTCCCGGCCCCTGCACGCCGAGCCAGGCGGGCATCAGCGTGGAGTTGATCCGCCGGTTCGCCGAGCGGGTGCCCATCCTGGGCGTCTGCCTCGGTCATCAGGCCATTGGCCAGGCGTTTGGCGGGCGCGTGGTCCGCGCCCCACGCCTCATGCACGGAAAAACCAGCGAGATCCGCCACGACGGCAAAACCCTGTTTCGCGGCCTGCCCCGGCCGTTCACCGCTACGCGTTATCATTCATTGATGGTCGAGCGCCGCACCCTCCCGCGCTGCCTGGCCGTCTCCGCCGTGGCGGAAGACGGCGTCATCATGGGCCTCCGCCACCGCGATTTCCCGGTCGAAGGCGTCCAGTTCCACCCCGAATCCGTGCTCACCGCCCCCGGCGCTCAACTCCTCGCAAATTTCCTGCGCCTGTGACGCCCTACCACCGCAACCCCGCCAGGATTCCCCCAAACGTCTCCATCCCCCGCCACAAATTCCCCAATCGTATATTCTCGTTGGCCGCGTGCTGGCTGTTGTCGTAATTCGCGATGGGCACGCCGATCACCGGCAGCCCCAGCCGCTCGAAAATGAACATGGGCACGCTCCCGCCCAGCGTCGGCAGCCGTACCGGCGTCTCGCCCGTCGCCGCCGCCACCACCTCCACCACCGCCGCGGAAACGGGCAGGTCCATCGGCGTGTGTGTCGCTGGATATCCTCCCCCGGACTCCACCCGGGCCACGCGCGGATATTTGCCGCGCTCTTCCAGCGTCGGCTCGCGGCGGAACACCGTGTAACCCTGCTTCTCGATGTGCGCGATTAGCCGTTCCACCTGCTGCTCCGGCTGGATGTTTTTCACCAGGCGCATGTCCAGCGATGCGATGGCCCGCTCCGGGATCACGTTTTGCGATTGCTCTCCTACGTACGCGCTCCGCAGCCCGCGGATATTCAGCGACGGCTCGGCGATCAGCTCCACCAGGCGTTTTCCTCCGCCGTCCGGCTGCGCGATCGCCAGCTCTCGCTCGAGCCCGGCCTCGTTCTTCGGCGCCTCCGCGATCGCCTTCCGTTCCAGTTCGCCCGGCGGCGCCACGTCGTCGTAGAACCCGGCAATCAGCACTTTCCCATCCGCGTCCTTCATCGAGGCCAACAACTGCGCCAGCCGCATCGCCGGATTCGGCGCCCAATTCCCGTAATGCCCGCTGTGCAGCGGACGCGCCGGCCCGTACACCGTGATTTCCGCGTCCACCACTCCGCGATTGCCGAACACCACCTGCGGCCGCCCCGACTGGTCCGCCGGCCCGTCGCACACCAGCAGCAGGTCACCGCCGAACAGCGCGCGATGCTCGCCCACCGCCTGCTCCAGGTGCGGCGAGCCGGCCTCCTCTTCGCTGTCGAACAGCAGCTTCACGTTTACGCCCAGCGGAATTTTGCTCGCCCGCAGCGCGTCCAGCGCCGTCAGTATCCCCACAATCGCCGCTTTGTCGTCGGAAGCCGAGCGCGCATAGATTCGCCAGTCGTCTTCATACCGCGCGGGCGGCTGGGGGAAGGGAATTTGTTTGCCTCCGGCTGCGAGCGCCCGTGTGAACAGCAGCGGTTCGAACGGCTGATTCCCGATCCACACCGCCGGGTCCACCGGCTGCCCGTCGTAGTGCGCGTAAAAAATTACCGTCCGTGTGGCCCCGGGCGTGTCCACCTCCGCAAACACCAGCGGTCCCCGTCCCGGCAACGCGAGGAGCTGCGGACGCATGCCTCGCGCTTCGAGCATCTGCGTCAATCGCTCGGCGTTGCGCGCGATGTTGGGTGCGTCGGAAGCGATGTTCGGAATCGCCAGAAAATCCGTGAACTCCCGCACGATGGCGTGCTCGTTCGCCAGCCGGTACGCGCGCACCGCCGCGGCCGCCTCCGCGGCGCCCGCACTGCCTCGCGGCGCGGTTGACTTCTGCGGCCCGTCCGCGTAAAGTGCCGTGGTCAGCGACAGGAAAAGCCCCATGAAGATCAACATCCGCGTCGTCATCGCACCCGCCCTCCTGTAGTCCGGCGGACTTCCGCCACGTCATGTGACGGCTGCCCGCGAGGGTGGCCATTCTACCGTCAACGCGCTGGTTTCCTGCCATTTCCCGATTCGCGCCCCGGTGGCGCGCCAAGAAAGCGAAGGTCCGATGTCATGAACGCTCTGGCGATCGAAGTCTCCAATCTGGTGAAGGTCTATCATCGGAAGTCCGCAACACCCGTGCGCGCTCTCGACGGCCTCAGCTTTTCCGTTGCTCCCGGCGCCATCTTCGGTCTGCTCGGCCCCAACGGCGCGGGCAAGACCACCACGCTCAAAATTCTGAACACCCTCCTGCGGCCCACCAGCGGCAGCGCTGCCGTTAAGGGCTTCGACGTGGTCGCCCGCCCCCTCGACGTCCGCCGCAACATCTCCGTGGTCCTCCAGGAGTCCGCCGCGGAACTGTTTCTGAGCGTGCGCGATAACCTCCTCACCTATGCGCGCTTTTTCGGCGTCCCCGCCCCTGAGGCTCGCCGCCGCACTGACGAAATCCTGGAGCGCTTCCAGATCGTGCAGGACGCGGGGCGCAAGGTGCAGGACCTTAGCGGCGGCTCCCGCCGTCGCGTCCAGGTGGGGAAAATCTTTCTGGTGAAAACCCCGGTCGTCTTTCTCGACGAATTCTCCACCGGAATGGACGCGCTGCTCAAGCGTCAGGTCATGGAGTGGCTGCGCGAAGAGGCCCGCGGCGGCCGCACCATCATCCTCACCACGCACATCCTGAGCGAGGCGGAGGAATTGTGCGACGACATCCTGATCGTGAATCAGGGCCGGCAGGTGGCCCGCGGCGATTTGCACGCTTTGAAGATGCTCTCGGAAGGCGTCTACGAAATCACCCTCACCTTCGCCGAGATGCCCCAGGGGATCGACGCCGCCGTCCGTGCCCTCGCCCCGCTCCGGTTTGCGGCCAGCCACAACACCATCGAGGTCTCCTACAAGGCTAAAGAAGGAAACGTCCTCGACGCCGTCGGCACACTGGCCCGGCAGGGCCGCGTGCTTCGCGTCGAGGTGGGCGGCGCGAGTCTCGAGGACGTGTTCGTGGAGTTGCTACAGAAGCAGCGCGGACAGAACGGAGAGGGAGAGAAGCCATGTCAGCCATAGCCGCAGTGCTCTATCGCGACGCCCGCATTCGCGCCACCAATCTCACCTTCGTGATCTGGGATTTGTTCTATCCCATGATCAATCTCCTCGTTTTCGGCGTGGGCATCGACGCCGCTCTGGGCGTCCGCTTCGGTACCGGCGGCCTGGACTACAACGCGTTCTTTCTTGCCGGATGCCTGGGTCTGGGCAGTTTCGCCATCCCCTCGAACACCGCTTGGTCGTTTTTCATGGACCGCGACAACGGCATCTTCTACGAGATGCTCACCTATCCCATGACCCGCGCGCAGTATCTGTTCGGCCGCATGCTCTTCACCGTGTCCCTCGCGCTGGCGCAGGCTGCGCTCACCCTGGCCGCCGCGCGGTTTCTCCTCCACGTGCCCATCCTCGGAAGCCGCGCGTGGCTGCTCGTGCCCATGCTCGTCCTCGGCCCCTCCGCGTGGTTCTACCTCTATGCGGCCCTGGCGCTGCGCATCCGCCGCAACGACGCCTTCAACGCCGTCACTTCGATTCTCTACTTCGTGCTGATCTTTCTCAGCTCCATGTTTTATCCCACGGACCCGCTGCCCCGCTGGTTTGCGGGGGCGGCGCTCGCCAATCCCATCACCTGGCAGGTGGACGTGCTCCGCTACGCCACCATCGGCCTGGGCGACCCGCGCCGCGTGGCCCTCGAGGCGGCTGGCTTCGCCGCCTTCGCTGTCCTCGCATCGCTCCTGGCCGTGCGCGTCCTCAACCGTCAGGAGTAAGGAAATGGTTTCCGCTCGGGCGGAATCTCGGGGCAGCCGCGGCTCTGCCGCACCTCGCCTCTTCAGCTTGGTTGTCACATCTTGACAATCAACAGGAAGGCGTGCTAGCGTCGTGCCCGCGTCTCTCTCCGGAGGATCCATGGACGAACCGAATACCGACGTTATCCAGGGAACGCTCGACCTGCTCATCCTCAAGACCCTCAGCCTCGAGCCCATGCACGGCTTCGGCATCGCCCGCCGCGTCGAGCAGATCTCCCGCGGCGTCTTCAAGGTCAACCCCGGCTCTCTGCTCACCGCCCTCCAGCGCCTCGAGCGCGCCGGATGGCTCGACTCCGAGTGGCGCCAAACGGAGAATTCGCGCCGCGCTAAGTTCTATGCCCTCACTCGCGCCGGAAAGAAGCAGCTCGAGGTCGAGACCGCGGAGTGGACCCGCCGCACCTCGGCCATCGCGCGGCTCTTGAAGGCGGAGGGCTAGGCGCATGTCTCTCTGGCGCCAGCTCACCCGCGGCCTGCGCGTCCTCACCCATCGCGACGCCGCCGACCGCGACGTCGCCGACGAGCTCCAGCACTACATCGACGAAGCCACTGCCAATCTCGTCGCCTCCGGCCTTTCTCCCCAGGCTGCCCGCCGCGCCGCCCAGCTCGAATACGGCAATCAGACGCAGATGCGCGAAGAAGTCCGCTCCTACGGCTGGGAAAACGCACTGGCCGTCTTCTTCGGCGATTTGCGTTACGCCGTGCGACGCCTGCGCCGCAGCCCGGGATTCACTGCCGTCAGCGTCATCACGCTGGCATTGGGCCTCGGTGCCTGCACGGCCATCTTCAGCGCCGTATATCCGATTCTGTTTGCGCCGCTTCCTTATACCCAGCCCGGCCGCATTCTGATGGTTTGGGACAATGCTGAGGGCGAACGTGCCGCCATCACCTTCCACACCTGGCGCGAAGTGGCCCACCGCAATCATTCCTTCCAGACCACCGCCGCTGCCGATGCTCCTCTCTGGCAGCCTTCCATCACCAGCTCCACCCTGCCCGAGCGCCTCGATGGACAGCGTGTGACCGCCGATTATTTCCGCGTCCTCGGCGCCTCGCCGGCAATCGGCCGCGACTTCCAGGCTTCTGACGACGTGCTCAATGGCCCCAAAGTCGTGATCCTCAGCGACGGGCTCTGGCGCCGCCGCTTTCAGGCCGACCCGGCCATCGTTGGCCAGCAGGTCACGCTCGATGGCGATCTCTGGACCGTCATCGGCGTCATGCCCCGCTCGTTTGAAAACGTCGTCTCGCCCCAAGCCGTCATTTGGCGGCCCATGCAGTACGACACGGAGCAGGCGAGCAACTTCAACACCCGCGAGTGGGGCCATCACATGCAAATGCTGGCCCGGCTGTGCCCGGGCGTATCGGAAGCCCTGGCGCGCCGCGAATTGAATGAAATTGCCCGCGCTCCGCTGCCCGAATTTCCCCGCCCGCCGTGGGCTAACCTCAGGCACGGATTCATCGCCAATCCGCTACAGGGAGAAATCACCTACTCCGTCCGTCCCGCGTTGCTCGCCATCCTCGGAGCCGTGCTTCTGGTCCTGGCCATCGCCTGCGTCAACGTCACAAATCTCCTTCTCGCCCGGGGCGTCCAGCGGCGGGGAGAAATGTCCGTTCGCGTGGCCCTCGGCGCCGGCCGCGACCGGCTCGTCCGCCAGCTCCTCACGGAAAGCCTCCTGCTCGCTACCATCGGCGGCGCGCTCGGAATCCTCGTCGCGCAATCGGCCGTCCGCACCCTCGTCGCGCTCGCCCCGGTGGACCTGCCGCGCGTCGGTGCCATCGCCGTCAATGGAGCTGTCTTCCTCTTCGCGCTCACCGTCACCACGTGCATCGGCCTCGCCGTCGGCCTCGTTCCCGCCCTGCACACCACGCGCGGCGACGTCCACGCTGGCCTGCAGCAGAGTTCGCGCCAAGCCGTCGGCGGCCACCAGGTCACCCGCCGTACCCTGGTCGTCGCGGAAGTGGCCCTCGCCGCGGTTCTGCTGGTCAGCGCGGGCCTGTTGCTCCGCAGCCTGGAGCGCCTCTTCGCCGTGGACGTCGGC
>Ga0187819_10000373_pt1 | contig 21947 bp, 21 predicted proteins | sample NC_wetland_sal_i_15_FD_132411 | JGI IMG/M metagenome (GOLD analysis project Ga0187819, IMG submission 132411) | Wetland sediment microbial communities from Neuse River Estuary, North Carolina, USA - SO4_4 | ecosystem: Environmental > Aquatic > Freshwater > Wetlands > Sediment | place: USA...
ATCTTGGCTTCGTACCCGGCCCAGTCCTCGAAGTCCGATGGGCGCACCAGCGGACGGTCGATGCCGGGGGAGGAGACCTCGAGACGATAGGCACCCGCAATGGGGTCATGAACGTCGAGCAATGCGGATATTTCCCGTGAAACGACCTCGCAATCCTCGATCGTCATGGTGCCGTCTGCGCGCTCCGCCATCACCTGCACGGTCTTGCCTTCGCGGCCCGAAATCGCCACGCGCACGAGACGGAAGCCGCGGCCCTCGAGCGCAGGCTCGATGATCGCCGCAATCCTCGCCGGCAAGCCGGCTTCGCGAATGAACCGGTCGCGCAGAGCGCCACCGTCCCCAGCGTGCATGCTTAGGTCAAAGTCCGGTTGGTCGGGCCGATCCGCGGCGCCAATACAAAAAGAGCGGACCCCTAAGGGCCCACTCAATAGTTGAGATGATCATGAGCACTTCTTTATTACGGGATCGTGACGAGCCGCGCAAGCAAATTGTGGCGGCTTAGGGGCACATTTTGCGAAAGCGGAAAAAGTAGCAGCGGCGGCCCTCCGCGATCGCTTTTCCTTCATACCGCGTCGCCGGCCAGTCGGACCCGCGCGAGCGCCAATCCTCAGGACCGGTGGCCTGCCATACGAAACCTCGATGCTCGCGGAGAGCGAGCAGCATCGTGCGAGCATAGTCCCCGATATCGGTTGAGATGCGCAGCTCCGCGCCAGGGGCCATGACGCGGAAAAGCAGCGCAAACAGACGGCCGGCGACCAGCCGCCGCTTCACGTGGCGCTTCTTGGGCCAGGGGTCGGGGAAGAGGATGAACACACGCGTGAGGCAGCCCGCCGGCAGCCATCTCAGCAGCGGGCGGACGTCGTCGGCGTGAAGCCGAATGTTGCCGAGGCCCTCCGCCTCGATGCGGTCGAGCACCTTGATCACACCATCTCGGAACGGTTCGGCCCCGATCAGGAGCACGCCCGGATTGCGCGCCGCCTGCCAGACAAGGTGCTCCCCGCCGCCGAAGCCGATCTCGAGCCAGATCTCCCCCGAACCAAGCTCCAACGGCTTTGCCAGGTCGACCGCGACCCTAGAAAGCACCCCCTGCCACAGCCGCTCCTGGCGCAGGCTCAGCCTGCGTCCATGCCGCCGTCCATAGGAGCGAAGGTCAGGCCCCGGCGCATATTCGTCGGGTTTTTGTGTCTCGAAATTTTGTGTCATTCTGGCTTGCAGGCTTTTTGATCTGCTCAAGAGCAAACATCATAATGGCTGCTCAGCCCTCCATGGAAAAGCGCCCGGAAGACCCAGCAACGTTGTCATTTACGGGGGGAGCCCGAGTGGGATGGTTCAACGCAACTTGGCCCTTCGCGAGGCTCACAGCCGATACGAGGATTTTGAGGCTTTCGGTGCTCGGCATGGCCTTCGTGTTCACGCCCGACAGTGCGCTGGAGCTTGCGATGGTGCGAGGCTTCTTCACCCCTGGCCTGCAGATCAGGCACGGACAGAGCGCCTATCCGAAGCGGATCATCTTTTGGTGCTTCAATCCTGCCGTGCTCAAAGCGGGGCTCGAACGGCTTGGCTGGACGGTCAGCTGACGGCCTTGGCAATCGCGGGCGCAAGGTCGGTCTTCTCCCACGAGAACCCTCCCTCATTATCCGGCGCGCGGCCGAAGTGGCCGTAGGCTGAGGTGCGCGCATAGATCGGCTTGTTGAGGTCGAGGTGCTTGCGGATGCCGCGCGGCGACAGATCCATCACCTCGCCCAGCGCCTTCTCGAGCTTGCTCTCGTCAACCTTCCCCGTGCCGTGCGTATCGACGTAGATCGACAGTGGCTTGGCGACGCCGATGGCGTACGACACCTGGATCGTGCAGCGGTCGGCGAGGCCCGCGGCGACCACGTTCTTGGCGAGATAGCGCGCCGCATAGGCCGCCGATCGGTCGACCTTGGTCGGGTCCTTGCCGGAGAAGGCGCCGCCGCCGTGGGGGGCCGCGCCGCCGTAGGTGTCGACGATGATCTTGCGGCCGGTGAGACCGCAGTCGCCGTCGGGGCCGCCGATGAAGAACTTGCCCGTCGGATTGACGTGCCAGACCGTGTCCTTGCCGATCCAGCCGCCGGGCAGCGTCTTGCGGACGTAGGGCTCTATGATGTCGCGGATCTTGGCCGAGGACAGGTCCTCGTCGATGTGCTGGTGTGAGACGACGATTTGGGTGACACCGACCGGCTTGCCGTTCTCGTAGCGCACGGTCACCTGGCTCTTCGAATCCGGACCGAGCTGCGCCGCGCCGCCTTCCTTCTTGTGACGCGCGATGGCGAGGTCGTGCAGGATGTTGTGAGCGTAATAGATGGGCGCCGGCATGAGCTCCGGCGTCTCGGTGCAGGCGTAGCCGAACATGATCCCCTGGTCACCCGCACCTTCCTCCTTGTTGGCGCCGGGCTGCAGCGCATCCACGCCCTGCGCGATGTCGGCCGACTGTGGATGCAGCAGGATCTCGATTTGGCACTTGTCCCAGTGGAAGCCCGCCTGCTCGTAGCCGATGTCGCGGATGGCCATGCGCGCGACGTGCGCGATCCAGTCCTTGGTCACCGTCTCAGGCCCGCGCGTCTCGCCCGCGATCACGACGCGATTGGTGGTGGCGAGCGTCTCGCACGCGGCGCGGATGGCCCACGGGTCGATGCCGGCCCTGGGTCCCTCGCGATAGAAAAGGTCGACGATCTCATCGGAGATGCGATCGCACACTTTGTCGGGGTGCCCTTCGGAGACCGACTCGCTGGTGAAGAGGTAGGATTTGCGCGCCACGCGGGCCCCCGTGCCTTTTTCGTCTTTGCGGAAAAACGCGGGGTTTGTCTCAAGCTTTGGGAACGGGGTCAAGCCGTCGCGGCTGCACGGGCGCGGCCGCAGATTTCTCCAGGCGACGGAATAGTTACGGTTTTCCGAAGAATATGGCGCCAGGCCGTCACTCGGCCTCGGGGTCTCCGGCAAACGAGCGGACGAGTTCGACGATGGAGCGGCGCACACGCGGATCGGTGATGCGAGCAAACGCCTTGTTGAGCTCAAGCCCCTCGCGGCTTGCGAGGAATTCCACCGCGTAGCTTTCGGGCCGCTCCGCGAACCCCCCGGCGCCGTCGCCAGCGCTCACCGGAAGCTCCTCGTAGAAGAACTGGACAGGCACAGCGAGCACCTTCGAGAGATCGAACAGCCGGCTCGCGCCGATGCGGTTGATCCCCTTCTCGTATTTCTGGATTTGCTGGAACGTTAGTCCGAGATGCTCGCCGAGCTTTTCTTGGCTCATTCCGAGCAGCATGCGCCTCAAGCGAACGCGGCTGCCTACATGAACATCGACGGGGTTGGCGCGCCGCGAGCCACGTTCGTCGGAATCGCTGTCGTCGTCCGGCGCATTTTCTCTCGACATAGACCTATTTACCTTAGCGGCGCCCAGCAAACGCCATCGTGGACTTGCGACACTTTCATGACGCTGGCTGAGGCGGAGAGGGTGCACTTAAGGCGTACCCCTCATTTTTCGACGTTATGACGGCAAGCGCCTATTGAGGCAACATCTGAAATGTTGCCCTAGATGACTTGCCTGCGGATAAGGACAATTGCCGTGCTCGCGAAGAACAATGCAAGAGCGACGAAAGTCCAATCCCGCAACCTGACGTAGGCCGTCAGGGTTAATGCTGAGGGGAGACTGGCATCGATCGTCCCGCGCTCGTTCAATCCCAGCATTGCCAGAACTCGACCGTGCGCATCGACCACGGCTGACACGCCGTTATTGGCCGCGCGCACGAGCGGGAGCCCCTCTTCAACGGCGCGTACGCGCGCCTGATGGAAATGCTGCCAGGGGCCGGCAGTTGCGCCGAACCAGCCGTCGTTCGTCACGTTGATCAAGAGGCCGGGCCGCTCGGATCCCTCGACCGCCGAGGCTGGGAAGATCGCCTCGTAGCAGATGAGTGCGGCAACAGGCGGCAGGCCCGGTATCGTTAACAGCGGGCGCGGCGATGGCCCAACCGAGAAGCCGCCGCGCCAGTGGGCGAGCTGCTCAAGCCCAATCGTCTCGAGCGTGCGCTGGAACGGCAGGTACTCGCCGAAGGGGACCAAGTGGATCTTGTCGTAGACCGCTTCGAGCTTTCCGTTCTGCCCGAAGACCATGAGGCTGTTGTAACCCTCCGGGGTCCCGCTGAACCTGAGCTCCGGGTTCTTGAGGCGCAGCGCCCCCGAGATGAGCTGCGCGCCCTGCGGCAGCAACGCGCCGATCGCGCTCAGCGCCTCCGGATGTTGCAGCGGCAGGAACGGCATCGCCGCTTCCGGCCAGATGAGATGCGTGATGCCGGCAAGATCGTCACGGCGCCCGAACGGGTCACGGCGCGAGAGATCGAGCTGATCCTGGAAGATCATCCCCTGCTTCTCCGCGCGCCATTTGTCCCGCTGCGGCACGCTCGCCTGCACGATGCGCAGGCGCACGCCATCGAGCGTGGGGTCGGGACCGCCCGAAAGCCGCCAAAGGCCGAACCCGTAAAGGAGGGAGAGCGGCACGATTGCGATCGCGGCACCGAAGACGATCGTCCGGATGCGGCCGGGGCCTGAGGCCGCGGCCGCCACCACCAGCGGACTTGCGAAGATCACGACCGCGAGGATCGTCAGCCCATAGACGCCGAACAGCGACGCCGACTGCATCATGGCGAGCGGCGAGGTCAGCGCGTAGCCGAGCACATTCCAGGGAAAGCCGCTCAAGACGTGACCGCGCAGCCATTCGGCCACCGACAACGTGAGCGCCAGGACGATTACGCGGGCGAGGCCCGGCGGCCATTTGAGCCGCGCGATTGCCGCCGCGAGGCCGGTGAACAGCGCAAGCCCCGCGGGAAGCATCGTGACCGCGAAGGGTAGCAGCCAGGCGAATTTTTCGGCCTCGACGAGGAAAGCTTCCCCGATCCAGAACAGCCCGAACACGAAATACCCAAAGCCGAACCACCATCCTGCAGCGAACGCGCGGGCGGGAGCGCTGCGGCGAAGCGAGCGGGCCGCGCCAGGCATGGCTTGCGACCCGTCGATCAGCCACACGAGAACGGGGAGTGTGCCGAACAGCACCGGCCACAGGAACAGCGGCGGCATGGCAAGCACAGACAGGCTGCCGGCGAGAAAAGCCGCCGCGAACCGCCGCCAGCCGGATAGCCCAGAAATTCTCGCCGCGAATGCGCTCAATCCGCCGGCTGAGCGGCCTGCGTTCGCGGCAAGCGCAGTCCACGTGGTGCGCGCGACCCCCACGGCGTCCATCACACTTTGCCCGCTTCGGTGGGCGTCGGGGTGGGCGTGGGCGCAAGCGCGGCGCTGCGCGGTTGATGAATCCTCACCTTCTTCAGGCGGCGCGCATCCGCATCGAGCACCTCGAGCTCCAGGCCGCTCGGATGGCGCACGAGCTCGCCGCGCACCGGCACGCGCCCCAAGAGCGCGAACATCAGGCCCCCGAGGGTGTCGATGTCCTCTTCCTCGTCGGGCCGCAGGAGCTTCATGCCAAGGTGCTCCTCGAGCTGCTTCACCGGCGTGCGTGCCGAGGCGACGAGGCCGAGCTTGGGCTCGATCGAGATGTAGGCGGCCTCCGCCACGTCGTGCTCGTCCTCGATATCGCCGACGATCTGCTCGACGAGATCCTCGATCGTGACCAGGCCATCGGTGCCGCCGTACTCGTCGACGACGAGCGCCATGTGGATACGCGTCGTCTGCATGCGAATGAGGAGGTTGGTCGCCGGCATGGACGAGGGCACGTAGAGGACGGGTCGCCGGATCTTGGCGACCGTGATCGGCCGCGACAGGTCGATGCGGCTGATGTCGAGCTGGGGCGGCTTGCCCTCGGGAGCGGCTTCGATCTTCACGGGCGCGTTGCCGACGACGGCGATCGGCGGGTTGAAGATCTCGCCCGCCGCCTCTCGGGTGAGCCAGCGGAACAGATCCTTGATGTGGATCATGCCGCGCGGATCGTCGAGCGTCTCGTTGAAGAGGGGAATGCGCGACACGCCTGCCTCGCTGAACATCCGCAATAGCTCCGACAAAGGCTCGTTCTCGGCCAGCGCAATGATATCGGCGCGAGGCACCATGATGTCATTGACGCGCAAGCCACCGAAGCGCAACAGCCGGCGCAGCATCTCTCGCTCTTCCGTCGAGAATGCGGCATCGGCCTCGGGCTGCTCCTTGAGGCCGGCCTCGACCATTTCGCGCAGGCTCGGCGAGCGCAGTCCGAAGCGGCCAAGCAGCGCGGAAATCAGGCTCTGCGTGCTGGCGCCGGCGGCCGCCGTCGCTTCTCCCGTGGAGCCCTGAGGATCGCCCTTGTCGGCGGTGTAGTCGGAGTTCGTCATGACGTGGCCAAGTCGCCCCCCGCGTAGGGATCGGCGACTCCAAGCTTAGCAAGGATGCGCACCTCGAGGGCCTCCATGACCTGGGCCTCCGCCTCCGTTTGATGATCATAGCCCTCAAGATGCAGGAGCCCGTGGACGATGAGGTGCTGCAAATGATCGACGAGCGGCACACCTTGCTCGCGGGCCTCGCGAGCAACGGTTTCGGCGGCAAGCCCGATGTCGCCAAGGAAACGGCCTTGCTCGTCCGACGCGGGTGCGGCAAACGACAGCACGTTGGTCGGCGCCGCGTTGCCGCGGTAGGCGGCGTTGAGCCTTGCCACCTCCGCGTCCGAAGAAAGCGCGATGCAGGCCGATTGCCCCTGGAGATCGAGCTCGGCGGCGACCGCACCTGCGGCAGCATGGACGGCAACGATCAGCGCATCGAGCTGCGGCCAATTGCCCGACTCATGCACCACGTCGACGCTCAAGCCTATCGGAGGCTCGGCGTCTGCGGACGCGCGCGCCTCGCGCTCGGGGGTGATGACGCTCTGTGCTGGCGCGGATCGAGGCATGGTCCGGCTACTTGGGCCGATCGTAGGCTTCGACGATGCGGGCGACGAGGTCGCGGCGCACCACGTCGGACGCACTGAAACGGATGGCCTCGATGCCGGGCACGTCGCGCAAGAGCGCGATGGCCTCCTCGAGGCCCGACTTGATTCCGAACGGCAGATCGACCTGGCTCGGATCGCCTGTGACGACCATCTTCGAGTTCTCGCCGAGGCGGGTGAGGAACATCTTCATCTGCATTGAGGTGGTGTTCTGCGCCTCATCCAGGATCACGTAGGCGTTGGCGAGGGTACGACCGCGCATGAAGGCGAGCGGCGCTATCTCGATGACACCCGATTCCAGATCGCGTTCCACCTTCTCGGGCGGCAGCACATCGTAGAGGGCATCATAGAGCGGGCGCAGGTAGGGATCGACCTTCTCGCGCATATCGCCGGGGAGGAAGCCGAGCCGTTCGCCCGCCTCGACCGCGGGGCGCGAGAGAATGATGCGCTCGATCAGCCCGCGCTCCAGGCAATGCGCGGCGTGGGCGACCGCCAGATACGTCTTGCCGGTGCCGGCCGGGCCGATGCCGAACACGAGGTCGACCTTTTCGAGCGCGCGCACGTAGGCGCTCTGCATCGGTGTGCGCGCCTTGACGACGCGGCGGCGGGTGGCGATCTGCGCCTGTCCGTCGGCGGATGCCGTCTCCTCGCGCGCGTGGCGGATGAGACCGTCGAAATCTCCCGCACCGATCGTCTCGCCGGCAACGACGCGCCTATAGAGCTGCTCGAGCACGCCGCGCGCGAGCTCGCAGGCTGGCTCCGGACCGTTGAGGATGACGACGTTTCCGTGCGCGTGCGCCTCGATGCCGAGGCGGTCCTCGATCAGCGCCAAGTGGCTGTCGTACTCTCCGAGGAGGCGCGTCAAGTACCGGTTGTCCTCAAACGGCACCACGATGCGCTTGTTGGCGACCTGGACCTTGCTGGGCCTGCCCGGTCCGGAGACTGGGTTCCCGCGAAATGCTGCCAATCGGTGCTCCCGACGTCGATCGCTTCGAATCGTCACTTCTTGCCGCTTAACCTAGCACACCGCACCCGACACCCAACCGTGCCCCCGATTCGGGGGCCAGCGCCATGGTTAAATGCGTCTCAGAGCGGGCGTATGACACCGGCTAGGCTATTGGAACTGCAGGCTGAAATTTCAACGGGCAGGATGCGGCCGAGCTGCGCGGGAGCGGCCTCCGCGTGCACCGCCTGCAGATACGGAGAGCGGCCGACGAGCTGGCCCGGCCGGCGCCCCGGCTTCTCGAACAGAACGGGCAGCGTTTGGCCCACGCAGCGGGCGTTGAAGGCCGCCTGCTGGGCGCCGAGCAGCTCCTGCAGCCGCGCCAAGCGGCGCGATTTGATTCCGTCCGGCACCTGCTCGCCGAGCTTGGCTGCGGGCGTTCCGGGCCGCGCGCTGTACTTGAACGAGTAGGCCTGCGCGAAGCCGACCTTCTCGGTCAGCGCTAGGGTCTGCTCGAACTCGGCATCCGTCTCGCCGGGGAAGCCGACAATAATGTCGGTCGAGAGGGCAATCTGCGGTTGCGCGGCGCGGATGCGGGCGACGAGATTGAGGTAACTTTGCGCCGTGTGCTTGCGGTTCATGGCGCCAAGGATGCGATCGCAACCGGCCTGAAACGGCAGGTGCAGATAGGGCATCAGCTTTTCTTCCTCGGCGTGAGCGGCGATGAGGTCGTCGCTCATGTCGCGCGGATGGCTCGTCGTGTAGCGCAACCGCGCGAGCCCATCGATGCTGGCCAAGCGGCGGATGAGCTGTGCGAGCGACCACGCCGCGCCGCCAGGCCCCTCGCCGTGATAGGCGTTGACGTTCTGTCCGAGCAGCGTGATCTCGCGCACGCCGCCTTCAATAAGCGTGCGCGCCTCGCGCTCGATGTCGGCGACGGGGCGCGAGTACTCCATGCCTCTCGTGTAGGGCACGACGCAGAAGGTGCAGAACTTGTCGCAGCCTTCCTGCACGGTGAGGAAGGCGGTAGGGCCGCGCGCGGGAGCGCGCGGCGGCAGCCGCGAGAACTTGTCCTCGTCGGGGAAGTCGGTGTCGACGAGGCCCCCCTTCTCATGCCCGGCGCGTGCAATGAGCTCAGGCAGGCGGTGGTAGCTCTGCGGCCCGATGACGAGGTCGACGACGGGGGCGCGCGCGATGATCTCGGCGCCTTCAGCCTGTGCCACGCAGCCGACGACGGCGACGAGGGTCGAACTTCCCGCCGCGGCACGCTCCTCCTTCAGCTCGCGCACGCGGCCAAGCTCCGAATAAACCTTCTCCGCCGCTTTCTCGCGTATGTGGCAGGTGTTGAGCACGATGAGGTCGGCGTCCTCGATGCTTGCGGTCTGCGCGTAGCCTTGCAGCGCCAGCGCCTCCGTCATGCGCTCGGAGTCATAGAGGTTCATCTGGCAGCCGTAGGACTTGACGAAGGCCTTGCCGCCCGCGCGCGCAGGCACGGTGCGCAAAGAGCCCCCGGGGCCCGCTTCCGCTGTCTCGCGCGATTGGTCTGCCGGCCGCTCGTCCATCGCCCTTGCCGCGCTCCGTCAATTGGCACCGGATGCCAGCATTCCCGCGATGATTTGTCCAGCTTGGGCGCCGGCCGTATTGCCGCGGTCGTTCAGGTCCATTTGGCGGCCTGGCCGGCGGGCGGCCGAGGGCGCACCGGCGTCGCGACTTCGGGCGATGCGACAGCAAGCGGCTCCTGCGGCCCCCGCGCGCGCAAGATCCTGACCACGTGCTCGCGCACCTCCGCCTCGCTGCGGCGGGCAAGATCCTTGCGGTCGGCGAAGCTCGACAGCGGCACCGGCGGCCCGACGCGGATGCGCACGTCGAGCGGGCCGGATTTCAACAGACGCCAGGCGTGAGAGCGCATCTCCATGTCGCCGTACCAGCCAACGAAGTGGCGATCGGCGCGGCCAAGCGGAATGCCGTGCAGGCGGGTGTAGACGAGCGACAGCATCTGCACCACCGCGTCCGGCGCCTCGCGTTCGCTTCCGCCTGGCGGCTTCGCGGCGGCGAACAGCGAGGTCATGAACGGGAGCACGCGGTTGCCGTCGCTCGAGGTGCCCTCGGCGAAGAGCACGATGGTATCGCCCTGCTCCAGCCGCGCCAGGATCTCGCTCGCGGCATCCCCGACGGCAGATCGCTTGGCGCGGTCGACGAACACCGAGCGCTGCAGGCGAGCGAGCGCGGAGACGAACGGCCAGCCGCCGACCTCTTTCTTTGCCACGAACGAGACGGGCGCGACCGCGGACAGAACGGGGATGTCGAGCCAGGAGGTATGGTTGGCGACGAGCAGCACCGGCCGGCCGCTCGCAACCTCGCCATCGAGCTCGATGCGGATGCCGAGCAGGCGGCACACGCGGCGGTGATACCAGTTGGGAAAGCGGCGGGCGGCAGGCAAATTTAGGCGCAGCAGCGCGGCCTGCACCGGCATCAACGGAACCGTGAGCGCGAAGAAACCGGCGAGAACGGAACCGCCCCTCACCGCGCTCATATCGTATCTCCGCCGCGCCGCTATTTCTTGGCCGCCTTCACACGGACGCCATAGAGCTCCAGCCGATGCCCGACGAGCTTGAAGCCGAGCTCGCGCGCGATGCGCTCCTGCAGCGCCTCGATCGACTCGTTGCGGAACTCGATGACGCGTCCGCTTTCGACGTCGATGAGGTGGTCGTGATGCGGACCCGATGCTTCCTCGTAGCGCCCGCGCTTGTGGCCGAAGTCGTGGCGTTCAAGGATCCCCTTCTCCGAGAACAGTTTCAGCGTGCGGTACACCGTCGACAGCGAGATGCGCGCGTCCACCTCGTTGGCGCGGCGGTAGACCTCCTCGACGTCGGGGTGGTCCTTGGCGGAGCCGAGCACGCGCGCGATCACCCGCCGCTGTCCCGTCATACGCAGGCCTTGCGCCGCGCACAGCTCCTCGATGTGGGAGAGATGGTCCTTGTCGGTGTCGGGCATGAAGCGGCCGATCAGCTCACGCTCATTCAGGCTTTATATGGGGGCATTCGCGGCCAGTCCACCCGCGGCGTGGGTGGGGCGCCGGCTAAAGGGCGAGGGACAGGACAAGGGCATCGACCGGCTGGGCGCCCGGTCGCGCGTAGTAGCCCTTGCGCCGGGCGGCGACGGCAAAACCGAGGCCCTCGTAGAGCCGTAACGCCGCGGCGTTGTCGGCCGCCACCTCGAGGAACAGGCGCTCGACCTCGGCGCGGCGTGCCGCGCGAATGAGGCCTTCGACCATCTGCCGGGCGATGCCCCGGCGCTGCCACTCGGGCGCGACCCCGATCGACAGGATCTCCGCCTGGTCCGCCGCGATCTGGCCGATAACGAATCCGGCGATCGCCTTCGGCTCGCGCACCTGCGCGACGAAAGCAGCGGCGGCCGGATGCTCGATCAAGCGGCCGATGCTTTCCGCATCCCAAGCCGGATTAAACAGGCGAGCATGCAGCGCAGCGATGTCGGCGACGCGCTCGGGGCTCGCCCACAGCAGGCTCAAATTGCGCGGGTCGATCGGGATCAGGGTGGCAGGGGTCATTGTTGGGCCCTCGCGATCGATTTCCCGTCCTGCGGCTTGGCGTCGGGCGGACGCAGGTAGAGCGGCACCAGGGGAGCTTGGCTGGCGGGGAGCTCGAAGGCCATGCGCGCCAACGCCGCGGCGTCGGGCAGCAAGTGTGGCAGCCGTGCGGTCACCCTGCGCCCGGCACTGGCGGCGGCCGCGGCAACCGCTTCTGCCGCCGAACCCACGACGATCAGCGGCCCGCTGCCGATCCGGCCCGCTTCCTCGATGACGAGAAGCTGCGGGGGCGATTTGGGCTCCAACGCGCTTGCCCCGAACAGTTGCACGCAAGCCTGCCCGCGCCGCGCATCGACGGCGACCGCCAGATCGGCGTCTTGAGGCAGAGAACCCAGCTCGCGCAGAGCAGCTTGCGCCATGACGGCGAGGCTCGATGCGCCGACAACGGCAATGCCGGTTGGAAGCGCAAGCCCGCGCGCCGCGGCGACCCCGATGCGCGTTCCGGTGAACGTGCCAGGCCCCACGGTGACGGCAAGCCGATCGATATTCCCGAAGGTGACACCTGCCAGGCGCATCGTCTCCTCGATCATCGGTATGAGCCGCTCAGCGTGACCCGTTTCGAAGCGCTCGAGCGCGCTCGCGAGCTCGGCGATACCCTCGTCGCGGGACTGCGCAACGCAAACGGAGCACGCGTCAAAACAGGTATCGAAGGCCAACACGTTCATGGCCGCCAGCCTATACGCAGCGTGCGCCGCAATTTCCAGCCCTTGGGGGAAAACGCGAGAAAAGGCATTCAGATGATCTTCGCCATTTCCGCGAACGTAAACCGCGGCGAGCGCGGCATTACGCCGGCCCAGTCGCCGTAGCCGAGATTGCACAGGAAATTCGACTTGACGCTCCTGCCTGTGAAAAACGCCTTGTCCACGCCGGCGTTGTCGAAGCCGGACATCGGCCCGGTATCGAGGCCCAAGGTGCGCGCGGCAATGATCAGGTAGGCCCCTTGCAACGTGCCGTTGCGGAACGCCGTCTCCCTGATCTTCTCCGGCTGGCCGGCGAACCAGCTGCGCGCATCCGTGTGCGGGAAGAGCTTCGGCAGGTGCTCGTAGAATTCCAGGTCGTAGCCGACGATAGTGCACACGGGCGCCTGCATCGTCTTTTCGCGATTGCCCTCACTCAAGTACGGCTTCAGCCGCTCCTTAGCCTCCTTCGACTTCACGAAGACGAAGCGCGCCGGCGAGCAGTTGGCGCTGGTCGGGCCCATCTTGAGTACATCGACGAGGCGGCGCAGGAGATCGTCCGGCACCTCCCTTTGCTGCCACTTGTTGTGAGTGCGGGCGTCGAGAAAAATCTGGCGAAGGGCAGCGTCGTCGATGGCTTGCGACATGAAGGGCGGCTCCAGGGCAACGGGTCGGGGGCGCCATCCTAGCGAAAACCCCGCCGGCGAGGGCGGGGTTTCGCATTTCTTCGACAGGCCAACGGGGATGCGCGCCTCAGGCGGCCCGCACTTCCTGAACCTCGGGACAGAAATGCCGCAACAGATTCTCGATGCCGTGCCGCAGCGTCGCGGTGGAGCTTGGGCAGCCGGAGCAGGCCCCGCGCATGTGCAGATAGACGACGCCGTCGCGGAAGCCAGAGAACGTTATGTCGCCGCCATCCTGGGCGACCGCGGGGCGCACGCGCGTCTCGAGCAGCTCCTTGATGGTATCGACGACGGCCTGGTCCTTGGGATCGTAGGAGGCGGTCGCGGCGTCGTTGGCCACTTCGGCAACGACCGGAACGCCCGATACATAGTGCTCCATGATGGCGCCAAGGATCATCGGCTTCAGGTGCTGCCATTCGCCGTCGCCCTTCGTGACGGAGATGAAGTCCGAGCCGAGGAACACCCCGCGCACACCCTTGATGTCGAACAAGCGCGTCGCGAGCGGAGACGCCAGCGCCTCGCCCTTGCTGGTGAAGTCGGCGGTACCCTCGGCGAGCACGGGCTTGCCGGGAATGAATTTCAACGTGGCGGGATTGGGCGTCGCCTCGGTCTGGATGAACATCGCCTCGCCTCTCCGTCTGACCGCGCCTGGCTCAAGCGGTACAGATACCGTCGTTAGAACTTTTCTAAGATAGGGGACATCCGCTGCAAATTCGAGGCCTTCCTTCAGGCAAGGGCCTGAATATCGGCAAGCTCCAGCGCACCCGGCACGATGGTAATCGGGATGGGGAAGGTCCCGGCCGTGGTGCCGGCGGCAAGGGTAGAGACGAGCGGACCGGGACCCGCTGGGTCGTTGGAGGCCCCCAGCACCAAGAGCGCGATATCGTCGTCCTCGTCAATGAGCTTGCGGATCTCCTCGGCCTTGGCGCCCTCGCGGATGATCTCCTCGCAGGCGACGCCCTCGAAGCCGGCGAGGTTGAGCTTGCGCCGGAACAGGCGGAACAGCGCCTTGGCCTTCGCCGTCTCCTCCTCGATCTGCTGCTGGCGCACGTTGATCCAGTGCTGGAACTCCTGCGGCACAATCACGTAGAGCATGACGATCGAGCCGGAGGACCGCTGGATGCGGCTCGCGGCGAAATAGAGGGCGCTTTCGACCTCCATGCTCTCATCAACGATGAGCAGGAACTTGCGAAAGTGCCCGGCCTCGAAGGAACGGCGAGTCTTTTTCGAGCTCATGCGCGCATGCTGCCATGAGGCGACGCCGCCCACAATAAGCCGCTGTGTCTGGGAGCGGCCGGCCGGATGCTCACGAGCGTACGAAGCCGACGATATCCTTCACCTCATCCAGCACCGGCTTGGCGATGGCGCGGGCACGGGCGGCGCCGTCGGCGAGAATGCGGTCGATCTCGTAGGGATCGCTCATGAGGCGCTTGGTCTCCGCGGCGATGGGGGCAAGCTGCGCGCTGCACAGCTCAGCGAGCGCCTTCTTGAAGGCTGAGAATTGCGATCCGCCGAACTCCTTGAGAACGTCGGATCTCGACTTGCCCGCGAGCGCGGCATAGATGCCGACGAGGTTCTCTGCCTCCGGGCGATTCTCGAGGCCCTTCTCCTCGGACGGAAGCGGCTCGGGATCGGTCTTCGCCTTCTGGATCTTCTTGGCGATCGTATCGGCATCGTCGGTCAGGTTGATGCGCGAAAGGTCGGACGGGTCCGACTTCGACATCTTCTTCGTTCCGTCGCGCAGGCTCATCACCCGCGTCGCCGGACCGGTGATGACGGGCTCGGGCAGCGGGAAGAAGGCTCCGTCGGCGTGGCCGGCCTTTAAGATCCACGTCTTGAAGTCGTTGTTGAACTTCTGGGCGATGTCGCGCGCGAGCTCTAAGTGCTGCTTCTGGTCATCACCGACCGGCACGTGCGTCGCGCGGTAGGCGAGGATGTCGGCCGCCATCAGGTTGGGATAGACGTAGAGACCGACGGAAGCATTCTCGCGATCCTTGCCGGCCTTCTCCTTGAACTGCGTCATGCGGTTGAGCCAGCCGAGGCGCGCGACGCAGTTGAAGATCCAGGCGAGCTCGGCGTGCTCCGACACCTCGCTCTGATTGAAGAGGATCGAGCGCTTGGGGTCGAGGCCCGCGGCAATATAGGTCGCAGTCGCCTGTCGGATCGCGCTTTTCAGCTCATCGGGTTCCTGCCACACCGTGATCGCGTGCATGTCGACGACGCAGTAGATGCACTCGTGCGTCTTCTGCAGCGCGATCCAGTTGACCATCGCGCCGAGGTAGTTGCCGAGATGCAGGCTGCCCGTCGGCTGCATGCCGGAGAACACGCGCTCTTTGAACTTCATGGGGTCCTCGTTTCAGGGGCGCGTTATGACGTGGCCGAAGGGAGCGCGCAAGACCGCGAGCAGGATCTAAAACGGCCCCGGCGGCGGCGTTTTCCGGGCGAGGAAGCGGCGTAGCTGGGCAAAGTCCAGCGCGCCGGTGGCGAAGACCCCAACGACGTAGGCGAGGAAGCCCGCACCGACCAGAAGCGTCAGCGCAACGGCGCGGGTGAGCTCGCGCGTCGGCGGAGCGAAGCGGTTGCCCAAAACTTCGGCCACGATCCACAGCACCACGCTCATAATGATCGTTGCCAGCATGATGCGCGGCAAGGCTCGCCGCAGTCGCTTATCGGTGACGAAATATCCGCGCTTGGCGAGCGTCGCATAGAGCATCCCAGCGTTCAGCCAGCCGCCGAGCGTCGTCGCCACGGCGATGCCCAAATGCGGCATCCACCCCAGCGCCCGGAAGACGAAGAACAGCGCGATCGATCCGATGGTATTCGCTGTCAGGCTGATGGTGGCGTAGATCATCGGGGTGCGCGTGTCCTCGCGCGCGAAGTAGGCGGGCGAAAATACCTTGATCAGCACGAAGCTCGGCAGCCCGAGCGCGAAGATGGCGAGCGCCCAGGCGGTGGCGGGCGTGTCGGCGGCTGTGAACGCGCCGCGCTCGAACAGCGCCGCCACAATGGCGGTCGGCACGACCGCAAGGGCCGCCGCCGCCGGCAACGTCAGCAGCATGGCGAACTCGAGCGAGCGGTTCTGGCTGTCCATGACGGCTTCGTGGTTCTCGGCGCGCAGGTGCCGCGACACGTCGGGGAGCAGGACCACACCGATGGCGATGCCGACTATGGCCAGCGGCAGCTCGTACAGGCGATCGGCATAATAGAGGAACGACACCGCCCCGTTCTGCATCGACGCAATCACCGTGCCGATGACGATGTTGAGCTGGGTGACGCCGCCGGCGATCACGCCCGGGATGCCCAGCGCAATGAGGCGGCGCACGCCTTCGGTCATGCGCGGCCGGCGCAGCTTCAGCCAGATGTTGTTGCGCCTCAGGCCATCCATCAGCAGCCAGAGCTGCAGGATGCCGGCGACGAACACACCCCAGGCCTGCACGACGCCAGCCATGGGCTCGTTCTGATAGCCGAGCGCCATACCGACGAACGTCGCCAGCATCATGACGCCGTTCAAGACGATGGAGACGGACGAGCTTTCGACGAACTTGCCGAACGAGTTGAGCACGCCGGACATCAAAGCGACCAGCGACATGCACAAGAGGTAGGGCATGGTGATACGCGTCAGCAGGACGGCGAGGTCGAACTTCTCCGGCGTCGCGCTGAAACCCGGTGCCAAGCCGTACATGAGGAACGGCATGGTGATCTCGGCCACCACCGTGATGGCCAGCAGGATGAACACGAGCCCGGCCATCGCCTCCTCGGCGAAGGCGCGCGCCGATTCGCGGCCCTCGCCCTCGAGCCGCTTGGCGAACAGCGGCACGAAGGCGGCGTTGAAGGCGCCCTCGCCGAACAGGCGGCGGAAGAGGTTAGGGAAGCGGAAGGCGACGAAGAACGCGTCGGCGACGGCGCCGCTTCCCAGGATGGCAGCGATGAGGATGTCGCGCAGGAACCCGAACACGCGGCTCAACAACGTGAGGCCGCCGACGGTCGCGAAGGAGCGGTAGAGCTTCATCGGCGCTGAGCGGTAGCGGAGGGCTCTCGCGAGAGCAAGGACTTAGCAGATCCTGCGGCGACTTTCCCCAGACCGCTGTGCCCGCGTTGACATCGCTCCGAGGATCGCCGACAAAATCACGGGCATTTGGGGAGGCGCAGGCGCATGTTTCCGCTCGGTGACGACGACTCCCAACGCCGCACGACCCCCTACGTCACCTATGTGCTGATCGCCATAAACGTGCTCGTCTTCCTGCTCGAGCTGCAGAACGGCGATGAGTTCATCCAGCAGTGGGCGTTCGTGCCGCACCGCTTTGCCGAGGATCCGGCAGGCCAGCTCCCGACCGTATTCAGCGCCATGTTCATGCACGGAAGCTGGCTGCACCTCGGCGGCAACATGCTCTATCTGTGGATCTTCGGCGACAACGTCGAGGACAGCTTCGGGCACGTCAAATACCTGCTGTTCTATCTCCTTGCTGGCATCGCCGCGACGTTCGCGCAGTTCGCCGCGCTGCCCGGATCGAACGTCCCCAACGTCGGCGCCTCGGGGGCGATCGCCGGCGTGCTCGGCGCCTACATCCTGATGTTTCCGAACGCGCGCATCAACGTGCTGCTCGGCCGCCAGGTCGTCGCCATGCCGGCTCTGATCGTGTTGGGCTTCTGGATCGTGCTGCAACTCGTGAGCGGCGTCGGCTCCATCGCGACCACCAGCGCGGATGTGGGCGGCGTCGCCTACATGGCCCACGTCGGCGGGTTCGCGGCGGGCTTCCTGATGGCCTTCCTGTTCCGCGGGCGCGGGGGCGGCAATCCGCGCATCTCGGCCTGATCAAACCAGCGTGAGGCTAACGTCGCCTCTGGCTCGCCTTGAACGGGCCGCTCTTTTGCACGACAATACGGTTCGGCCGGGGGGCTAAGGCGTGGGACGATAACCATGATTCGCCTGGCTGTGCCGATCATACTGCTGCTGCTGATGCTCATCGGCGGAGCGTGGCTGTTCGTGGGCTCGCTCGATTTCCTAGAGTTCACGCGCAGGGCCCCTGCCACCAAGGAACGGCAAGCCACGCCAGCTCCACCAGCCCGGAATCCTGCGTTCGACGCCGCGACCAGCGAAGCCGGGCCCAAAGCCTCCTTCGACGTGGCGCGCATCAATCCCAACGGCACCTCCGTGTTCGCCGGACGTGCCGAGCCCGGCTCGAGCGTCACCGTAATGGGCGACGGCAAAGCCCTCGGTAGCGCGCAAGCCGACGAGAACGGCGAGTGGTCGCTGGCCACCGAGGAAAAGCTCGCCAGCGCGGACCCCAAGCTCGAGCTCAAGACGAAGTCGGCTGCAGAAGTCCGCAAGGAGCGCGAAGCGCAAGCCAAGCTTGCCGAGCGCGCCCCGGAGCCGCTTGCGCCCGGACAAGAGCCTCGGTCCGCAAACGCGGTGACTTCGCACCTCCTCAAAGATCTCGAAGGGATGGTGAAGGAGGCACGCACAAACGACGCGCCGCCGGCGGTCGCGGCCGGCGACAGCCCGCCGGCGAACGCCGCCGCGGCGCCAGGGCTGGGAGAGCCTGGCGTGCGCAAATCCGTCCCCGTGCCGATCACCTTCATCTTCAACGAGCCGACGTTGACGGAGGACGGCATGAAGGCGGCCGCGCTGCTGCTCGAGTATCTGCGGCTCAAGCACTTCGCCAAGGTGTCGCTCACCGGGCATGCGGACGAACGCGGCACGGACGAGCTCAACATGAACCTTTCCAAGGAGCGCCTCGAAACCGTCGCGCGCTTTCTGAAGGCGGGTGGCTTCAACGGCGAGCTCGAGCTCATCCCCAAGGGCAAGCGGGAGCCTTTTGCCGGCGTCGTCCGCAGCCAGTATCCGCTCGAGGAGCTCTACCAGCTCGATCGTCGCGTCGAGCTCGTCATCACCCAATAGGCGGCAGCGCCTAGGCCTTGGCGGCCGGCTCGCTGGCAGGCTTCTCCTGGGCGCCCTCGAGCACCTTCTCCAGCTGCTCACGGATCGTCGCCTGGCGCGGCTCGCTCGTGATCTTCTTGCCCGTCAAATCGGTGACGTAGAACACGTCGACCGCCTTCTCGCCGAAGGTGGTGATGTGGGCCGAGGTTATGTCGAGGAACAGGTTCGACATGGTGCTGGTCAGCTCATAAAGCAGCCCCGGCCGGTCGCGCCCCGCCACCTCGATCACGGTGAACTGATCCGACAGGGCGTTGTTGACGATGACCTCGGGCTCGACCGTGAACGCCATGATGCGCCGGGGCGGTGCGCCGCGCGCGGCCATCAGATCGCGCATCCAGGCGTCGCCGCGCAGGAGGCGCTCGATCATGTCGCCGATCCGGCGCCCACGGCGCAGCTCGTCCTCGTCTTCTTTGAACTCGCGGTTCAAGAGAAAAGTGTCGAGCGCATAACCGTCGCGCGTCGTCATGATGTGGGCGCCGGCGATGTTGGCGCCCGCCGCCGCGCAGGCGCCAGCGAACAGCGCCAGGAGCCGCGGGTGGTTGGGCGCGATCACGGTCAGCTCGGTGATGGCGGTGAACGCATCCGTCGTCGTTTCGGTGGCGAGGTGCAGGCCTTCCTTCTCTGCGCGCTGCAGCAGCTTTGCGTGCTCAACCTGGCGCTCCGTGTCGGTCCGCATCCAGTAATCGGGATAATGGCGATCAACGAAGCGTTCGACCTCGGCCGGAGGCCAATCGGCGAGCTCCTTGCGGAGCGCGTCCTGAGCCTCGGCAACCCGCTGGCTGCGCTTCACCTGGGTGTGGCCGCCCGCAACGACCGGCTCGGCCTCGTAGTAGAGCGTGCGCAAGAGTTGGCCCTTCCAGCCGTTCCACACGCCGGAACCGACGGCGCGGATGTCGGCAACCGTTAGCAGCAGCAGCAGCTTCAAGCGCTCAGGGCTTTGCACCACGTCGGCGAAGTCGCGGATGGTCTTGGCGTCCGAAAGGTCGCGGCTCTGCGCGATGTTGCTCATCGTCAGGTGCTGCTCGACGAGCCACACCGCCGTCTCGGTCTCGGCCGCGTTCAAACCGAAGCGGGGGCCGAGCTTGCGTGCCACCCGCGCGCCGATCATCGAGTGGTCCTCCTCGTGGCCCTTGCCGATGTCGTGCAGGAGGGCGGCGACGAAGAGTGCGCGGCGGTTCTGGATGGTCTTGATGATCTCGGTGGAGAGCGGCAGCTCGCGCGAAGCCCCGCCGCGCTCGATGTCGGTCAGCATGCCAATGGTGCGGATCAGATGCTCGTCGACGGTGTAGCTGTGATACATGTTGAACTGCGTCATGGCGACGACGCGCCCGAACTCCGGCACGAAGCGGCCGAGCACGCCCGCTTCGTTCATGCGCCGCAGCGATATCTCGGCGCCGCTGTCCCTGGTCAAAAGCTCGATGAAGATGCGGTTCGCCTCCGGATTTGCCCGCAGGTCGTCGTCGATGAGACGCAAGGACTGACGCAGCAGCCGGATCGCGTCAGGGTGCAAGTACGAGTTGGCTTGGCTTGCCTCGGCGAAGAAGCGGATGAGGTTCACGGGATCGCGCTTGAACACGTCCGGGTCGGCGACGTTTAGGCGGTCGTTGTCGATGCGGAAGTCCGTGCGCGCGCGCAACTGCCGGCGCGCCTTCCAGTTGAGCGGGCGCAACAGCCGGCTCAAGCCCGGCGAGGTCTTGAGCTGCTGCATCTCGAGCGCCGTGCACAGGATCGCGGTCAGGTCGCCGACGTCCTTTGCCACGAGGAAGTAGTGCTTCATGAAGCGCTCGACCGCGAGCAGGCCGCCGCGGCTATGGTAGCCGAGCTGATCGGCGAGCCAGGGCTGCACGTCGAAGGACAGCACCTCTTCGGCGCGGCCGTTGAAGAAGTGCAAATGGCAGCGGATCGTCCAGAGAAAGTCCTCGCAGCGCCGGAAGGTGGCGACTTCGTCCGGCTTGAAGATGCCGGCGGCGACGGTCGCCGCGCCTACGCCCTGGCCGTAGAGGTATTTCGACAGCCAGTGCAGCGTGTGCAGGTCGCGCAAGCCGCCTTTGCCGTCCTTGATGTTGGGCTCGACCTTGTAGCGGCTTCCGCCCGCTCCCTTATGGCGCGCATCGCGCTCGGCCATCTTGGCGTCGATGAAGGCGCGCGCGGTGCCTTCGACGACCTCGGTGCGGAAGCGCTGTTCGAAGCGGGCATAGAGCTGGGCATCGCCGTGGATGAGGCGCGCATCCAAGAGCGCGGTACGCACCGTGAAGTCGGCGCTGCCCATCTTTATGCACTGGTCGACGGTGCGGGTCGCGTGGCCCACCTTGAAGCCCAAGTCCCACAGCACGTAGAGCATGTATTCGGCGACGCTCTCGCCCCACGGCGTCTGCTTGTAGGGAAGCAGGAACAGGAGATCGATGTCGGAGTAGGGGGCAAGCAGACCGCGGCCGTAGCCACCCGTCGCGACGATCGCCATGCGCTCGGCGTCGGACGGATTGGTGGCCCGGTACACGTGCGCCGCCGTGTAGTCGTAGAGCACGCGGACGAGCTCGTCCTGAAACATGGACAGCCCCGCCGCGCAGCGGCGGCCGTTGCCATCGGCCTCAAGGCCTTTGCGGGCGGCTTCGTGCGCGGCCGCGACGAGCGCCTTCAGACGCAGAATGAGCGTGGGCCGGGCCTGCGCCGCGTCCCCGTGCGCGCGGAACGCCGCGCTCAGCTCCTCGCGCAGCTCGCGCGGGTCGAAATAGGGGGCCGATTTCTGAATCGCTGTGTCCATGGCGCATGAATGTAGGCCAGCTTCCGCCGCAGCCTAACTACGTTTCCCCTAAATTTCGCGTTCCGGTTCTTTATTCCCGCGCCGCAGCGCCTTCAGCCGGTAGAGGGCCTCCAGCGCCGAGCGGGGGCTCATGTCGTCCGGGTTGAGCTCGTCAAGGGCCTTGTCGACGGCCGAAGGGCCGCTCGGTGCGGCGGGCGGCCCTTGCGCGCGAGTTACCGCAAACAGAGGTAGCTCGTCGAGCGTATCATTGAGCGCATTCTTCTTGCCGTCCGACTTTTCAAGCAGCGCCAGCACCTCGCGCGCACGGCCGAGGACGGGCGCTGGCAGCCCGGCCAGCTTTGCAACCTGGATGCCGTAGGAACGGTCGGCGGCACCAGGCTTCACCTTGTGCAGGAACACGATCTCGTCCTGCCACTCGCGCACCA
>Ga0187819_10000375_pt1 | contig 21943 bp, 18 predicted proteins | sample NC_wetland_sal_i_15_FD_132411 | JGI IMG/M metagenome (GOLD analysis project Ga0187819, IMG submission 132411) | Wetland sediment microbial communities from Neuse River Estuary, North Carolina, USA - SO4_4 | ecosystem: Environmental > Aquatic > Freshwater > Wetlands > Sediment | place: USA...
CCCAAACGGGCGCACGCAACGGGATTTCTCTTTGATGCGCCACCGGGCCTTCCGGCAGCAAAAAGTCCACCGCCGGAAGCACGCGGCGCGCGGCCATTTTCGAGTCGCTCGAGCCGTCGCCCCAGACGCTCGCGCAGGCGGCGATACGTGCCGGGCGCCACGGCGCCGCGCTGCCACGCGGCGCGAAGCGCGGCGAGTGCCTGGCGCGTGAAGTCGAGCGCGCGTTCCGGCGCGCCGGCGCGGTGCTCGTAGTACATGGCCAGTTGCTCGTAGGCGTCCAGGCCGTCGCGCGTTTCGCCCAGGATGTCCTCCCAGAGTTCGGTGGCGCGATCGAAATCGCGTTCGCGTTTGGCCAGATGCGCCAGCTCGCGCCGCGCGGCGCGGTCCGCTTCCTCCGGCAGGCCGGCCGCGAGGGCGCGTTCGTAGAGCCTGCGCGCGCCGTCCTGGGTGCCGCGGCGCTGCTCGAGCCGCGAGAGGCCGTAGAGTTCGAGCGCATCGCCCCGGGCCGCATCCGGATCGGCCAGCAGCGTCAGCAGCCGCGCCGCGAGCGCCGCCAGGCCGCGCAGGTCCATTTGGTTGTGGCGGAACACCTGGGAGAGAGCCTCGGGGCCACCACCGCGCAGATAGGAGAAATACGCCTGCGGGATGAGCGCGCCGGGAATGTCGCCCTCGCGCTGCCAGGCGACCCCGCCGAGCGGGAAGAGCACGTGGCGTTCGAGCTCCATCAGGCGCACCGAGCCGAGCTTCAGCCGCCAGATCTGGCGTGCGGGATGGAGCAGATCGAGATGCGCGGCGGGAGCCGCGGCGGAGATGCGGCGGGTCATGCGGTAGCGCGTTTCGAGCAGCGGCCAGTCGAACGAGCGGCCGTTGAAGGTGACGAGCACGCGGCGTTCCGCCATCCGCGCGGCCAGGGCTTCCAGCACGGCGTGCTCTTCGCTGTAGTCGCGCAGGAAGAGCTGTTCAACTTCGAGGCCGCCCGCGTCCCACCAGGCCAGGCCCACCAGGAAAGCATAGGTGCCGCTGCCGCCGGCCAGGCCGGTGGTCTCCGTGTCCAAGAAGAGCCACTGGGCCGGGTCCAGCGTTTCCTGCGGCGCGTCGGCGAGCAGCCGGCGGAGAGGAGCGGCGATCGGTGTTTGTCCCGTCGGGCAATCGTGACCCTCGAACCAGCGCTGGACGGCCAAATATTCGCCGTGCGTGTTCCGGCGGGGGACGGCGGCGACCATGCGCGCGAGTTCTTCCGCGGCGGCCGGGAGTGATTCAGGATAGCGGGCCGCGGCGGACGCCGCCACAGGTCGCAGCGCTGCTGCGCGGGAGAGTTGTTGGTGGAGGAGGGAGTTCATTCTAGCTGTGCAGCCGCTCCAGGATCGCCAACGCTACCTGCTTCGTATGCTCGCCCGAATCGGGGGCGGGGCCCACGCACGAAGGGCAGCCCTTTTCGCAGGGGCAGGAAATGATCAATTCGTGCGTGCGCGCCAGGAGCGTGTCGTGCATCTCGAAGAGCGGCTGCGAGAATCCGATGCCGCCGGGATACGCGTCGTAGAGATACAGGTTGGGCTCGAAAAACTCGCCGCCCGGCACTGTAGCGGCGGGTTTATCCCGCCATCCCTCCGCCGGCTCCGCTCCGCCCGGCTCGGGCGGGCGCTCGCTGATGGCCGTGCCCAGGTCGCGGCGGTCGCACATGAGCAGCAGCGCGGCCATGGATTCGAGAGCGTAAAGCAGCCCAAGCATCCCACTCTGCCTCTCGGAAAGGGAAAAGGGCAGCGATTCCAGGAGCGCCCGCTCCAGCGTGATCCAATAGGCCGTGGTGTGCATTTCGTTTTCCGGCAGCTCGAGTTTTCCGGCGCCGATGTTTTCGTTGGTCCAGAATTTGATTTTTTTGAAGCCCACCACCTGCGAGCGCACCAGCACGTCGCCATGCGCGCGGCAGGCCGGCCCGGCCACGCGCTGCTCTTCCGCCGGATGGAGCACGCGCACCTGCGTGTAGCGGATGGCGTCGGTGTAATAGTCCGCGTTCACGGGGCGGACGTAGGCCTTGCGCTGGTCGAAATCCAGCCGGTCCACGTGGTACTGCTGGCCCTGGTGCAGGTAGATAGCTTTGTCATGCACCGTGGTGAGCGCGCTCGCGAAATCCACCTCGCCGATCACCTCGGGCTCGCCCTCCTCGCCGCCCGCCGTGTTGATGATCACGAAGTTGTCGGAAGTGACGGAGCGGAGGCTGACGGTATCCGCGGGATAGGCCTCCTGCGTCCAGTGCCAGCAGCCGCCGCTGCAGTGCAGGTAGCCCGCCTGCTCGAGGTGCGCACACATCTCCGGCAGATTCACGCCGCCGAAGAGTTCATCGGGATCGAGCGGCAGCTCGAAGGCGGCGCACTTCAGGTGGTTCAGCAGGATTTCGAGGTTGTCGGGCTGGATAAACGCGCGCTCCGGCGGGCTGGAGAAAAAATATTCAGGATGCCGGACGATGAACTGGTCGAGCGGCGACGAGCTGGCCACGAACACGGCGCAACTGGTGCCGCTGCGGCGCCCCGCGCGGCCGGCTCGCTGCCAGGTGGCGGCGATGGTGCCGGGATAGCCGGCCAGCACCACGGCGTCCAGCGAGCCGATGTCGATGCCCAGCTCCAGCGCGTTTGTGGCCACCACGCCGCGAATCGCGCCGTCGCGCAGGCCGCGTTCGATCTCGCGCCGCTCGCCCGGCAGGTAGCCGCCGCGGTAGCCGCGCACGCCTTCCGGCTGGCCGGGCGCGGGCGGGTGCGCGTCCTGCAGATAGGTGAGCAGCAGTTCCGTGTGCAGCCGGCTGTTGGCAAACACGATGGTTTGCATGCCGCGGCCCAGAAATTCCTCCGCCACGCGGCAGGATTCGTTGATGTAGCTCCGGCGGATGCCCAGGAAGCGGTTGACCACCGGCGGATTCCAGAAGGCGAAGAATTTTTCCGCCGCGGGCGCGCCGTTGCGGTCGAGCACGGAGACGGGCGCTTCGAGCAATTGCTGGGCGAGCGCGCCGGGATTGGCAATCGTGGCCGAACAGCACACGAACACCGGGTCCGAGCCGTAGAACCGCGCGATGCGCCGCAGCCGCCGCAGCACGTTGGCCAGATGGCTGCCAAACACGCCGCGGTAAGTGTGCAGCTCGTCGAGCACTATGTACCGCAGGTTCTCGAACAGGCGCGTCCATTTCGTGTGGTGCGGCAGGATGCCCGTGTGCAGCATGTCCGGATTCGTCAGCACAATGTGGCCGCGCTCGCGGATGGCCCGGCGCGCGTCCCCGGGCGTGTCGCCGTCGTAGGTAAAAACTCCGAAGGGTTGGCCGCTGACCGTAGTTTCGAGTCGCTGCGCCAGGTCGTAGAGTTCCGCGAGTTGGTCCTGCGCCAGCGCCTTCGTGGGGAAAAGGTAGAGAGCGCGCGTGTCGGAGTTTTCGAGAATGGCGTTCAGGATCGGCAGGTTGTAGCAGAGCGTTTTGCCGGAGGCCGTGGGCGTCACCACCACGGTCGAGCGCCCGGCGCGGACGGATTCTGCCGCTTCTGCCTGATGCGTGTACGGCTGGCGCACGCCCTTTGCCGCGTAGGCCGCCGCCAGTTCCGGCCGCACCCATTCCGGCATGGCCGCGAATTCTGCGGGGCGCGCCGGGATGTGTTCCAGCGCGGTGAGCACGTCGCCCCGGCCTGCGGAGTCGCGCGAAGCGAGATGGTCGAGCACTTCGCGGACGGCTTCCATCGAGCTGACCGGACGTACGGCGAGCGAGTCCCCCATCTCCCCTCCTTCGCTTTTTATTCGCTAAAGATAGCAGCCTACAGGCACTGATGCAAGGGGGAAGTAGGTGGTCCGGCAACTCACATCGGAGAATTCAAATCGCTTTTGCGATCGGAAACAGCGAACCTGAGCCCGCGGGGGTATGAAGACAATATCCTTAAGTCGTGCATTTCCGATTGAAGTTCGGGCTCTACCGGTTCAAATTGATCAACAATTGAGTTCCAGGAATCGGGGTCGCGCAAGCCCAGGCGCAACGTCGCACCGCCCTTGAAAGAGGACGGTGTCGGATCGACAGCGAAGTCGGGCAATTCGACCTGAAATTCTCCATTGGCGTTCGGGACAACCGAGGTCACGTCGAACTCAGTAATCAGACAGTCCATGAGTCCGAAGAGGTCACACATCCAGTAGGCCGTGTAGCTGATGACCAACTCGGCGCGCCGGTTCTGAACCATCTCATCCGGCGGGATCTGCCCGGAAAGCGTCACGCTGGGCAGAGGCAGGCAGGCGAACTTCACCTTCAAGTCCGTCTCTTTGTACATTGGAAACTTGAATAGCTGGAACCTGCAGCCTGGCGCGTAGACTACAATTTTGATTTGGGATGCTGGCTTACCTTTAACGGAAGTCTCGATCTCGTACGAGTGAACATTCTCCTCTTCTCGCACAAAGCCCCCGTAGCCTCCGAATGGGCCTATCAAGAGGTACCGGATCTGAACTCTTTGTGATGCAACCTTGGGGGGGAGCACGATCGCGACTCTCGGCAGCGTGCTCGCTCGAGAAGCAACCGGCCCGGCCCCAGACTGTAGGGCGCCTATGGTCATGAAAATGGCAAAGGCGCAATATGCCATATAGCGCTCCAGCGGAAGAGATGGCGAGGGGGCCGACGACAAAATGTTAATTCATCCTTGTCTCCGCGTCCGCGGACAATCCAGCGACGCTTTCCATCAAAGAGGCCGATCTCGCTTTTCCGGTGCTGGCGTGGTTTCTGGGGAGAAGAGGTCTGTCAGCGGGCGCGCGACTCAATTACTCCTATTGACTGCGGTGTACATTTGTGCATACTAGAGGGCTGTGGACTGCGAGTGGGATCCCAGCAAGGCCAGGGCCAACCGTGTAAAACACGGGATTCACTTCGCGGATGCCGTGAGCGCCCTCGAGGATCCGTCGGCCTTGACCATTCGCGATCCTTCTTCCGAGGGCGAGGAGCGATGGATCACGCTCGGAATGGACCCGTTCGGCAGAGTTTTGGTGGTTGTCTACACCTGGCGCGGTGAAAGAGTGAGACTCATCTCCGCGCGGGCGGCCACCCCGCACGAGAGGCGGCAATACGAGGAAGGCCATGAAGCGTAGCTACGATTTCAGCAGAGCGAAGCGCGGACCGGTAATTCCGGTTCCGAAGGGCAAGACCAGGATAACCATCCGCCTGGATGACGATATTCTGGATTGGTTTCGCGAGCAGGTGGATCGGGCGGGCGGCGGCAACTACCAGACGCTCATCAACGAGGCGCTGCGCGAGCACATCCGCCGCGTTCGGGAGCCTTTGGAAAGCACGCTGCGCCGCGTGCTCCGGGAAGAACTGCGGCACGCCGGTTGAGATAAATCCACGGATACGGGATTTCCCGTGCCCGGTCCATTCGCGCATGCAAACGGGCGGTTTCCGCTTCCGTTGGTCCGGTGAATAGAGCCGAATCGCCGTTTCAAACTGGTTATGGCACTGTGGCGAAAGGATCCTCGATTCGCACTCCAAGGACCGTCTGCCCGGCGTTGATGTCTTCTGAGAGCAGGCGCGCGGCGCCTCCCTTGGCCGCGGAGGCGATGATCAGCCCATCGCAGAAGCCCAGGTGCGACTCGTCTTCGATTCGAAAAGCCGTCGAAATTTCCTCCAAAGTGATCTCGCTGCACCAACTGGCATAAGCGCTGACCACTGCGCGCGCTGAGTCCTTCGAGAGCGGGGAAGCAATCTTCCGCGTGACATTGACGTAAAACTCCTGGAGCACCTGGGTGCTGAGCAGGCCGGTCCGCTCGCTCCACAGTTCGTGGAGGACGCCCCTGGCAATCTCGCGCTTTCGACCCGCATCGGCATCGTGCGCGTAGATCAAAACGTTGGTATCCACGAAGGTCTTACCGCTCATGGAGCTCGTCCCGGCTAGCCCGGATTACGCCGCCCAGGTGAAAGCCCTGGTCGAGAAGCGCCAACGCCCGACGCTCTGCTTGCTCGTAGGCTTCGTCCTCACCAACGAGGGCCTCAATCTGACCGGCCAACAGGCGGCTGATGGACGTCCCCTGTTTCGCGGCCAGGATTCTCGCTTTTCGAATGGTCTGCTGTTCGAGGCTCACGGTGACGTTTCGCTTCATCTCGACCTCCCATGCCCTCAGCTCATCCACGCATATTACGTGTAGCACGTAGTCCACGTACAGTCAAGCTTCCTCAGGCTGCAAAATCGAAACAAGGCATCTGTAGGCAAAGCAAAAACGCTCAAATTCGATTTTCAATCGTTTCAACGAGTTGCAAACTCACGCCTCAGCCATCGCGATCGATGTCCTTTTGTTTCTGTCGATTACAAACTCCAGGGGAAGGGGGGTGGTAGGCTCAAGCAGTTTCGCGCCTGGCCAGCGTCTCGAGGCCGTGCTCATGGATCTCAAATTCGCGGATGCGGAACTTCTGAATTTTGCCCGTAACGGTCATCGGAAACTGCTCGACGAAGCGCACGTGCTGCGGAATCTTGAAGTAGGCGATCTTCCCTTCGCAGAACGCCCGGATTTCAGATTCCGTGCAATTGCTCCCCGCCTTTAGCCGGATCCAGGCCACCACCACTTCTCCCAGGCGACCATCCGGGATTCCTACCACGTGCACTTCGGCCACATGCGGGTGGGTATACAAAAACTCCTCCACCTCGCGCGGATACACGTTCTCGCCGCCGCGAATAATCATGTCTTTCGCTCGCCCGGTCAGATGGATGTAGCCGTCTTCGCGCATCAGGCCGAGATCCCCGGTGTGCAGCCAGCCTTCTCGGTCAATGGCGCGCGCCGTGGCTTCCGGCTCGTCGTCGTAGCCCTTCATCACCATGTAGCCGCGCGCGCAGACCTCGCCTTGCTCCCCGATGGGCACGGTCTCACCGCCTGCCACGGACGCGATCTTCATTTCCGTCGAGGGCAGCGCCTTCCCAATGGTCGAAACGCGCAGTTCCACGGGATCGTCCGGCGCGGACATGGTCACCACCGGCGCGCTTTCCGTCTGCCCATAGCCGATAGTCAATTCCGGACAATGCATCTCGGAAATCACGCGCTTCATCACTTCCACCGGGCAGGGCGCCCCAGCCATCATCCCAGTGCGCAGGCTGGAGAGGTCATAGGAACCGAATTCCGGCAATCCCAGCTCGGCGATGAACATCGCCGGGACGCCGTAGAGGGAAGTGGCCTGCTCCTCCTGGACCGCCCGGAGCGTGGCCCGCGGGTCGAACGTCCAGTTTGGCAGGATGAGTGCCGCGCCGCTGGCCAGCGCGGCCATCGTCCCGATCACGCATCCAAAGCAGTGATACATGGGCACCGGCACGCAGATGCGGTCGCGCTCCGTATAGCGCATCGCCGCAGCCAGGAGCTTTCCGTTGTTCACCTGGTTGCGATGCGTCAGCATCACTCCCTTCGGCAGTCCCGTGGTTCCGGAGGTGTATTGAATGTTGGCCACCTCCCGCGGGTCCGCGGCAGGGCGTATTTTCGCTCGCGCGGCGAGCAGTTTTTCCCACTGCTCGGTGCCGAAAAGAATTACGTGTTCGAGACTCAGCCTGGCTCCCGACCGCGCCTCGGCCAGGATTTGCGCATACTCCGCCCGGGCGTCCCGCTCCCACAGGAAGAGTGCCTTCATCCGCGATTTCTGAAGCGCAAAGGCCAGCTCGTGCGTGCGGTAGGCGGGATTCACATTGACCAGCACGGCGCCCGCGCGCGCGCAGGCCAGGTGCAGCAGTACCCATTCGGCGCAGTTCGTGGACCACAGGCCCACGCGGTCGCCGCGGCATATCCCGAGGGAGGCCAGCCCGCGCGCCACGCACTCCGCCGCGTCGCGCAGCTCGCGCCAGGTGTAGCGCTTCGATTGATGGCAGGAGACCAGGGCCAGGCGGTCGCCCCAGCGGTCCGCAGCGCGATCGAGCACCTGGGAGATGGTGAGCTCCCACAGCTCCTGATCCGGGCCGCGCGAGTAGCTCAGCATGATGCCGCCGTCAGTTTGTCCCGTTTTATGCCCATTCCGCGTTTGCTCGCCGCGCAATGCTACAAGATTTGGGTCCTGGTTGGACCATTATCCCAAGGAGCTCGTAATAGTACTTGTCGGGGCTGCCCGTGGGCCAACCATTCCACCTCATTTCCGAGCATGCTGGTACTTCACGTGCCTGCGACGCGCCAAGAAGTTCCTCTTTCATTCTGCGGAACACCGTTTCCTGCCCCTGAAGTCAGAGGATCCAATGCGGCGCTGGTCAAATCGGCAGGAGGTGACTCCAGGCACGGAGAACAGTGCCGCTGGTCACTGTACATTTTCCTAAGTCAGCGAAGAATTCTAAGCGGAGGTGGAGTTAATAGGCAGCCCGGAGAATGTAGGTTCCTTGGCGTCTGCCCGGCTGCGAGCAGAGGTCTCCCGGGAGTGAAGCATCCCACATAGCACGACCCCCCCGAGCATTCTCCTTCCCACCTCTTTATTGATTGCTTCGCACTTTTATCGGCCCGCCCCGGCCAGATTGGTGTCGCCCAGACCGATGACGGGAGGGGGAAGTGAAGTGGCTCGTTCGCGTGGTCCGGCGGAGGTGACAAATTACGCGAATGAACGGAAGAAGGAGGTATTGGACATGAGATATCAAGTTTTGAGGAGATTCCTTGGAGTTCTGGGTGCAGCCCTGCTGATGGGTACGGCTGTTTACGCTCAGGATGCCCCAACAGGAAAATTAAAGGTCCACGTGGACCCGGAAGAAGCGTACACGTTTGTGGATGGACAAGCCTATGGACCCGGGCAGCACATGATTCGGCTGGCGGCCGGGGACCATACCATCTTGATCGCCAATTACGGCTTCACATTTAACAAGGAAGTCGTATCGATCGAACCAAACGGCGTCTCCAGCATGAATGTGCAATTGAAACCCGCGGGCGGGCTGGTGTCCGGCCCCCGGGGGCGCATTCAAATTGAGCCAGGAGGCCTGGACGCGGGGGATGATGCCGTTTTGTTGAACGGCGAGACGCCGGCGTACTTTGTCGGCCACGTCGATGAGTTCAACAACGATATCATCGCCAAGCAGGAACTGATCGTTCCGCCAGGCAAGCACTTGGTCACGGTAACCCGGCATGGCAAAGTGACCTGGTCCGGCGTGCTGGAAGTCGGAGCGAACCAACGCGTGATCGTGTGGCTCGGGAGCGGAAAGCAACGGGTGGAGCAGTGGGATCGGGGAACGAAGCTCGGTGATCTTCGCCGCTTCAAGGCCGGGATCGCCAGCGCCACGATCGTCATTGCACCGGTCAGCGGAACGATCGCTGCCAATCCGTCCACCATCGATTGCAGCCAGCCGAGCCAGATTGCCTGGAATTCGGCGGAAACAATCGACGCAAACATCAGTGGCTTCAGCCCGGTCCCGGTGAGCGGTCAAAGGACCGTATCACCGAGGCAAACCACCACGTATGAATTCACAGCAACGGGTCCGGGGGGTGTGACCAAGTCAAGCACCACACTTCAAGTCAATCCGGTGGTGACCTCTTCGCTCGCTGCATCGCCCACGGAAGTCCGTTATCGCAGGATCGGAGACAAGCTGATCGAACAGGGCAGCACCACCCTCAACTGGACGACGACGAACACCGACGCGGCATCCATTGCCTCGCTCGGCGCCGTTGCCACCAGCGGGAGTGAGCGCGTGAAGCCCGTTCCGGCGCAAAGCGCATACGGCCCGGTGAATGAAAACGTGACGTACACGCTGCACGCCAGCAACGTTTGTGGCGGCTCGGAATTGAAGACGGTTGCCGTGCATGTGACCGGGTCCATTGAACCGATCCCGGAGGTTGCGCTGCACAGCGTCTTCTTCCCCACCGACTACCCACGGAAGGACAAGCCAACGATTGGATTGCTGGGCAGCCAGCGCCAGGCGCTGACGACGCTCGCCGCCGGGTTCACCAAGTACCTGGAATACGACCCGGATGCGAAGCTGACTCTGGTTTCGCATGCGGACACGCGCGGGTCTGCGGAATTCAACATGCAGCTCGCCGGGCGCCGTGTGGAAATCGTGAAGGAGTTCCTGGTTTCCCAGGGGATCGCGGCGGAGAAAATCACCACCTCCGCACTGGGCGAAGAGAAGCCGCTCGACGAAGCGGTGGTTGCGCAGCTCGAGTCGCTGAACCCCCAGCCAGCACCCGCGGCCAGGGCGAGCGACAAGGCCGGGATGCAGTTTGCCTATCAGCGCAGGGTGGATATCACCCTGCTTCCGGCCAACGCTGGATCCAAGCGCTTCTATCCGAATGGCGCACCTGATTCAGAAATTCTGTGGCAGAAATCCACGCCTTCTCTGAGTGTGATCGAGAAGGACCAGTAAGCGACAGGGGAAGGCGTAAGCCTCTCCCCCAGCCTTAAGGCAAGAACCGCGGCCCGTCCCGCAGATAAGCGGGGCGGGCCGCTTTTTGGAGCAGGATTGCGCATCCTCCGAACCGTCCGGACCGGTTCACCGCCCAGAAATGTCTCGAGACCACCCAGAAAGGCAATCGGGAGGTCACCAAAGGGCTATGCGACGAGCAATGGAATTTCAAGCCTGGCTCGGCCCACTGCTTCGCGGCCCAAATGATGGAGATAGCGGGCTGGCACTACACTCCGGGACTTGCAGCGAGTTCGCGAGGCGTTTTGAATTGACACCCCCTAACCCGCGTGGTACTGAAAACCCAGCCGGTTGCCGCCCATTTTTGGTCACATATTATTCACAGTGGGGGAATGGGCCGGGAACACGGGAGTGGTACCACGACGGCCAGACCGCTCGCCCGCCTGCGAGGCCGAAAATGGGGTGGGAAAAATGAAAAAAGTACCGGCAAAGAAAATGAATCCTCCGTCTGTGGAAGGGGACGAGCAGCGCACACCCTCATCCCCAGGCCGGCGCGCATTTCTGGGCAAAATGGGGACGGCAGCAGCCGTGGGTGCGGCCGCGCTGGCCAGCCCCAGCGTGACATCCGCAGCGCAGTCGGGCGGCTCGGGCCGCTCCGCGCGCGTGGAACGGCCGGAGGGGGTATCCAACGGCCGGGTGGCCGAGGCGTTCGAACTGCGCGTCGATCTGGCCACGCAAGACGCGCTGGCCGGACCTGCCAGGAACGTCAACAACGGCGATGACGCGCTCTATCCCGACAAGGCCGGCACGTACACGAAGGGTCTGGCGCACGACGCCTACGGGCGCGTGGATCCCGCCTCGTACGCGTCCTTCAAGCATGCGCTGAGCACCGGAAAGTTTTCCGACTTCGAAAGCATCGTCATGGGCGGGACGCGCACGCTGAACGGCCCGCAGGGCGGGCTGTGCTTCGACTTGTGTGCACTGGATGGCGCGCAGTTCGGCCAGCCCATCGTTCCTCCCGCACCGAAGACGGCCAGCGACCAGAACGCAACAGAATTGTTGGAGCATTATTGGGCAGCGCTGCTCCGCGATGTGGCCTTCACCGATTATGGGACCAGCGCACTGGCCGCAGCCGCGGCCGCGGAGCTGGGCGCCCAGCCTACTTACTTCGGGCCTCGCGACGCGCACGGGAATGTGACGACGAATCTGCTGTTCCGCGGGGCATTCCCCGGAGAAACGCTGGGGCCCTACGTATCCCAATTCATGATCATGCCGACGTTTTTTGGGGTGCAACCCGTCAGCCAGCAGATGCAGGTTTATCTGCCGGATATTGACTACGCGACTGACTTCGCCTCCTGGCTCGATATCCAGAATGGCGTGGACACTGGCCTGCGCAATCAGATGGACCCACAGGTGCGCTTCCGGCACAACGGCCGGGGTCTCGCCGCGTCGACTCACATGGATGTGCTCTTTCAAGAGTACCTCACGGCATTCATGGTGCTCGCCAGCATCAATGGGAACCCGCCCGGAAGCTTCACTCCCGGAGGCGCCCCGGTGAATCCGGGCTGTCCCTATGTGAACTCGAGAACGGAGAATGGATTCGGCACCTTCGGCGGGCCAGACATGGCGGCGACGATTGGAGAAGTGGCCGTGAAGGCCCTGAATACCGTGTGGTACCAGAAGTGGTTTGTGCACCTGCGGCCGCGCCCCGAGGCCATTGGCGGGCTGGTGCACCTGATCAAGACCGGGCAAGGAAACAAGACCGACGTCACGTTGAGCAACGTGATCCTCCGTTCCCAGGGACTGCAGCAGAGCTTCAACAAGTACGGCACCTGGCTGCTCTCGCAGGCATTTCCAGAAGGCTCGCCGGCGCACCCATCCTACCCGACCGGGCATGGCACGGTTGGCGGGGCCTGCCTCACGGTGCTGAAGTTTTTCTTCGACGGGAATTTCGTGATCCCCGATCCCGTGGTGCCGTCAAGCGACGGACTTTCGCTGGTGCCGTATACAGGGCCGGATGCCGGGGAGCTCACCGTGAACGGCGAACTGAACAAGCTGGGACACAACGTGTCGTTCGGCCACGGAATCCACGCCGGAATCCACTGGCGCAGCGACACGGACACTTCGTTGCTGCTGGGGGAGGCCGTGGCGCTCAGTTTCCTGCGGGACAAGGCGCAAACCTACAACGAGCCGTTCACCGTCCATTTGACAAAGTTCGACGGGACCACGGCGACCATCTCCAACCGTGGCAATTCGTAGGAGCATGGCATTCGAGCAGGGCCGCGCAGACCCGTTGAGAGCGGGCTGCCGCCGGGATAGCTCTTTGCGGCGATCCGGTTTTCCAGGTCAGTTGCGGGAAGCCGCGCCGCTCAGAGATTCGAGCAATTGCTGCAACGTCGAATCGCCCGGGCTCTCGATCGGTTCTCGCGGAACCGCTTGCAGCAGGACGAATCGAGGCAGGGCCAGACCGGCTTGCGCGTCTTTCCGGGCCTCTGACGGGCGGCCTTCGTGGAGCTGCACGACTCCTTGGTAGAGGTAGGCCTCCGCACGGCACAAATACGTTTCGAATGGACCGATGGAATGTCCGTTGATGGCCGCGTCGAGGTCCGCGAGCGCCGCGCTCGATTCGTTGTGTGCCCATTCGAGTTCGCCCAGGCGCTCGTGGAGTGCCTGCGCGCGTTGCGCTTCGTCATCCGGATCCGCTGCGAGCGCGTGGCGGTAGATTTCGATGGCGGTGGGAAGATCCTTCGCCGTGAGCGGGTCGGGTAGCGCGGCGAGCATGGCTGACTGCGCCTTCGACCGCCGCGCCGCCTCGGTCCAGCGCAGGATGCGCAGGTCGGGATCGAAGCTGATGCCGAGAGCGGGCGCCGGCACGTTGACCGTGAAGGGCGTCACCGCGCCGTGCGTGGCCACGGAATGCTCCACATTCCCCTGCCCCGTGCGCACGCTCATTTCCACGCGCACCGAGCCTTCCGGAGGAAAATCGCGGACCACGATTTCTCCGGCCACCACGCCGGGCGATTCGGAAGGGAGGCGGCGCAGTTCGATCACCGGGATTTCAGTCCCGTGGATGAAGTAGTCGAAGAACCAGCCCAGCTTTCGCCCGGCGATTTCCTCACACACGCCGCGGAAATCGGCGATGGATGCTTTTCGCCCGGCGTAGCGCTTGTAGAATTCGACGAGTGCGCGGTCCACACGCTCCCGGTCGATCGCCGTTTCGAGCGTGCGGAAGACGAGCATGCCGCGCTGGTACAGCGTGGCATGCGCTGCGCTCCACGGCCCGGCTAGCAGATCAAGGCCCAGCGAAAGAGACCGCAGCGAGGTATAGGCGACGGCGTCGCGCATCGCTTCCGCCACCATCACACGCGCCGCCTCCGGGTCCGCTTCCAGCAGGTAGCGCCAGGCAAGGTATTCCGCCAGGCTCTCCGCCAGCCAGCCGTCGCTCGAGCTCGCGGGCGCCACTCCGTTCGGAAACCACTGGTGCGCAATCTCGTGCGCCAGAAATCCCGGCGCGTAATCCGTGACCGTGGCGAGGCGCGCGGCCCAGTCGCTCACTACCAGCAACCCAGGCTCTGAGTAGCCGATGGCACTATCGACGGCGGAGATTCCCGTCACGATTGTCAGCGTCTTCTCCGGCGGCGGCCCCAGCATTGCGGTGAATCGTTCGATGATCGGCACCGCCCGGCGCGCCAGTTCGCCGCAAGGCGCGGCGCTGGGAAGGGCGGTAATCGCATCGCTGCAAATTTCTTGCACGCGCACGAGTTCGGGCGCGGAGGGGGAGGCTCGCGGCGCCGTTCCGCTTCCGACTGTGACGATGACCGGCGGCCGCAGAGGCTGTTTGTAAACCACCACGGCGCGGCCGTCGACCGCATGCGCCGTCTTCCAGTGATAGACCGCTGTCGCCCCCTCCTCGCGGCGTTCCGCCAGGCGACCGCTCGTGCGCGCCTCGAACCCGGCGGGCACGCGCACCGTGAAGTCGTCCTCCGCGAAATCAAACCCGCCCGCCTGTGGATACCAGGCATCATCGTCGCGCAGCAGGAAAAAGCCGTTGCCGGCACGGAACGGCGGACGCGGCCGAATTGTTCCGGAGTAATCGAAGTGAAGCTCGATCCGGCTGTCCGCCGGGCAGACACTCGCCAGGCGCAGCGCAAACCGGGGTGAGCCCACTTGCCTGCCGCGCACAGCCTCGAGAGCACGCCCTTCGGAATCGCGCACGGCTTGAATCTGGAGCGAGGGATTCAGCGCGAGTTCCACCGACGCGAGATCGGCGGCGCAGCGGAAGGTGACATCGGCGTTGGCGCGGAGCGCGCCGTCGGCCGGGTCCAAGGTTACGTCCATCACATAGCGCTGCGCTTCGACCGTACCTTCCCCCGGCGCGTGCCGCGGGCCAGCGGTCTGCGCACTGCACACCGCTACGCGTGCCGCCATCAGGGCCATGGCCAGCAATACCATTCGCGAGGTCGGCACGCCGCGGCGCGCTTCCGCTTGACAGGCGCGCCCTCCGCCCGCTATAGCTGTGGGCATGGCGCAATCCTATCTAATCTTCGATTTTGGGGGAAACGAGGACGCGGCACAGCAGGCGCGTCACCGCGTGGATGGGTGGAAGCAGGCCTTCCGCCTGGGCCGCAAACTCGAAATGCGCTTCGAGCGGCATGCGCCGGAAGAAAAGCCCGATGCCGCGAATCCCCTGCACTTGCGGCTGATCGTGCGCCTGGATTTTTCCGACCACGAGAAGTTGTCGCACACGCGCTGGCTGGAGCGCATTCCCGCCGAAGCGCCCTTCAAGGGCCTGCCCGTGGAAATCGTCGGCTCCCGCGACGAGGCCTACGCCAAGACCGAGGCGCTGTTCGATTCTCTGCGCGAAGCTGCCCCCGCCCACCCCAAAAAGTAAGCGGGTGCCCGTCCCCCACCTGTCATCCCGAGGAGTCCCCGACGAGGGACCTGCTTGATTTTGATAGCTTCCCCGTTCACTCTCCCCCAATGGCCATCGGAGCCCCGCTGCGGGGGGAAGATCCCGAGCGGCTCGGGACTCGCCACTACTCACTCGCCAATGCCTTCATGGCCGGGAGCTCTCGAAACGTGCTGCACAACGACCACTCTTGGGAGGATGTATGACGCGGCGCGCGCTGGTGCTCGGCGCGGGTGGACACGCCGCCAGTGCGTGGGAGCTCGGGGTCATTACCGGCATGGCTGATGTTGGTGCCGGCGTGCGCGACGCCGACGTGATCGTGGGCACGTCGGCCGGATCGCGGGTTGGTGCCCAAATCAGGAGCGCTCTGACACTGGAGGAGCTGTTCCAGCGACAGGTCGATCCACGTCTGCAGACCGAGGAGCCTGCCCCGCCGGTCGACTTTACGCGATGGCGTGCCGATTTCATGCGTGCGAAAGAGGGCTCCGGCGACGCCGTTGCCGTGCTCAAGCGCTTTGGCAAGCTGGCGCTCCAGACGCCTTCCGATTTACAAGAGACGCGCCGGAACATGGTCGCCGCGGCGCTGCCGTCGCATACCTGGCCCGAGCGGCGCCTGTTGATCGTGGCCGTCGACGTGGAAAGCGGCGAGCGGCGTGCGTTCGACCGGTCGAGTGGAGTTGACCTCATCGACGCCGTGGCTGCCAGTGGTGCCGTGCCGGGGATTTGGCCGCCGGTCGCACTCCAGGGGCGCCGCTACATGGACGGTGGTGTCTATTCCATCGACAACACGGATCTCGCCGTGGGGTGCGACCATGTGCTGGTCCTCACGTTGCCGGCACGTGTACCGCCGCTTTGCGTCGCATCGCTCGAAGCTGCAGTCGAAACGCTGAGGCGCAGCGGTGCGCGCGTCCATGTCATCCATCCCGACGAAGCGTCGCAAGCGGCGTTTGCCTCGGTCGGTGGGAATCTGCTCGACCCTTCGGTTCGTCAGGCCGCCGCCCGCGCGGGGCGCGAACAGGGGCGGATAGCCCACCTCTCGCGCTAGGTTTGAGTCGCGTGCCGCTCGCCCTCGCCCTATTTCGTAGCGCCGGCGTTGCGCATTTTGCATCCCGTCCCGGTCGGGACTTGCCGGCTCCTTCTCACTTCTCGCTCGCCACTCGCCATCGGAGCCCCGCTGCGGGGCGGAGATCCCGAGCGGCTCGGGACTAGCCACTGCCCTTGATGACTTCTAATCTGGTATCCGCAAGACGCGCACTGTAGCGTGCGCTCCGTCCGAGTCGGTGTAGGCGAAAAGCTTGTCGCCGAGAAAGGCGAGCGAACTGCGGGCATACCACGGTAAATTCCGGTGCCACACTTCCTTGCCATCACTCGTGCGAACGACGTAGACCGCATCCTGAACGTTAAAATCGCGGATCGCGCTGGTCTCGCTGATGGCCACGTATGCGCCATCCGGATCCACTTTGACGGCGGTGAGGCTGCGGCCCAGTAACGCTTCATGTTTGCCCCGCCCGTTGGCCAGCGACCAGGCGATTCGATAGCGTTCGCCTGGCTCCCGGGCGGCATCCCAGGCAACCCAGCCGGAGCCCACACGCAGTAAAGTCGTAAATTGCGCCTCAACGCCTTGGACGACAATCGAATCACCCTGCTGCTCGGAGCCGAGGCCGAACGTGGCCAGCGAGCTGCGCCGCGTGGTGTAATCGTACGCGTAGAAGGTCAGCTCCTGGCGTTCCATATCTGCAGCAAGAAGTGCGGGCAGTCCCCACTCCCGGTAGAGCGGGTCGGGGATGTCCACTACGTGCGCCCGTTCGTCGTCGAGCGATCGGACGAGGGCGCGCCGGCTTTTCGTGCCGGGGATCAACTCCATCCACGCCACCCAGTGCCCGTCGTTCGACAAAACCGGCATGCCCTGCATGATTGAGGCCTCAGGTAAGCCGGAGAGCGGTCGCAAAGATCCGTTGCCCACCCACCACTGCATCTGTCTCGTTTTGTTGTCCCAGTTCGTCATCAGGTAGACACCAGCCGGAGAAACAAAATCCAGATCCACCGGCGTGGCGGCATCCGGCTTTGGGAGCAAACGAGTTTGGCAGCCAGGCATTGTCAGAACGTAGTACTTCTCATTCGCTCGCAACCAGGCTTGCCCCGTGCGTGCCACCGATGTGTCAGGAGGAGACCGCACTCCGGCCACATCCATATCGGGTACTGTGCACACCGTCTTCCAGCCTCCCAGATCGGGTGTCGTGGCCCGCTCGGTCAGAAATCGGAAGGGAAGCGCGCGCATATAGGTCCAGTTGGCGGCAGCTATAAACACCGGTGCGCAAGCGGTCAGCACCAGGATGCGCACCCAGCCAGGCCGCACGAGTACCCAGTAGCAGAGCGTACCGGCCAAAACCTGCATCGCCAGGGCGACGCCCCATTCCATTGCGGTCCAGCTTACGGCGCGGTGGGGAGCGCCAGCCGTCTGCCATAGGTACAGTTGTTTGCCGAGCGTCCAAGTGGCATGCGGCCCGACGAGTGGAACCAAATACACGGCGAACGATGCGCCGAAAGCGACGAGAAGCGCCGACCGCGAACTGTGGGACCGTTCGAACATGCGCTAGTGCCGTTCCGACTTTTCTGACCTAATCATTCGCATGCTTCTTCGCAAATCGTCTGAGGCCTGCCGACCGGTCGAGTTCGCCGAAACAAGTTGGAACGGCACTAGCCCGTGTTTTCTTGATCCGTCCGCCTGCGATGATTGTCAAAGTACCACGGTCATAGGTGGGTGGCCCCACCGATTTTCGTTTTTCGAATTTCGATTTTCGCCTTTGTCGCCTTGCGGTTGCCCCACCGATTTTCGTTTTTCGAATTTCGATTTTCGCCTTTCTCGCCTTGCCGCCACTGCCTCCATGCGGCAATTTGACCGCCTCCCATAAATATGGGAGACTCAGGGCATGAAGACCACGCTGGAAATCCCGGATGCTCTTTTTCGCCGCGCGAAGTCCGCGGCTGCGCGGCGCGGGGTGCCGCTCCGCCAGCTTGTGACCGAGGCGGTGAGGGACAAGCTGGCCGCCCATTCCGGCGCGAACGGAAAGCCTTGGGTCAAGCTGATGGGGAAACTCAAGCACTTGCGCAAGGAAACCGAACGCATCAACCTCCTGGTGGAAGAGGACTCCGAGAAAATCGACGCGGAGATGTGGCGTTGATTCTGGATACGAACGCCTTATCCGCCGCCGCCGATTGCCTGCCCGGGGCGCTTCACGTGGTTGCCGCCGCCGAGCGTATCGCCGTTCCGGTGATCGTTCTGGGAGAATTTCGGCTGGGAATTGCGCAGTCGCGCCGCCGCGCGGAGTACGAGCAGTGGCTCCGGGAGTGGACGAGCGCAGTCACCGTGCTGGAAATCGACGAGGAAACCACGCGCCACTACGCCGCCATCGGCCTGGAGCTGAAAAAGAAGGGCAAGCCGATTCCCTCGAACGACCTCTGGATCGCCGCGCTCTGCCGCCAGCACGCCATGCCGCTGGCAAGCCGCGACCGGCACTTCGACCTCGTGCCCGGCATCGAGCGCGTGGAGTGGTAGGCGGCCCGGTGGCCCACCCTCGCCCTTTTTCGTAGCGCCGTCCCGAGCCTTCGGGATCTTGCCGGTTCCTTCTCTCCCCGCGCTACCCACTCGCCACTAGCCACTGCCTTTTTCCCCCCAACCAAGTCCTCACCCGAAGGATTGGCCACCCGCCCTGCGAGAAATTTCCGCGAGCACCCGCCGTGGCTACTGTCCCTTGAATCTTCGAAAGCACTCGCCACCGCCAATTGCCTTAAGGACGGAGCAGTTCAGAACCTTCGTGGTGCCAGCCGCGTTGGCGGATACTTCAACCTCATACGAGCCACCGCCTACGCAATGGACGCTCCAAAATGCGCCGTTGTCTGTCGCATCTATGCCCATATAGAAGACTTTGTCACCAGTGCAATTATCGTTGACAATCGCGCCAAGAGCGTACGCTTGCTCGGCCGCAGATAGTGCGAGCAACTTGTCGTTCGCAATATTGCCCGTGCGCGGCGTCGTGCCCTGCCCTGCGGGCGGCGTCAACTGCTCACCATCGTGATTTGAGATGGACGCACTGATTATGACTATCAGACTAATCGCGCCCAGGAGGAGCCATAGTAAAAGCTTCGAACTGGATTTGCTGTCTGGTTGCCCCGACGGACCGCTCAAAGGCGCAGCACATTCGGAACAGAACTTGGCGCTGTCCGCGTTCTGAAACCCGCATTTCGAACAGAACACTGCTATCTCCTGCCCTTTTTATTGGAACGCCGGATTGTATTCCGAGATAGTGCGCCCCCACAATATACAATAGGCTGTCGCGGCAACATGAGGGGGACCGCCGGCCGGCGGGTGGGCCACACGTCGGGTTTTCGTGTCCGGGTCTCTCTTCCTCCCCCGCTCGCCACTCGCAACCGGCCACTACCCTCATGGAGTTGCGGAAGTGGTATTCTCCCTATGTGCGAGGCGCTCAACCGAATGATCGGAGCGACCGCAGCGCGCCACCCGACCCGAAATCTCACGTTCTGCCCGGGAAGGACTAAACACGATGGCGAGGAACATCCCAAGCCAGCCAACAATTCCTCCAACTTGTTCACCTGCTCAAGCCATTGAATTGCTGCGCAGGCAGGTCGAACGATCCGCCCAAGTGCAGCAACTTTCGTCTCAAGACCCCGAGGTCAAAAAGTGGGTAAACACAACGGAGAATATCCTTCACGCGACCTTTGGCAAACCGAACGGCCTGTCGCATCCCAACACGAATGAGTTCTCTACCATGCGAGCCGGGTTGCCTTTGCACATGAATATGTCGGACTCTGAATGGCAGCAGCATCACATTCGAATCACCCAAAGGCGAAGGGCTTTGCATGAAGGATTCATAGAGCAGCTTCAAGACTTGGCTCCCCCCGCCGCTGCGGTCGCTCCAGATAAGTATCGTTTCCATCCAGAAATAGAACGGGTCAGCGGGCAATTGTACAGAGATGGCCACTACAAGCAGGCCGCGCTTGAGGCCTACATTCGCGTTATCGACGAGGTGAAGTCTAAGTCCGGCTTAGCACTCGATGGCGACAATTTGATTAACCGGGCCTTCGGCTCCGAAAAGCAGACACCGGTCATTCAGTTCAATAGCCTTCAGACGGACGAAGAGAGAGATGAGCAGAAGGGTTTCATGTTTCTCTACAAGGGGATCATTGGGTTGCGCAATTCCAAGGCCCACAGCAATAGGCTCTTTAACGATCCCTCTCGGGCGCACGAGTACCTGGCCCTGGCTAGTTTGCTCATCAGGCTGCTCGAAATTGCCGTCGTCGACAAATCAGCGCAACCATAGGGGCGAGCGGCTTTTCACAGGTGCCTCAATGGGAGTTAAGGAGCTTCAACCGGAAGTTGCCCGCAAAGTGCACGCCTTGTACTCGTTGCTGGTCTTTACTCGACAAATGGATCGAGCGAAGAGGAACGAACTAGCTAATCTTCTGACTGCCATAGATGCAGCTCCCGCGATGCAGTTGCGAATCTGGCGAAACAAACTCAATCACAATCTCACCCAACTCACCAAAGAGGTCGGTTGCAAGCTGGGAGTCAGCGTGCTTGCGGAATATTTTCCCCTTCTCAGCCAGCCCACTAGAGTCCTTCGTCTTCACAAGTGGAAGCTCGACATCATGTTTGTGAAGTTTGCCAACGTCTGGGGCAACTGGAAGAGTGTGCCGCCACACGCACTCGTTGAGTTCAATCCTTCGGACGTGCACTTTGAGCTATACATCCCGGAAGCTGCGCTGTATGAAGACATGTGCTTCGCGTACAACAATGCGGTCCTTACAGATCAAGCCGAACATGTTCGTTCCTTGAATAAACCTGAGTTGAAGGCACGAGCCTTTTACAAGCGAAGTGCACTACTCGCAGCCTTTTATTTCGTCGAAGCTTATCTCAATGGTTTGGGCTTTGACTATTTGGTCCGACACAAGCGATCGCTAATGACCCACCAGACTGATGTTTTATCCTGGCCTGAGGAAAAGAAACTCAAGGTAGGGCTGGTAGGCTTCGAACGCAAGATTAAGGAGTATCCCGAAGCAATTCTAGGTCTCAATCAGTCGCCCCTAACTGAGGAGAATTGTGCAGAACTCAAATTCCTGTTGAATCAAGCGAGGGATTTGCGGGACGCAATTGTTCACCAGTCGCCGGAACTGAATCGCGAAACGTTTGACGCGGACAAGCTAAAGCCAATGCTGGCACTTGAATTAAGCGAGGTAACTAGAGTTGTGGATTCTAGCGTTGGATTTGTCCGGAGACTGAACGGCATTCTTGGCGCGCACGGGCAGGATTTGTGGTGGCTATTCGATCGGGACGCAACAGGCTCTTTCCCGCAGGAAGCGTTCCAATAGATGCCCGGGCGGGTGGCCGACTCGTAGCGCGGGGTTTAGGTTTGGGGTGCCGCGCGCTTTCCGCGCTCGGAAAGCCTGCCGGATTTTCTTGCTTCTTTCCGCTCCTCCCTCTGCGACCAATCGACAAGCCGGAGGGTGTGGCCCCGAATGCGGATTCCGTTTTGAGGCCAGATAGAGCATCGCGCCGTTTCAACCTTCATTCGCCGCTGTAGCCTTTGAAGGAGAGGAAGCCGCCGACCACCAAAAACACAATCGCCACCGCAGGGAGAACGCCGGTGGTCTGAACGGCTCTAACCGCGATCGCCGCGAGCCGGGTCGGAAACAATATTCGTGAAAGACCGCCAAGAAGGACGAG
>Ga0187819_10000376_pt1 | contig 21925 bp, 29 predicted proteins | sample NC_wetland_sal_i_15_FD_132411 | JGI IMG/M metagenome (GOLD analysis project Ga0187819, IMG submission 132411) | Wetland sediment microbial communities from Neuse River Estuary, North Carolina, USA - SO4_4 | ecosystem: Environmental > Aquatic > Freshwater > Wetlands > Sediment | place: USA...
CGAATTGACACGCCGCACCGCGCGCCGTAGGCTTGTTTGACAGGCCCTGATGGACCTCTTCGAAGAAATCGTGCGAATGCGCCGCGCCGGCCTGCGGGCAGCGCTCGCCACGATCGTGCACACAAACGGCTCCATCCCCAGCTACGAGAGTTCGCGCATGCTGGTCCGCGAAGACGGCTCCATCGCCGGGACCGTGGGCGGCGGATGCGTCGAAGCGGACGTCTGGGCCGCGGCCAAGGAAGTCCTGCGCACGGAAACCCCGCGGAAGCTTACCTTTAGCCTGAACCACGAAGCCGGCAACGACAGCGGCCTGATTTGCGGAGGCACTCTGGAGGTTTACGTGGAGCCCATCCTGCCGCAGCCGATGCTCTATCTCTTCGGCGGCGGGCACGTATCTACCGCCCTCGCCCGCGCCGCCCACCTCGCCGGATTCGGCATCGGCGTGGTGGACGACCGCGAAACCTTTGCCAATGCCGAGCGCTTCCCCATGGCGCAGGAGATCTACACGAGCTACGAAGCAGCGTTTGCGAAGATCCATCCACACGCCGCCACCTTTCTCGTCATCGTCACCCGCGGCCACAAGGACGACATGGACGTCCTCCGCTGGGCCGTGAACACCGAGGCCCGCTACATTGGCATGATCGGCAGCCGGCGCAAAGTCATCTCCGTGTACCGCGCGCTCGAAAAAGAAGGCGTGCCGCCGGACAAGTTTTCACGCGTTTATGCGCCCATCGGCCTCGAAATCGGCGCGTTGACGCCGGAAGAAATCGCCGTGAGCATCGCCGCAGAGCTGGTCGCCGTGCGCCGCAATGCCGCCGGCGCCCAGCACAAGTCCATACAGACAGAAGCGGCCACGGCCGTCCACTCCTGACATGAAAGCGCTCGCAGCCATCATTCTGGCGGCCGGTGAATCTCGCCGCATGGGACGGCCCAAAGCCCTGCTGGCCTGCCAGGGCACCACGTTCCTGGGCCACCTGCTGCGCGTCACGGCCCAGCCCTCCATCGGTATCCGCAGGGTCGTGCTCGGAGCGGCAGCAGACGAGATTCAGCGCGCAGCAGCGCTGGCGCCGGAAATCGTGGTCATCAACAACGAGTGGCAGAAGGGCCAGCTCTCCTCGCTGCAAGCGGGGCTGCGCAGTTTGCCCGAGGGCGCCACCGACGGAATCCTGGTCTGCCCCGTGGACCACCCGCTGATCTCCGCGCAGCTCGTGGTCCAGCTCATCAAAGCGTTTCGCGCGCAGGGCCGGCCCATCGTCATGCCCACCTGGCAGGGGCACCGCGGCCACCCCGTCATCTTCGCCGCCAATCTCTATCCCGAGCTTCTGGCCGCCCCGGACGACGTGGGCGCCCGAGCCGTGGTCTGGGCGCATCAATCCGATCTTCTGGAAGTGCCTACTGACGAAGAGGGCGTCGTACAGAATCTGAACGACCCGGCCGCCCTGGGTAGCGCAGCCGGAAGCCCATCCTGACCAGCAGGCGAAGATTTACAATTTCTCCACAATGGCGCGCAGCGCATCGCAGGCCAGCTCTGCAGCGTGAAACGAAGCCGGCGCCAGTCCCTCCAGGCCGCTGGCAACCTGCTCTGCGGTCAGCAACCTCAGCTCCGCCGCCGTTTTGCCCCGCATCCATTCAGTCAGCCATGAACTGCAGGCTATCGAGGCCACGCAGCCGCGCGTTTTGAATCGCGACTTCGCCACCCGCCCGTTCTCGATCCGCGCTGCCAGCCGCAGCACGTCTCCGCAAACCGGATTCGTCACTTCCACTTGCGCCGTGGCCCCGGGCAGATCGCCCGCGTTCCGCGGATTCTGGAAATGGTCGAGAACTGCCGAGCTGTAGAGTGATTCCATTTTCCGCTCGGCAGTATTTCAGACCCGCGCGCGGCATTCAACCGCGCGCGGTACAATCCGTGCAGCCATGCCTCTCCGGAAAAGCCGGCGCGGAGCAAATCCGCGTATCGTTTCGCTGGCTCCCAGCGCCACGTCCATTTTGTGGTCCATTGGGGCGCAGCGACTTCTGGCCGGCGTCACCAAATGGTGCGCCGACGTGGCGCCGGTAGGCCGCCTGCCGCGCGTGGGCGACTGCTGGTCCGCGGACGTGGCGGCCATCGCCCGGCTCCGCCCCACCCTGCTCATCGGCTCGGTACCCTTCAAAACTGAAATGCTCACTCGCCTGCTCGAGATTGGCGCGCCGCTCCTGGCCCTGAACCCGCGCTCCCTCGCCGACGTTTATTCGGATATCCGTCTGCTCGGCCGCCTCACGGGACGCGCCGCGGCCGCCGCACGCGTCGTCAGCAAGATGCAGCGCGAACTCCAGCAAATCGCCACGCGCACGAAGCACCACGCCCACGCCGCGCCCCGGCGCGCCGCCCGGCCGCGCGTATACTGCGAAGCTTGGCCCCACCCGCGCATCAGTTCCCCTCCCTGGGTCGCCGAACTCGTGGAGATCGCCGGGGGCACGCCCGTAGTCCCCACCGGCCACAAAGTGACCGACGAGCAGGTGGCTTCGGCGCAGCCGGAAATCATCGTCCTCGCCTGGGCCGCCACCGGCGCGAAATCCGACCCGCGCCGCGCGCTGGAAAACCCCGCCTGGCAAGACGTGCCGGCCGTGCGCAACCGCCGGGTCTTCGTGGTGCGCGACGAGCTATTGAACACGCCGTCGCCAGTCCTGGTCCGCGGCGCTCGCGAACTCCTCCGCTCTATCGTCGCCTTTCGCCGGCAGCCATGAGCGCTCCGATCACCGTGGTCGCCGCCGTGATCGAACAGAACGGCCGAATCCTCATCTGCCAGCGGCGTCGCGGCGACCGGTTCGGGTTGCAGTGGGAATTCCCCGGCGGAAAGGTGCAGGCCGGCGAGACGCCGCAGCAGGCGCTGGCGCGTGAATTACGCGAAGAGCTAAACGTGAGCGCCCAAATCGGAGAGGAAATCCACCGCACGTACCACCGCTACCCTGAAATCGATCGCGAACTCGAGTTACTGTTCTTTGCCGCCACGCTCGGCGCCCAACCCCCGGTGAACCTCGCGTTCGAACAATTCGTCTGGGCCGAACGCGCGCGCCTCGCCGACTACGATTTCCTGCCCGCCGACCGCGGGCTCGTGGAGCGGCTCTCTCTCACCAAGTAGGGAGGAGCACTCGACCTCGACGATTATTGACCACAATGTGCTGGCGGGAGCTGAGACTTCGATCTCTGACTTTTTGCTCTTTCCTGCGAATCCCAAGTTCTCAAGGCACGGGAAAGCGGATTCCAACAATACTTGATGTATGCTTTGCCGCAGTCCTACCCAAGGAGAAGGCCACAATATGAATCCCCATCGGATCCGGCATTTTGCCTGCGTTGCGGGCTTAGTGTTGATGGCGTTGCCGCTGTGCGCTCAACAGGCGCCACCGGCCGGCCTGGATGAGTATGTGGCGCGGTCCATGAAAACATTTGAGGTGCCGGGGATGGCGGTGGCCATCGTTAAGGATGGAAAGGTTGTCGTGTCGAAGGGCTACGGCGTTCGCAAACTCGGCGAAGCAACGACGGTTGACCAAAACAGCTTGTTCGGCATTGGCTCCAACACTAAAGCCTTCACCGCAGCCGCGCTTGCGACCCTTGTAGACGCTGGGAAAGTTTCGTGGGACGACCCGGTCTATGAACGTCTGAAGGGCTTCGAGATGTACGACCCCTACGTCTCCAAGGAACTGCGCATCCGCGACCTGCTCTGCCACCGCAGCGGCCTCGGGCTGGGCGAGGGTGACCTGATGTTTTTTCCGCACACCACGTTCACTCGGGAAGAGGTTGTCGAACGCCTGCGCTTTTTGAAGCCCGCCACCAGTTTTCGCACCACCTATGCCTACAGCAACCTGATGTTCGTGGCTGCCGGCCAGGTGGTCGCGGAAGTGAGCGGCAAGAGCTGGGACGATTATTTGCGCGAGAAGATTTTTGAGCCCCTGGGCATGAACAGCACGAACACCAGCACCAACGCCCGCCAGGATGGCGCCAATTGGGCCTGGCCTCATTCCAAAGTCGAAGGAAAGCTTCAACCCATCCCGTTCGATAATCTCGACAATGCCGGGCCCGCCGGCTCGATCAATTCTTCGGTTGCGGATATGTCGAAATGGGTACTTTTGCAGCTCAACCGCGGACAAATTCCTGACACCGACACTCGAATCTTCAGTGAAAAGTCCGCTCGCGAAATGTGGGCGCAGCAGATGGTGGTGCCCGTCGGGGAGGCGTCTCCGGAGTTGAAGGGGCTGCAACGTCGTTTTTCCGGTTACGCCATGGGTTGGGGCTTGCGGGATTACAAAGGAAGAAAGCTGGTCAGCCATTCCGGCGGCATTGCGGGCTTCGTGACGCGGGTGATGCTGGTGCCGGAGGAAAATCTCGGCGTGGTCATTCTCACAAACGCTGAGGAAGGCGGAGCTTTTGAGTCAGTGCTTTTCCATATTCTCGACTCCTATCTCGGAGGACCCACACAGGATTACATCCTGGCCTTCAAAGCGGAGGAAGACAAATCACGAAAAGAGGCCGACGAAACCATGGCCAAGGCCTCTCAAGCGCGCGCGGCCGATTCCAAGCCTTCCCTGCCTCTTGAAAAATATGCCGGGGATTATTCCGATCCCTGGTATGGAAAGGTCACGATCCGGCACGAAAACGGCGGGCTGGTCCTCAATTTCGAGAGGACTCTGAAGGGCCGGCTGGACCTGCAGCACTGGCAGTACGACACCTTCAAAGCCCACTGGCGCGAACGCAGGGGGGAAGATGCGTTTGTTACGTTCGCGCTCAACCCGGATGGTGCCATAGGCCACTTCACTATGGTCGCGGTCTCGCCGCTGGCGGATTTCAGCTCCGATTATCAGGATCTGTATTTCAGGCCGATCGAAGCGCCGGTGAAGAAATAGCTCCTCTTGGAGCATTGGGACCTTTAAGGACCGGCGGCAGGCCAGCGGCGCCCCGTCGCGGCACAGAGGCTCGCCGGGAAACGATCTGCCAATCTTTCGTTAGACCAGCGAGCGCCCCCCGTCCACCACCAGCACCTGCCCGGTCACAAAATCCGCGGTGGCCAGGTAGAGCACGGCATCGGCAATCTCGTCCCCCGTCCCTGTGCGGTGCAACGGCGCGCGGCGGATGTGGTCCTCATCCGGCGCCTCGCCCGCGAATTGGATCGTGCCGGGGGCCACGCTGTTCACTAGAATCTCCGGAGCGAGAGCGCGCGCCAGGCAGCGCGTCAGCATGATCGAACCCGCCTTCGACACGCAGTAGTGCGTATAGGCCGGCCAGGCCAGCAGCCCTCCCAGCGAGGAAATGTTGATGATGCGTCCGCGCCCCAGCCGCTTCATCAGTGGAGCTGCCGCCTGCGCGCACAGGAACTGCGACTTCAGGTTCGCGTCCAGGATGGAATCCCACTGCTCGTCGGTCAGCTTCTCGAAAGGGGCGTGGAAGAAAGCCCCGGCATTGTTCACCAGGATGTCCAGCCGCCCGAATTGCGCCAACACTGCAGCGAACAGTCCTACCACGTCGCTCCGGCGCGAAACGTCTGCCTGCAACGCCGCACTGCGCCGTCCCATGGCCACAATCTCGCCGGACACGGCTTCCGCTTCGGGCTTCGAGCGGTTGTAATTCACGGCGACGTTCGCGCCTTCGCGCCCCAACGCCAGGGCGATGGAACGCCCGATGCGCCTTCCGGCCCCGGTCACCAGTGCCACCTGCCCGGAGAGTGTGAGTTGGGTCATGGCGATATATGGCGGGGCCACCTTCCAGGCGACTTTGGCGCGCCGCTCGAGGAACCCCGAGGCCCGCTGACAGTCGGCGCTATTCGTCTGTTAAGAAAAACTCATCGCCAAATCCACCAGAGTGCGCACGGCAATCCCCGTCGGGCCCTTCGCAGCCCACGGCTTTTGTTCGTCGAGCCACGCCGTACCCGCGATGTCCAGGTGCACCCACGGCGTCTCGTCCGTAAATTCGCGCAGGAACGCCGCGCCCACACTGGCACCGCCGCCACGGCCGGCGCCGGCGATGTTCTGAATGTCCGCAATGGTGCTCTTGATCAACTCGCGATAGTCGTCATCCAACGGCATCGGCCACATTTTCTCCCCAGCGCGCCGCGCGCTGGCCAGCACCTGTTCCTGGAACCCCGGATTGTTGGTAAACACACCGGTATTGATATGGGAGAGTGCCACGACGATCGCGCCGGTCAGAGTCGCCGCGTCCACCAAGTGGGTGCAGCCCAACTTTTTCGCGTAGGCGATCCCATCGGCCAGGATCAGGCGGCCCTCCGCGTCCGTATTGATCACCTCAATGGATTTGCCGGACATGGCGAACTGCACGTCCCCCGGCTTCTGCGCTTTTCCCCCGGGCATGTTCTCCGTCGACGGAATCACGGCCACTACCTTCACCGCAGGTTTCAACGCGGCCAGCGCCTTCATCGCCCCCAACATGGCCGCTCCACCCGCCATGTCGTATTTCATTTTTTCCATGCCCTCGGAAGGCTTGATGGAGATTCCCCCGGTGTCAAAAGTCACCGCTTTGCCCACAAAGCCGAGCACCGGGGCGCCGGTCCCGCCGCTGGCGGGATGTGCCGGAGTGTAGGTGACCACAATCACTCGCGGCGGTTCACTGGATCCCTGCGCCACGCTGAGCAGCGCTCCCATTTTCAGCTCGGCGATGCGTTTTTCATCCAGTACGTCGACGTCGAGACCGGCCTCGCGGGCCATCTCCTGACCGCGATCGGCCAACATGCGCGGCGTCAGCCGGTTGGAAGGCTCGTTCGCCAGCGTGCGCGTGAAATTCTGCGCTTCGCCGATCACGCGCCCCCGCGCCATGCCTCGCTCGATCTCTGCCGCGGAAGCGCCCTCCGCGCCTGCCAGCGCCGCCGCTTCCATGGTCTTCCCATTTCTCTTCTCGGTCTTGTAGAAGTCGGACTCGAACGACGCCAACAACAGTCCCTCCACCGCCGCCTCCGCCCCCTCCGCGTTCCGCTCACCTTCCCGCAGGAGAAACGTCATACGAGTGACGGACTTCGCACGGAGCAACCGCAGCGCCATCCCGGCAACCCTGCGGAGGATTGTGCCGTCGAACTTTTCGGGCTTCCCAGCGCCCACCAAAAGGAGCCGCCCCGCGGCCAGACCCGGGGGATCATGCAACAGCGTCGTCTCCAGCGTTTTGCCGGTCAATTCTCCGCTGTCTGCCAGGCGCTTCAGCCTGCCTCCGCTGGCCTGGTCGAGCTGCGCCAGCGCCCCCTCGATTCGGTTCTCCTTTTCGAAAACGTAGGTGACCAGCACGGGCGTCTCGATTTTCGCCGCCGGGTGGGAATCAAACGAAAGTTGCATAGGGGTTCGCCCTCTCCTCAGAATCGGGTTTTGTGCTCATGAATCGCCTTCGCCACTTCTCGCCGCTCTTCGCGCTCGCGGATCGTGGCGCGGCGGTCCCATTCCTTCTTGCCCCGCGCCAGCGCGATTTCGCACTTCACCCGCGCCCCTTTCATATACAGGCGCAGCGCCACCAGCGCCAGCCCTTTTTGCTGGACCTTCACCGCCAGTTTTTCGATCTCCCGGCGGTGCAGCAGCAGTTTGCGCTCGCGCAGCGGCGCGTGGTTCCAGTGCCCGCCCGGCGAATACTCCGGGATGTGGCAGTTCACCAGCCAGCATTCGTTTCCGCGCACCATGACGTAGGAATCGCGCAGGCCGGCCTTTCCCGCCCGCACCGATTTCACCTCCGTGCCGCTCAATGCGATCCCGGTCTCGTACCGCTCCAGGAGTTCGTAATGGAACGAAGCCTGGCGGTTCGTCGCGAGCGTCCGTTGAGCTCTTCCGTCGGCAGATTTTGGGGGCGTGGACACAACCGAACCATCATAGCCGGGCGTTTCCTGATGCGGCAAGCCCCGCCGCATTGCTTGCTGCGCCCGTACCCGGATGCTAGAGTGGAGAATTGATGCCAACCGGCGGAGGTGTCATGTCTCGTAGCCTGTGGATTGCACTGCTGATCCCGGCGACGCTGTTTCTGATTGGCTGTCCCAAGGCCCACCAGGAGTACTCCCAGGGCCAGAAGGCCGAATACATCCAGGATTGGGATACCGCACTCATCCATTACCAGCACGCCCTCACCGCCGATCCCTCCAACATCGAATACAAGCTGAAAGTCACGCAGGTTCGCTTTGAGGCCGGTATGGCGCACGTCAAAGAGGGCCAGAAACAGCGCGACAAGGGCGAGCTCAAAATCGCCCTGGCCGAGTTCGAAAAAGCCATGGCCATCGACCCCTCGAACCCCGTAGCCGGCCAGGAAGCGCGCAAGACGCTGAGTCTGCTCGCCGGCAAACCCAACCTGCCCGGCGCGCCACCCGCCCAGCCGAACGGCGAATCCGAAGACGACGAGTTCCACCTGCTCCAGCGCCCGCCGGAACTCAAGCCGCTCCCCCGCGAGCCCATCAACTTGAAATCGAACAATGACGCCCGCATCGTCTATGAAACCATCGCCAAGCTCGCCGGCATCACTGTCATCTTTGATCCAGATATTCAATCGCGGCGCATCTCCGTAGACTTCACCGACATTACCTACGAGCAGGCACTCGACGTTGTGGCCCTCGAGAGCAAGACGTTTTGGAAGCCAGTGGCGTCCAACATCATCTTCGTCGCCCCCGAGCAGGCTCAAAAGCGCAAAGACTACGACGATTTCATCGTCAAGACCTTCTACCTCTCCAATATCGTGCAACCCCAGGAACTGACCGAAATCGTCGCCGGCCTTCGCCAGATTGCCGATCTGCACCGCATCCAGCCGATCGCCAGCCAGAATGCCATCGTCATCCGCGACACCCCGGACAAGCTGGCCGTGGTCGAAAAAGTCCTCCGCGATATTGACCGAGCCAAACCAGAGGTGGTTGTGCAGGTCTCCGTCTTGCAGGCGCAAAGCGACCGTGCGCGCCAACTGGGCATCACCCCGGGCTCGAGTGTGGTGCTGGCCTTTACCCCTCCCAACGCCACCGGCACCACCCCCACCACCGGCACAACCGGGACCACCTCCTCCACCCTCCCCTCCCTCACGCTGCAGCAGCTCCACGGCCTCACCGGCGCCGACTTCAGCGTCACCCTCCCCGGCGCCTCCGCCATGGCTCTGCTTACGGACTCCACCACAAAGATCATCGATGACCCCGAAATTCGCATGGTGGACGGCCAGTCCGCCAAGTTAAAAATCGGCGACCGCATCCCTGTCGCCACAGGCAGCTTCCAGGCGGGACTGGGCGCCACCAGCACCGCAGGCGTCATCAACCCGCTAGTGAACACCCAATTCCAGTATTTGGACGTCGGGGTCAATATAGACATTACGCCGCGTGTTCACTTGAATCGCGAGATCAGCTTGAAGGTGGTCGTGGAGGTTTCCTCGGTTACCGGCCAAGTCAACCTCGGCGGCATCAACCAGCCCATCATCGGCCAGCGCAAAATCGAGCACGACGTCCGCCTGAAGGAGGGCGAGGTCAGCGTCCTGGGCGGACTGTTCGAACGCACCCAGTCCAAGAGCATCACGGGCTGGCCCGGCTTCGATAGAATTCCCTTCCTGCGTTACTTCTTCACCGGCGAATCCGTTGATAATGCGGAGAACGAAGTCCTCATCACGCTCCAGCCGCGCATCGTTCGCCTCCCGGAACTGACGGCGGAAAACCTGCGCAGCCTGAGCACCGGCTCGGATACGAACTTCCAAGTGCGGCGCGCAGGGGAAGCTTCGCCGCCCACGCCTCCCACAGCCGCCGCGCCGTCGCCCGCTGCTCCCGCCGCCGGCACCCCCGCTGCCGCGCCCGGAGCGCCTACTCGCCAGCCTGCGGCGCCTGCGGCCCCTGCGGCCCCTGCCCCCGTGACCGGCGAACCCACTACGAAGCTGCGCTTCGAGCCCGCCACGAGCACCGTGAAGGTCGGGGAGACCACTACGATCGGACTCGTCGTGCAGGATGCGAAAGACCTCTTTTCCCTGCCCGTGCTGATTACTTTCAATCCCAGCGTCGTGATGGTGGAAGAGATTCGCCAGGGCGGGTTTCTTTCCGGCGGCACGCAACCCGTCGCTCTCGTCCAGCGCGTGGATAAGGAGCGTGGTCAGGCGATCATCAGCGCCGCACGGCCTCCGAACACCGGCGGGGTGAGCGGCACCGGCACCATCCTGGGAATTATTGTGCGTGGGTTGGCCAAGGGCAACTCCCCGCTGAGCATCGTCCAAGTGAGCGCCCGTGACTCCCAGCAGAAGCCCATCGCCATGATCTCGACCGAGGCCAGCATTCAGGTGCAGTAAAGGCTGCGCATGCCCATGCCCGGAACACGCCAGATGCCGCTGACCTCCCGCGCCGGCGGGTCGCGCCCGCGGGCCGCCTCCGTCCACTCCGCCGAAGCCGGGATGACGCTGATCGAGCTCATCCTCGCCACCGGCATTCTCCTTATCCTCGCCGGCGCTGCGCTGCCTTATGCTCGTGCCACGGTGCGCTCGGCAAAAGAGGCCGAGCTGCGGCGAGACCTTCGCGAGCTTCGCACCGCCATTGACCGCTACAAGGACGCTGCCGATAAGAACCAAATTCGCGTTTCCGCGGACTCCCTGGGTTACCCCCCGGATCTGGAAAGCATGGTCAAGGGCGTGCCCCTCACCACCGTTGGAGGCACGCAATCGGACAAGCGCATCCGCTTCTTGCGGCGCGTTCCCATCGACCCCATGACGGGAGCCGCCGACTGGGGTCTGCGAGCGAACCAGGATGACTTGGACTCCACCTCCTGGGGCGGGCAAAATGTTTTCGACGTCTATTCGCACTCCAACGCTACCGCCAGCGACGGAACGCGCTATTCGGATTGGTGATGGCCATGCCCGGACAGCAAGGAAGTCTCCGCACCCCGCGACACGCGCCCGGTTTTACTCTCCTCGAATTGATGGTGGTCATCACCATCATCATGATCCTTCTCGGGATTGCTGCGGGACGCTACGAGCGCTCCATCACTCGCAGCAAAGAAGCCGTCCTGCGACAGGACCTCTTCACCATGCGCCAGGCCATCGACCAATTCACGCTGGATAAGCAGCGAGCCCCAACCTCCCTCGATGAGCTCATTAGCGCCGACTATCTCCGCGCACTGCCCGTGGATCCCATGACCAATAGGAAAGACTGGCAGACCCAGTACGAAGACGTGGTGCTCAGCGCCGACCAAACCGGAACCGGCATCTCCGACGTCCACTCTGCCTCCAACCAGGTGTCCCCCTTCGAAGGCACGGCGTACAGCACCTGGTAACGCCGGCCCTTCTCCGTGCGTCGTAAAGCGTATGCCGTCGCCAGGGTGGATGAGGCACGACGTGGGCTCTACCAGCAAGATTGACGGTGCACCGAGCATTCGATAAGATGGGTTTGTCGCGGGGTGGAGCAGCCTGGTAGCTCGTCGGGCTCATAACCCGGAGGTCGCTGGTTCAAATCCAGCCCCCGCAACCAGCTATCGTAAATGCTCACAAGGGCTTGCTCGATTCGGGCAAGCCCTTCGTTTTTGGCTGAACGAGGGAGTGTCGAGATTCTTGCCATCTGGAGAGGAGAATTCGAGCTATGGCCGGAGTAAACGTCGGGGTTGCGTGGGAGGTCGCTCGACGGCAGTTTTACACCACCGCGGTGCAAGACAGGATGACTTTGCCGCTCGTGCTCGTTGCCACGGACCGGCATGGAAATAGGGTTGGAGAGTTTGAATTCGACGGGAACCACGAGACCGTACAGCGCGGCTCGGATGGCGTGGTATTCCCGCCGTTCCACATGAGGCTGGCCGACTCGAGCGGGAGAATCGAAGAGAGGGAATTCAGTCTGAGGTGGCCAGTTCAACAGCTTCAGTTTGACGGTCATAATCTCTCTTGTCCCGACCACCCCAATCAGATTCTCGAAGAAGGGCAAACTGTGAGCGCGGAAGGCACGTTTAGCTTCGTCTGCACAGCGGCCCTTGAGGGCGGAGCCGGAAACTGTATGCGCTCCGCGCAGTGGCCGAGCCGCGATGACATGCTCCGCGACTTGGAGCAAAGCCTTCCTTAACCTGGACGCGCGGCGACACCACGAACGAAATAGCGTCACTTCTTCGTGAGCCGGTCAAACTCCGTGAGCACGCGACGGCGGAAGGCGACAAGGTTTTGGATTCGCTCCGCGAGCCAGGGTTCCCTCGCGGACCACAGGCGCAGCTCGCCGGCGTGTTTTGCTTCGAGCATGATCGTGTTCCTCACCGCCTCCACGTTGCCGATTCTCCGGGCAATCACGTAGAGGCTGCGCGCTTCGGCGGCCGGCGTGGGCGTAGCCCATGGCTCGCATCTCTGGAGCGGACGTGTACGAGGCCGGCCCATCACTTCGCCCCTGCTGTCGGGATTCCCTCGCGCTTTTCCTTCTCGACCGCAACGCGGATTCGCTGCAAATTTTCGCGGAGTTCCCGCAGCAGCCGCGTGCGGCGTGGAACGATTCGCGACACGCGGCTCCTCTCGCGCCGCTTCTTTCTGTCCCGACGTGCCATCTGGCCTCCTGTCAGCTTCCCGGGCCGCCCTCGCCCTAGACCCGGGTATCTGCGGCGGTAGCACGGGGAAGGAGTGTGCCCTGCGAGGACCGCTCCGCCAACGTCAGCGGCTAAATCAGGTCGGCAGCGTGGACAAATCCACGCGCGTCTCAGCGTAAGGGAACGTCGAAACGAATTGCACGAGGCCCGCCGGCATCGGTCCGATGTGATTCACGCCGTCGTCCCATTGCTCGCCGCCCACAGGGCAGAGCCAGGGATACGAACTGGAACCCACGAGACGAAGCGGAACCCCGTGGGTCGGGCACCCGATGAAAGTCAGCCCTGCGTCATAACTGCCGGACATGTAGCCCGGTTGCTGATAATTCTTCTGCGCCATCTGCTCCTCCTTTTGAATTCCCCGACCGGCGGGGAAGCCTGCTACTTGCTCGTGCCAAACAAGAAAACAAGTTTGTTTTCGCCCGGCCCTCCTCACCGTGGGCCGGGTTATTCGGCGGGCGAGAATCGGCGTTCTCAGGGCCGCGTGAGGCCCGCTTCGCACGCGCGTCAACGCGATGGATGTGCGAACCTGTCGAGGCTGGAACCGCCATCGTCGGCCGCCGGCGACGACATGCCCGTGCGCAGAACCATTTGCAATCCCGCTCCGGAGTGCACCCCGCTCGGAATCACCTCCGAAGGATTGCGATTTCCCCACGGATTGAACGCCTTCTTCGGCCCGTCGAGAGGCTCCCCGTCGCCGCCGCGATCGCGGAACTCGGCGGGAGTCGGGATCGTGTCGCCGTCCAGGGCGCGACACAAATTGATGTACCGTTCGGCGTGAAGGGCGTGCAATTTCCGCGCTTCCCCGTGGCACTCGGCGATGTCACGGTGTGCGTCTCCTTCCGTTCCCTCGCCAAGATGCGCGGCAATTTTCTTATGCGCTTCCTCCAGCTTCTTCGAGACTTTCCCGAGCTCGACGTGATGCGCCGCCGCCGCTGCCAGATGTTGTACAAATTGATTCTTCATCGTTTTTTTCCTCCTCAGAATTGTTCCCTATGGCCGCACTGCCTCTTCCCTCAGTGAGAGTTCAGAACCCCAACTCGGCGGCCACCGTCCGTAACTCGTTCGCCGTTGCCGGATCGTATCGCTCGGCGTAGCCGATGATTCCCTCGACGGTCTCCCCGAGTGCAAGGCGCCGTCGCAGAAAATCGGCGAGCGCCGCAAACTTGCTGCCCTTTCTGACTTGCGAAAGATGACGTTTCTCCAGCGCTTGCGGGTCCCACGCCGGCGGGACCGGACGGCCGCTGGCGCTCCGGGAAAGTGGCGCGACCTCTGCATCGAGCGCGGTTTTGAATTGATCTACAAACCGTGTCGCACTGTCGCTTTCCAAGGACGTTTCACCGCCGCCGCGAAGATTTGCGAGCGGGTCCATGAAAAACAAATCCCCCGTGTACTGCTCTCTTGGCCTCTGTTCCGCCATATTGCTCCTTTCTTTCAGTTGAACGTCGCGAACCGCTGCAACGCAGAATTGAATTCCACGCGCAGCCGATCGCGCTCCTGCTCGAGCTTCCGCAGCTCGCCCTCGAGAGCCGGTCGGGCCGTGATGTCGCCCGTTCGAAAGGCCACCGTCCCGCCGACGAAAATGCAGTTCGCGGAAATGAACGACCGGATCCGCGAGTCGATGGCAGCCAACTCCCCTTCAAGTTTTTGGACCTTTGCCAAAGCCTCGAGTACCTGGTCCGCTGCAAGCGTCATTTCCATCACCTCCATCACCTCCATCACTTCACTTCGGGCCAAGAATCGTTCGCGCGAGTGCTTCTTGAAAGCTGGCTGAGTTGAACTGTGTCGCCCTGCCCGCGGCGAAGAGCGCCTGGTTTCGCCGGTTCGGGAGCAGAATTTCCGGCGGTCCTGAAATCCAACGGTCCGCGCCGCATTGATTGCAATGCCAGCAGGCGCCCAATTGGATGACGGCTGACGACTTACAACGATCACAAGGTGGCGCTTGGACGCTCCAAATCGCGGGCGGGGTGGAGTTGGGCCCCTGCGTCGCGGGAGCTATCGCCGCTTCGGGCTTCGGCTGCAGTGCCGGCGCCGGTTTTTGTTCGGGATTGAAAAGCCCGCTGGCGATTTTTTTCATAACGGCGAGGAGCCCGAGGCGGATCTCCACTTTCGCCAGGACGGCCACAAGCGCGCCCGCGGCAGCGTTGGCCACGTCATCATGCTGACCGGGCGGGTGGTCGATGGCATCACGGCCGCTGCGTCCCGTTCTCCGCTCCAGGGCCACGAGTTGCGCCGCGAGGCGTGGAAGATCAAGAAGTTCGACTTGACAGCCAGTGATTGAGGGCAGCAGTTCCAAAAACAATTCGCTGCGCGTTTGCTCTGCGGTCTTATACGTGACGCCGCACTTTGAGAACGCCTCCACAACCCATTCGCCGGAATATGCGTCCCCCGTGAGCGAAGTCAGATGGTACTTCTTCAGCACCGCCGCGAATTCCTGCACCACGCTTTCCGGCGAGAACGGCGGCTGCCGTTCAATGAGCACGTCCAGCACACCCTTGCCCGTTTGTTTGTCCGCGTGCGCAATGCCCAACACGAAAGAGTCGGAGCGACCGCCGCTCGGATCGCAAAACGCGCTGTAGGTCACTCCCGGCTGTGGTGGAAGTTCTTTGCGGCCAGGGATGGTGACCGCTTCCACCAGTTCCGGGGACAGAAAGCTTTCGATGTCCTCCCGGAATGCCGCGTCGAATTCCGAACGCGCCGCAATCGGGTCACGCGCACGCGCCAGCGCAACCGTGAAGACGCTCAAGCTCGGGTTCATCTCGCGCGAGGAAGCCTTCCAAACCAAAACCGGTGAGCCTTCCTTGCCGAAGTGCGTTTTGAAGGTCTCGTACATCGCGCCTTTGCGCGCGTATGGCGTGGTGATGCAGATCAGCGGCCCGCCCGTCGTGGCCAGCCCCGGGCGCACTGCAGCCAAAATCTCAGCGTCCGCTCCTCCCCAGAAAGCCGCTTCGTCACAAAGACATGCGATCAGCGTCCTGCCACGCACCGCGGCATTGTCGCTCGTGCCGATTTCGATGGCCGTGTGGTTGTCCAGTTCAATCCGCTCTTTCGTCTTGCTGACAATCATCCGGGCCAGCAACGGGCTGCCTTCCAACAGCGCGAGGGAGTAGCGGTACAGAATTTGTGCCTGCTCCCGGTCGCTGGCCAGCAACAAGCACGTGCCGACTTCTCCCGGAGAAAGAACCGTGCTCCAATCGCGAAAGCAGGCTTGATGTACGCCGATGGCCGAAGCAGTCCGGTCCTTTCCACCTCTGCGGCCGACCAGGAACACACCCTCCGTGAATGGCTGCGCTGGCGGAAGGTCCGCCCGGCCGGTGAACTTTTCTGCGAGGACACGTTCCTCCGCGCTCATCGGCAACGCAAAGAATGTTTTCAAACAGAGCTTCCAATTGGCCCAGGAATCTGCGCCGAACGCGCCACGCTTGAAGTGCGCGCCGAACAATTCCCGGTCTTCCATCGCATCCAAAATCGTCAGACTCACGAGCTTGCCGCCTCCTTCGCTGCGAGATACTCGCTCAAGCTGGTGACTTTCTTCTGCCGCTCAAGCCCGAGCGCGATCAAAATCCTGAGCAAACTGTCCGCGATGGTTTGCCGTTCCAGGACGACGCGATGCACGTGCCGGCCTTTCCGATTCACGATGGACTGGAGACCGAGCAAGTATTCGTCCGCGCTGTCGAGCAGAAGCCGCTGGCGGCACGCAATCTCCACCAAGGCCATCTTCTGCGGCGAGACGGCATCCGGCCCGCCTAGAGCCTCCAGAACGTCAGCGCGCCACCGTAAAAGGGCCTTTGCGCCCGCACAGCGCCGATCCAGAGCGCGAAGGTCTCGCGTCTTAATCGCCACCGTCAGCCGGTGGAGGCCGTGCCGTTTTCTATCTGCGCCCATCACTCTTGCCCTGAATCTCGCCAGTCACTCAGTCTCAACAGCGAGTAAGTCACGCTACCTCAGTCCATTACGCTTCACCGCCATCGGGTTACGAATCCGATAACTTCGATTTCGGTCCTCCAAAGTCGCCTGAACGAGACGCGCCCGCTGGGGGGCTTTATCGATTCCCTCTCGCTGCTGGTGCAGGCACACAGAACACCCTGGCCGTGACATCAGTGGCCTTCCTCCTGTTCTTCCTGCCCTCGATCGCGGACGATGCACGAGCATTGCTCCCGTTCTGTCTCCGGCATGCTTCCGCTTCGGAGGCGCCGCCGCACGTCGAAGAAAATCGGCGGCAAATCATCGTCCGTGGGCGCATAGGCTTCGCTCAGCGCGTTCGGGAAAAGCGTGTGCTGCCTGCCGTCGTTGCGCATGTTCACCTCAGGACCCTTTCTGCCCCGACTGGAGCAGTTTCTCCGACGAGGCTCGCGTGATGCCCTGCAGGAGTTCCTTTGCGGCCTCCGTCGTGAGGAGTGACCCGTGCTCGGGGAGCTCACGTACATTTCGCCAGGTCTGGAGGAAGGCTTTCTTCGCCCACGGCAACTGTTCGCGCGGGCATGCTTCGATTCTGTTGACGCCACCGGCCGCCCGGATCCCGGCTTCAATCGCCACGTCTCGGATCGGTCGAACCTCAGCTCCTGGCGGGAGGTTTCCGTACCGCTTGCAGTAGTCAAGAGCCTTGGACCATGCGTTTTCTGCTTCCAGATCAATGGACACTTCAGCGGCGACCGCGATGCGCTCCTTGACGTGCGCCGGCGTGGGAAAAGCCTTGCAGGTTTTCAGCGTGGCATCGAATGCGCTGTCCAAGAGAGCAGCATCGAGCCCGCGCAGCGCGATGCACCAGCTCTCAAGAAGAAGCGGCGTCACCTCCAGCCGGTAGACTTCGCCGAACACGAGCAACCATTTCCGCACCACGTCACGCATGGAATCCGAGCGCGGTAAGGTTTCGCTGAGTTCGCTGCTCTGCGGTTGTGCGGCCATTTCCGTTCCCTCCTTTGATCGGGAACACACCAGCCCAGGAATTCATCACGGACTGCTCCAACACTTCACGCGGGGAATGCCCCTGCGCTTTGAGAACTTGCAGTTTCTGCAAAATCAAGTCCACGGCGCGTGGAGTCAGCGGCTTTCGGAGCCCTCTCCGCATCTCCACGAAACTGCTCCAGGTGGAGAGCGGTACATCCACAGGTAGCGCCGGAGGCGCGGTTTCTTTCCTTTCTTTCTTTTCTTTCTTTTCCTTATATTCGGGTGACATTTGCGGTCCACGAATGTCACGTGACAAGTTGTCGTTTTCGGACATTTGCGGCACCGCAGAAGTCATCCCCGGCAGACTGTAGAGCGTGCTTCCGTTCGGCCCTGCGTGCTTCTCGGCCCGCAATTCTCCGGAACGCACCAGCTTCGGAATCAGGCGGATCACGTGACGCACGTGGATGCGAGATTCACGTGCGAGAGTGTCGAGCGAAGCATAGGACCCCGTACCGTCCGAATGGGCGTGGTTCGCAATCATCAGCAGCAGGACGAACGAAGATCCCTTATGGCGGGAATGTTCAACCACCCAGGTGGTCGCTTGCCAACTCAATTGCCCCTCCAGGCCCACACCCTGACCAGGGAGCGCGGGGCAGTTTGTTTCTGCTCCAGACTTTTCAGCGCGCGGCCCTGACAAGTCCCAACACGTCGCCCAACTTGACGCGCGTGGAACGGCCCACTTTCAGCCGGGCAAGCTCACCCGACGTGAGTTTTCTCCAAATCGTGGGCTCGGACACAGCGATGACGTCGGCCGCCTCCCGGATCGTGATGATGGTTTCCGGGTTGTCGGCCGCCGTGACCCTTCTCTCGTTTGCGCGCATTCTAGGTGCCCCTTTCGGATTACCTCTTGACACTTCAGCTTCCATCAGGCAGACTATGCTTCGTTACGCCATGAATCAACAGCACCATCACCAGACCATAACGGCGCGACCGATGATATTTTTCCCGGGCAAGCTCGGCGCGCGCTCACCGAATCTCCACGAATCGACGCTGCGCAGCCGGATGGAAAGTCGCGATGAGGCCATTCGCCTTCACGGTGCAGCCGCGTTTGAGCAGGAGAAATTCCAGAAGCCGGGCAAGGCGAAGAAGCGCGCGAAAGTCCAGGAGCTCACTTCGCAAGATGTGATGGACGTGTTTGGCGTCGAGCCTCCCGAGCGCGAATTCACCCGCGACTTTTTCCAGCCCGACACACCCGAGAATGCGGAGTTTCTGAAGGCCACGCGGAAAAAAGACCGCGATGCGTTGGCGGCTCTGGTGATCCTGCGGCGCGCCATCACCACGCACTCGGAAGAACTTGCCCAGGCCGCTGAAAGTCTGCTCGGTTGGCGCCCGCCCGAGTGGGCAATCGAGGAGAAATTGTCCACGCGCCACGCGCGCAAGGCAGCGGCCGACTTGCTATATAGCGCACTGTTGAATTACGGCATGAAGTACGCCCGGCTGGAGATTAGGGAGACAGCGGGTGGGTATGTTCCGGCCATCATCTGCCCTGGTCTGCGGACTGCCGCTTTCGTTTTCGCCGCATGGGAAGGGGTTGAAGTGTGCCCCGGTTGTGGCCGGCTTTTCGCTCCTGACCCGAACAAACGAGCGAAATATCACAGCGCGCCCTGCGGACAACGCATCCGGCAGCAGGAGTACAGAAAGCGAGGTCCAGTGGGGCTACGAAAGAAGCGGATGCAGCACAAAAATTCACGAGGAAAAAGGAGGAAGTGAAATGCGATTCTACAAGCAGAGAGACGTTTGGTTTTTTGAGTTCACGTGGCAGGGGAAGCGAATCAGAAAGAGTACGCGGCAGGGCAACCGTGAGTCAGCGGAGACAATCGCCAGCCTGTTCCGAAGTGACCTCGCCGAACAGCGTTTCGGCTTGGAAGCCCCCAAACCCGTTGTGCCGGTGAATGAACTGCTCGACGGTGTTCAAAAACAGTATGAACGGAGGGCGCGGGCGAACGGCGAGACTGACATCTCCAACCAGAATAGTGCCCTGCTGCGCGTGGCACGGCGCGACTTTGGCTCAAAGATGACATCGGAGATCACGGCGAAAGCCATCGAAGCCTACCAGGACCGCGAACAGGCCCGGGGCAAGGCAGCGGCCACGATCAACCGGCGCACGGAAGTGTTGAAGCACGCATTCCTGCGCGACGGACGGCCGTTCCCGAAGTTCGACAAGCTGAGCGAGGAAGGCAACGCGCGTGAAGGATTCCTGGACGCTACACAGCTTGACCGACTGACAAGCCATCTCCCTGAAGACGTAGCCGACTTCACGCGCTTTGCATTTGTGACGGCGATGCGCCGCTCGGAGATTGCTTCGCTCACCTGGAGCAACGTGGTGGAAAACGAAATCAGGCTGCGCGCCCTGGACGCCAAAATCAAAAAAGCGCGCAAGGTCATCATCGCGGGCGAACTGGTTCCGCTCATGGAGCGCCGGCGGGCCGCGCGCGTGTTCACCACCACGGACGGCATTCAGGCGTTGTCCTCGTTCATCTTCCATCGCGGTGACGGCCTGCCCATCGGCGAGTTTAAGAAATCGTGGGCAAGCGCGTGCGTTGCGGCCGGGCTCGGTGTGATGCGCTGCCCGAAGTGTGGCGCTGAGGGCGCAGCGAAGTGGTGTGAAGGCTGCAAGCGTGAGACGCGGTACCGCGGACAGATTTTCCATGATCTCAGGAGGTCAGGTGTTCGCCGTCTGATTCGCGCTGGCGTGCCGCAGAGCGTGTGCATGTCAATCTCGGGGCACAAAGGCGTGAGCACGTTCACGAGGTACAACATCACGGACACGAAGGACGTAGAGAACGCGATGCTGTGCCTCCAGGACTACGACAACAAGACCCGGCAGGCATCGAACGTGGCGCAGATGACTGGCCGTTGAGGGTGTCAAGATTCTTGCCATGTACACGGAAATCACACCCTATCAGGCTCTACTACAGAATTGCGGATGCGCCTATTTTGAGAGGCACTTAGCGGAAGTGATGGAAGCTGATAATCCAACCAGAGCTGGCTCATAACCCGGAGGTCGCTGGTTCAAATCCAGCCCCCGCAACCAGCAATCATGCGACGTGCAAGGCCGGGCGGGTGCCCGGCCTTTTCTTTGCAGCGGCAGCCGCTTTCCTGGAGCCAGAGCGACCCGAGGACGCCCTCACCCGTACCCCAGAGACCCACCCCTCATCCGTGCAACTTTCCCACCCTGTCGTACGATTCTTGGACCGTTGCTGTGGCCGGCTCCCTACCGGCCACCAATGCCTCAGGTCGCCGGCGGCAGTCTCGGTCTTGCGCTGCAGGCGAACCAGCGGTTAGGATGCCGGTGCGTTCCTCTCTGGCCTGGAAAGGGGGGCCTTGCGAAAAGCCAGGTTCGGCGTTGCCTGCTCCCTCGACGGCTACATCGCGCGGAAGGATGACGGCATCGATTGGATCCGTTCCGGCGAAGAAGCCACAGCCGCCATGACGGAGCTCTGGAAGAGCATTGACGCCATCGTGGTCGGCCGCAAAACCTACGAGCTCGCGCGGAAGATCGGCAAGCCCTGGCCTTCCTTCCCCGGCCTCAAGAACTATCTCTGCTCACGCACTTTGCGAGACATCCCTGATAAGCACGTTCAAATCATTTCGGAAGACGCGGCCGTGTTCGTCAGGAAGTTGAAAGGGGAAAAGGGCAAGGACATCTTCGTGATGGGCGGCGGTGAGCTGGCGAAGTCGCTCTTCGAAGCAGGCTTGATCGATGAGCTCAGAATGACCATCCATCCCATCCTGCTCGGCTCCGGGATTCCGCTCTTTCTCCCTATCTCGCGCCAGATCGATTTGGGGCTGTTGGAATCGAAGACCTTCAAGAACGGCTGCGTCTGGGTTACCTATCAGGTGAGGCGCTGAACCAGCCCGGCGAATTTCTTCTGCATTTGGAATCGCAGTGCCGCCATCGCGCCGGCACGCGCTATGCTTCACTGGAAAGGGAGCATGCACATGAAAGCTCTCGTCTTCGACGCCTACGGCACGCTCTTCGACGTCCATTCCGTCATCCAGGCGTGCGAGTGGGAGTTTCCGGGCGAGGGCGCCGCCCTCAGCCGCACGTGGCGCGCCAAACAGGTCGAATATACCTGGCTGCGTTCGCTCATGGCCCGTTACGAGGATTTCTGGGTGGGGAATGCCGGCCTGACTGGAGTCTTCGCCCACGTGCTGAGCGCGGATGCCGTAAAAATCTACACACCAAGTCCCGCCGTCTACCAACTCGCGGCCACGCGCAGCAAACTGGAGTGCGCCGCGATCGGCTTCGTCTCCTCGAATTGCTGGGACGTCTCCGGCGCGGCTGCCTTTGGTTTCGAAACGTACTGGATCAACCGCTCCGGTGCCACTCCCGACGTGCTCGGGTTCGCGCTCACAGCCACACTCTCCTCCCTGGCGGAGCTAAAGGGCCACTGACGATCTCCGCCCTGGCCGGTAGCCACGGTCAGTGCCTTTCTGACCGTGTGTTTTTCTCTTCCCTCATCCCCGCGTGGACAAC
>Ga0187819_10000377_pt1 | contig 21921 bp, 17 predicted proteins | sample NC_wetland_sal_i_15_FD_132411 | JGI IMG/M metagenome (GOLD analysis project Ga0187819, IMG submission 132411) | Wetland sediment microbial communities from Neuse River Estuary, North Carolina, USA - SO4_4 | ecosystem: Environmental > Aquatic > Freshwater > Wetlands > Sediment | place: USA...
AACTATAGTGCACTCGCCAGGTTCTGGCAAGCAGAGGGCAGGCTCAGGAAGCGTGCGCTTCCCAAGACTATTTGTGAGATAGTTTCTAGCAATCGGCTTTCGCTTGTTTTTCAACGGCGAGTTTAGGAGGCAAGCATGGATAGCGGCATCATCGCGGCCGCAGCCGTCTTCTTCGTAGTTGTGGGAATTCTGCTGTATGCGATCATCCTGTACAACGAGCTGGTGCGTTTGCGGAATGACAATGACCGCGCCTGGGCGAACATCGACGTACTGCTCAAGCAGCGGCACGACGAGATTCCCAATCTGGTGGAGACCGTGAAAGGCTACATGCAGCATGAGCGCCAGACCTTGGAGGCGGTCACCCAGGCCCGCGCCGCATCGATCAGCGCCGCCAGCATCGGGCAGAAGGCCCAGGCTGATTGGATGCTGACGGGCGCGCTGCGTGGACTTTTCGCCGTGGCGGAAAATTATCCGCAGTTGAAAGCCAACGAAAATTTCCTTCGCTTGCAGAACCGGATTTCTGAACTGGAAGAGCGGATCGCCGATCGCCGTGAATTCTTTAACGATGACGTCAATACCTATAACACCCGCATCCGCCAGGTGCCTGAAGTTCTCCTTGCCTCCCTGATGGACCTGAAGCCGCGAGAATTTTTCAAAGTATCGGACGACGACCGGAGGCTGGTCGAAGTGGGTTTGGTGAAGGAACGAGGCGGCGTATAAGTTCGGCACGGCGGGCGAGACGCCCGCCCTTCGACTTCGCTCAGGATGACAACTTGGCCTAGACAGAAATTTGTGGGACAGGGCGCTTAAATCCCACCCTTGCGCACAGAACGCGCAAGGGTGGGGCAGCCGGCAATTTTCAAAAAGGTCACGAACTCGCAGGGCAGGCTCCGAGCCGCCGAGACGGCGGCGCTACAATCAGACCGCGGTTAGCTGAGAAGTTTCCACAGCGCCCACAACGTCCAGAGCGGGGCTCCCCAGATAAACAGGGCGGATTTCCAGTTGAGCTCGGATACTACATCCCGCTGGCTGCGGGTGGAAATCACGAATGGCGTCTCGCCCCGCAGCAAGATCGTTGGCGGATACAAGTTGAACTCTCTGCCTTGAGCGGCACCCGAGGGCAGATTGGGGTTCAGACATGTGAATGCCTCCCGCCGCAGCAAATCTGCTTCGTCGAGGCTGACAAATCCAGGGCCGATTCGCGACAACGAACTGGCTCCTGGGTCTTTTGCGGCCCATGGATTTTCGCGCAATGTGCCGAGAACAAAAATGTTATCTTCGGGCGCGATGCAGTACTCTTGCGCATCCACTAAGTCCTGCCTCTCGCAACCGTGGCGGGCGAGAACGTGGGTGAGATATTCCCCGCCATCCCCGGTAGTGCCGGTCCATTGCATCTCGGCGCCTGCGGGATAAATCATCAGCACTCCCGTGCCATCGTTGACAAAGAGAGGGGCGCAGACTTCGTCGATGATCGGGCTGTTCCTCTTTTGTCGAAAGACGCGAATCACCACCCGGTAGTACAGGCAGTCTCTTGAACTTAGCGGCGAAACCAGCGTGTAGGGACCAACCGCCTTGCCGGAAACTTCCACCGGTCCGATCGCCGCCGCCCTGATGGTGGAGCGCGGAATATCGAGGATGAAACGCTTGCGCTGAAAGAGGCGGAAGCCACGATAAAACAGGTACGGTCCCACCACGACGCCCAAGGCAGCCCAGAACAGAGGCTGACTCAGCAGCCAGATCACCTGACGGAACAGGTAACCGATCTCGTCGGAGTTTTGAATGGTTACGGCGAGCATCTGTCCGCATAAGCATATACCGGACGGTTCCATCAAAGACCAACGGCCTCGATCACCCGACGACCCGATCACCCGATGTTGTGGCCCCTTCTGCTACCATTTCCCCTTCATGAAGCACGTGGGCGAAAACGTGGTGCGCATTGAGGCGGAGGCGTTGCGGGCGCTGGCCGACCGGCTGGCGGGTCCGATGGCTGCGGACTTCAACCGGGCTCTCGATCTGCTTTTCGACTGTCGCGGCAGAGTGGTCGTTACCGGGATGGGGAAGAGCGGGCTGATCGCTCGCAAGATCGCGGCTACGCTGAGTTCGACTGGGTCGCCCGCGCTTTACCTGCATCCGGTCGAGGCGCTGCATGGCGATCTGGGGATGATCGTACGTGGCGATGTTGTGCTGGCGCTTTCGGCCAGCGGCGAGACGGAAGAGATTCTGCAGTTGCTGGCCACGATTAAGCGGCTGCAGGTTCCGCTTATCAGCATGACGTGTGAAGAGGTAGGAGACACCAGGTCCTTCGACTTGCCCTCACCGCTTCGCGGCTCGGGCGGCGCTCAGGATGACAATCTTGGGAGGAGGATGCGGAAAGCATCTACTCTCGCGGCGGCGGCCGAGGTTGCTCTGGACTGCTCGATTTCTCAGGAAGCTTGCTCGCTGGGGCTTGCTCCTACGGCTTCCACCACGACCATGCTCGCTCTCGGCGACGCGCTGGCGGTGGCGCTTTCGGAAAAACGCGGGTTTAAGGAAGAAGACTTTGCCAACCTGCATCCTGGAGGCAAGCTGGGTAAACGACTGGCGCGGGTGGAATCGTTAATGCATTCGGGGAACGCGGTTCCTCGGGTGACGGCGCAGACTACGATGCCCGACGTGATTTACGAAATGTCGCGCAAGAAGCTGGGCATGACAGCCGTGGTCGAGGGCGACCATCTGCTGGGAGTGATCAGCGACGGCGATCTACGTAGGTTGCTGGAGCAGCGCGGCAAAGATGCGCTCGACATTGCGGCCGAGGATTGCATGACGCGCAATCCCAAGACCATCGGCGCGCAGGAATTCGCCGCCACCGCGCTGGCGCGCATGGAAGAGATGAAGATTACGTCGCTGGTGGTGGTGGAGGGCGAACGGCGCTTGCTGGGGATCGTGCACCTGCACGACCTGTGGGGCACGGAGATGGTGTAGCGATTGCCAGCCCCTAAAGGGGCGTCGAATTTCGATGCGATTTGGCATCGCTGAAGCGATGCCCTGATACAAACCCTAAATCTTCCTGCTGCGGACCCCGTCAAGGGACGGAGATAGAGAAGTGGCGATTTCACCAACACCGCATGTGGCCGCGCGGGTGGCGTTCTATGCGGTCATCGTGTGCTGGTGGATTTTTGGCTTGACGTTCTGGCTGCGGAAGCGTCCGGCCCGAGCCCGCGAAGCGAAACGCGATTGGACTTCGCTCATCGGGTTGTTGCTGCAAGCCGCAGGCTACGCGTGCGTCTGGTCTTTTCCGCTGCGACAAAAACAATTCTCGCCGGTCGTGTCCACGTCGCCGGTGGTGGAATGGGGACTGGCGGTGTTGACTGTGGCCATCGCCGTCGCTTCGACATGGCTGGTGAACGCCGCCGCGCGCCGCTTGGGGAAGCAATGGGCTCTGGCGGCGCGCCTGGTGGAGGGCCACACGCTCATTCAGGACGGGCCTTATCGCTTCGTGAGAAACCCGATCTACGCGGGCATGTTTGGCATGCTCGTGGCGACCGGACTGGCGGCGACGCAGTGGGTCCCGCTGCTGATTGCGATCGTGTTATTCATTGCTGGAACCTACATCCGGATTCGCAGTGAAGAGTGCCTGCTGCGAGAGGCCTTTGGCGCGGAGTTCGAAGCGTATGCGCGCAACGTACCGGCATTGATCCCGGGCGTTTACTGAGAGCATCCGCGATCGGCGGCGCGGCCGGGCGCGGCGCCCGGCTCTCCATAATCTTAGTCTTAATCTTCTTAGCGGTAGCGCTCGCGCATGAAATCGGCGATTGCGGCGTAAGCGACGGTCAGCGTCTTTTCGTCCGGCAGGAATACGATGCGGAAATGCTTCGTTCCGGGACGCTGTCCGAAACCGGAGCCGTGCACGACCGTCACATACTTCTGGCGGATCAGTTCGGTGACGAAGACTTCGTCGTTTTCGGGGATGTCGATACGCGGGTAGGCGTAGAAGGCACCACGCGGCTCGACACAACTTACGCGTGGAGTTTTGCGGCACCACTGCATGGTCAGATCGCGGCGGCTACGCAGCTTGCGCTTGACTTCTACGAGGTGACCCTGCGGGCCTTCGAGTGCTGCCTTGATGGCATACTGCTCGGGATGATTGGCGCAGAGGCGCGCCCGCAACAGTTTGTTTACGCCTTCGAGATACGGTTTGATGACCGACGCTTCGCCGCTGGCAATGCCCCATCCGATGCGCCATCCGGGAGCGAGGTAATTTTTCGACAGTCCGCCGAAAGTGATGACCGGCACGTCGGGCGCTACCGCGGCCATGGCCACGTGCGCGCCGTCGTCGATACCCCCATCGATGATCAATTTGTCGTAAATCTCATCGGCGAAAACGACGAGGTTGTGTTGGCGCGCGAGTTCGGCAATCTGCTCCAGCATTTTGCGGGTGCAGAGGGAGCCGGTGGGATTGTTGGGATTGATCAGTACTATGCCGCGTGTCCGGGGCGTGATCTTTCGCTTGATGTCGTCGAGATCGGGCTGCCAGCCGTCTTCTTCGTTCAGGTAATACGTGTTCAGCCCGATTTCGAACTTCGCGAGAACCGCCGAATAGAGTGGGTAGTCGGGGCACGGGGTCAGCAGGTTGTCGCCCGGATTCAGCAGTGCGGCCAGGCAGATATCGACCGTTTCGCTGACGCCCGAGGTTACGAAGACGTCCTGAATGTTGGTGATCCCCTTGCGGACGGCCTCGCCTCGAATGGCGTCGAGCGCTTCCTTGATGCCGGAGGAGGGCGAGTATCCGTTCTTGCCTTCGCGCATGGCCTTGTAAACGGCCTCGATCATGTGGGCGGGCGTCTGGAAGTCGAAGTTGAGGGGATCGCCGATGTTGAGCGGAAGAATCTTGTGTCCCTGGCGGGCTACGTCGTCCGCAATACAGGCCAGGTCGCGAATGGCGTAGCGGACGTTTTCCAGGCGGGCGGCGGGGGTGATTTCGTGGGCTTGAGTCACAGGCATTGAGCGCTCCAAGGAGCATTGAACCGCTGAGATCGCAGAGTTCGCAGAGAAATCGGAAAATAAAAAACTCTGCGCTCTCTGCGTCCTCTGCGGTTGATGAGTCTTACTCCACCCGATCGATCTGCGCCTTCTGCAGCTTATCGGAGTAATCCACGTACACGGCTTTCCACTCAGTGTAGAAGTCAATGGCGCCGATGCCGCCTTCGCGGTGGCCGTTGCCGGTGGCCTTGGTGCCGCCGAAGGGCAGGTGGACTTCCGCGCCGATGGTGGGAGCGTTGATGTAAGTAATGCCCGCCTCCAGATCGCGAACCGCCGCAAACGCCTTGTTCACGTCCTTCGTATACAGAGACGACGACAGGCCGTATTCGATGTTATTGGCGATTTCGATGGCGTTCTCCATGTTGTCGCAGGGAATGATCGACACCACGGGGCCGAAGATTTCTTCCTGCGCGATGCGCATCTTGGGATCGACGTCGGTGAAGACGGTGGGTTCGAGGAACCAACCATGCTGATATTCGCCTTTGTCGAGGCGATGGCCGCCGGTGACCAGCTTTGCGCCTTCGGATTTTCCGACCTCGATGTAGCTCAGGTCCGTCTTGAGTTGATTCTCGTTGATGGCCGGACCCATCTCTACGGTCTCGTCGAGGCCGTTGCCGACTTTGATTTTCTTTGCGCGGGCGACAAAGTGTTCGACGAACTCGCGGTAGACGCCTTTCTGCACGATGATGCGGCTGGTCGCGGTGCAGCGCTGTCCGGTGGTGCCGAAGGCTCCCCAGAGTCCGCCTTCGATGGCGAGGTCGAGATTGGCGTCGTCGAGCACGATCATCGGATTCTTGCCGCCGAGTTCCAGCGAACAGTGTTTGAAGGTTTTGGCGGCTGTGGCGCCCACGATTCTGCCTACTTCCGAGGAACCGGTCAGCGAGATGGCGCGGACTACTGGATGCTCGGTCAGCGGCGTGCCGACTTCCGAGCCGAAGCCGGTCACGATGTTGATCACGCCTTTGGGGATGCCGGCGTCAGTCAGCGCCTTCACCAGATTGAAGGTGGAGAGCGGAGTGTCTTGCGCGGGCTTGATCACGCACGTGTTGCCGCAGACGACGGCGGGCAGCAGCTTCCAGGACGAGATGGCCATGGGGAAATTCCAGGGCGTGATCATGCCGCATACGCCGATGGGTTGGCGGACGGCCATGGCGAATTTGTTGGGCAACTCGGAGGGCACGGTGGGGCCAAAGAGGCGGCGGCCTTCTCCGGCGTTGTAGTAGGCGGCGTCGATGGCTTCCTGGACGTCGCCGCGAGTTTCTTTCAGAACTTTACCCATTTCGCGCGTCATGTCGCGGGCGTGGTCTTCTTTGCGCTCGATCAGGATCTCGGCGGCGCGGAAGACCATTTCGGCGCGGCGGGGCGCGGGCACCAGACGCCATTTGGCAAAGGCGCGCTTGGCGGCATCTACGGCGGCGTCTACGTCGGCTTTATTCGAGCGCTGGAAGGTGGCCACTACTTCGCGGGTGTCAGCGGGATTGCGGTCTTCGAAAGTGCGTCCGCTGACGGATTCGACCCACTCGCCGTCAATGAAATTCTTGCAAACCTTGGTTTTTGTGGTGCCCGCGATTGCCGGGCTGGTCAGGGTATCAGTCGCCATAAGAGCCTCCTGGGAATAGTGCAGAACCTCCATGCTAACAACCGGGGTGAGGACGGGCAAGCGCGGGCCACGTTCTTGGTTGGCGCTAAAAGAGTCTTTAACGCAAAGCACGCTAAGGACTCGCGAAGGGCGCAAAGAAAGCACGGGACTACAAGCTGCACCCCTAGCGCAACGGGGGTGAGCGCGGCAACTACTCCAGCTCAAACGCAAGCCACTGCAATCCTCCTGCCCGCTCCACCTGCAGTACGACGGGATCGCGCGGCTTGATCTGCTTCAGGGCGGCGCGGAGAGAGCTCACGGAATCAATCGGTATCTGGTTTACGCTGTGGATGACATCTCCAGTTTCCAGACCCGTGGTGGAGCTCAGGAATTCTGCCACTCGTGCTACCACAACGACGCCCGAGGGATTGCGCAGCGTGCCCAACATCGAACGCAACTTATCGTCCAGGTCGAGCCCCAGTATCCCTAGCCGGGAAACCAGGTTGTCGCGTGGATTGGCCAGGTCCGGGAGAGCGTCCATCGTATCTTTCATCTCAATCGCGGCGATGAAAAGCGTTTTTCGTTCTGTCCCACGGAGAACTTCGAGCTTTAGTACTTCATCTAAAGGATGGAGATAGAGAGCCGCGGTGAAGGCCGGCAGGGTAGCGATACGGCGGCCGTCGGCACTGACTACGATATCCCCGATCTTCAGGCCAGCCGCTTCCGCCGGGCCTCCCGGGGTTACGTCGTCGATCACAACCCCCCAATTTTGCGCGAGACCCAATCCCTTGGCCAGGTCGTCGGTGACGGTTTGAGCGCCCGCTTTGACCTCGACGCGATGCACGTGCCCGTACTTGCGCAGGCTCTCGTACACGAAACGCACGATTCGTGCCGGGATGGCAAAGCCGAGTCCTTCGCTTCCACCTCCGGCGGAGAGAATGAAAGTGTTAATCCCTACCACGTAGCCGTCGGCATCCACCAGCGGGCCGCCGCTGTTCCCGGGGTTGATGGGAGCGTCGGTTTGAATGTAAACCATCGGACGGCTCGGATCTGCCTGTCTGGCAACGGAACTTACTACGCCCATGGTCACGGAGTTCTCAAGTCCTTCAGGACTGCCGAGGGCAAACACTAACTGTCCTTGATGTACCGGCCGGCGGCTGCCCAGCGAAAGTGTAGGCAGACCGGTTTGATCGATTTTGAGCAGGGCAAGGTCAGTCTCCTTGTGCATGCCGATGAGCCGTGCCTCTACGATTCGCTGTTTGCCCGGGGGCACAATCTGGTCGGGGAAATCCGCCGGCGGCATGGGCAAAGCCACGTGGATACGCTGGGCCCCGTCGACCACGTGAGCGTTGGTGATAATGTAGCCGTCCGAGTCGACGATCACTCCTGAACCGATCGCATGTTCGCGGGTTATGAGCGCCGTTCGACCGTGATTGTTCTCTTCCAGAGCCCCATAGCCGGTGACCAGAATCTGAACCACGGCAGGGGAAATCCGGGCGGTGAGCTGCTCGATTGCGGAATCAAGTTGCTGCAGCACCGCTTGCGGTTCCGCCGGCCCGGTTCGGATCTCCTTTGCCTTGTCAAGATCCGGCTGCGCGCTTCGATCACCGGCAACGACTGTGGTAGCCGTCGGCGCGGGCTGCCCAAAGCTTGGCACGGCGAACCACAGGGAGCACAAGCATGCGACCAGACTAAGAAGCGAGACGCGGAATTGGCCTTTCCACCTGCAAGCTGGGAAGAGCATAGCGATACACCCCTTGGACTTATCTCTATCGAGTCATGACCCAGATTATGATCGCGCCAGAACCGAATAAAAGCGAGTTCTCAAAATTGCGGCGGTTCTTGTTGGCGGCAAAAAAGTCTTTAACGCAAAGTGCGCTAAGGACTCGCGAAGGGCGCAAAGAAAAGCGCCGGCCGAGCACAAACTGCGCCACTACCGAGCGTCCCTACCTGGGGTGTGGCCCGGTCGGCAGAGGCGCCTGCCTCCCCGCGTGGTCACTTTCGTAACCGTTATCTCCCTGACCCAAGTTCAATACCCAAACCGGCAGAGATATGATGGTCACAGATTGAGAGATATCCAGTCCTCTCAGAATGTTGCCGTGAGGTTGGCGCGAGTTCGTGTCAAATCAAAATAAGCCGGGACTCTATGTCGCCTGGAAGACGGTGACGTATCGCAGCGTGATCATGGCGCTGCTGGGCGCGGGGGTGATTTTTGGCGTGGTCATGTATGCGGCGTTTCCGAAATTCACCGACTCGACGGTGAAGGCGGCGGGGCGTCTCACGTCGATGTTTCTGGAACGAGTTGCGGGCCTTGCGCCGCCGCTGAAGGGGCCGTCGCCCGCGGTTTCGCAGCAGGCGCACTTCACGGCGCTCGATGGCACGATCAAGGTAAGGAAAAGCGATGGCAATAGCTGGATCAACGCCGACTACAATGTGCCGCTCGAAAAAGGCGACGTGGTGCAAACCGGCGCGGAGGGCATGGCCAAGATCGTTTTCAACGACGGCACCAATTACACCGTGAAACAGGATTCGTTGATCGTGATCGAAGAAAACTCGGCCAATGATCAGCAGCAAACCAGCGTGTCGGTGGCGGTCACGACCGGCACGGTCGACCTGACGACCGCGACCTATGTGCAGGGATCGAAGTCGCAGGTGATTGTGGCGGGCGCGAAGGCATCGCTGGCTCCAGATTCGGCGGCCATGGTGCACAATAATCCGAAGGACGATCAGCATGAAATCCTGGTCAAGAAGGGCAGCGGCGAAATCGAGCGCAATGGAGAAGCGGTTCACCTGTCGAGCTGGGAGAAGGTGAGTTTCCAAAGCGAATCGAAGACCATGGAACGGGCCACGGAAATCGGTCCGCCAACGCCCATTACGCCGGGAAACATGATGCCGGTTTTCATCAACGAGGGGGAGAAGTCGAAGGAAGTGGAGTTTGCCTGGACGCCGATGGCAAATGCCGCTGGATATCGGCTGCGGATTTCGCATAACCCCTATTTTTCGTCGTTGTTGCTGGACCGTAAGGTGGAGACGCCGAGTGTGGTGGTGACCGGCCTGCCCGCGGGAGCTTACTATTGGTCGATACAGTCCTACAATGCGGCGGGCAAGGCATCGGTCGAGAGCGAAAAGAACCGTTTCACGCTGATTGTCAAGAGCAAGGAAAAAATCGACCTGGCGCTCGACCTCGATCCTCTGGTGCAGCACGGGCACGTGATCGAGGTGACGGGCAAGACCGAGGCGGGAGCGCGCGTCATGGTGAACGGCAGGGAAGTGCCGATCGTCGGCGATGACGGTACCTTCCACTATTTCACGCCGCCCTTGGCGAACGGGGAGAACGTGGTCACGGTCACGGCGCAGAATGCGAAAGGCGGGGTAAACACTCACCAGGAAAAAGTGGTGATTCAGTAGCGGGGAGCTTCGCGGGTGTTGCGGGCAGAGGGCTTGAACGCAAAGTGCGCGAAGGGTTCGCAAAGGGCGCAAAGGAAGGGGCCGGAAGGATTCAAACTTCACCACGACCTGTTGCCCAAGTGATAACAACGCCGTTGAACATTCGAAGTAGAATAGAAGAAACGCAAAGCAGAACCAGCGAGCGGAGAGCGACTCACACGGAAACCGGCGAAGTCTCATGTCCAAAGGCGAGACGAATTCGCGGGAAAGAGAAGTATAGCTATGTCAAACAACGGGTTCAGTAACGGCGCAGGGCGTTCGCACAATCTGCGTTCGCTGTTCAGCATGTTTTCGAGCGACCTCGCCATCGATCTCGGGACGGCCAACACGCTGGTGTACGCGCGCGGCAAGGGCATTGTGGTCAACGAGCCTTCGATCGTGGCCATCAACAAGAACACGGGCGAAGTCGAAGCCGTGGGCAAAGAAGCCAAGGAGATGCTGGGACGCACGCCCGGCAACATCGTCGCCATCAAGCCCATGAAAGACGGCGTCATCGCGGACTTCAAGGTTACCGAGAAGATGTTGAACTACTTCATCCAGAAAGCGCACAACCGCAAGATGCTGGTGCATCCGCGGATCGTGATCGGGGTGCCTTCGGAAATCACGCAGGTGGAAAAGCGCGCGGTTATGGATTCCGCGTATCGCGCCAAGGCCAGCGAAGTATTTCTGGTGGAACAAGCCATGGTGGCGGCGATTGGCGCGGGCCTGCCGATTACCGAACCCAGCGGCAACATGGTGGTCGACATCGGCGGGGGCACCACCGACATCGCAGTCATTTCTTTGAGCGGCATCGTGTATTCGCGTTCCGTGCGCATGGCCGGCAACCAGATGGATGAGGCCATCATGAATTACCTCAAGCGGAAATATAACCTGCTGGTGGGCGAACGCACGGCCGAGCAGATCAAGATGGAGATCGGCTCTGCCTATCCGCTAGACAAACCGCTGACCATGGAGATTAAAGGCCGCAACCTGATCGAGGGCGTGCCGAAAACCATTACGGTGGACGACAGCGAGATTCGCGAATCGCTGAGTGAATGCGTTTCGACCATCATGAATGCGATCCGCGTCGCGCTCGAACGCACGCCGCCGGAACTCTCCGCCGATATCAGCGACCGCGGGATCGTGCTGACGGGCGGCGGCGCGTTGATCAAGAACCTCGACAAGCGCATCCGCGAAGAAACGGGACTGCCGGTCTCGATTGCCGACGATCCGCTGTGCAGCGTGGTGCTCGGCACCGGCAAGATGCTCTCGGACTTCAAGCTGCTGAGAAAGATTTCGATCGAGTAGAGCTGCGAGCTTCGAGCTGCGAGCGAAAAGCAGGTCCTTCGCTTCGCTCAGGATTACAATTTTCTTGTGGATGACAATCTTCTGGCGGATGACAAGTTCAGACGGGCGACCGGGCTCAGCGATGGCGGGTTCACTGAGAACTGACAACTGAGAACTGAGAACTGGTGTTATGGACGTCCTCGGACGCTACCGCAATCTGATCGTGCTGGTGGGGGTGTTATTCGCCCAGGTACTCGGCTTGGCTGTGCAGGTGAAGCGGACGAGCGACAGTGAACCGACGCGCCTGATCCGCATCTGGGCGGTGGGCGCGGTGACGCCTCTCGAAAGAATGCTAGTCTGGGTGCAGACTTCCACCGGCAACGTCTGGCACAACTACTTCTACCTGCGCGGCGTGCGCGCCGAGAATCGCAACCTCAAAGCGCAAATTGAACGCATGAGCCTGGAGCAGGTGCGGATGAGCCAGGACGCCGATCAGGCGCGGCGTCTGCAGGCGTTGCTGGCCTTCAAGGAACAATTCATTTCGCAGACCATGGCGGCGCAGGTCATCGGATCGAGTGGCAGCGAGCAATCGCGCTCGCTCTATATCGACAAAGGCGAGAATAACGGCATCAAGCCCGACATGGCCGTGATCACCGCGGATGGCATTGTGGGCAAGGTGTTGCACGCGTACCCCTCGACGTCGCTGGTGCTCCTGATTAACGATCAAAGCAGCGGGGTCGGGGCGATTCTTGAGAAATCGCGTTTGCAGGGCATTCTCAAAGGGACGTCGGCAGGTGAAGTGGTACTCGAAAAGGTGATGAGCGACGAAACCGTGCCCCCCGGAGAAATGGTCTTGACCAGCGGCGGAGACGGTATCTTCCCTAAGGGCCTGCTGGTGGGCCGAGTGACGAAGGTGGGGGCGGGCAGCGATCTGTTTCTCAACATTCGTGTGCGCCCCGCCGCCGATCTCAGCCGCCTGGAAGAAGTGCTGGTGGTCACGAAGATCGATGAGAGGCAGGCCCAGCCCGAGCAGACCGGCGCGGCGCGAGCCGTCGACATCCTGGCCGAACGGCTGCCGAGCGTTCCTCCCAAGCCGCCGGAAAATGCGGAAAAAGGCGACACGCCGGAGAGTGCCGCGCCAACCACCCCAGGTTCCGATGCCAAGCCGAAAGCGCTGCCGCCAACCTCTGCCGGCGGCGCATCGCCTGCTGCCGTGAAGCCCACGAAACCCGCACCCGACGCCGGAACCGCGCCGATGCCTCCCTCGGGGAAGCCTCCCGTACCGAAGGCAAATGCGAACGGAGCTGATGCCGTGAAGGTTTCCCCCAAGAAAGTTTCCCCGGAACCTGTGCCGCCGGCGGTCGCACCCAAGCCGCAATCCTCCGTGCAGGATAGTCCGCAATAACGTGGCCATCACTACTTACACATCGGGAGAACAGGTTGAGGTTTACCGGTTCAGTATTCCGGCGACGATTTTAATTCCGTTGGCTGCCGTGTTTCTACAGGCGTGGCTGCCTCTGCGCATTCATTTTTTCTCGATCTTCGATCTTCCGCTGCTGGTCGTGATCGGTTTCGCGACCGCGCGGCGCAGTCCGCTGGCAGGCCTGGTCACGGGCGGCTTGATCGGCATTCTGCAAGATGCGCTGACCCATCAGCCCATCGGGCTCTACGGAATTTCGAAGACGGTGGTGGGATTCGGCGCGTCTTCACTGGGAATCAAGCTGGACGTGGAAAATGCCGGCGCTCGTTTCCTGCTTACGATTTTCTTCTACGTGGTACACGAAGTGGTCTACTTCATGATTGCGCGCGGCCTGGTCGGATTGCACATGGCATGGAGTTGGCCGCACGAGTTCCTGTCGGGCGTGGCGAATGCCCTGCTGGGCGTTTTTGTCTTTCTGCTGCTCGACTACGTCAAGCAGAGGACGTGATCGGGGGTTAGGCAGTGGACAAACCCGCCGTCAGCTATTTGTCGGGGTCGACTCCTGACTTTACCCAAGCCAAGGCGTGTTCTTCCCAGTTCGTATCGTTGGAAGCGTCGATGTAGCGCTCAGATGCATCGATACCGGACCCTTTAGAAATCCGCTTCGCCTGCATCGTCATCAGAGGACTGTTTAGAATGACGACGGAACGCTCCATCCCAGCTCTCTTGTACAGACCCTGGCCTTGGACTAACACGGCCTGAGCATCGGGTGACAATAGCTTTAGAGTTCTTAAGTCAACGATCACTCCAAATGGCTTCGTGCATCCTACCAGTGCTCGCTCACTTTCTTCGACCCAGCGCTCGTGTTCAGCTTTGTTCATGAGGCCGCCGAAAGTTAATGTGAATCCTTCGGCGGTCTTCTCAATCCTGTACATTGTTTTCCCCGGCGGAGTCGGCATGGCTGCCCGCGCCAATCGCCTCTGGTTGGATATCGGCAATATGGGCGGAGAGGTACAGGGGCGGGAATGGTGGGTCGAATTAAAACTTTCTCATGGCCATCGAAGAGGCATAGGCTAGCGCCGCCGCGGCCAGAGTGGAGAATAAATTCACGGTCGGATTGCTGATCCAGCCGCGGCGCTGCAGGGTGGCGCCGAGCAGGCTGTCGGTCAGCATTCCGGCGAATCCTGCGATGACCGGAATCCAGAGTTGCGCTTGAGGAAGCATCCCGCCCACGGTGGCGACTGCGGCAATCACCACGCCGGCGGCCAGGCCTGCGATGCTTCCGGAAAGCGTGATGCCGCCGTCGATGCCTGCCGGGACGCGTTCCCAGGTCGTGATGAGTCGCGCGTCGAAACCGCGGCACTGCCCGATTTCGCTGGCCACGGTGTCGGTGGCGGCTTCGGCCAGAGCACCTACGGCCGCGACCAGCCAAAGCCGGTTTCCGGTGGCGCTGAAGACCACCGAGCCGAGGGCCGCCATCGCCAGATTGGCGAGGACTTGCCAGGCATTCCGGCCTTCCCGATGCTCGGCGAGCCCGAGGGCCAGCTTACGGCGGTATCCCAGGCGGGTGGAAACCCAGGTCATCAGAAACAGCGCCGCCAGCGTGGCGAAGGCGGCTGGGCCAGCGCCGGCAAAAAGCAGGAAACAGGCGAGGCCGCCCGCCAGTGCTCCGGGTCGGTTGACGCCGCGCAGGGCGCGAGCCAGCACCGCGAAGGCCAGCGTCACCCCGGCGGCGATGGCCAGCCTTTCCGGGGACGATGCCCAGCCGTGTGCGAGAAATGGGTTCGGCATTGTCGGAGGCAGTCTTCAGTTGTCAGTTATTAGTTGTCAGTAGAATCTTGCTCGCTGACAACGGATAACTGAGAGCTGACGGCTGATCTGCACGATCCGCGTTCGATAACACTATATTCTGGGTCCGGCAGGGGCCAGCCACGCCAGGTAGTGCTTGGCCTTTGGATTCGTCCGTAATCTGGCTTTCTCGGGCTTGCCTGGTTTAGGGTACACTTCTGTACGCTCGCCGGGGTACGAGCGGCGGAAGAAGATGGTGGGGAAGTGTTCGCTGCAAAGCCCCTGAAGAGTGGGCGTGAGAACTCGGTCGTCCCTCCGGGACTTGAGTCATTTCTTCCACTTTTCCCAGCGCTGAAGCGCTGGGCTAAGCTCGGTCGCCCCTCCAGGGCTGTGTTCCCGGTTAGGGGTTGAGAGGTGGAGCGGCGCAGCGCAAGGTTAAATTGACTATTTTCAGCATCCGAGACGAGGCAAGCCTCGTCTCTGCATACGGTGAAATCTATGGCGGCCTCTGTCTGGTCTGGATACCTTACGTTCGGATTGATCTCGATGCCGGTGCGTCTGTTCTCGGGCGCGCGCAGCAGTGGCATCTCCTTTAATCAGCTTCACCGCACCGATCACCATCGGGTCAAGCAGCAACTCATTTGCCCGGTGGACAACCAGGTCCTCGAGCGCAGCGATATCGTCAAGGGCTATGAGTATCGCAAAGACGAATACGTCATCATCGATCCGGAAGAGATCAAGAAGATCGAGCCGAAGACGGCGAAGACGATGGAAATTCTCGAATTCGTGAATACGAACGAAGTGGATCCCGTGTACTTCGAGTCGTCGTATTACATGGTTCCGGAAGAAGCGGGGCGGCGTCCGTACGCTCTGCTGACCAAGGCTCTGGAGGAGAGTGAGTTCGTCGCCATCGCCAAACTGACGATGCACAACCGCGAATACACGGTTTTCCTGCGTCCGCACAAAGGCGGACTGATGCTGCACACGATGTATTACGCGGAGGAAGTGCGCGAGGTCGAATCGTTCGGGGCTCCCGAGGTGGAGATCAAGGACGCCGAGATTAAAGTTGCGCATCAGCTCATTGAGGCGCTGGCGGGCGAGTGGGATCCGGAGAAATATCATGACACTTTTCAGGACAATCTGAAGAAGCTGATTGAGGCGAAGCTGGAGGGCGGCGAAGTCCAGGCCGTCGAACAACCGAAGAAGCTGGCCCCGGTGGTGGATCTGATGGCAGCGCTTAAGGAAAGCCTGGCCCAGACCAAGAAGCCAGCTGGGTCGGAAAAAGTCACCGAGATGCCCGGCGAGCGCCAGCAGAAAGCACGGCGCGGACGCGGGTAGTGGGTCCAGCCCCTAAAGGGGCATCGATTTTGAAGGCCTTGCGGCATCGCTAAAGCGATGCCCTGATACAAACCTTAGTTCTTCCGCAGCCTGTGAAAGTCGTGCCCTTTCAAAGCAAATTCGAGACCGACTACCGGACACGGATGAATTTCCGTAGCAGTCGGGAAACGCAGTATACTTATGAGGGTGGCTAGAATCCGAGCATTCGCGCTGTTGACGATCGCCCTGTTGTGGGCCATCACGCCGGCCATGGCGTGTGTTCTGCCGGGGGCGACGATGACTCCCGCGGAACGCGAATGTTGCCACCACATGGCGGGGCAGTGTGGAAGTTCCATGATGCCGGCCAGTCACTCTTGCTGCAAGGCTCAGGGACCGGCGAATACTATTCTTCCCAAGGCGCAGGCTGCCGGACCGCTTCGCCGCTTGGCCATGGCCGTGGTACCACCGGTCGCCTCTTTAGAGGTTCTGCCGGCGGTAACCGTGGGCGCGCACCTCGCATTTCTTCATGCTCCACCTCCCGAACCGTCTCCCGGCGGTAATTCCGTTCTGAGAATCTAGATCGCTTTCGTTGCCAAGATGAGGCCGTGCTCTGCCTTGCCGCATTCGTAGTGCGCGTGATGCGGACACACCTCCTATCCCTCGACTTATTAATCGTTTACGGAGGAGCAATGAAAGCTCTACGTTTGAGTATTTGTCTGCTGATCGCCTTCAGCGGCGCGAGCAGTTTTGCCAGCGATCCCGCCGCCGCTGATTCGTGGTCTGGAGTTACCGGCATGCTGGCGCAGGAGCATCAGCACTCTCGGCCGTCGACGCCGCCGATGAGCCTCGCTGAACTTGAAACCGCCGCATTGGCCAACAATCCCGAAATCCGGGTGGCGGTGCGTCGTGTCGCAATCGCCGAGACTCGAGTGCGCAGTGCCGGGTCGTTGAGCGACCCCGAGTTCATGTATCGCGGTTGGGGGACGCCGCTCGCCAAGCCCTGGGACCTGAACCAGACACAACACATGTTCATGTTCAATCAGTCGCTGCCCGGTCCGGGCAAGCGAGCCCTGCGCACACAACTTGCTTCGGAGGGAGTGGAGCAGGTCAAAGCGGAACTGGAGGCTAAAAGACGCGACGTCACGGCTCAAGTCCGGAAGACGTTCTACGACCTGCTCCGCAATCAGGAAGAACTTCTGCTGCATGACGAGCAGGCGGCTCTGGCTCGCCAGTCCTCGGAGTCGGCTCGGATCAAGTATGTTGTCGGACGCGTTCCGCAGCAGGACGTGCTGAAAGCCCAGATCGCTCTCACCAAGCTGGTCGAACACCTCGTGATGCTCGAACAGGATGGCGGTCTGGCGCGAGCTCGACTGAATACACTGCTGGGACGGGACCCCGGATCCCCACTCGAAGTGCAAGGCGAATATTCTCCGCCGCAGAAGCTTCCCGCACTCCTGGACCTTGAAAAGAACGCCCTCGAGAATCGGCCCGAGTTGGCGATGTCGTCCTCCGGCGTGAGGCAGGGCGAGGTTCGTACCAAGCTTGCCGAAAAGGGCTATACGCCGGACTACAACCTCAGCGCGGGCTACATGCTCATGCCGGATGGCGCGCGTTATCGCAACACGTACATGGCCGAGCTCGCGGTCACGCTGCCCTGGCTGAACCGCGGCCGCCACGACGCAGAAATCGCCGAGGCCAATGCGGATCTCTCGGCGGAGCGCGCCGAGTACGACAATCAGCGGGCGGTCGTCTTCGAGGAAATCGAGGAAGCTCTGATTCGCGCGCAATCTGCCAAGCGCCTCGTCGATCTTTATAGTCAGACGCTCCGGCCTCAAGCACAGGCGACGCTGAAGTCAACCGTCGCTGCTTACCAGGCCGACCGCACCGACTTCCTCAACCTGCTCGACAGCCAGAACACGACTCTCGAAGTTGAACTCGATTACTACCGCGCCGCGTCAGAACTGGAATCGCGGATTGCGGGTCTCGAACGCGCAGTGGGAGCTCCGCTGACGCGGGATGGACAGGAATCCGATACTGCCGTCCCGCAAGCTTCTCTGCCTCAAATCGCTCCGGAGGTGCGGCAATGACAATGACAGTGACACGCAATGAAAAGAAAATCCTCGGCATTGGACTGGCTCTCGGACTCGGGCTGGCCTTTGGCGGCTTCGGCGCGCTGCGGCTATGGCATCCCGAGCGCATCGCGGCCCAGCCGCAAGAAGCCCTGGTTCCCAAGTACGAGACAACGCTGGAGCAGGCCGCCTCTCAACCCGTAAAACCTGAAGCAGAGAAGGCAGACGCCTCTGTCTCCACCATCCAGCTAAACCAAAAAGAGCAGAGAGACATTGGCGTCGAAACGGTTGAAGTCGGGCGACGTAACCTGCAACGCGCTCTGATCGCCGTCGCCAAGGTGGACGAACCGGAAACGCAACTGGCTTCGATCAGTGCGCGCATCGGTGGCCGCATCGACAAGCTTTACGTTAATTTCATGGGCCAGCAAGTGCACCGTGGCCAGGCGATTGCATCCCTATACAGTCCTGACGTCTTTTCCGCTGCTGAAGAATACAGACTTGCGCTCGAGAACCGAAAGCGTCTTCGCACTGGCGCCGAGCCTCTAGCAGTCTCGGGTGCTGAAGATCTCGTAACCGCCAGCCGCCGCCGGCTGGAACTTTGGGGACTCACCACACAGCAGCTGGATGAGATCGCGTCGTCATCGTCGGCGAAGCCTCAGATCGATCTGCCCATTTATTCCACCGTCGGTGGCATTGTGACCGAACGCAAAGTTACCCAGGGGCAATACGTAAACGCAGGAGAAGTTCTCTTTACCGTCACCGACCTGAGCACGATTTGGGTGAAAGCGGATGTCTATCAGCCCGACCTGCCTTCGGTGCACACCGGGCAGTCCGTTGAAATCACTTCCGATTCATTACCGGGCAGTACGCTGCACGGGCGAGTCGGATTTCTCGATACTTCCATCAGCCCTCAGACCCGCACGGCATCCGCTCGCATCGAGGTCCAGAATCCCAACCTGCGTCTTCGCCCGGGCATGTTCGTGCAAGTGAAGTTCGCCGTACCCGCGGGGCCGGACGTCCTCGCGATCCCTCGATCCGCGGTGCTCGACACCGGCACGCGCCAGATCGTCTATGTGGCCAAAAGCGATGGAGAATTCGAGGGGCGGCAGGTACGGCTCGGCGTCCCCGGCAACGATTACTACCCCGTGCTTGCCGGCCTGAAAGAAGGCGAGCGCATCGTCAGTCAGGGCAGTTTTCTGATCGACTCCCAAACTCGCATCACCGCGGGCATGACGGGGCTTTATGGCGGATCGAAAGAATTCGATCACGGGCAGTCAGAGCAAAGTCAAGCGCAGGCACCCGCCGTTCCTCAAATCAAGCTCAGCTTCCGTTCCGACCCGGAGACACCCCGCGGCAATTCCAACGCCACGCTGCATGTGGCCGTGGTCGACGCTTCGGGAAAGCCGTTAACCGATGTTCAGGTGAAGGTCACGCTCATCATGCCGTCGATGCCGGCTATGGGCATGGGCGAGACGCGTGCCGCCACCGACCTGGCATGGAAGGGCTCCGACTACGTGGGCGCGGTCAAGATCCCGGCCGCGGGTTCCTGGAATGTCGAAGTGAATGCCAGCCGCGGCGGGCAACTCTTGGGCAGCTATCACGCCCGGCTGAATGCGCAGTGAAAGCGACGAGGAGAAACCATGATTAACCGGCTCATTGAATTTTCGCTGAAGAACCGCTTCCTCATCCTGCTGGCTTACGCGCTGCTGGCCGTGTGGGGTTACTGGGCATTGCTCAGGACGCCGATCGATGCCATTCCCGATCTCAGTGAAAACCAAGTGATCGTTTACACCGATTGGTCAGGGCGCAGCCCACAGGAAGTCGAAGATCAGATCACGTATCCCCTCACGGTCAACCTGCAGGGGCTGGCCGGAGTGAGGGACGTGCGCTCTTCCTCGGCACTTGGCTTCTCGATGATCAACGTCATATTCCAGGATGAAATCGATCCCTACTTTGCCCGGACTCGGGTCTTGGAACGGTTAAGCTTAGCGACAGGTTTCCTGCCCGAGGGAGTCGTGCCTGTTTTAGGTCCGGATGCCACGGGCGTAGGCCAGGTGTTCTGGTACACGGTCGAAGGACCCTACGACGGCGGCACATTGCACTCCCTGCAAGACTGGTTCATCAAGTACCAACTGAATTCAGTGTCTGGCGTGGCGGAAGTGGGGAGCATCGGCGGGTGGGTACGCCAGTATCAGATCGACGTCGATCCCATCAAGCTGCGCGATTACAACATCCCCTTGCGCACGGTCATCGAGGGCGTTCAGCGCAGCAATACGAACGTCGGCGCGAAGGTCATTGAAGCCAGCGACCAGGAGATGGCGGTGCGCGGAATTGGCTTGATTCGCTCGACGGCGGACCTTGAGAACATCGTCCTCACCGCCACGGCGGGAACACCCGTCTACATCCGCAACATCGCGAATGTTCATTTGGGCCCGGAATTCCGTCGTGGCGTTCTCGACCAAGATGGTAAGGATGTCGTGGGCGGTGTGGTCGTCATCCGCAACGGCGCGAACGCACAAGAAGTAATCAGCGGCGTCAAAGCGAAGCTTGCAGCGTTGGAGCCCGGCCTGCCCAAGGGTGTCCACATCGTTCCTTTTTACGACCGTAGTACTTTGATCCTTCACGCAGTAAATACTTTGAAGTCGGCGCTGCTGGAAGAGATTCTCCTGGTCACGCTCGCGCACGTGATCTTCCTGTGGCACTTCCGCAGCATCCTGATCGTGACCCTGCCATTGCCGTTGGCCGTGCTGGGATCCTTTCTGTTCATGCACTACGCCGGCATCTCTTCCAACATCATGTCACTTGGCGGGATCGCGATTGCGATTGGGGTGCTGGTCGATGCGGGGATTGTGATGACGGAAAACGTCCTGCGCCACGCAGAGCGCTACTACGAAGAACATGGCGAATACCAGTCGGCGATTGGCCAGATCACTCTGGAAGCGGCGAAACTGGTGGGCCGGCCGATCTTCTTTGCTATGACGATCATCATTCTGGCTTTCGTCCCCGTGTTTGCACTCACGGGCATGGAAGGCAAGATGTTTCATCCACTGGCCTTCACCAAGACCTTCGCCATGGTGTGCTCGACGCTGATCGCGGTCACATTGGTGCCGGTGCTTTGCACTTTCCTCATCCGCGGAAAATTGCACCGCGAAGACGCAAATCCCGTGATGCACGCGCTGGGGATGATTTACAAACCTGTACTGCACTGGGCTTTGAAGCACAGGATCATGACGCTCAGTGCGGCCGTTGTAATCTTTGCCTCCGCACTCTGGCTGGCCACCACGATCGGCTCCGAGTTCATGCCGCCGCTCGATGAAGAAACGGCTCTGTTCATGCCCATTACCGATCCCAGCATTTCTCTCACCAAGGCAACCGAAATTCTTCGCTGGCAGGACAAAATCATTGCGCAAGACCCGCTGGTGGAGAGCGTGGTTGGCAAAATCGGCCGGGCAGAGAGCGCCATCGATCCGGCGCCAGTGAACATGACCGAGACCGTCATCAACTTCAAGCCCAAAGACAAATGGCCGGCGGGCACGACCAAAGAAGCGATCCTGCAAAGGCTGGATGAGAAGCTGCGCCTGCCGGGCGTGACCAATATCTGGACCCAGCCGATCCGCAACCGCATTGACATGCTTTCGACTGGCATTCGTACCCAGGTGGGAGTGAAGGTCTTTGGGAATGATCTCGCGACCATCGAGGAGAAAGAGACTGAAATCGAACGGGCTCTGCGTGCGGTTCCCGGTGTCGCCGACCTCTATGCTGAACGCATCACCGGCGCGCCGTATCTTGAGATCAAAGTGAACCGCGAAGCTGCCGCCCGCTACGGAATCAATGTGGGCGACGTGCAGGACGTGATCGAGACCGCGATTGGCGGCAAGAACCTCACGACCGCCATTGACGGGCGTCAACGTCTGCCCGTGCGAGTGCGTTACTCGGCAGATTTCCGCCAAGATCCCGAACAGCTCCGGAATAACGTGCTGGTCACCGCCAGCAACGGTGCGCAGATTCCGCTTGGG
>Ga0187819_10000378_pt1 | contig 21890 bp, 20 predicted proteins | sample NC_wetland_sal_i_15_FD_132411 | JGI IMG/M metagenome (GOLD analysis project Ga0187819, IMG submission 132411) | Wetland sediment microbial communities from Neuse River Estuary, North Carolina, USA - SO4_4 | ecosystem: Environmental > Aquatic > Freshwater > Wetlands > Sediment | place: USA...
CTCGAGGTCATGGAGGCCCATACTGGCAAGCGTCCGATTATTTACACCGATGTCACATTCCATCGCGAGGTATTGGAGGGCCAACTCCCGGGCTATAATTTCTGGCTGCGCTCTGTCGCCGCCGAGCCGCAAGAGATCTATCGGGACCGGCCCTGGCTGTTCTGGCAGTTCACGACGACGGGTTACGTGCCGGGGATTGAGAAGCCCGTTGACCGCAACGTGTTCAATGGCACGCCGGGGGATTGGCGCCAGGTCTTGCCGGCGCGGGCGCCTCGGCAATCGGTGCGGACATCGAATTGAGCAGGTCCGCTCAGCGCTAAGCCCACCCTCGGCCGCCACCCTCCGGCAGACGGTCTCGACACTTTGCGCCGGCGCTTGCGTTCGCGAGATGTCCTCGCAGGAGCTCGGCGGCGAGTGCCTCTTGCAAGGTGCGCCCGGGCGATACCGCCCAGAGCATCAGCACAAATGCCTAGGACCAGAGTAGCCAGAAGGCCGCTACCCCGCGGGCCGGCAGCCCTTTGCCGGCAAGTTTCAGCATTTCCCGAGCCCTCATGCTCCGCGGTTTCAAGCGTACACACGGTGGCAGACAAGCGTCCCGCGCTTGCCTATAAGGGCGCTTATGCCGATTTCCCCGTCGAAAATTAGACCACCAAGAATTGGCTCACCAAGAATTGGCTCACCAAGAATTGGTTTTGTCAGCTTGGGCTGCCCCAAGGCGCTCGTCGATTCAGAGCGCATCATCACGCGGCTCCGCGCCGAAGGCTATGAGCTGTCGGCGAGCTATGAGGGCGCCGACGCCGTGGTGGTCAACACCTGCGGCTTCCTGAACAGCTCCAAGGAGGAGTCGCTTGCTGCCATCGGCGAGGCCTTGGCGGCAAACGGCAAGGTCATCGTCACCGGCTGCCTTGGGGTCGAGTCCGACCGTATCCGCGCGGCGCATCCGGACGTGCTCGCCATCACCGGCCCCCATCAATATGAGGCGGTGGTGGAGGAGGTGCATAGAGCAGTGCCGCGCCCGCGCGATCCCTTCCTCGATTTGCTGCCGCCGCAAGGCATCAGGCTCACGCCGCGCCACTACGCCTATTTGAAGATCTCCGAGGGCTGCAACAACAGATGCAGCTTCTGTATCATCCCGCATTTGCGCGGGCGGTTGGCGAGCCGGCCTATCGGCGACGTGATGCGTGAGGCGGAGCGGCTGGTCGATGCCGGCGTGCACGAGCTGCTCGTAATCTCTCAGGACACAAGCGCCTATGGGCTCGACATCGGCTATGCCAAGAGCGCATGGCGCGGGGAGGAACGCGAGGCGCGGTTTATCAGCCTCGCCGAGGCGCTTGGCAGCCTCGGTGCCTGGGTCCGCCTCCACTACGTCTATCCCTATCCTCATGTCGATCAGGTTCTGCCGCTGATGGCGGAGGGACGCGTGCTGCCCTATCTCGACATTCCGTTCCAGCACGCAAGCCCCTCGGTGCTGAAGGCCATGCGACGTCCCGCCCACCAGGAGAAGACCTTGGAGCGCATTCGCTCCTGGCGTGCGATCTGCCGAGATCTTGCGATCCGCTCGACTTTCATCGTTGGCTTTCCCGGCGAGACCGATGAGGACTTTGCTGTTCTGCTTGATTGGCTCAGCGAGGCGCGCCTCAGCCGCGTCGGCTGCTTCAAGTATGAGGATGTGGACGGCGCCGCGGCCAACGATCTCCCCGGCCAGGTGCCGCAAGAGGTGAAGGAGGAGCGCTACGCGAGGCTGATGGAACATCAGCAGGCGATCAGCGCCGAGCTTCTGGCTGAAAGGGTCGGCAGGACCATCGAGGTCATCGTTGATGAGGTCGACGAGGACGGGGCCATCGCCCGCTCGGCCTGGGATGCGCCGGAGATCGACGGCAATGTCTATCTCAACGGCGAGACTGGGCTCAGCGTCGGCGACCGGCTGCGCGTTACCGTTGAAGCCTCGGACGAATACGATTTGTGGGGCTGCGTTGCCGGTTCCGTCGCCACCCAAGCCCTCGAGCACGCCCGCGCTTAGTGCGTCCGGCAACACTTTGTTAAGCTACGCGCTCAATTTCCTGACCGATTTACGCGCCGCTAAGCTGGCTCCCTGAGCATAAGAGCTGGTTCGCGCAACCTCGCCGCACTTCGGCGGGATGCGAAGGGAGAGCCGAATGAAGCGATTGGTCCAGCTTTTCTCGAGAGACGGCGCTGACAACGGCCTGATCGAGTATGGAGTTATCGCCACCGGTGTCGCGCTGGCGCTCGTAGCCATTCTCGGTCAGATTGGCGGCGCGCTAAACACCGCGTTTTGACGCCCGGCGGTTCACGGGCTTCAACGCTCAGGCGATCATCCGCGCCTTGATTTCCGCTTCGGCGCCCGCTGTCCACTCGGCCATCTCGGGGAGCGCGAGGATAGTGTCGGCATAGGCCGCGGCCTGACCGTCGTCGCCGAAGGCTCGAAGGTCCACCCCATAGGTGCGGAAGCGCGTCGCCACCGGCGTGAACATAGCATCGGCATTGGTGAAGGCGCCGAACAGGAAGGGCTCGGCCGCGCCATATCCCGTCCGCGTCTCACGCCAGATCGCCACGATGCGGCGGATGTCGCGCGCGAGCTCTTCCCCGATCTGCGGGGTGGGCAGGCGCGCGAGCAGATCCATGGACATGTCGTTGCGGAGCGTGACGAAGCCAGAATGCATCTCGGCCGAGATCGCGCGCGCGCGCCCGCGCCTCAACGTCCCGCGGCCAGAACTGAAGTTCAGGGTGACGCTCGGCGAGAAATTCGAGAATGGCGAGGCTGTCGAACACCACGAGGCCATTCGTCTTGAGCGCCGGCACCTTGCCGGAGGGCGAATGGCGCAAGATCGCGGCGCTGCTCCCCGGCTGGCGCAAGCGGATGCGCTCCTCGGCGAAGGGAAGGCGGACATACTTCATCGCGATCCAAGGCCTGAGACTCCAGGACGAAAAATTTTTGTCGCCTATGACGAGGGTGTAGCCGTCCGCTGGCATGGTTCCGCCTTCCGTCATTGTCATTCCGACGCTCCCCTGCCATTAATGCGCCCCGCCATCAAGCCCCGATCCGACCATTGCATCCATGTCGACAAGAACCTTGCCGAAATCGCGCCATGACTTGGGAGAACTCCTTCTCGACCGGGGAAGCGAGGCCCTTCCCATCTGGCTCGTCGCCGCCAAGGACGATGCGCGTCTGCAAGACTTGGCGGACGTCCAGCGGAACTGGCTCGAGGCGAGGGGTTGGGCGCCCAAGCCGGGCGCGATCCTGCTCTTGCCCAATGAGAGCGGTGGTATCGCCGGCGCTTTACTGGGCGTGGGCGGCGAGGATTGGGCGGCGCAAGCGCCGCTGCTTCCCGGCGCGCTGCCGAGTGCGCTGCCTCCCGGCGACTATCGTTTTGCCTCGAAGCTTCCCGATGCTGAGCTTGCAACGCTTGCTTGGCTTGCCGGGTCCTACCGCTTCGGCCGCTATAAGGCAGAGAACGACGTCAAGCCCAAGCGCCTCGTACTGCCCGACGGTGTCGATCGCCGCCGCGTTCTGGCGCTTGCCGAGGCGCTGTTCTTCGGACGCGACCTCATCAACACACCGGCAAACGATCTCGGACCGGCCGAGCTTGAGGCTGCCGCCCGCGAGATGGGCTTGGAGCAGGGCGCCTCCGTCGAGGTGACGGAAGGCTCTAGCCTGCTCTCCGACAATTTCCCGATGATCCACGCCGTGGGCCGGGCGAGCGACCGGTCACCGCGCCTGATCGATATCCGCTGGGGCTCGGAGCGCGCGCCCAAGGTGACCATTGTCGGCAAGGGCATCTGCTTCGACACCGGCGGTCTCGACATCAAGCCTGGAAGCGCCATGGCGCTGATGAAAAAGGACATGGGAGGCGCTGCCTCCGCACTCACCTTCGCCCATCTCGTCATGCAGTCGAAGCTTCCGTTGCGGCTGCGCGTGTTGATACCCGCCGCCGACAATTCGATCGCCGGCAACGCCTTCAGGCCCGGCGACGTGCTCCAGAGCCGGAACGGCATGACCGTGGAGATCGGCAACACCGATGCGGAAGGTCGTCTCGTGCTCGCTGACGCCCTGAGCCTCGCCGACGAGGAAGCCCCTGATTATCTCATCACGATTGCGACGCTCACGGGTGCCGCGCGGGTTGCACTCGGCCCTGACCTGCCTCCGCTCTACACGAACGATGAGGACCTGGCGGCAGGGCTACTCGCAAGCGGCGCAAGAGTCGGCGATCCTTTGTGGCGAATGCCGCTCTGGGCGCCTTACGACAAGCTCCTGAAAAGCAACATCGCCGATGTAAACCACATTGCCGAAGGCTCCCATGCCGGCTCGGTGATTGCGGCACTGTTTCTGAAGCGATTCGTCGCGAACGCCAAGCACTTCGCCCATCTCGACATTTTCGGCTGGGTCCCGCGCGAGCAGCCTGGGCGGCCGCAAGGTGGCGAGCCGCAAAGCGCGCGTGCGCTCTTCGCCTATTTCCGGAAAGAATTCGGGCCGTGATCAACGGCGTGTTGCCAGACCCGCGCCGGCACGCTTACCGCGAAGGGCTGGCCGCGGAGTCCTTGCGCGGTCATGTGGTGGCGCCGCGCTACGTCATCGGGCAGCGCCGTCAAGTCGAAGTGCCTGCGCTGCCCGTGCGCCGGGAGCCGCGCTTCGACGCAACCCTCGATACCGAGGCCCTGTTCGGCGAAACGTTGACCTTGTTTGACGAGAGCGAAGGCTGGGCCTGGGTGCAGCTTTCCCGCGACGGCTACGTCGGCTACATGCCGAGCGAAGGTCTCGCCGCCGCGCTTACGACGCCGACCCACAGAGTCGCGGTGCTCCGGACCTATGTCTATCCGAGCCCCGACATCAAGACACCGCCATGCGCGTTGTTGAACCTAAACGCGCTTCTTTCGGTCGAAGCGGAGGAGGGGAGATTCATCGCGCTGAAATCAGGGGGCTTCGTCATTGCCGAGCACACGCGCAAGGTGGGTGAGCACGCGTACGATTTCGTCGACGTGGCGCTCGCGTTTCGCGGCACACCCTATCTTTGGGGCGGGCGAACGAGTCTCGGGGTCGATTGCTCTGGTCTGGTGCAGCTCGCAAGCGAGGCGGCTGGGCTCCCTTGCCCCCGCGACGCCGATATGCAAGCCAAGGAAGTCGGCCGTCCGCTCGATTGGCAAGAAGCCGGTACGCTCGCCCGTGGCGATCTTGTGTTCTGGGACGGCCATGTGGGCATCATGACGAGTGCGCAGGATCTCGTGCATGCGAGCGCCTACCAAATGGTGGTGGTGGAGGAGGCGTTGGCCGAAGCCAAAACCCGCATTGCCGCGTCGAAAGGCGGCGAGATCATCGGAGTGCGGCGCCCGGCCTGCCTATCAGACGCCGGGCGCCAGTTGCTGGACGGGGGGGTCAATGCAGCACCCCGAACAACCACAATAGAATGATGATGGGAATCGGGATGCCGATCAGCCAGAGCAGAATACCGCGCATGGTACGTTCCTTCGTTCATTGGGCCTGGATGGTCTGGCCTAGGTAACGTGGGAACGACGGCTGAGTTCCCTTCGCTCTCAAGTGGCGACCACGCCACTACGCGTCGCTTCAAGCTCAAAGGCGGCGGCGAGCAGCGCCTTGGTGTAGTCGGTCTTCGGCTTGGCGAAGACCGTGCGCGCCGGACCTTGCTCCACCACCTTGCCGTGGCGGAGCACGATGATCGCGTTGGCGAGCGCCCGCACCACCTTGAGATCGTGACTAATGAAGAGATAAGCGAGTTTGTAGCGCTTCTGTAGGTCGCGCAGGAGATCGACGATCTGCGCCTGCACCGACACGTCGAGCGCGCTGGTCGGCTCATCGAGGATCAGGAACTTCGGCTCAAGGACGAGAGCCCGCGCGATGGCGATGCGCTGGCGCTGACCTCCGGAAAATTCGTGCGGGTAGCGGTCTTGGAACGTGGGATCGAGCCCAACCTCCTTCAGCGCCTTCGAGACACGCGCCCGGCGTTCAGCGCGATCCATGCCGGGCCTCTGGATGAGCAAACCTTCCTCGATTATCTGCCCGACCGAGAGGCGCGGAGAGAGCGAGCCGTAAGGATCTTGGAACACGATCTGCATGTCGCGCCGGATCGGCCGCATGCGCTTTGAGTCGTACCCATCGATGCGATTGCCGAGATAGACGATCGGCCCCTCGCTCGAAACGAGCCTGAGCAGTGCCAAGCCGAGCGTGGTCTTGCCCGAGCCGGACTCGCCCACGACGCCAAGCGTCTGCCCTTCCTTGACTGCAAGATCGATGCCGTCGACCGCTTTGATGTGACCGACAACGCGCCGCAGGAAACCGCGCTTGATCGGAAACCAGACCTTCAAATCCCTGGCTTCGAGGATCACCGGCGCCTTGGCATTGGCGGCGGGCGGCGAGCCCTTGGGCTCTGAGGCGAGCAAATGCTTGGTGTAGGGGTGTTGTGGCGCAGTGAAGATATCGTGCGTCGTGCCACGCTCAACGATCTCGCCATTGGTCATGACGCAGACCCGGTCTGCCATTTTGCGTACGATACCGAGGTCGTGGGTGATGAGCAGCATGGCCATGTTGAACTCTGACTTGAGCTTGAGCAGCAAGTCGAGGATCTGCGCCTGGATGGTCACGTCGAGCGCGGTGGTCGGCTCATCGGCGATGAGCAGGTCCGGCTCGTTGGCGAGCGCCATGGCGATCATCACTCTTTGCCGCTGGCCGCCGGAAAGCTGGTGCGGATAGGAGTCGAGCCGCCCTTTCGGGTCCTCGATGCCGACTTTGTCAAGGAGGTCGAGCACGCGCTCCCGCACCGCGTGATTCGACAGCCCACGATGGATCTTCAAGACCTCGCCGATCTGCTGCTCGATCGTGTGTAGTGGGTTCAACGATGTCATAGGCTCTTGAAAAATCATGGAAATTTGATTGCCGCGCACATGGCGAAGCGAGTCTGGCGCCAGCGCCATCAGGTCCTCGCCCTTGAAATGGATGACGCCGGAGGGATGCAACGCCGCCGGGTAGGGAAGGAGCCGCAGAATGGACAGGGCAGTGACCGTTTTGCCGGAGCCTGACTCGCCGACAAGCGCCACGGTCTCAGCCTTGCCGATGTCGAAGGAGATTTGTTTAACCGCGTGGGTGATCTTGCCGCCGCTGCGAAAATCGACGGAGAGGTCTTCGACGCTGACGAGAGTTTCTCTCGGCGAGGCAGGCTTGGCGCTTTGTTTTGTGTCGCCCATCAAGTGTCCTTAGGCGCTCTTGGCCTCAGCAGCATCGGCACATTCGCTGTGCTCGATCTCGATCGTGGCATGGTCCAAGCCAAAGCGCGCATGGAGCCGCTGCTTGATGGCTTTCACCATCCGATCCCCCTGCAGACCTTTGTCCACGCAGGCGTGCAGCGTTACCATGCGCCGCTCCTGGGTGATCGACCACACATGCACGTGATGCACGTCGACCACGCCCGGCACATTGTCGACGAGGTCGGGCCCGATATGGCGGGTGTCGAGCTCTGGCGGCGCGCCTTCGAGCAGAATGTGGCCGGACGCCTCGACCACCTTCCAGCCGTTGCGCACGATGATGGCGGCCACAAGAATCGACAGCAGCGGATCGATGGGCGTCCAGCCGGTGAGCAGGATCACGGTGCCGGCGACCAGCGCTGCCACCGAGCCGAGCAGGTCCCCAAGCACGTGGATGGCGGCGCCCTTGACGTTGAGATTCTCCCGATCCGCGCCGTGCAGGAGCGCGAAGGCCGTGATATTTACGAGGAGCCCAAGCACCGCCACAACTACCATGATCCCGGCCTCCACGGGCCGGGGTGAGCTGAGACGCTCCACGGCCTCGTACACGATCCAGGCGGCGATGGCGAAAAGCGCAATCCCGTTGGCGAAAGCGATCAGCACCTGAAAGCGATCGAAGCCGTAGGTGCGCCTCCAGTCCGCGGAGCGCCGCGTCAGGCGAAAGCCGAACCAGGCGAGCGCAAGCGAGGCGAAGTCGGTGAGCATGTGGCCGGCATCGGCGAGCAGCGTGAGCGAGCCGGAGACGATGCCGCCGGCCACCTCCGCGCCCATGAACAGGCCGGTTAATAGCGCGGCAACCCCCATGCGCCGCTCATTGGTGTCATGGGTGTCGTGGCGGTGGGCGTGGGTATGTCCCGGAGCGTGGGAATGGGAGCCGTGCATCGTCACCTCACCCGAAGGACTTGCGGGGGTCGAGCGCATCGCGCACCGCCTCGCCAATGAAGATCAAGAGGCTCAGCATGATGGCGATCACGAAAAAGGCAGTTAAGCCCAGCCATGGCGCCTGCAGATTGTCTTTGCCTTGCGCGAGCAGCTCGCCGAGCGAAGGTGAACCCGCGGGCAAGCCGACGCCGAGAAAATCGAGAGAGGTGAGCGTGCTGATCGAGCCATTCAGGATGAAGGGCATGAAAGTCAGCGTCGCGACCATGGCGTTGGGGAGAAGATGCTTGAAGATGATCTTCAGATTTGAGAGCCCGAGTGCGCGCGCTGCGGTGACATATTCGAAATTGCGCGCGCGCAGAAATTCCGCCCGCACCACGCCGACGAGCGCCACCCAGGAGAAGGCAAGCAGGATGCCGAGCAGGATCCAGAAGTTCGGCTCGATCACCGCGGCGATGATGATCAGCAAATAGAGCTGAGGCACCGATGTCCAAATCTCGATGAAGCGCTGGAACAGAAGATCGGTCCAGCCGCCGAAATAGCCTTGCACCGCGCCGGCCGCGACGCCGACGATGGAGGAGAAGAAGGTCAGCACGAGCCCGAACAGCACCGAGATGCGGAAGCCATAGATGACGCGGGCGATCACGTCGCGCCCCTGATCGTCGGTTCCGAGCCAATTCCATTCGAGCTCGTGATTGCAAGGATGAAATCCGCCTTTGATCGCAGCCTCGCAGTCCTCCTTGGTCAGCATCCAGGTGGGCTTCACCGGGAAGGCCATGGGCGGGTTCTTGTTGGGCGTGTCATAGGAGAAGGGAATCGGCGGCCAGACAATCCAGCCGTCCTTCTGCGCGATCATCTCCTTGACGGCGGGGTCGCGATACACCGCTTCGGTCTCGAAGATGCCGCCGAAGGCGGTCTCGGGATAGCTTATGAACACCGGAAAGTAGTACTGGCCGTCATATTTGACGATCAGCGGTTTGTCGTTGGCGATGAACTCCGCGAACAGGCTGATCACGAACAGGACAAGGAAGATCCACAAGGACCAGTAGCCGCGCTTGTGCGCCTTGAAGGTCTGCCATCGCCGCGCATTTAGTGCGGAGAGCGCGAACCGACGCCCGGGGAGCCCAGCGGCAGTGACCTCGTCGAGGATGGCGGCGTCGGTGGGGACGTCCATCGACTAAACCTCGCGCGTCTCGAAATCGATGCGCGGATCGACCCAGGTATAGGTTAGGTCGGAGATGAGATTGATGACGAGTCCCATCAGCGAGAAGATGTAGACGGTGGCGAATACGACCGGATAGTCGCGGTTCATCACCGATTCGAAGCCGAGCAACCCGAGCCCTTCGAGCGAGAAGATCGTTTCGATGAGGAGGGAGCCGGCAAAGAAGGCGCTGATGAAGGCGCCCGGAAATCCCGCGATGATGATCAGCATGGCATTGCGGAACACGTGCCCATAGAGCACGTGGCGTTCGGTCAGCCCCTTGGCTCGCGCCGTCGTCACATATTGCTTGCGGATCTCCTCCAGGAACGAATTCTTGGTGAGGAAGGTGAGCGTGGCGAAGGCCGAGAGCGACATGGCGATCATCGGCAGCACCATGTGCCAGAAATAGTCGAGGATCTTGTCGTACCAGGCAAGGTGCGCCCAGTTCTCGGAGACCAGCCCGCGCAATGGGAAGATGTTGAAAAACGAACCGCCGGCGAAGAGCACGATGAGGAACACGGCGAACAAGAAGCCCGGAATGGCATAGCCGATGACGATCACCGTGCTCGTCCAGACATCGAAGCGCGAGCCACCCTGCACCGCCTTGCGGATGCCGAGCGGGATCGAGATGGCGTAGGAGATCAGCGTCATCCAGAGCCCGAGCGAAATTGAGACCGGTAGTCGCTCGGCGATCAGCTTGAGCACGCTCGTGTCGCGGAAATAGCTCTCGCCGAAATCGAAGCGGAAATAGTTCCACATGAGCATGAGGAAGCGCTCATAGGCCGGCTTGTCGAAGCCGAACTGCTTCTCCAGGCTCTTGATGAACTCCGGGTCGAGGCCCTGTGCGCCGCGATATTTGGAAGGTGCGGACACGTCTCCTGGCGCGCCCCCGGGCGCCCGGCCAAGGCCGACTTCTCCACCCCCGCCGCTGAACCTCGCCGTCGCGCCGACATCGGTGCCGGTGAGTTGCGCGATCAGCCGCTCGACCGGTCCGCCCGGAGCAAACTGCACGATGACGAAGGTCACTAACATGATGCCGATCATGGTCGGCACAATGAGAAGAAGCCGGCGCAGGATATAGGCAGTCATGCGGGTACCAAACGAGGCCTTCTTTTGTTGAGATTCGCGGGGAGTTTCGCAGCTTTCTGCTGCTGTTGCCACCCTCCCTCAAGGGGGAGAAGTGCCGCAGCCGAATTCAGGCGATCGCTACCGCCTGCGGCGTAAATGGATCAGCGCATAGGCTAACAGAGCGAGCACGACGACCAGACCGAAGATCAAGCCCCACCGGGGTGACGATTTTGGCGCCTCGCCGTCCTTCGCATCAGTGGTGGCGACGGCCGCGGAGAGCTTGGCGGCCTTGGCACTGTCATACCACCAGGTGTCGAGGATGCCGCGATCGAAGCGCGGCTTCGTCGCGGGCCGCGAGAACTTGTCCCAATAGGCGACGGTGTTGGAGGCTTTGTACCAATGAGGCACCCAGTAATGCCCGGCTCTCAGCGCGCGGTCGAGCGCACGTGCTGCGGTCTCAAGTTCGTCGCGGCTCTTGGCTGCGATCACCCGCTCGATCAGCGCGTCAACGGCGGGATCGGTGATACCGGCGAGATTGAGCGAGCCGTCCATCGATGCCGCGGCTGAGCCGAAATAGCTGCGCAACTCCACGCCGGGGGTGTTGCGCATCTGATAGCGCTCGGTGGTGATATCGAAATCGAAGCTCTTCAACCGGCGCTGATACTGCGCGGGATCGACCATGCGCATCGAGGCGTCGATGCCGAGCAGCTGCAGGTTTTTGACGAAGGGCGCAGTCACCCGCTCGAAGGCCGGCTCGAAATTCAGGATCTCGAGTTTCAGCGGCTCGCCCTTGGCATCCACCCGCACGCCATTCTTGATGGTCCAACCGGCCTGATCGAGAAGCTTGCCGGCTTGCTCGAGATTGTCACGAATGCTCCCCGAGCCGTCGGTCTTGGGAGGCAGATAGGCGGGGCCGAGGGTTTCGGGCGAGACCTGCGTGGCAAGATTTTCGAGCAAGTTTCGCTCTGGCTCTGGCGGCTCGCCCATGGCCTTCATGCGCGAATTCTCGAAGTAGCTTTGGGTGCGCGTGTAGAGCGAGTAGAAGAGGTTGCGGTTGGTCCATTCGAAATCGAAGGCGAGATCGAGCGCTTTCCGTACGAGCGGCTCCTTAAGCTGCTCCCGCCGCGTGTTGAGGAAGAAGCCTTGCGTGCCGGACGGGGTCTCGTCGGGCAGGACCTCCTTCTTCACCTTGCCAGCGCGGATCGCCGGGAAGTCGTATTCAGTGGCCCAGACCTTGGAGGTAAATTCCTCGCGGAAATCGTAGGTGCCGGCCTTGAACGCCTCCATGCCGGCGGTGCGGTCGCGGAAATATTCGAAGCGGATCTCATCGAAGTTCCAGCGGCCGCGATTGACCGGTAGATCCTTGGCCCAATAGTTGGGATTGCGCTTATACGAGATCGTCCGCCCCTGCTTGAAGTCGCCGACCGTATAAGGACCGGAGCCGAGCGGCGGATCGAGTGTCGTCTGGGCGAAGTCGCGCATTGTGTAATAGGCCTTGGAGAAGATGGGCAGGTCGGCCACGGTCAGCGGCAGGTCGCGCGTGAGTGAGCCCTTGAACGTATAGCGCACGGTGTGCGGATCGAGCGCTTCTGCCTTCACCACATCGGCGAGCGTTTGCGCATAAATCGGATGGCCCTTGGTTTTCAGCATCTCGAAGGAAAACACTACGTCGTCGGCGGTGAGCGGGCTTCCGTCATTAAACTTGGCCTCAGGCCGGAGCGTGAAGGTCACCGACATCCCGTCGGGAGCGACCTCAGCACCTTTGGCGACGAGCCCATAGGCCGCGTCCGGCTCGTCCGCCGCCCGCGTCATCAGCGTATCGAACAGAAGCTCAAGCCCCTGCGCCGCGTCGCCCTTGAGGATGTAGTTGTTGAGGCTGTCGAAGGTGGTCACGCCACCCCACCCCATGAGTGAGAAGGTTCCTCCCTTCGCCGCGTCGGGGTTCACATAGGCGAAGTGCTGGAAATCCGGGGGGTAGGCGAGATCGCCAAAGGCTGAAAGCCCGTGCTTGGCTTCCGCCGCAATGGCAGCGTCGGACGTCGAGGTGGTGATGAGGGCACCGATGACGACGGCGCCAAAAGCAAGCGCGCGAAGCGGCGGCCGCGCCGTCAAGACTTGGACGCTCCCGGCAACTGGGCCGCCTTCTCCTTGTCGAGCCACCACACCTGCATGAAGCCTGGCGTCAGACCCGGCAAGGTCTCGGGCTGGCCATAGCGGTTCCAATAAGCGATGCGCACCTTCGGCGCGAACCATTGCGGTACCACGAAGTCGTTCCACAGCAGCACTCGGTCGAGTGCTCGGCTCGCCGCCACGAGCTCCTCGCGGTTCTTGGCGAAGATCACATGGTCGACCAGCTTGTCGATGGCCGGATCCTTGATGCCGATCAGATTGCGGCTGCCTTCGCGGCCCGCCGCTTCCGAGCCCCAGAAGTCCCGCTGCTCGTTGCCGGGCGAATCCGACTGGGGGAAATTGCCGACGATGATGTCATAGTCGAAGCCGTCGACCCGCCTTGTATATTGCGCGCTGTCCACCATGCGCAACTTCGCCTTGATGCCGATCCGGTCGAGATTGTCGATATAGGGCTGCACGATGCGCTCGAACAGCGGCGAGACGAGCAGGAACTAGACGGTAAGCGGCTGCCCGGTCTTGGTGTTGGTGAGGACGCCGTGCTTCACCTCATAGCCTGCGTCCTTCAGAAGCTGCATGGCCTTGCGCAAATTCGCCCGCAGATCCTCGGGGCTGTTGTTCACCGGATTGGTATGCACCGCGGTGAACACCTCAGGTGGCACCTGATCCTTCACCTCGTTCAGGATCTCGAGCTCGCGTCCTTGCGGCAGCTCGGAAGGTGCCGCGAGCTCGCTCCCCTGGAAATAGCTGCCGACACGCGTATACTGTCCGTAGAACAGGGTCTTGTTCGCCCATTCGAAGTCGAAGGCGAGATTGAACGCTTGCCGCACGCGGCGGTCGGCCAATTGCGGATGGCGGAGATTGAACACGAAGCACTGCATGGGCTGCGCGCTCTTGATCGGCACCTCCTGGCGCTTGACCCATCCCTCGCGCACCGCGGCGAAGTCATAGGCCGTCGCCCAATTCTTCGCGCTTGTCTCCTGGTGATAGTCGAGGTTGCCAGCCTTGAAGCTCTCGAATGCGACCGTCTCGTCGCGGTAGTAGTCGAAGCGGATCTCGTCGAAATTCCACTGCCCGCGGTTTACCGGCAAATCCTTGCCCCAATAGTCGGGCACGCGCTCATAGGAGATCGTCCGCGCGGGCGTCACCTGCTTTATGCGATAGGGGCCTGAGCCAAGCGGCGGGTCGAGTGTCGTCTTCAGCGGATCACGCTGATTGCCGTTTGCGTCCTTACCGGTCCAATAATGCTTGGGCAGGATGGTGAGTTGACCCATGATCATCGGCAACTCGCGATTGCCCTTGACGTCGAAGGTAAAGGTCACCTGGTTCGGCCCCGTTACTTCCGCCCGCGACACGTTTTTGTAGTAGAGCGCCATGCGGGGATTGGCCGCCTTGTTCACTTCGAGGCTGTAGACGACGTCCTCCGGCGTGATCGGCGTCCCGTCATGCCAGCGCGCATCCTCGCGGAGCTTGAAGGTGACGGAGGAATAGTCGACCGGATAGGACGCCCATTCGGCGATCAAGCCATAGGAGGTCGAGGACTCCTCGAGGCTGTCCTGCATGAGCGTCTCGTAGATGAGGCCGAGACCCGCTGCCGCCTCTCCCTTGTAGAGGATCGGGTTCAGGCTATCGAAGGAGCCGATTTCGGCCATGCGGACGAGGCCGGCCTTGGGCGCGTCCGGGTTGACATAGTCGAAATGCTGAAAGTCCGGCGAATATTTCGGCGTGCCGATCAGCGAGACGGCGTGGCGGTGCTGCGGTTCCTCCTGTGCGCTCGCTGCAAGGGTCGCGAGGCAGACAAGGGCGAGGGGGAGGAGAAGGCGACGAGGCATCATGGGGGAGCTACGCTCGACGTTGAACCGTTGCCTACCCGCGCTTGTGCCGAGCGACACCCGCAGGCCTCGGGGCAGGGCGAAGCCCCCGGGGCTCTTAGCATGGGGGCCGCCCAACACTCCATGAATTATCGCTCATGTTGAGACCGCTCCGGGCGGCCCCGGCGCGCTTGGCCCTCCTCGCATGAAGGTGAGGCCCAATGCTGTGGTCGACTATTCCGACTGGCTCTCGGGATAGGCCGGCTGCGGTTGCGTCGCAATCGATGGCTCCGAGAAATCACCCGCTGCCGCAGGAACCGATTCCGCAGCAGGAGCTTCCTCAGACGCCGGGGTCCGCTCCTCGGCTCCCTGCTCGGCGGGTGCGGTCTCCTCAGACTTTGGCGCTTCCGGTGCAGGCGCCGCAGGAGTTTCGGCAGACGGCGCTGGCTGTTCAGCCTTGGGAGCTTCCGGCGCTGGTGCGGGCTGCTCGGCCTTAGGCGCTTCCGGTGCCGGCGCGCGGGCCTCAGTCTTAGGCGCCTCTGGTGCAGCAGCGGGTGTCTCGGCCTTGGGAGCCGGCGCCGCAGGCGCGGCCTCCGGCAACGGTGCCGGATTGTCGCTCTTGGTGCGCAGGAAATCAATCACGTCGGCGCGCGTGTGGAGATCCGGAAGGCCCGGGAACGCCATCGCCGTGCCCGGCGCAAATGCTTGCGGATTCGTGAGCCAAAGGTCGAGATGCTCGAAGGTCCAATCACCCTCGCTTGCCTTGGTCTTGAGCGCGGGCGAATAATTGAAGCCTTCAACCGAGGCGATCTTGCGTCCTACGACTCCATAGAGATTGGGGCCGATCGGGCTCGGGGCGCCCTTGTCGAAGCTGTGGCAGACCTTGCACGCGGCTGCGGCAGCTTCGCCTTTCTTCGGATCGGCTTTGGCCAGGGCAGGCAGGATCTCGGCGCCTGGGGCTGCCTCACCGCCGGGTTTTGTGGCGCCTTCGGCGGGCTTCGCACCTTCGGCGGCCGGTGCCGCGGCTGTGACCTGTGGCGGCGGCGGCGCGTTCTCGGTCTTGCTGCGGAGGAACAGGATCACATCAGCGCGTTGCTTCGCATCAGGGAGGCCGGGAAAGCCCATCGTCGTGCCAGAGGCAAAGACTTGTGGGTTGGTGAGCCAATGGTTGAGATTCTCGTAGGTCCATTCCTCTCCGGCATGAGCCTTGAGCGCCGGCGAATAGTTGAAGCCTTCAACCGATGCGATCTTGCGCCCGACTAGGTCATGAAGATTGGGGCCGATCGGGCTCGGCTGTCCGGCTTCGAAGCTATGACACGCCTTGCAGACTGCCGCCGTCGTCTCTCCGCGCGCTGCGTCGGCCTTGGCGAGAAGGGCAGGGAGATCGCTCGCAGCCGCCGCTGGCTTTTCGCCAGCCTTTTCCTCGTGCTTAGCCCCGGCGACTTCGTAGCCGGGCTTCTCGGGCTCATGCTCCTCGAAGGCGATGTTGATCAGCGTTTTCGTGCCAAAAATGAGCAGCAGAGCGCCAAGCACGGCCATGGCGATCTGGTTCAGGCGATAATGCTTCATGGTTGATTTTCCCCCAGATGCAGAGGCTACTTTTCGAAGCTCTTGCTACGGAAAGTGAGGCTACTCGGCGTAGGCGGCTGTTGTAGCTGACGCATTTGGCGCTGCCAAGGTCTCGCGAGGCATTAGTCTACGTGTTATCTGACCCCATGGCGTCGAATCTGATTGTCATTCCGGCGAGGCTAAAGGCCACACGGCTGCCGGATAAGCCTCTCGCCGACATCGCGGGCGAGCCCATGATTGTCCATGTCTGGCGCCGCGCCGTGGAGGCCGCGTGCGGGCCGGTGGTGGTAGTCGCTGACGCCGAAGCCATCTGCGAGGTGGTGCGTTCCGCTGGCGGCAAAGCGTTGATGACGCGTCCGGATCACCAAAGCGGGTCGGACCGCATCTTCGAGGCGGTCTCCAGGCTCGACCCCGAAGGTGCAGTCGGGACCATCGTCAATCTGCAGGGTGATTTGCCGACGCTCGATCCGCGCCTCGTCCGCGCGTGCCTTGGGGCTCTTGACGATAGCGCCGCGGACATCGGCACCATCGCCGCGGAGATTGTCAGAGACGAGGAGCGCACCGATCCGAATGTGGTGAAGGTCGTGGGCTCGCGTCTCGGCCCGCGCAGCTTGTGGGCGCTCTATTTCACCAGGGGTACGGCGCCTTACGGCAATGGCCCCCTCTACCACCATATCGGCATCTACGCCTATCGGCGCGCCGCACTTGCCCGCTTCGTGTCCTTGCCGCCGTCGCCGCTCGAGATCCGCGAGAAGCTCGAGCAGCTCCGCGCGTTGGAGGCCGGGATGCGCATCCATGTCGCCCTCGTTGACACCGTACCGCTTGGTGTCGATACTCCGGCCGACCTTGCCCGGGCGCGTGAATGTCTCGCGCCGAAAAGTGCTTCCCCGTCCTAAAGCGACCTCTCTCCATGACCGCAGCCAAGCGACAGAAAATCGCCTATCAGGGCGAGCCCGGCGCCAATTCGCATCTCGCTTGCCGCGACGCCTATCCGAAGCTGGAGCCGCTCGCCTGCCCCACCTTCGAGGATGCCCTTGCCGCGGTGAAAGGCGGAGAGGCTCAGCTCGCCATGATCCCCATCGAGAACTCGGTCGCCGGCCGTGTCGCCGACATCCATCATCTCTTGCCGGACTCCGGGCTCTTCATCGTCGCCGAGCGTTTCGAGCGCATTCGCCATCAGCTGCTCACTTTACCTGGCGTGCAGCTCCGCGAGCTCAAGACCGTGCACAGCCACACCATGGCACTCGGCCAGTGCCGCAAGGCGATCCGCGCGCTGAAGCTCAAGCCCGTGGCCGAGGCTGACACGGCGGGCGCCGCGCGTCACTTGCGCGAGTCGGAGGACCGCACTTGTGCCGTGATCGCCTCGGCGCTTGCCGCCGAAGTCTATGGGCTGAAAGTGGCCAAGGCCGGCATCGAGGACGCCCAACACAACACCACGCGCTTCGTGGTGCTCGCGGCCAAGCCCGACCATGCCAAGGCCAAGGATGGTCCGGTCATCACCACCTTCATCTTCCGGGTGCGCAATGTGCCGGCAGCGCTCTATAAAGCGCTTGGCGGCTTTGCCACCAACGGGGTCAACATGACGAAGCTTGAGTCCTATCAGCTCGAAGGCTCGTTCAACGCCACGATGTTCTATGCCGATATCGAGGGCCACCCCGACAAGCGGTCCGTGCAACTTGCCATGGAGGAGCTTGCCTTCTTCACGAGCGAGGTGCGGCTGCTCGGCACCTATAAGGCGAGCCCTTTCCGCGCCGATTTGAAGGCCGTGTCCCGCTAGGGTCCTCGGGGCGAACCGCCGGTTGCCACATGGGCCGCTATCCCCGATATACTCCCTCCGGGAGGTTGGCGGCAGGCGCGTCCCTCGCCAACCGGGTCAGGTCCGGAAGGAAGCAGCCCTAACGAGATTGATGCGGGTTGTTTGTCCAGCCTCCCACCCCGCGTGCGCGCCCCGTGTAAGTCGTGCGTCGAGGCCTTAGGTCCATGTCGGCCCAAGTGTCTCTTCCCGCGTGAAAGTCTTATCTTCCATGGCCGAATCCAAAGATCAGCAAGAGAGCTCGCCGAGGCGCTCTGCCAAGAAAGCAGAGAAAGCCGCCGCCGGACCCGCTACGCCCGCGGCTGGCAGCCAGGGTCATGCGGCGCTTGCCCGCAAATACCGGCCGAAACTGTTCTCCGAGCTGATCGGCCAGGACGCCATGGTGCAGACGTTGCGCAATGCCTTTGCCTCAGGCCGCATCGCCCAAGCTTATGTGCTCACCGGCGTGCGCGGCGTGGGCAAGACCACTACTGCGCGATTGATCGCGCGTGCGCTCAACTATGTCTCACCCTCCGGTGAGGGGGCACCCACCCTGGATATGACGGAAGAGGGCGAGCACTGCCGCGCCATCCTGGAGAGCCGGCATCTCGACGTGGTCGAGATGGACGCGGCCTCCCACACCGGCATCGACGACATTCGCGACTTGATCGACAGCGCCCACTACAGGCCGAACACCGCCCGCTACAAAGTCTACATCATCGACGAGGTGCATATGCTGTCGAAGCAGGCCTTCAACGGCCTGCTCAAGACCCTGGAAGAGCCGCCGGAGCATGTTAAGTTCATCTTCGCCACCACCGAGGTGCGCAAAGTTCCGGTGACGGTTCTGTCGCGCTGCCAGCGCTTCGACCTGAAGCGCATCGAGGTCGAGCAGCTTGCCCGGCACCTCTCCGGCATCGTCGCGCAAGAAAATGCCGCGACGGAGCCCGCCGCGCTGACACTGATCGCGCGGGCGGCGGAAGGCTCGGTGCGGGATGCGCTATCAATCCTCGACCGCGCCATCGCCTTCGGCTCTGGAAAGGTCGAGGCTGAAGCCGTGCGAGGGCTGCTTGGGTTAGCTGACCGCGGCCGCATCTTCGACCTGCTCGAGACCGTGCTCGCAGGTGATGCGGGGAGCGCACTTGCGAAGCTCGCCTCGCTTACCAATGACGGCGCGGAGCCGGCTCAAATCATCACCGACCTTGCCGATGCGGTACACGCCGTGACCCTGGTCAAGGCGGCGGACGCCTCCGACCCCGCGGCGAGCGAGGCTGAGCGGGCGAGCGCCGCCGATCTCGCCAAGCGCCTCTCCATGCCGGTGCTCGCCCGCGCCTGGCAGATGCTGCTCAAGGGCCATGAGGAGGTGCGCGCCTCGCCCCGGCCGCATGCCGCCGCCGACATGGTGCTGGTGCGGCTTGCTTATGCCGCCGATCTGCCGACGCCCGCCGACCTCATGCGCCGCCTCAGTGACGGTGGCGGCGCGGACGGCGAGGGGACTGGTCGCGCGAGGCCCGCCAAGCAAACGCCCCGACAGTCGGCCCATGCACCGCTGCCGGATGCGTCAATCGAACCGACACCAGCGGCCGAACCTGAAGGGCCTGCTGCCGCAGCATCGCTTGCAAATCCGAAGAACTTCGAGGAGGTGGTCGCGCTCGCCGGCGAGAAGCGCGACTTGAAACTCAAGCACGCCCTGTCCGAGCAAGTGCGCCTCGTGCGCTTTCGCCCGGGGCATCTTGAGATCAATCCGCTCGACTCCGCGCCGAAGGAGCTTGGTCAGGAGCTCATGCGCAAGCTGAAAACTTGGACCGGCCGCGTGTGGATGGTGGCGCTGAGCGGGGAGGAAGGCGCCGCGCCGCTTGGGCAACAGCGCCGCGCGCGCGAAGCCCGCGAGATCGAGCTCATTCGCGATCACCCCGAGGTCAAAGAGGTGCTGCAACACTTCCCCGACGCGCGCATCGTCGCGGTGCGGCCCACTGCGACCGAGGAACCGCCGGCCGACATCAATGAGGCTAGCGAGCCAGAGTTCAAGGAGGACGGGACCGGCCCATGAAGAATTTTGCCAACATGATGAAGCAAGCCCAGGAGCTGCAGGGCCGCATGGCCGAGATGCAGGCGGAAATGGAGCGCGCCCGCATCGAGGGCCAATCCGGCGGCGGCCTCGTGGTGCTCACGCTCAACGGCAAGGGCGAGTTGGCAGGGGTGAAGATCGACCCGTCTCTGGCAAAGCCCGAGGAGGTCGAGATCCTGGAAGACCTCATCGTCGCCGCCCACACCGACGCCAAGGCCAAGGTCGAAAGGCTGCTACAAGAAAAGATGCAAAGCCTGACCGGCGGCTTGCCGCTTCCTCCCGGCCTAAAGCTGTTCTAGCCTCCGATGGCGCGTGCTGCCGCGAGCGCCGAAATCGAGCGCCTCATCCAATTGTTGGCGCGCCTGCCGGGCTTGGGCCCCCGCTCGGCACGCCGCGCCGCGCTCCATCTCGTCAAGAAGAAGGAGCAGTTGCTCGCGCCGCTTGCCGCGGCGCTCACGGAAGCCCACGACCGCATCGTTACCTGCGAGACCTGCGGCAATATCGATACGGTAAGTCCCTGCACCCTTTGCCGTGACGAGAGCCGCGACCGGTCGCTCATCTGCGTGGTCGAGGAGGTCGGCGACCTCTGGGCGCTTGAGCGGGCGCACGTGCTGAACGGGCTCTATCAAGTGCTCGGCGGCACGCTGTCGCCACTCGACGGCGTGGGGCCGGAGGATTTGGCAATAGCCAAGCTGATTGAGCGCGCCGGCGCCCCGCACGTGAAAGAAGTGCTGCTCGCGCTGAACGCGACGGTCGAGGGTCAGTCCACCGCGCATTACCTGACGGACCAGCTCGCTGGCTGCAATGTCACCGTCTCGCGGTTGGCCCATGGCGTGCCCATCGGCGGCGAGCTCGATTATCTCGATGAGGGTACGCTCGCGGCCGCGGTGAAAGCCCGCAAGACGATGTAATCCGTCATTCCGCATTTCGCCCTGTTGGCGCAAAAATTTTGCGCCTATTTTGCTTGCCATGGGCACCACCGCAATTCCATGGCCGCAAAAGCAGCGCGAGCTGCGCAACCACCATTTCGATTCGACCATTTGGAATGATTTTGCGTTCCGCGACGACGACATAATCATCGCGACCTACGGCAAGTCCGGCACCACCTGGGTGCAACAGATCGTGGGGCAGCTCCTGTTCAACGGCGCGGAGGACGTCTCGGTCGCCGAGCCCTCGCCCTGGCTCGACCTGCGCGTGCCGCCGCAGGACGTGAAGCTGTCGGCGATTGAGGCGCAAAGCCACCGCCGCTTCCTGAAGACGCATCTTCCCATCGATGCGCTCGTGTTCTCGCCCTCCGCCAAATACGTCTATATCGGCCGCGACGGACGCGACGTGATCTTCAGCATGTATAATCACCACGCCAACGCCAATGAGCGCTGGTACCAAGCGCTCAACGACAGCCCTGGCCGCATCGGTCCGCCGATTCCGAAACCGCCGTCCGACATCCGCCAATATTTCCGCGAGTGGCTCGACGGCGACGGCTATCCGTTCTGGCTGTTCTTCGAGAGTGTGCGGAGCTGGTGGGAGGTGCGAGACTTGCCCAATGTGCTCATGCTCCATTTCGCGCGGCTGAAGCGCGACCTTCCCGGCGAGATCAGGCGGATCGCCTGCTTCCTCGAAGTGCCCATCGACGAGGCGCGCTTTCCGTCCATCGTGGAGCATTGCAGCTTCGCCTACATGAAGAGGAACGCGACCAAATCGACGCCCCTGGGGGGCGTGTTCTGGGACGGCGGCGCCGAGACTTTCATCCACAAAGGTACGAACCGCCGCTGGCGGGACGTGCTGAGTGAGGAAGAATGCGCGGCCTATGACGCGAGATCGCGAGCGGAGCTCGGTGAGGCTTGCGCGGCTTGGCTTGCGGACAATTGAAAGCCGATCCTTACCGGCGCGTATTATCCTCTATCTAATAAGCCATCTTGACCGTTCCATGAATCGGGAGCGCAATAGACCAGCTTGAATCGCCCGTATCGGTGGGCTCACGCGAGGCCGATCGATAGAGGGGTCGCCGAGCGAGACTGAGCGATTCCCGTTCAAGAGACACCCAAGAAGAAGAGGCTCATGACACTTCTCGTCGCGACTTTGGCGCTTGCCATTGTCGCGTTCGCGTCC